>Ga0180009_10001934_pt1 | contig 24555 bp, 22 predicted proteins | sample OS_PC_MetaG_FD_123537 | JGI IMG/M metagenome (GOLD analysis project Ga0180009, IMG submission 123537) | Groundwater microbial communities from the Aspo Hard Rock Laboratory (HRL) deep subsurface site, Sweden - OS_PC_MetaG | ecosystem: Environmental > Aquatic > Deep subsurface > Groundwater...
CAATTGTTCTTTTGAAATTTCAGGGACTCTGGTGATAGAGCTTTTCTGCGGGACACCACTCACGATCTTAAAATTATAGCTTACCATTTCCAACATTCCATCTGTCTTTTCTTTTGTTAATATCCGATATTCAAAATTTTCACGACGCCCGGCAGTGGGGCGGAAATAGAAAAATTTATACAATCGTTCACCCTTCCTTATCCGCAGTAAATAGTTGTCATGTTCAGGCTGTGACTTTTTTCTTTTTACGTTTTTTATTCGCTTCTTCATATCCAATACTGCATACGAATTATGCGATATCTGATAAAGCAAATATGTATATGCCTACTTGAGCTCATTTATTCATTTTTTCTTTCAAATTTCTTTTTAACAGATCTATGGCCGGTTCATCGTTGGGGTCATTCGTGCCGAGTTCTCCACGGAAGGCTTTCTCGATGATTGATTCAGTGAAAGCCGCCATACGTAGTCATTACTGTAACAGCTCTTTAACACGAAGAACTTGCTTTTGCTCTCCTTTAAATATGTTTTAATTCTTTGCCAAGTAATTGCGGGTCCCTGCAAACATGAAAACACCAATGACCAAGGTCACCCCAGTTGTTCACAGCAGATACCCATCGTTTGGCTGCCGCGTGTTTGGCCTTTTCCTCATCAGTCTCGTAGTCCTTTCCTTGCGCTTTCCTCCTGCCAGTAAGATGGGATCATCAACGGCAAATCCATATCTTATAAAGACCGTTTGCCCACTGGGTTAGCGCCTGCTTCGTAACCTCTTGATCACTCAGTTCTCGATCCTGATGGGCTACGTATTCATTCCGGAAACCATAGATGGTATCTAGCACGGGAAACAGATCAGTCTGGGACAAATCGGCGAATCGGGTGCGGATCACCTCAAAGACACCTCCGATTTTTCGTCTTGTGGTACGCGCATAATCCAGACACCAGCGCAAAAGACCGATTGGCATAAACCCATTCTGGTCCACCAAGGTTCTTTCCAAGTTCGTGGCCTGCCGTTTATGGAAATTAGCCTCCGCCGTGGGCAAATCAGCCAGATCAGGATGGAAAAAGACATACCGTTCGGAGCGGTCCGCCGGAACATCATCCTTAAGATCTCGCAGGATCAAGCCCCTTGCTGCCTCATCCATCGGCCCAAGAAGCGGCGTAAATACAGGGGCGAAGGACATTTCATCCTTATTTTTTAAAAAATGGTATAAGGTCACCGCCTGCTCCACAGCCTTCTGATAGCGGGAAGGTAATTCCTTAAAGCTACTTATAGAGAGGAACGCTGAAACTTGGCTCTCTCCTTCCGGTTCAGGTTCCCCAAAGGGAAGACTCAATTGCGGGCTCAAGGTCTCATTGAGCAATTGAGTCAAGGACGGCTTGCACATTCGCATAAGGGTCTTTAGCTTATTGTCAGTGAGGTCCTCGAAGACTTTTTGCGGGATATAGAGGTAGGTCCACTTCTTCTCTCCCTTTGATGTCGCATCGCACCACGCTACTGCAGCTCGAGCCTTGAGGGAAACTTCCCTGTCTTCACGGCCCTTTGTCTCGATCAGGACATATTCCTTACTATTCAACCGGGAAATGAAATCCGGCGTGTACAGGGCGAGCCTTCCCTTCTGTGAGAGGTAGTCAATACGCAGGGCTTGAGGGCCGGCATTCTTGCAAAAGGCCTTAACGTCCGGTGCTCGATCCAGGAACTGGCTCATGGCCACCTCGAATTCCCGGTTGCGGGGTACAAGGTTGAAGAGGGTATGTTCTGCCGGGATGGCCGGATGATTCTCAGAGTGAGTGACCTGAAAAGGTTTCCATCCCGAGACAGAGACCCCCTCTCCAGAGGGTTTACGCTCTTGCTTGATGGTCGTTCTGGCCAGGATCAAGGGCACAAAGGTGGCACGTATATGTTCTCTTACGTCGCTGTCCGTAAGCCGGCTTAAAAGACGTGGATCGAACAGGGTGACCCTTTCCTCAAAAAGTATCTCCGTTATGAATGTCTCAAGGAGAGAGGCTAAGACCTTATGGGTGCCTCGAAGCCCTGCGATGTGTTCAAGCTCTTCACGGTAATAGGAGATGGCGCCGATCCCGCTTTCCAAAAGCGGCAACCTGATATTCATCTTCTCCACTATCTCATTGGTAAAGAGGTGACGCCCCTCATACTGGATCTCCTCTGCCCTTTTACTGCCGAGGGGCAAGGGGCTATATTTCGAAAACTCCTTGCGAATATCGTCGATAGTCAGGTTTTCCAGTTTCGGGGTGCGCGTATAGCCCGCGGAGACTGCTGGTAAAACCACCTCCAGCCCCTTAATATACTTGTTCTCCCTGTCCGGGAATATGGTCACCGTGCTCTTTGGTACTTTGTCAACATCCACGACCTCAATGGGAAGCCCTTCCTGGCTGAGTTCTTGTTGGTAGAGGCTTACAAAGGCGTTATGTTCAACAACCGTAACAAGTTCAGCGGCCCCTCCGGTCGGTGTAATGCGCCGCAAACCCCGGCCAAGGGTCTGTTCCGGAAGGATGTTTGCCTTGGATGTATAGGGGCGAAGCGGGACAATGGTTGTGACGTTGCGCACGTCCCAGCCCTCCCGGAGCATCAGAACCGACACAATGCACTGGTAAGGACTTCTGCCGGAATCCAGATCACGGGATAGATCCCGCAGTGCAGAAAGGTCTTCTTCGCTGATCTCTTTCTCGCTTTCCATGAAGACCGGATAGCCCTTCTTTTTGCCACCGATCCATTTGATCTTGCCTTTAAGGTTGGTGTGGAGGTTGATGGTCCTCCCATTCAGCTCGGCAAACAGAGAGTCCTTATCCAGCCGCCTGGTGATCTGGTCAGCGGCCTCCGTGTCTTCAGCCATGACAAAAAGCAGGGGCTTTTTCCCGCTCTTTTCCCATTCCTCTCTTGATTTCAGCCATCTCTGATAGCCCATCATCAGGTGTTGTTCAAATCGCTCTGATGCGTCTTTGCTCGGCCGCTCGCTTAATCCTTCACCGCGACCGATAATAGGTATTTTAACGATGCCCCCATCAACCGCTTCTCCTAACGGAGAGTCGCATATCACGTGCTGGAAGATATTTCCATGATTGTCCTTGGGCGTGGCCGAAAAGTCTAATTGAGCACAGAGACCGCCTCCGGTCTTCTTGAGGATTTCCTGATGCAGGAAGTTTATCGCCTCGTTCCATGCAGATCCGGGGTCCCAGAGGTGATGGGCCTCATCATTGAGCACCATGACCCGGTCATGGCCCGTGATACGTTTCCGCAGTTCCTTGCCTGTATCGAGGGCTGTTGCTTTTGATACGGGAGGCCCCATCCACTCGTATGTCTCGGCTTCCTTTTTTGTCCTGCGCTTGCTAATGTCATATAGCCGGTGAATGTTTGTAAGGTACAGGGTCCCGCCCGTTGCCGCGCCTGCTGCCTCGCCCTGTAACACCACGGAAAAATTCCAGTCCCCCAGCCATGCCACAGGGATCAAAGGGTCTTTGTCAAAAATAATGCCATTGCCGAAATCCTCCTTGAGTCGCTCAAAAACAGTCAGGTTAGGGGCAATGACCACAAAGTGCTTAGCCATGGGAGAGTCGCTTTCACGAAGGGCATGGAAGTAACTCCACACAATGGCCAGGCTCATCACTTTTGTCTTCCCCGTGCCTGTGGCCAATTTGAATGCATACTTGGCCCAACGGTCTTCATCCGGGTTGACGCCAAGGGCCGCTGTTTCGCGGTCCTCCCCTCCAAATTCTGAAATGATATTGGAAAGGCTTCTCAGGCCCCGGACCTCCCATAGATAGATCAGGGACTCAATGGCCTCCCGCTGGCAGAAGTAGTAGCTGAACGGAATGCGTTCTTCAGTGGGCGTTTCAATCACGTGATCCCGCTCAAACCAGTGAAAAAGAAGCTCTCGTGTGGTATCGGACGCACCCGCATATTCACTCTCCCGCCACGCCTTTACAAAGGAACGAAGGTTGTTTGCCACGGTTATAGACGAGGGTCTTCTACCCTTCACCACCTTAGCCGGTTCGCCCGGCTTCTCAGCCCGGACACGGTGAAAGTTCGGCTCCTCATGGGGTGCAAAAAGGGGTTCAAGGGCGGCTGGGTTGACAACGGGCGTGGTCATGGGGGCTTTTTTCCTATATTTTCTTTCATTCAATATCCTTGTGGGATCCCTTCATTTCAAGTTCAAGATATCTTTTCCCTCTTTCCAGTTCTTCAATAAGTTCCTCTTCTGTTGGCAGATAAAGCTTGTATTTCGAGGCAAAGATATTTTTGCTATCCTCCAAAAGCGTATATTTCGCCATTGATTCATTTTTCTCAGCGCATAGTATCAGGCCTATTGTCGGGTTATCTTCTGGGAGTTTTATCTCCTGCTCAAAGTATCGAACATAGAAATCCATCTGGCCTATGTCCTGATGAGTCAATTTGCCCACCTTCAAATCCACCAGGACGAAGCACTTCAGGATATAATTGTAAAAAACCAGATCAATGTAAAAGTGATCTCCGTCAATCGTAATGCGTTTCTGGCGAGCTACGAAGGAAAACCCTTTGCCGAGTTCCAATAAAAAATCGTGGAGCTTGTTTATCAAGCCCTGTTCAAGATCATTTTCCAGATAATCTGTGTTTTCACGTAGTTCCAGGAATTCCAGAACATAAGGATCTTTAATCATATCTTCAGGCTGTATTCCAGCCCCATGATCCAGAGTTTCTCTCCGGACAAGCCCTTTATTTTTACTTGAAAGGAGGCGTTCATAATAGAAGGAATTGATTTGCCGTTCAAGCTGTCGAGTATTCCAATTATTTTGAATACATTCTTCCATATAAAATATTCGAACGCTTTCTTTCTCAACCCTCATAAGTAATCTGTAGTGCGTCCAGCTCAATTCGCTACGCAGTGCGTAGCGAATCTCATTTTCGTCTTTTTTTAATTCGCTACTCACCGCGTGGCGAATTGGAAAAGTGATATAAAACTGTCTGAAATTTCTTAAATTTTGTTGTGAGAAGCCTTTGCCAAAATCCTGGGTTAGTTTTCTTGAAAGTTCCTTAATCAAGAACTTACCATATTCAGCTTTTACCTCGCCCTTTTGCTCATCCTCTACAATCACCCTGCCCACATTCCAATAAGCCTGGACCATGGCAAAGTTAACAGCCCGGTAAGCAGATTTGCGCGCTTTTTCAAGGATGGCTTTGATGCTCCGATAGGTCGCGTCAACAGATATTATGGCGTTGTCTCTTGTCATTTGACAGCCTTTGAAATGTTCACTTTAAAAGGTAATTTCCACCGTGATGCTGGTATCACAGCCAAAAACGTCGATCACCTTAACACAAGCACAGTAAGTGCCCTTCTTTGGATATTTGTCATACCCGAAGTCGCTTACCGTCTTAAGCGACCGGTCTTTTCGCGTCCGGTAATCCTGCCAATGATGTTCAAAAGGCTTGCCTTCATGCCAGTCAAAGTCAATAGCCCAGAAATCAATGAAGTCAAAACCGCTCTTTATGGCCCGTTCCTTTAGGGCTTCAAGCTCCTTGCTCGGCACCTCTGCAAGACTTGGCAGGAACCTGGTCAGTTTAATATCTACGACCCGCTTTCCGCCTTCCTTTCTGTACACCGGTTCAGCCTCTAAAACGGCCACTTCAAGAAACGGGGGCGGATTCGTTCTGTTCTTCTCCATGATCTCGCGGGGAATAGGGATAAGCTTAATCTTAACGCCCTCTGCCGCCTCCAGCTCATGGCATACCAGCCGCAAATCCATCTCAAACTCCCATGCAAGGCAATGCACCTCCTTTGCCCCGGCCTCCCGCGCTGCCTTGACTACGGCCCGAACCTCATCTCGTGTAAAAATACTGTCAATAGCGTCCACGTGCACAAAAGCCTGCCCTTTTCTCCCATGCAATAGCCCCGTGGCATTGGGAAGCACCTCAGCCCTGTAGAACTCCATCACCACCCGGCGATGCTCTTCATCCGCCCCTTTTAGCCGCTCCTTCTGCCACCACTGCCGCTCATACCGGCCCAGGTTGTACACGTCAAAGGAACGATATTGCTTGTTCTCATTGTGCAGGGTTCGTTGGATTTCGATAAGCCGCTTCCGGCTTGTATGAATGGCGAATCTCCCGAGATCGCACATGACCCAGCGGCGGCCCAGTTTTTCGGCTACAGCTCCAGTAGTGCCTGAACCGCAAAAGAAGTCGGCGACAAGGTCATCCTTGCCAGTAGAGGATTTTATTATCCTTTCCAATAATACTTCTGGTTTTTGAGTATCATAATTGAGTCGTTCATATCCTGAACGTGTCATCCTGAGATCAGGCCAAATTGATTGACAAGGTTTACCAGGACTTTCATCCAAATACTGTTTTAAATAGGGCATGCCAGTATTTGAAAAGTATATGCGATTTTCTTCAAGTAGCCGATTTATGCCTTCCTGATCATAAGCCCAGTGTCTACCAGCTGGAGGGGCCAAAACCTTATCGAAGAATTTTCTACTTGGCCCTGCCCCTGCTGCTGTAAGTGTATTTGCCCAAAATCTACGATTACTTTCTTCTGCAATATAAGTAAAACGTTCATCAATATATTCTTGATCATATGGCATATAGACAGGGTTGAATACCCAGTTCGAGCTTTTGGTATAAAAGTAAATAGCGTCATGAACTATTCCATATTTTTGAGGATCATTATGGGCTCCATGTCTTTGCCAAATTATTTCATTTCGGTAATTTTGATGATCAAATATCTCGTCAAGTAGCAATTTTATATGTTGACTAATTCCAGGCCCCACGTGTACATAAGAACTTCCCTTATCACTCAGCAACTCTCGTATCAACACTAATCGCTCATAGATCATGTTCAAATAGGAATCCGTTCCCATACCCCACATGTCCCGGTACGCAACCATTTCCAATGCCGATTGATCTTTCCCTATTGTTTCCCTGCCCTCTCCAATAGGCACATTCATCGTAAAATCCGCTCCCACATCAAACGGCGGATCAATATAAATCAGATCAATCTTGCCCTTAAACTCTTTGAGAAGGCTCGCCATGACCAGCTTGTTATCGCCCCAGATCAGACGGTTCCGGAAATCGTCTTGATGGGCCTTGGCGGGATCGAACAAATTGCCCTGCACCATGGCCCGGGAGGCCTGCTCATCAATGGTCTCTATCTTTTGAAGGGGCATGGCGCATCCGGCAATGTCCACCGTCCTCCGGTTGCCGTACTCGTCGTACTTCCCCTCCCAGATCAGCTCCGTCTTCATCTGAGAAAAAGGATGCGGATTATCCAGTCCCCAGCGTATGTTGTTATTCATTCGGTTTCTCCGTTACTTTCTCGCCTGATGCTTCTAAAACCATTGCTAAGATTCGATCATTGGGTTGATGGCCATAAAAAGATAACTACCTCATGTCCAACACGCACTATATCTCAAGACACTTATTTCATTATGACCCCATACCCACATTACAACTCAATAATTTTCAATCGAAATTGGTATGCTACCTCTATTGCTTGTTGATACTGAATGTTTGGTTGGTCTGCAAGAATATTTCGAATAGTATTCTTATGCTCATCAGGCATCCTTAGTCCAAATATAATAGATGAAATATCAGCAGGTAGCGGTTCTTCTCTATCACCTTCATCATAAGTTAATCTCCATTCTTTTTCGTATTCCCAATCTTTAGCCTTTGTAAAAAGCATTTTAGTAAAGATTGATTGGTCATAGTTACCGTTTTCATCAAGAGGATCTACTTCAGGATAATTGCAATCGTATTCTACTGGTTGTGTCTTATCAATATCTCCGAGTAGATTATCACTTTTACGAACAAAACCGATGCAGAATCCTTTATGTTGGTTTGCGTAGTGGGACCACATCAGAATATTGTCCTTTATCTGGCTCATACTAAACACACCAAGATTTTGGATATCTATATCTCTAAACTTTTGAAGCACCTCTTGGAAGATTTCATAATCTTTATGAAGATTTCCACTTGTTCTCCCAGTTCGATCAAGATACTTTCTAAAAGCTTCAGGGTTCATTTCAGGTTTAAATCTTATCTTACAGTCAAAAGGGTCGTTGAAAGAGTCTGGTTTAGCAACCCAGATTTTCTTATTTATTAGGATGGAAAGGGAATTTGTATTGTAGGCACAGTACTTGTATAAATGATTGACCTGTGGATATTCCATATGATTTTGCCCAAATTTATTATTGCTAACGTAAAACTGATGAGCCGGGCAACGATGACCGAAAACCTGTGTAAAATGCAATGTCTTTCGATAAAAAATGCTTTTTGAAAGTGGCGCTGATTTGCTCCGCCCCTCTCAAGTGCCAAGTTGGGCCTGATATTAGCTAAACTGATAGCCCATCTGTACCCAATAATGCCAATCCTCAACCGCTTGCCTGGTTTGTGTTGCCGTGGCACTGATGGGAGTGAGTTGAGCCAGCGGAACCGCCAAACCATCCCTTTCCCAGCGAATAGTAACGAACATCTCTTTCTCACACTCCTCTTCAGGAGCCATCCCAATGACATCAACCTCATCTTTGACGTGCAACGGTGAGATAGCACGTCTCGCACTGCAAACAGCAGTAAACGGAAACTGAAGCTTCTCTTCGAGATAATAATACCATCCCATCGCTTGTTCTTCTGGGCCGTATGCATCAACGATGATCTCCATCGTTATACGTTCCTCCCGGTCTTTATTCTGCCTTGGTTTTGTCTTGGCCATGTCTCACCTTTTCGGGTAGCGGGATCAAAAGAGCAACGATTAAACTCAGTTGCGCCGCCAAAAAACTTATCCGTCATACCTCAGCGCTTCTCGGCGACAAGTGAAGCGCCTGGATCGGCTATCACATTATTATCTTTGAGCTACGTTATTTGATCGGGCTTAGGTAGATTTATTTCACCTATCTTATAATTTTCTTTTCCATCTTCTGGGTACCATACATCATTGTTATCACTGGCCCATTGAGGGCATAGGTGGTCAACAGCATTATGAACAAAGTATGCAGGCGCTTTGTTTTCAAGTTGATATGCGTGCCATTTAGGAAATTGACCATATGGTGGTGTGGGCCAATATCGGACAAAATAATTTTTTCCTAAAGATATGCAATTTACAATCCTCTGCTTTTGGCCATTGACACAATCCTGTAAAATTCCAAGGACTGAATCAGTATTGAATGGCGATTCTTCATATGAAAATAATTCAAAAAATTGATCTTTTCCGTATGCAGATGTTGTATTTATGAATTGAGCGATTTCTGAAATTTTATTGATGGCATTTCTCAAGTCGTCTTGTTGCCATAATTTTGTTTTAACCTCGATAACACCTTTTGCAGCGTCAGGCGTTATTATTATAAAATCGCCATCTTGAAATAATATAGGTTTTGAGTTGTCATATAAGAGGATATCTATCTGAGTTGTTGCTTGTTCAACATTTACAATGAAACCTCTACCGACCCCAATATTTTTAGGCAAATGACGCTTTAAGATAGTTCTGAGTACACTTTCTTTCCATTCTCCATCAGACTGCCAATGAGCGTCCTCAATGTAAAGACGCACTCTATCTTTTAAAGATTCGAGCTCTGTTGTTAAGTTTTTAAAGTAATTTTCAATATTCATTTTTATTAAAGCCGAATCAATAAAATGTCCAATCTAAATCATTCTGTAAGCCCTTTGTAAGCCCTTTATCATCCCTTTGCCTTGCTAAGGACATATCCTGTTCCCCTTCCAGTAACACCCAATTTACAAAAAATTTCCTTTTGAACCAGATATCTAAGGTCTGTTGTAGCAGTTGGCTTGGATACTCCGGTCAATTCCTGATATTCCTTATTTGTTATTCTGCCTCTCTTTTTTACATAAAAGGCAGCTTTAATTTGTCTTTCATTCAACCCGAGCTCGCGTAAATATTCCTCAGTGTAAATATCTTTCCTGAACTCAACAAGGAAGCCACTCTGATATTCTTCGAAATGAGGCTCCGGAATATCTGCCAAAGAGCAAAGATTCAGGATCTTTCCGATGCCGCTGCCCCATTGCTCTATCAACCCCATGTCATAAAAAACGGCGCCAATTCCCTTGTTTCTGAGAACAGACCCATGAGGTTTTAAAAGATCTTCGATGGTAATACCCAAAGGCAGACTACCTGGGCTCCAGATGGTTAGCCGATCATCATATATCCTTACCTCTGTATTTGACGGCATTGTATAGTCTCGATGACACACGGCATTTATGATAGATTCGCGTATGGCTTCAAGAGGATAATCCCACACCTCATCTCTTTGGGGCTTCCCTGTCATAACAAACTCTACACTGATATTTTTACGTATGAAATCCATTGCCTCGTCTATCTGCTCAACAATCGTGCCTTCAATCATTCGATTATCAATGACAATAGTTTCCTTTTTGAACCTGCCGCAATGGACCAAACCCTGGGACCGAAGGTATTTTGTGTCTTTCCGGAAGAGAAGAAGCGCCGCCCATGTCAGTTCGCCTTCCTTGACGAGTTCCAACTTTTTAAGGATTTCTAAAGGTTCTTCATGGTCTCCAACATCTCTTCTCCCCGCATTTCTTGACCTTCTGATATATGTTTTGATTTTTTCGGGGTCTATGTCGGACATTGTTGCATCTGGAACCGGTGTTTTATCCCAGCTCGTACCGGTGGAATGTAAATGCATTTCAGCGATATCCTGAGGTGTCATTAGACGATTGCTGTTTCCCACCCTCCGGTAACATCTACCTTTCGCTGATACAGGTTTGATGGGGAATTCTTTGATTTGAATAACTGCAATTATTTTGCTCTCAATTTCCGATGACTCAATCTCCGGTATGATCCGAGGCTGAGTACCTTGAGAAATCTGATTAGTCCAGCCACTTAAACTTTCCTTCCCGATCCGAACCCCCTTTTTAGTGCCTTGATCAGAAACCCCAATAAAAATATGCCCTCCTCTCGTATTAGGGAAAATGGGGTCAGGTCTTGCATTATAACATTTAAGTCTTGATTATTCTGCCGATAGTTGCATAATGAAGTCCCAGGTGTTTAGCTATCTCTGACAAGGTATAGCCATAGCCAAAATAAGCTTTTTCAATGGCCTTGTTCCTCTCTTGCTTTTTTGCCACCTGATCTGGTGGCAATAGTTCCTCCAACAAGGGCCTGAAAGCCAGGCGCTGCTCCCTGGGGATCTCCTTGATCATTGACTTATCCTTTAGAGCAGGCTTTAATTTTTCAATAAACTCCTTACTGCCAAGGATGCACTGGGCCTTCAACTCCTCCCATGGACAAGCCACTTTCATACCGACTTGAACAAAACGCCTGTATTCCCTCTGGGCCTCTCCAAGCCTTTTTCCAAATTGAGCCAAAATCCAGTGCACCGTCAAGAAAGGAGGGGCCTTGACCAATCCGGCCGTGGATTTATAACTGCTCCATCTGTAAGCACCGGGGTGCTTTACGATGCCCGCCCTGACCGGATTCAAAACCACATATCTGCACAACTCCAAAAGGTAACTGTCCTTTTCTACAAGCACTGACTTAAATCTTCCCTGAAAAATATGACCCACCCGATGATGTTTGCGGTTGAAACGTTGGGTGTAGACCCCGTTGAGGTGTCTCATTCCCAAAGATAAATTTCCATCAACCGTCTCCACTAGGACGTGATAATGGTTGTCCATAAGGCAGTAGGCATGACATAGACAATTATATCTCTTGACCACCTCTTCAAGGATGAGAAGGAACTGAGTTCTGTCATGTTCATCCTCAAAAACAGGCAAACGGGCATTGCCCCTGGAAGTGATATGATAGATCGCACCCGGATATTCGATTCTGAGAGGTCTGGCCATGATCTAAGATAATAGCATTTAAAGTGTTATAATGCAAGACCTGACCCCAGTTTAATAGCCAGGCTTACACTCATACGGGAGGGTGACGAACGAGAAGCTATATTAACAGGAAAGACTACCAGGACAACACTATTTCTTCTTTGACTTTAGCTTGATCTTTTCACCGGCGACCATGAAGTTACCGCTTCCAAGATGATGAAGCGTCCGCGGGTTTTTCACTGCGGGGTCGATCCATGCCTTGATGACTTCAACGACAAACAAACAATACTCGGATACCATACTTGTGTCGAACACCCGGCACTCGAGATTTGCAAAACACTCCTTGATGAGAGGTGCTCCGACTCGTGCAGCAGGCTTCGGCGTGAGGCAAAACTTCTCGAACTTGTCTACGTTCGCCCCAGACGTATTGCCGCAACCCACGACCTTTTCAGCTATCTCCACTGTAGGAATGTTAATGACACATTCGTTGGTTGCCTTCAACAAGCCGAAGGAATGGTTGCGATTGCTGATGACGCAACCTACTAGCGGTGGCTCAAACTCGATCATGGTGTGCCACGACATGGTCATGATATTTGGGTGCTCACTGCCGGCGGTCGTGACCATGACGACCGGCCCTGGCTCGAGCAAGCCATAGACCTTGGACAGAGGAAAAGATTTCTTGGCCATGTTGGTACTACCTTTCAAAAATGATTGACTTCAAAATTCGTTTGCCTGAAAAGTCTAACGACAAGCTCACCAGATGCCGTGCGTAAATCCAAAATTGACGCAATTAGTATAAACATTGAACGGCCAGTATAAACAAAAGAAGCAAAAAGAAAGGCATTCTGGTGAAGCTAGTTGTTCTCCTGCACGGGCTATACAGCGACTGGCGTCATAGTGTAGATGCGTGCGGATTGAGACGCAGTTTTCAGGTCACCTCTACTTAAAGCCGCTCTGACATCATCAAGTTTCAAGGCATCATCCAGTGTCAAATAGGGGGACCAGCCTTCCTCTGCATCAATAAGTTCAACGTCAACTTCAGCAACGTAATGCCCTTCATGGATGTATTTGACATATTTTCTTTTATTCATTTCTTACGCCTCCTAAAATCAGCAGACCATTTTTGAGAGTCGGGTCTGTAAGCAGTAACGATTACGGCAGGTGATGATGCTCCCTTAGGAATGCCCCAAACTACATGAATAGGCTTCCCATCAGAATCTTTCTGCAAAGCCAAAACGCATGGCCCCTTAGAAAAATCGGGATAGTCTTCCACCACGACTCCTTTGTTTACCCCAGCCATGATGTCTTTAACATAAATATTATCCTCTGCTAATTCATCATAGCCATGTTCGGAAACCAGAGTCTGACCCTGCTGAACCAATTGGAGAACCATCTCAAATGTTTTGCTCATGATGAAATATTAGTAAATTATGGTAATTTTAGCAATACCTTAACTATATGACCATTCTGCTATTAGCAGGAGAACGGGCCGGGTAACAGGATGGCTTTTGAGCGGCCAGCGAAAAAGCCAGTCCTCGTTCACCCGGAGGTTAGGAAGTTCAAAAAATTCTCATGTATACGTCAGGATATTTCCCTTTGTACCATTCTAAAAACCCAGTAGGATTACCATTATATTTTAACATATATTTTTGGAATAGCTCTGTACGATCATGAAAATCACAGTAAGGCTTGTATTGTGAAGCTTCGAGGATAGTTTCAACTTTTTGATATGGTGTTTGAAGATAATAAGGTGTCCTTAAATTATTCAGCCTGAATTCATCTTTTTTGTTTAGTCGTCTCCTTCCCGTATTATCAGGTGTGCGACCAAGAAGCTCAAAAATTAGACCTGTTAGCAATAATATAAATTCGGGATCGGAATTGTAATTGGATTTACATGACTCTTCTAAATTAGCAAGATATAGATTTATCCTCCATTTATGAAATTCATCACTATGCAGATTTTTTGAAATTGCTTTTTTTAATGTAGAGGTGATCTTTTTCAGAATTTTTTCCCAGTTATTTTGTCGCATTTTCCCGCGAGTATGGCTCATAGGGTTACCAAATAGACTACATAGGAAATCCCTAGAAGAAAGAGATATTTCTATAGTATCCATATCCCGTCGAACAGTTTCTTTTAGCATTAATCACCTCAATAAAGATTATAAAAATTCCCAACCAGTGATTATATGGTTTCTGTATATCTTCGAAATAAAATATCTTTAGCCAATAAAAACTGTCTATTTGATGATTTTCCAAACTGTATAACATTCCATTTTGGATGTTATACGGAAAACTGTAAAATAACGAAGACTTCAATTATTCACATTCATACATAACTGGTCATAATCCTCAGGTCAAAGTCTCCGTAAATATTCAACCTTTTGTATAGTTTTATTCAATAATGATAGATTCAAGGTTACCCAAACCTTTACCTCATTTTTTCTATATTCTGGACAACTCAACTACTCAAAGGATATATCGATATATTAGCTAATTTGATTAATTGTTTCATAATAAACCTAAAATATCAAGCAATAGTAATCTTTACACATAACTTCACTTTCCGGGTTGAGATATTTGCTATTTATCGCAACATACCGGCCTCCAAAACTTGTTCAGGTGGATTTCCCCCTTGAAGTTTCTGAGGAGGCTCTCCATGACCAGCTTTTTATCGCCCCAGATCAGTTCCGTCTTCATCTGAGATAAGGGGTGCGGGTTATCCAGTCCCCGTGGTAGTACTTTCTCCAGCCACTTAACACTTGAATCTTTAATATTTGGGAAAGGATTTGAAGCTGTTTTGGAATGGAGACTTGCTTTGGTTTTTCATGGGAGATCTTCTATCCATCGGAGATGTTCGCCAAGGGCGGTTTTTGAAAGTCTCCGGTAGAATTTTCGATCAGCAGTGATCAATGGGCAGTTCTCGTCAATGGCCACGGCCAGGTAAAGCCCATCATAAACCGTGCACTGAAATTCAAGGGAAAGCTCAAAAGCATAAGAGATGAGGGGCGAAGCATCAAGGACAAACCGTTTCAACGCTCCCGATCCTTTCTGATGAGTTCCGTACTGTCGGTCTTGATTCTTCCCGTTGTCCGTCTTCGAATCGCACCAGCCCGGGCAAGGAACTCATCTATGTTTACCGTTGAAACCCTTGAAGCCTCCTCTAAGATTAGTTTAAGCTCACCCTGTAAAGATCGTCTGTTCTTTTCCGCTCTTTTTTTAAGATTCTCAATGACTTCAGGGCTAAGGCCCCTGACAAGGACTTGTGCCATGACAGATACCTCCGTTAAAGAATGCTATCATTATGCTATCACAAATTTTTTATATCTTGAGCTTTCTTGGGTCTATGCATCTTTTTCAAGAACGACAGGATTCAAAAAACTGAACTATGGCACTTGTGAGGGCTTCAATGGTATATTCAGAAGGCGTAATGCTGACTGATAATCCCTTCTTTTCTGCTGTCTGGGCGGTTATGGGACCAATACAGGCCACTGCCACGTTCTCCATCCACCTCTGGAGCTGATCCTTTTCCGTCTGAAACATCTCCATAAAGTTATTAACGGTTGACGAACTGGTGAAGGTGACCATGTCGATTGCTCCCTGTTCCAGCATCTTCCTCACACGACCAGTATCTTGACTAGGCTTGATGGTTTGGTAGGTGGGCACTTCATCCACAATGGCACCCCTATTCACCAACTCAACGGGAAGGACATCTCTTGCCCTGGTAGCCCTTGGTAGGAGAATTCTCGCCCCCTTCACTTCTTCTTCTTTCATACCCCCTATGATGGCCTCGGCCCGATATTCATCAGGAACCAGGTCCGGTTTTATACCTTTCTGCTCTAAAGCCTGGGCGGTCTTTGGACCGATGGCCCCCACCTTCAGATCCGTCATTTCCCGCACATCCATCCCTAAGGCATTCAATCGCTCAAAAAAGAATTTGACCCCGTTTACGCTGGTAAACAGTACCCACCGGTACCTTTCCAGACGCATAATGGCCCGATCAAGGGCATCCCAGCTTGGAGGCGGAACCACCTCGATGGTGGGAAACTCGATACAGGTGGCCCCCAATTCATTTAGACAGGCCAGAAAGTCACTAGCCTGTTCCCTTGCCCTGGTCACCACAACGCGCTTCCCGAAGAGTGGTCTTTTCTCAAACCATTCAAGCTCTCCCCTCAGGTTCACGATATCTCCCACAACAATGATAGCCGGTGGTTTCACCCCTTCTCTTTGGGCCTTTTCTGTTATATCATGAAGCCTTCCAGTAACAGTCTTCTGCTCTGGGACGGTCCCATTCTGAATAATGGCAACAGGCGTCTCAGGGGATCGTCCATGTTCCATGAGATTCTCTACAATCCCAGGTAGATTCCCCACGCCCATAAGAAACACAAGGGTACCTCTGCTCTTTGCCAGTGCATCCCAGGCAATATCCGATTCTTTTTTTGTTGGATCTTCATGGCCTGTGACAAAAGTGACCGTAGAATTGTAGTCGCGGTGTGTTAAAGGGATACCGGCATAGGCAGGGACAGCAATGGCCGAAGTGACTCCCGGTACCACCTCGAAGGATATACCAGCCTTTGCCAGATCCTGCGCCTCTTCCCCACCCCGTCCAAAGATAAATGGATCACCCCCCTTAAGTCTCACCACTTTTAGACCTTCTTTGGCTTTTTTGACTAACAGGTTGTTGATCTCATCTTGGTTCATTATATGGCAGCCGCCCTTTTTCCCCACATAGATCAGTTCTGCTTTATGGTTAGCATAATCAAGGAAGGCCTCATTTGCCAGGTAGTCATAAACCACCACATCAGCCTGTGAGAGGCATTCTTTCGCCTTCAGGGTCAATAGCCCCGGATCACCAGGACCGGCTCCCACAAGGTAGACTTTGCCGTCTTTCTCTTTTGTCATACTTGATTTCCCGCTAAATCTCGCAAAGAGTTTTATGCTTTTTCATAGATGCGTGCCAGGATCTCGGCTGCCCCTGATGCAAGAAGACGTCTTGCAAGGGAAACGCCCATATCTTCCGGACTGTTCTTTTGCCCTCTAACCTCATCCCTTATGATTCGACTCCCATCCAGTTCGGCCACCATACCCTTCAGAATAAGATTTTCTCCAGACAAACGGCCGTAAGCAGCAACAGGAACCTGGCATCCTCCTTCCAGTTCCCTTAAAAAAGCCCTCTCAGCCCTGACAGCCACCTCTGATGGCCCGTGGTTCAGGAAATGGAGAAGCTCCCCGATTTTATCATTCTCTCTCAGCTCCAGGCCCAGAGCTCCCTGCCCAATAGCCGGCAGAAGTTCATCAGACGGAATAATCTGATTGATCCTGGCTGAAAGACCTAGTCTCTTGAGTCCCGCAGCGGCAAGGATAATGGCGTTAAGTTCGCCCGACTCCAGTTTCCTGAGCCGGGTATCCACATTACCTCTAAGTGGTACGATATGAAGGTCGGGTCTCATATGGAGCAATTGTGCAGAGCGCCTAAGGCTGCTGGTACCAACCGATGATCCTTCAGGTAGATCTGCAAGGGTCTCAAAATCTGCTGATATAAATGCATCATGGGGGTCTTCCCGTTTGGGAAACACGGCGAGTTTTAAGCCGTCCGGCAATTCTGTTGGAACATCCTTCACGCTGTGGACAGCCACATCCACCTCTTTTCTCAACAGGGCATCCTCGATCTCTTTGACAAACAGGCCTTTTCCACCGATCTCACTAAGGGGAGAGTCCAGGATTTTGTCTCCTTTTGTTTTTATCCTCACCAGCTCTACTCTGATATCAGAGTACCTCTCCTCCACCCTCTCCCTGACCCACTCGCTCTGGGCAAGGGCTAACCTGCTTCCTCTTGTTCCGATTCTTAATATCATACTCTTTATAGGCTAAAGGCCAACGGCTCAAGGAGTATGGTCTTCTTTGAATTATCCATACTTTTTTAATAAAAAACGCGCCAGTTCCAGATCGTGAGGGGTGGTCACCTTGATATTGTGCTCCAAACCCTGAACCACCTTTACGGGTATACCCATCTTTTCCATTAATAAAGCATCATCAGTCACATCCTCCCATCCTTCCGAAAGAGCCCTCTGGTGAGCCACCATGATATCCTCATATCTGAAGACTTGGGGTGTCTGTACCAACCATATCTGTTGTCGGTCGAAGGTCTTTATCACCATACCATCACCGTCAACTTTTTTGACGGTCTCTTTGGCGGGTAGTGCAGTAATAACAGCTCTATTCTTCCTGGCAATAGTCACGACCCGTTCAATCAGGCTGGAGTCAACAAATGGCCGAACACCATCATGGATCAGCACCAGCCCGTAATCACCCCCAGAGGCCTCTATGCCCAGTCTGACCGAGTCCTGACGCCTCTCTCCTCCTGCCACGACCTTTTCCACCTTGGTGAGATTGTACCGATCAATGATCTCCTTTTGACAGTACTCTTCCTCTTGTGAGGGGACCACCAGAATAATGCTGTCGACTGCCCGGCATTCCTGGAATCTCTCCAGTGTCACACCCAGAAGGGGTTTTCCATGGAGATCCAGGAACTGTTTGGCCCGATCTCCCTTCATACGCAAGCCAGCCCCAGCAGCGGGGATAATGGCTACCGTGTTCAGCAAGGTATTATCAGGATTTTCGTCCTTATCCATATTCAACGTCTCGGAAATTCTACAACCTCTTTCCGAAGGAAAACAAATGAATATCTGTATAAAAACAAAAGCAGGCCCAGGATATCCCATCCTGTAAGCCTGCTTTCATATCAATCCTCATTCAGGCCTGGGCAGCCTTTCTGGTTTGCTTCTTTAAACGGTTAATACGACGGCGCAAAATATCCACCTTTTTTCTGTCTCTCCCCAAGCGTGCCGCCCCTTTTTCCTCTTTGAACTGAACAATCTTCTTCTTTAACTCTTTCACACTGATTTCCTGTCTAAGGGCTCCCTTCCCTCTCTTTTTTACAGGCACTTCATCTTCGATTCCTTTTGCCTTCTTGATAGCCTCCAGGAGCTGCTCCTTTTTCATGGCATGGGCGCCGGTAATTTCAGGTATACCGAGAGCCATCTCTCTCAGTTCCGTGGCCGTCATTCTGTCTAAAGGCTTCTCTTTTTCCTCCTTCTTCTCTTTCTCCTCTTCCTTAATCTCTTCCTCTTTGACTTCTTCTTCCATAAAATCTCTCCTAACTCTTAAGTCATTGGTTAAGTAGTAAAGTTGATAGTTTCGTAAAAAGTCGAAAACCCCTCTTTCTGTCATTCCGGCAAAAGTCCTTCGACAGGTTCAGGACCGTGAGCCCATCGAACGGCCGGAATCCACTATATTCAACGACCTACGAAGGCCCTGGACTCCGGAGCCTGCCCCGGACCATGATCCGGGGTTCACCGGAGTGACGACTTTTTACGAGTTCATCAAAGTTGTTGAGTTGTTTAACTAATCAACCATTTGACCATGCGACTACTCAACAATTCCTACTTCCATATCCCTCAATCCGGATTCTGATTTCCCTATTCTTTCTTTAAAAAGGGCCTAAAAAGATCTATGGGTATGGGGAAAAGGATGGTGGAACTACTCTCTGATGATATCTCCCTCAGTGTCTGGAGGTATCTCAACTGCAAGGCTTCAGGGTACTTCTGGATAATGCCTGCCGCCTCTGCCAGGCGACCAGCGGCCTGATATTCACCCTCCGCGTTGATGACCTTGGCCCTCCTCTCCCTTTCTGCCTCGGCCTGTTTTGCCATGGCCCGCTGCATCTCTTGGGGCAGGTCAATATGTTTCACCTCAACGGTCGTCACCTTTATCCCCCACGGGTCTGTGTGATGATCCAAGATACTTTGCAATTGGGTATTTATCTTCTCCCTTTCTGCTAATAGATCGTCCAGTTCCACCTGACCACACACGCTTCTTAGGGTCGTTTGTGCCAGTTGTGAAGTGGCAAAAAGAAAATTCTCCACTTCTATGGTAGCATTGGTGGGGTCCATCACCCGAAAATAGATCACCGCGTTTACCTTAACAGAGACATTATCCCGCGTGATGACATCCTGGGCAGGGACATCCATGGTTACCAGACGGAGGCTTACCTTGACCATCTTATCAATAACCGGTATGAGGATAATAAGACCCGGCCCCTTGGTTTTGATCACGCGCCCTAACCTAAAAATCACAGCTCGTTCATACTCTCGTAAAATCCTAATAGCGGAAGCCAGAAAGAAAACGATTAAAACCACTGCTACGATATAAAACATGTCAACCCCCTTTCATGTTCAAAAAGAAAATTATAAAATTAAATTGTTAGAGTTCTTTTTTTATGGCCCTCTTGACATTGAGGACCAAACCCTGGACACTCTCCACCTCCACATCTTCTCCCGGTTCAATTTTTTCACTCGCTTTGGCCCTCCAGTATTCGCCATGAACAAAGACCAACCCTTCTGGATCAATAGTCTCTTTCACCAGCCCCACCTTTCCTATCATACCCTCTATCCCGCTTTTGGGTTTAGAGCGATAAGCCCTGAAGGCCAGGGTGGAGACACCGATAAAAAAGCCTCCCACCAGAACTAATGTGGGCATCATCAATGAAAGGGAAACCCCCACATCCTCAAAAAGCATGATGGATCCCAAAGTCAGAGACGTGAGTCCCCCGAGGGAGAGAACACCGTAACTGGTGACCTTCACCTCGGCAATAAAAAATACAATACCCAGAATGATAAGCAAAAGACCGGCATAATTAACCGGAAGGGTTTGAAAGGAATAGAAAGCCAGTATGAGAGATATGGCGCCTATGACACCTGGAAAGATGACGCCTGGATGAGCCAATTCAAAATATAATCCGGCGAGCCCGATCATCATGAGGATATAGGCTATGTTGGGGTCACTAATGATTTTGAGTATCTTATCCCTGACCCCTGGATGATAGTATCGCTTCTTAAAATCCTTGGTCTTAAGTGTTATTTTACTTCCCTGGAGAGTAATCTCCCGTCCATCAATAAGTTCCAGAAGCTCATCTACATCTTCCGCCACCAGATCAACCACATTCTTTTTGACAGCTTCATCAGCAGTAATGGATACACTCTCCCGTATGGCCTGCTCAACCCATTCCCCGTTTCTTCCCTTCGCCTGGGCGATTCCACGTCCATAGGATGCCATGTCATTAACGACCTTCTCGGACATGGTTTTTTCAATATCTTTTCCACCAGCCGCCACAGGATGGGCGGCACCGATGTTGGTGCTTGGTGCCATGGCAGCGATATGGGCGGAGACAGTGACCATAACCCCGGCAGACGCGGCGCCGGCCCCCTTGGGAGCAACATATACCGCAACAGGAATACGGGAATTCATGATGGCCTTAACCATGGTTCGCATGGAGGAAGCCAGTCCCCCCGGCGTATCCAGACGGATAATTATTAAAGAAGATCCGCGCGTTTCTGCCTCTTTCATGCCTCGGGTCATAAACGTTGCAGTTCCGGGGCTGATAGGGCCTTCCATCTCTATGATCAGTGCCTCCCGTTCTTCGGTCAATCCATGGGAAGGCTCAAAAATCCCCATAGCAAGAGATATAACTCCAATGAAAACGAATAATATGAGAGCCGTAGACCGATAGTTATTCATCTCTTCTGACCTCCAGTTTCATATGCTTCATGATATCCTGAACATCTTCCCAAACCTGGCGCTTTGCAGATGGATTCCTAAGCAGATACGCTGGATGATAGGTGGGCATCAGTGGGATATCCATAAAAGCGTGCCATTTGCCTCTTTCCTGGGCAATCCTGAATTCATGGTCCAGAAGCCCCTGAGTAGCCACTCGTCCAAGGGTGCAGATAACGTGAGGTCTGATCAGGTGAATCTGTCTCTTTAAAAAAGGAATACAGGCCCTGATCTCATCCATTTCAGGTTCGCGGTTTTTGGGTGGGCGGCATTTCACCACATTACATATATATACTTCCTCTCTGGTAAGCCCCATGGCATTGATAATTCGGGTTAAAAGTCCTCCTGCTTCACCAACAAACGGCCTCCCCGCTAAATCTTCATCTCTCCCGGGCCCTTCCCCAACAAAGACCAGACGGGCATCGGGTGAACCTTCACCAAAGACCAATTTAGTCCTGCCTTGCCACAGTTTGCACCTTTTGCAATCCCCAATGAATTTCCTCAAATCCTCAAGAGAACCGGGATGTTTTGTCCTGGTGTTAAGATAATCGAGGGTTGAAGCAGAGAGGGTTGGAGGGTCCATGCCCATCTCCATATCAGCCACCATAAGATTCTTTAGTTGGCCGATGATCTCAATGAATTCTTCTGAGGGTCTTAAGATCTCTTTTCCCATAATGCTATGATCCTGTCTAGAATTTGATCCGCCACCTCTTCCTTGGTCATCAGAGGCAAGTCTTCTACATGGCCATCCCTGTGAATGATCTTGACTAGATTGGTATCCGATTTAAACCCCGCATCCTCTCTTGACACATCGTTGGCTATGATCATGTCAAGATTTTTCTTTTTCAATTTCTCCTTTGCATTGGCCAGTAGGTCCTCTGTTTCAGCCGCAAATCCCACCAGAATAAAACGGGAATCTCCTTTGCTATTTCCCAGTTCAGCCAGGATATCAGGGGTTCTCACCATCTCAAGAGATTCAACTTCCTCTACCTTCTTGATTTTGTGGTCTGCCTCTATTTTGGGTCGATAATCCAGAGGTGCCGCTGCCTTAATGATGACATCACACTGTTGACAATGCTCAAAAACGGCCTGTCTCATCTCCTCCGTCGTTCTGATGGAGCGAAATGTAACGCCCGCAGGGACCTCCAGACTGGTGGGGCCACTCACCAGAGTAACCCGGGCTCCCCTATATTTGGCAGCTTTGGCTATGGCATAACCCATCTTACCGCTGGATCTGTTTGTAAAATATCTGACCGGATCCAGGGGTTCTTCGGTTGGACCGGCGGTCACAAGAATCGCCAGCTTTGAAAGATCCTGCTGTGATAATAAAACCCGTGCCTCTTCTGCAATATCCTCAGGCTCTGGCAGTCTACCCGGGCCCTCGGTTCTGCAGGCTAGTTCACCTTCAGCCGGTTCCATAACCGAAAGACCTCTCTCTTTCAGCAACCTGACGTTTTCCCTAACAGCGGGATTCAAAAACATCTGACTATTCATGGAGGGACAGATGAGTATATTGGCCGTGGCTGCCAGAACCATTGTGGAAAGAAAATCATCAGCAAGGCCCTGCGCCATCTTGGCTATAAAATTGGCCGTAGCAGGGGCAATGATAATCAGATCCGTATCCTGCCCCCAGGTAATATGGTCCATGGGGTCCGTTTCATGGTCAAACATCTCCCATACAACCCTGTTCCCCGATATCGCCTCAAAAGTGAGCGGCGTTATAAACTTGGTGGCATTAGCCGTCATGGCAACCTTTGTTTGGGCCCCTGCCCTGACCAATATCCTGACTAATTCAGCTACCTTGTACGCTGCAATCCCACCTGTTACACCAACAATGACCCTTTTATCTTTCATTGGCCCTTAACCATGTTCTTCCGGTCTCTAATAACCCCCAAAATCGTTTAGCTCTTCTTCTTCTACTTTGGTGCTCCAAGAATCACTTAAATGAGTTATTTCTATCATCTTTTTGCCATTTGCGTTAGCCTCTGCCCTGTCTTTAAAGAAGCCAAGACGGAGCCTCATCCAGTCTCTTCCCTTCACTTTAGCACTGGTTATGTAAACGGGATACCCTGCTTTAATGAGCTTAACTGCAGCAGGGACAATCTCTTTTTTGCTTGTAGCCGATAGAATATTAACCACCCATAATCCATGAGTTCTATTTTTTAGATTTTGCTTCACATCGGCAGATGTCAAAAACTTAAGCTTTAAGTCTTGAGGGATCTCCCTATCGGCAAAATCCTCTCCAGGCTGCATTTTGCCAAGCTTATCCATGTTGAGGCGATAAAGGATCGGCCATTTGAGTGGATCACCATATACGGCCTTTTTTCCTGCGATACTGTCAAGACTATCACCCTTTTTAACAAAATAATATCCTGCCTCTTCTTTTACTGGGGCCTCTTTTTCCTTGATGACTTGCTCCGGCACTTTTAGTGCTTTCTCATCAACAGCTGCGGTTTTTACTTCACCAACATCTTTCACCTCAGGCTTCGCCTTTACCTCTTGGGTGGGTGATGAAGTTTTGGTACTTTCCGGGGTTGGTCTCTTTATGGGCATGACTACTTTGGTCTTTTGAACAGGGGGCAAAGGTTGTTCCCCCTCTGAACAGGCCCCGCACAGGAAAAGAGATGTCACACAGATAGAGATAATGGTTATTTCAAACTTCATCATGCCCTCCTACAACATTAAACTAAGACAAGATCCATGATTGAGAATAGGACACGTTGAGATGCGTACAACTCTTTGAAGAGAATATATTTTCAGGACTATTAAAGCCTAAAAATACCTACTTGACAATAAAAAACTATAAGACTCTATTTTCTCACCTTGATCTTTGCATCGTCCATCCTTGACACAAAACCATCCCTTCCATATACTCCACCACATCAAATCTTTCGTAACACTTTAGATCTTTGAAGGCCATTCAAGGCCAGCCGTGGAGGTCTCTTTCAAATGCCGCCTCATAAAAATACTTCCGATGCTCGTGGAACGCCCCCAGGCATTTAATATTACTATGGAAAAGGCAGAGAGACTGTGGGGAGCAAAGGAGTACTTCCTTTGGGGCTATCCCGGGAAGAATTTCAACGCTAATCTGACCCTCGGCCTGAGCTCGGGTCGAAGGCCGTCCCATGGAATGAGGGAGGGTTAGGCGGCTTTTGAAAGAGACCTCCACGCCG
>Ga0180009_10001936_pt1 | contig 24545 bp, 13 predicted proteins | sample OS_PC_MetaG_FD_123537 | JGI IMG/M metagenome (GOLD analysis project Ga0180009, IMG submission 123537) | Groundwater microbial communities from the Aspo Hard Rock Laboratory (HRL) deep subsurface site, Sweden - OS_PC_MetaG | ecosystem: Environmental > Aquatic > Deep subsurface > Groundwater...
CGGATTCTTTTGCTTTTGAATCATTCCACCTCCGCCGGGCTTGCCTTGCCAGGCCCGCCGGTCAGGAAAGCCCATGAACCCGAACCTGCTTTCCCTCCTCCCCCGTTTGGCCGGGCGGCGCGTCCTGGTGGTGGGGGATATGATGCTGGACGAATACTACTGGGGCACGGTGGGCCGCATCTCCCCCGAGGCTCCTGTGCCCGTGGTCCTGGTGAAGGAGGAGACCAAGACCCTGGGCGGGGCCGGGAACGTGGTGAACAACCTCTGTTCCCTGAAGGCCGAGGTATGGGTGGCCGGAGCCATGGGCGCGGACCGGGGAGGTGAAATCCTTTCCAACATCCTGGACGGTCTGGGGGTGCATTCCCAGGCTATCCTGAAGGGTCCGGAACGCCCCACCACCCGGAAGATCCGGGTCATCGCGGAAAACCAGCAGGTGGTGCGCATCGACCGGGAGGCCAGGCACACCCTGACCCCGGACCAGGTTCGGGTCCTGGCGGCGCGCCTGGAAGACATCGTGCCCCAGGTGGATGCGGTCCTGGTGTCGGACTACGCCAAGGGCGTGGTGACCCCCGGGCTTTTAGCCATTCTGTTCCCCCTCTGCCAAAAGCACGGCAAGCCCGTTGTCGTGGACCCCAAGGTCCAGGATTTTGCCGTGTACCGGGGCGCGTTCGCCATCACACCCAACGCCAAGGAGGCGTCCCTCGCTTCGGGCATGGACACCGAGGACCAGGCCGGGCTTTTTGCCGCCGGGGAACGCCTGCGCCAGGCCGCCGACGCGTCCCACATCCTTGTGACGCGGGGCAGGGACGGCATGGCCCTGTTTTCCCGGGACGAGGCGCCTCTCCTGATCCCGGCCCGGGCCCGGCAGGTGTTCGACGTTTCCGGCGCCGGGGACACGGTGCTGGCGGTCCTGGGTCTTTCCCTGGCCGCCGGGGTTCCCATGGCCGACGCGGCGCGGCTTGCCAACACAGCCGCCGGGGTGGTGGTGGGCAAGCTGGGCACCGCGCCTATTTTGCCCGAGGAACTGGAAAAGGAGCTTTCCGACGCCCCGGACCCGGCGGCCGGCAAGCTCCGATCCCTGGAAAGCCTTGCATCCACGGTTCGGGATCTCAGGCGCCGGGGCAAAAAGATCGTCCTCACCAATGGCTGCTTCGACCTTCTCCATGCGGGCCATGTTCGCCTGTTCGCCGAGAGCAAGCGCCTGGGGGATGTGCTGGTGGCGGCTGTGGATGACGATGAATCCGTGCGGGCTTTGAAGGGCGAGGGCCGCCCCTTTATCCGTCAGGATCAGCGGGTGCGCATGATCGCAGCCATCGATTCCGTGGATTTCGTCACCGTTTTCAGGTCGGGGGACCTGGAGGCGGTCATCCGGGCCGTGGGACCGGACGTGCTCACCAAGGGCGGCAACTACACGTCCGAACAGGTGGACGGCCAGGACCTGGTCCGGGAATTGGGCGGCCGAGTGGAGCTGGTGCCCATCACCGACGGCCTGTCCGCCTCCTCCATCATCCGGGAGATCCGGGGGGTAGGGGGCGGCAAGGGGAAATGAAGCCTCCCAAGCCTGTGCCCCTTATCAAAAAGGTTGCCGGATTGAAAAAGGCCGAAGCATGAACCCCCCTTTGAAAAAGGGGGGTAGGGGGGATTTTTTTCGTTGGAACCGGGAAGAGGCGGAAACGGGCCGGGAGCCAGGCCCTTTGCCTTCCAGGAGGAACCCTTGCCCTTGTGGATGCAGGAAAGAGACGGCGGACTGCTTTTCCGGGTCCAGGTCCAGCCCCGGGCCTCGAAAAATCAGGCAGCCGGGCTCCTGGGCGACGCTTTGAAGTTGCGCCTGTGCGCTCCACCCGTGGAAGGCGCGGCCAACAAGGCCTGCGTGGAGTTCTTTGCCAAGGCTCTGGGCCTGTCCAAGTCCGGCGTGGAAATCACGGCAGGCCATTCCTCCCGCAAAAAGACCATCCTGGCCCGCCCATCGGATAAGAACAGCTTGCCAGCCGTCAAAGCCACCCTGGCCGCCCTGGCGGAAGGCCGGGGATAGGGCGGTTCTCATCAGTCCCCGGGCCCGCCTTCCAGAAAGTCCCGCATCCTGTAAAACAGATCCGTGTTGTCCATGACCCCGCCGTATTCCGGGCGGTTGCTCCACACCAGAGTGTCCACGGCCGTGTGGTCGGCCTTTTCCCCCGGATTGCTGGCAAAGACCATGGCCACGTCCGGGATATGCACCGGCTTGCCGTCCTGGTCCGTGAGGGGAGTGCCGTCGGTTTTCCGGATGACGGCCTCCGTGTCGCCGGGCCGGGCAAGCCGCCCCTGGGGTCCGGTGAGGATCACCCCGCCGGTCTCGTGGTCCGGAGCCACGATGACCAGGGTGTTGGCCCGCCGGACCGCGTTTTCCCCGATCCAGGCCAGAACCGTTCCCACCGCCTCGTCAAAGGCCAGGGTTTCCCGGATCTGGTAGGCCGGGTTCCGGGAGTGGTTGGCCCAGTCGATCTGGGAGCCTTCCACCAGGAGGAAGAAGCCCCGGGGGTTTTCCTTGAGCGCGTCCAGGGCCGTAGCGGTCATGGCGGCCAGGCTGGGCTCGGGACAGGCTGCGCCCCGGAGATACACGGGGGTGAGGCCCCCCGGCCGGAACAGGCCCAGGAGCCTCCGGGTTCCCGGAGGCCTGGCCGCCAGCCTGGCCGCGTCCCCGGCGCAGAAATAGCCCTGGCTGCAGGCCCGGTTCACCAGGGCCTGGGCGTCCGCCGAGTCCTTGCCGGAGGGCCTGCATCCAGCCCTGTCCGCGCCGATGCCTCCACCCAGGAGCACCTCGATTCCCAGATCCATGTACTGGCGGAAGATCTCGGTTTCGCAACCGCGGTTGGCCACGTGGGCCCCGAAGGCCGCCGGGGTGGCATGGGTGATGTCCGAGGTGGCCACCAACCCGGTGGCCATGCCCCGGGACTTGGCGATTTCCAGGATGGTGAGGGGGTTTTTCCGGCTCCCGTCGCAGACCCCGTCCCGGTCCTGGTCATGACAGGAAACCTCGCCATTGGCGAATTTTTCGCCTGCCGCCCAAGCTGAAGCGGCCGCCGCGGAATCGGTGACCGTGTTGTCCGCCGAGTGGGTGCGTTGGTATCCCACGTAGGGTAGGGTTTCCAGGGCCAGGCCAGGGCCGTTCGGGCCCCCGGCGTGGATCCGGGCCGCCGTGATGTTGGACAGGCCCATGCCGTCGGGCACCATGAGGAAGACCTGCCTGGGCGGCCCGCCTCGGTCCGCCGGATTCTCCCCGGTCAAACCGGACGGCGGGGCAAACGGCAAGGCCATCAGTGCGGTCATCCCAATAACGAAAACGATCCGGATTCCTCTTGTCATGGCTTTTCTCCGCGAGGTTTCATCCACTGAAAAGAGCCGCCATGATCCTTTCCTTTTCCGATCCTGTCAACGCATGGCCCCGCGCCCCTGGCAGCCGGAGAGATTTTGGCGTGGGGTTCCGAAGCTCTTTTCCCGAGGCGAGAGCCGGAACCCCTTCTTTTCAAGGGGCGGAATCAAGGCTTTCGCGAGGATGACGGCTTGTCATTCTTCGCAACCAGCCAGGAATGTTCATGTATCCCGCAAAGCTTCACAAATGGCCCGGGAGCCAAAGCCACAAGCCGTGCATCCCCGGCCCAAACCCCGAAATTCCCCTTGACCGAATTAGGCCTTGGTGCTACAAGCTGGATTCCTTGTTGCGGGGTGGAGCAGTTTGGTAGCTCGTCGGGCTCATAACCCGAAGGTCGTAGGTTCAAATCCTGCCCCCGCTACCAATAAAATCAGGCCCTTACGGCGAATTTGCCGTAAGGGCCTTTTTTATTTCTACCCTATTTCTACCCAGGGCGCGAAAAGCCGCTTTTTCAGAATCGGTATGTGAGAGGTGGTCCGAGAGCGCCCTCTTCATGGTTGGCGTCCTCGAAAACCTCCTGTCCTTATTAATATCCAGACGAGGAGCACCCCGTCGCGGGCCATACCCCCTCCCACCGGTTCCCTTCCTGGCAAGGGGCCAAGACCATGATGATTCCCTTTCACCTGCAAATTCCGCCCGGCGGGCAACAACTTGGGGGCATGGGTCCCCTTTTTGTCAGACCCCCGGGGGGGGGCTTTTTGGGGGCGGGGATGGGGCGAGGCGGCTTTAATATATTATGGCTCCTAAGCATTTTCAGCATGGAGCTGGGGCATGATTGGCGCATGCGTTTAGCAGCCTGAACGGCAATTCGGGTTCCCAGAACCTGCGGTTGAACCGGTAGCAGAATTCATCAAGGTATTCCTGGAGATATTTGTGGGTTACGCCATGGAACGTGCCATTGATAAAGGTCTTCATGTTTCCGATCACCATGTGGACGAGGGGCAGCCAGGTTGCGGCTTCCTCGGGCGGGGTGACCTTTTTCTCGTGTTTGTGCTCCTCGCCCACAACGTTCATGGCTGGGAAGGCATCCGTCCGGACCTGTTGGCCCTGGAGGATGCTGCGGCTCAGGAACTTTTTGATTTCCTCCCCGGAAATGGTCTCGACTGCTTTCATGGAAACGAATCCGGCGATCTTGCCTCGCTTTTCAACGGCTACCAGCACGGGTTTTTTTCCTCCAGCGCCCCGCCCCCTTTTTCCGGGTTTTTTGCCGCCGACAAAAGCGTCATCCAGTTCGACCAGCTCGCTGAAAAGCCTGTAAATGCTGTCCCTGTGGGCCATGGCGGCACGAATTTTCTTCAACATACTCCACGCTGTGTTCCAGGAAACATCGATCTGCTTGGAAAGCCGCATGGCGGAGATGCCGCCCTTGTCAGAGGCCACCAGATAGATCGCCCAAAACCACTTGACCAGGGGCAGGTTGGTCGAATGAAACAATGTGCCTGCCGTGACCGAGGTGTGGTGTCTGCACTTCGCGCATTGATAGACCTTGCGCTTGGTCAGGTAGTAGGAGGCGTCATGTCCGCACTTGGGGCAATAGAAGCCATCGGGCCAGCGATACTGGGCAAGAGCGGCGGCACACGCCTTCTCCGCGCCATAACGCTTCTGCCATTCCAGCAAGGAAATCTCGGCGGTCTGCATAGTGAAATCCTTCCTTAAGGGTCTGATTTCACTATATCAAAAGACCAATAAGCTGTAAATAGTTGAGAGCCATATAATATATTAAGGAGTCCCGCCTACCTTGTTGAGGAGGGGAGAGCATCGCCTCGATATATCTTTTTGAAAAAAGTATGTAAGCGTTCAGGGGGTCTCTATGCCAGCGTCGCAATCCAGGTCACATCGGTGGGTTGCCCCTTGAGGTAGTCGGTGATGGCCTGGACGAGGCGGGGGTACGTGTGGAGGTCGTGCATGCGACAGGTTTGCTTTACGGAGAGGATGCGTTCGACCCAGCGGCCACCATTTTCGCTCCCTGTGCTCATTGGCGGCGCGCATGCAAAAGAGGGCCAGCGCGCGTGGGGGGGCTTCTATAAATTCTCCGCCAGCCTTGCGCTTATAGTGATGCAAGAAAATTGAAAAGCAGAAAAATCCATCCATGCTAAGGCGGCCTCTCGGTTGGCCAGTTACACAGTTTGATTGACAGAGCCTTTGGATTTTCCATCTTTCCCACGCCTTCTGAACCGGAGCTTTACGCATCCGTTGTGGCGGCCAGGGGTTGTGCGCTGTCCACGGTCAGGGTCACGGTTCCCCAGTCCTCCTCCACCTTGCCTTCCAGGAGATAGGGTCGGCCGTGGTCCAGGATGCGGGCGAAACGGGCGTAGGCCTCCGGGAAGAAGGTGGCCTCCAGGGTGCCGGTTTCATCCTCGAAGGTTAGGAACTCCATGGGGTCGTTGTGTTTGGTGCGCACCACCTTGCCCGTAATAAGCCAGCCCGCGGTACGCACCCGCTTCCCTGCGTGGCGGGCGAGGTCAGCCGCCGGCACGGTCCAGACCTTGGCAAGGGAACCCCGGAAAAGCTCCATGGGGTGGTGCTCACAGAGGAAACCCAGAACGGAGAACTCCCGCCGCAGCCGGTCCAGGGGCGCTTCCGGAGGCATGGCCGGAGCCTTCACTCCATGAACCGTCTCCCGGAAAAGCTCCATCTGACCGGGCTTTTCCCGGATCTTTCTCCACCTCGCGTCCCGCCACAGAAGCCCCGCCCGGCCGGACTCGTCTTCGAACCGGTCCAGGGCTCCGGCCAGGATCAGAGCCCGGGATTCATCCTCGTTTGGCCTGACCCGGGCAAGGAAATCCTCCAGGCAGGAAAAGGAGCCCTTCAGCCGCTGCCCCACGATGCGGCACCGGCAGGCCTCGGAAAGGCTCCGTATGGCCATGAGACCCACCCGAAGCTTCCGGTCCCGGCCATGCCAGGCTATGCGGCTTTGGTTCACATCCGGGGGCAGGAGGGCAAGCCCCATGCGCCGTGCCTCGGACACGTAGGCAAAGCAGGAGTAGAACCCGCCCTGGTTGGAGATGACCGCCGCCATGAACTCGGCCGGGAAATGCTCCTTCAGGTAGGCGGCCTGAAAGGATACTCGGGCGTAGGAAGCGCTGTGGGGCTTGCAGAAGGAGTAGCCGGAGAAGCTCAGGATCATGTCCCACACCTGGGCGGCGGTTTCCGGGACCACACCGTTTTCCGCCGCACCGGAGAAGAATCGCTCCCTGTAATCGGTGAGGTGGTGCTCCCGGTCCTTCTTGGACATGACCTTGCGCAGCCGGTCCGCCTCGGCGTGGGAGAACCCGGCCAGGGCCACGGCAGCCCGGGACACGTCCTCCTGGTACACCATGATGCCGTAGGTTTCGGAAAGCACATCGGAAAGGAGCGGGTGAATGGGGTCCCACTCCCCGCCGTGAAGGCGGTGCACGTACTCCCGGATGTAGTCGTTGGCTGCTGGCCGGATGATGGAAGAATGGATGACCAGGTGCTCGAAGTCCCCAACCCGGGCCTTTTTCTGGAGCAGGCGCATGGCCGGGCTCTCGATGTAGAAACAGCCCATGGTGCGGCCCATGGCCACGGCAGCCTGGGTGGCCGGGTCGTCCTCGGGCTCCCACCGGTCCGGGAGGTGCGCGCCGTTTTCCGTGAGTGAGTCCACCGCGTCCCGGATCACCCCCAGGCTCCGGTTGCCCAACAGGTCGATTTTCACCAGGCCCGCTTCCTCGGCCCCGTCCTTGTCCCACTGGATCACGGGCACGCCCTTTTTGGCCATTTCCAGGGGCGCGTAACCGTCTATCGCATCCGGGGTGAGGACTACGCCGCCGGGGTGCACGGACAGATGCCGGGGCATTCCCAGAAGCCGCCGGGCCAGGGCCATGATTTCGGGCCAGGGCTCGGGAAAGGAAAGACCTTGGGTTTCGGGACGCTGGCACACCGAGTCGAGGAAGCCCTCGTCCGCCGCGCTCTCGCGCCAGTGCCAGGGCAGTTTTTTGGTGACCCGAGAAATTTCCGCCTCGGGAAGCCCGAAGATCTTGGCCGTTTCCCGCACAGCCATGCGGGGCTGGAACAGCACGATGGAGCACACCATAGCCGCCCGGCCCGGGTGTTCTCCCAGGACCCGGGCGATGACCCCGTCCCGCTCGTCCCAGGCAAAGTCGATGTCCAGATCCGGCGGGTCGGTGCGCCCAGGATTCAGGAACCGCTCGAAGTAGAGGTTGTGCTTCACCGGGCACACGTTGGTGATGCCCAGGCAATAGGCCACCAGGGAAGCGGCCCCCGAGCCCCGGCCGCAAACGCGGGGGCTCTTCCTCACGATGTCCGCCACCACCAGGAAATAGGAGGAAAAATTCATGTCCCGGATCACTGCAAGCTCGTGCTCCAGGCGTTCCACCACGTTTTCCGGGAGATCCCTTCCGTAACGCTTTTGGGCTCCCGCATAGGCGTCCTGGCGCAGGATGGCGGCCGCGTCGCGGCCGCTGGCTTCCTTCCAAGGCGGCATGACCAGGGCCGGAGCCGGGCCGGTGAAGGCCAGGCGTTCCGCGATTTCGTGGCTGGCCTGGATGGCTTCGGGGCAGGCGGCGAACCGCCGGGTGTACTCATCCGACCCGGCCAGCCAGGCGTCTGGCAACGCGCAGTCCCCGGGTTCGAGGCGGGACAGGCAAGTGTTTTGGCTTATGGCCCGAAGCAGCCGGTGCACAGGGGCTTCCTCCGGCGTGGCGAAAAAGCTGTCCGGCGCAGCCACGAGGTGCACACCGAGCCGTTGGGCGGCCTCGGCCAGAAGCCGGTTTCGGGAGGAGGGTGCGCAAGTCAGGAGCCCGGCCGTCCGGACCCCTTCCCGGCACCAGGCCGATAGGAGCCGAGCGGAATCCGTGAGCACGGTCAACCCTTCCGGGAAGACCTTCACGGCCCTTTCCAAGGAAAATCCTCTCTGGCAGTGCCGCCGGGTGAGGATGCGGCAGAGGTTGGAAAAGCCCTCCTGGTTTTCCACCAGGCAGACGGCCCGGCGGCCGGTTTCCGGGTCCGTGACCTCCGCGCCCACGATGGGGACGATGCCGTGACGGCGGCAGGCGGAAAGGAAGTCCCACAGGCCATAAAGGTTGTTCGTATCCGTCAGGGCCAGGCGGTCGTACCCCAACTCCCTTGCCCGGGCGCACAGCCTGTCCGGGGAGGATGTTCCCCATCCCAGGGAAAAATGGGAGCGCACCAGCAAGGGAATCATGTGGCCTCCAAGGTGCGACCGGTTTGCAAGGCCCGGGGGCCAAAGTGTTCCCGGACCTGGTCCAGCACGGCGCAGACTTTCTCCATGCGCCGAACTCCAGGGTCTGGGAAAAGTTCCATCTGAGCAGGGAAGAATCCCAGGCGGTCAAAGACCAGGGTCATTTTTCGCACCCGCACCCGGCGGGTCCAGGCTGTGGCCATGGCCCTGGAAGCGGCGGCGAACAAAACCGGATCGCAGGCCGAGGCGGGCTTGATGCCTGCCTGGCGCGGCGTTCGGACCGCATCGGCGTATTCCAGGGACAAGCGCGCCCCTCCCGAGGCCCGGCCCATGGCCCGAAGGCGCGCCCCAGCCTGTTCGCAAAGGGTGTAGAGCGCCCCTTCCAGGACCTCCCGTTCATTGGTGTCCGGGGAAAATTCACGGGTCTCGATTACGGCCGGAGGCCGTGCTCCGGGAGGCAGCACCGGCGAGGCATCCCGGCCCCGCACCGCATCGTGGAGGAAAAAGGCCCGGCTGCCAAAGGGCACCCAGAGTTGGTCCGGGGTCCAGGCCGCCGCCTCTCCGGCCGTGGAAAGGTTGAACCGGTGTAGGGCCGCCAGGTCAGGAGCCTCGATGCCCGGAATCAGGGAAAGCGATAGGGGGGCCAGAAACGATTCCTCTTCTCCAGCCCCCACGATGCACTCGCCCCGAGGCTTCACCACCCGGGTGGCGGCCTTGGCCACCAGCTTGTTGGGAGCCACGGACCAGGCCGGAGAAAGCCCCAGAAGGCTTTTCGCATGCCTCCCCAGCCGCCAGGCCACGTCCACGGCCGGGCCGTGGATGCGGCTGGTTCCGGTCACGTCCACGAACAGGTGCCCGTCTCCCTGGCCGGGCTCCAGGAGGGGGGAAAAGGACAGACCCGGCGCGGAAAGGTCCTCCATGGCCCGGACATAGGCCCCTGGCCGGGGGTCCACCAGCGCCGCATCCGGACAGGCCCGGCGCGCCTGGAAAAGGGGCATGCCCTTGCGGACCCCTGCGGAAAAGGCTTCGTCGCTCATGTCGTACACCGAAGCCCGGGCCGCGCCCGAGGAGGCCACGATCACAGGCCGCCCCCGGAGCCGAGGCTGGCAGGCCCGCTCCACGGCCACGGCGAAATCCGCCACGTTCAGATGGATGATGGATCGTTCCATGGTTTCCGTGGGGTGGTCGGAGGCCGTGCGGCCCGGGCTGTTTCCGGAAGGAGTTCCATGAGCCGCCGGGCGTTCTTGGGGGCCTGGGCGCGCACATGGTTGTTGAAAAATACAAAACCTTTTCCCGCCTTTTCCAACATGGCCGGGATGCGCTGCTCCGCCCAGGGGGAAAGTTCTGCATCCGGGTAATCGTAGTCGAACTGGTTCTGCATGTTGCCTGAGCGCCAGCCCCGGGCGTTTCTGCCGTGGAATCGGATGTAGAAGAAGTCCGGGCTGGTGACCTCCCAGGCCATGGGGAAGAGGCCGGGCAGGGGCGGAACGTCCACGCAAGCCAGGGCTACCCGCCGCCGGGAAAGCTCCTGGAAAACCTTCTCGTCGGCCCAGGAGGCATGGCGGAATTCTACGGCCATGGGAAGGTCTTGCAGCTCGTCCAAAAGCCGGGCCAGGTACAGGCGGTTTTCCGGGCTCCGGTGAAATCCCGGAGGGAATTGGGCCAGGATGGCGGCCAGCCGTCCGGCCCGCACAAGCGGGGCCACTCCCTGCCGGTATTTGGCTGCCTCGCCCCGCCACCCGTCCGGGTCGGTCTCGTGGGTCAGGCTGCGGTGGAGTTTGGCCGCGAACAGGAACCCCGGCGGGGCGTTGTCCGCCATGCGCTCCAGGGCCGGGGCCCGGGGCATCTGGTACCAGGTGTAGTTGAGTTCCGTGATGGAAAATTCCCGTGCATAGGCGGCCAGCATGTCCGCCGAGCGCGTCCCGGGCGGGTAGAAACCCGCGTCCGTCCACTCGGCGTAGGAGTAACCGCTGGTGCCCACCCACACCCCCGGGGCACCAGCCGACGGGGAGGGGATATGCCGATTTTCGTTGTTCACGCCTTCTCCATGCCGGCCGGGCCCCGCACCAAGCCCACCACCTTGCCCTGGACCAGGACCTCGTCAAAGCCGTAACGCTGAGGCTCGAAGGCCTCGTTGGCCGGGCGGAGCTCCACGTGGTCCGGGTGCAGGTAGAACCGTTTCACCGTGGCTTCCTCGCCATGCACCAAAGCCGCCACGATCTCGCCGTTTTCCGCATATTGACGGGGCTGGCACACGGCGATGTCACCGGGGAGGATGCCCGCGTCCCGCATGGAGTCACCCGACACCCGCAAGGCAAAGAGCACCGGCCCGCCGAACAGTTCGCCGTCCACCACCACGGTGCCCTCCCATTCCTCCTGGGCATACATGGGCAGACCGGCCTGGATACGTCCGATGACGGGCACCTCCCGCCAACGGTGGGACCCGGCGGCCTCTCCGGCGGGGTTCAAAATGTGCACGATGCGGCTGTAGCGACCTTCCCGCCGGATGCGCCCGGCCTCCTCAAGGCCCCGCAAAGCCTGGGCCACGGCCGCGTGGGAAACCTCCAGTCCGCCCGCAGCCTCCCGCAAACTGGGGGCCTGGCCGTTCTCCTCGATCCGTTGCCGGAAATACTCCAAAACCCGATCCTGGGCCGGAGTCAGCTTGTTCCGCATGGTGCCTCCCTGGCCCGTTGATTCCGGGCCCGCTTCTTACCCAATTCCGCCCCATCCTGCTTGGCTTAAAAGTAAATGTCAATGTAAATAAGTATTCCTATTTTGTATTTACATCTTGGGGTTTTGAGATCAATGGCAGGGAGAAGGAGAAATCAACAGGAGTGGTCTGCCGCCCTTGGCCGCGCCGGTGGCGTTAGCAGGGGACAAAAAACAACCGGGCACGAGGAGCGAATCCTGAGCGGAGCGGGAGCCGGTTTTTTCCAGGCAGGGGGTTCCAGGCAAGCATGTGGCCCCTTGGCCGCGAGCGGATCAGTGACCTCTGCTGGAACAAGCCGCCGGAAGCCTCAAAGAAATTCATGACCACCCTTCCGGATCGATTTGGCCTTGCCTCGCCCGCAGGGAGGTCTACTTCCTCCCCATCCAGCCGCGTCCCCGTATTATGATTACTACCCATTTTTATAATCGATGATCATGCTAGCTGTTTCCAAAAGGATTCGTTCTACTCCTTTCCCCGTGACAAGGCTTTCCAGGTAGCGCGTCACAGGAATCAAGATGAGGCGGACGCAGCCGGCCTCGCCAATTTCAGATTTCCAAATGATCGTCCTGTACCTTTCCGGCAGGACAGGCCTGCCTTCCCGTTCTTCCAAATCTGGCAGCGGGGAGGCGATAAAGGAGGGAGGAAGGGCCGGGAGCCCATGCCGGTGGCGAAGCCTTTGCTGATAGAAGAATAGTTGATAAAGGTCCTCGTTCCGGATCTTTTTGGTTGGCTGCCTTCCCTTTTCCTGAGCGGACCAATAATCCTTGTATTTTGCGTCCACCACCGCCTCAAATCGTCCCGCCCGCCAAAGCTCGAAATCCGGCCTGACGGACGCATAGCGCCCGCCTTCCCCATCATAAAGAGCCCGGTTGTCGGATTTCTGGGTATGCAGGACGAAACCGTGGGGCCCCAGGGCTTCTCCCAGGAATCTTCCCACGAAGCGCTCAAACAGCATGGCCATGTCCAGGGCCACACCCGGCACCAAGGAATCCCCGCCTTCAAAAAGCGAGGAAGGCCGAAGGCCGGCCAGGAACATCCTGCAGAGTTGGTGGGCACACTGGTAGTGCTCGTTCAAACGTGTGTAGGACCACTGCTCTTCCATCAGGTCCGCCCGGGTGAAAGAGACTTCGCTGGCCAGGTGACTGAAGGTGTTCAGGTGGTTGACGATCTGTCCCCTGATTTCCCTGGAGTCAACCAGCGTTGCGGCCTTGCGGAGCCCGGCCAGGAGGAGCCGGTTGTCGGGATTGTCGTAGGTGAGCCAGTGGTGGCGGCAGACGATCCGGCTCGCGTGGTCCGGGTCCCAGGGGAAATTCCGTTCCCAAAGGGGGCGGCCGCGCAGGGCCTGGAGGGGCTCCCGGCGTTCCTCGTACTTCCTGCTGACCCCGATGCGTTGGATTTCCCGGACTTCGTGGGCCAGGAGGAAGGCCAGGGCATCCTCAAAACCCACGCCCCGGCTCACGTCCAGGAGGGCCCTGGGCGGCTTCCTGCACATCTGGCCGGAAAGAACGTAATGCAATAATTGCAGGAACAAATGGACGGCAAGCCTTGGCCGGACCTGGACCCGCACTCCCCTGGCAAAGGCAGTTCCCACTCGGGATCCGGCCTGGAAAATGATTTGGGAGCCGTCTCGGCTCCGGTGGATGGATACCAGGCCCGCCAGTTCCTTTTCCAGGTGAAACCAATGTTCAGGGCTCAGGAAAACGAAATCCTCCGCGTTGCGCTCCACCTTTTTGAACTCCACCAAGTCGATGGTTACCAGCGCGGTCCTGGGGCCGGTCATGGGGTTACCTCCGCTATCCTGGATAGGGTCGCCAAAAGGGCGGAGTCATCCTCCCAGACTTCCAGACTTCGGGCTCCATCATTGTCCACCAGATCCCCCAGCACCTGGGTCATGAGGGATCGGTCCGCATAGCAGTACTCCTCCACCAGGGGCAGGATCTCGTACTCCAGCCGTTGCTTGAGGATCTCCAGGGGATGCTCCACTTCGTTCCTGATGAGGAGGTAGGAGTGCCCGATCTGGCGGTCCCGGTCCACGCCGATTTTCAGGAGGCCCCGATTCAGGCCGACCAGGAGCGAGGCCAGGGGAAGGCCACCCACCTCATCCAGATGATCCCGGCTCGTGGACAGCACATCCGGGTCGGGCGGAAAGTACAGGAACCGAAACCGTCGGCGGATGGCCAGGTCCATGAGGCTGATGCTCTTGTCGGCGGTGTTCATGGTGCCCACCAGGTAGAGGTTTTCTGGCACCTGGAATTTTTCTCCGGACTGCGGCAGAAGGGTTGAGTAGGCCGGGCCCCTTTTGTCTCCCTCAATGAGGGTGATGAGTTCCCCCAGGATGCGGGCCACGTCCCCCCGGTTGATCTCGTCGATGATGAGTAGGTGCTTGGTGTCTGGCGATGCGTCCGCCTCCTGGCAGACTTTTTTGAAAAGGCCGTCCTTCAGAGCGAACCCCTTGCCGTCCCTCTTCGGACGGTACCCCTCGATGAAGTCCTCATAGCTGTAAGATGGATGGAACGTGACATGATGCACGGTGTTGTCCCCGAACCTCCGTTTCCACCACTCTCCCAGGTTGTGCGCCTCCCGGGTCTTCCCGGTGCCGGGCGGCCCGTAACAGATCGCGTTGTGGCCGTCCAGGAGCAGGTTGAAGAGGCTGTGATCGGCCTCCGGGGGCGGAGGACCAGGATCCCCATCCGTTTCTCCTACATGCACGGCACCCCCTTCCTTCAGTATGTCCCATGGGGTTCTTCCGTCCTTATCCCATTCCACCGGATACTGAAGCCCAAAGAGGATGGAGTGAACATCCAGCAGGTTCCCTCCCTCCAACCCATAATCCCTTTCCAGCACGGGAAGGATTTTTTTATATAGGTCCGTGCAATGAACGATCTTGGCTGCGGGCTCGTTCAGTTTGGGATCCACCGGCAGAAGGTTTTTTACCGCGCCGCTGTAAACGCTGGGTTTGAGGAAGGCATATTCGCGGGGATCGTGCATGGCCAGGAAGTAGCTGCAGACCAGGGGAGTGAATCCCATCTTCTTTACCGGTTCCGGGCTTGGTCTCAATTTGGCCCAGTCCAGGAACGTCCTGATCCTGCGGATAAGCTCCTCGGGGCCAAAAAGCAGGGCCAGGATGCGGCTTCTCAGGGTATCCTCTTCCTGGTTTTCGATGAAAAGCTTGGCTTGGGGATACTCATAGGCCGAGAGCAGGTTCTTGTGGCAGTGGAGGGCCTCCAGAAGGTGCTCCTTCACATTGGCTCGCAAGGCTTCCTCGGTGAGATGCGGTGCGGCGCCGGCCAGGACTTTTTCATGGATGTAGCGCTCGCCGCCTCCGGGACGATTATCAAAATCCGGGGTGGGGTTCTCCCAATAGGGCTGCGCGAAACGCTCGATAACGCTTTTCAGCTTTCCGAAGTCCGGCTCGGGGATGGTTTTTGCGGTCGCTGTCAGCAGGACGTCGAGCCCACGGAAATCCAGACCGTGGGTTTCCCGAAACCCATTCAGGGTCTTGTTGTATCGGAGGTAATCGGCAGCTTTCCGCCGTCCCGGAGAATATCCGGTCAGGACCTTGAGCCCTGCCTCCATGGATTTGAACCAAAGGTTGTATTGGCCGCGAAAACGAAGATACAGGAAAAGAGGAACCAGGAGCTTGGTCGCGTAGAGGGGTTCCTGCTCCATGACCTGTTGAAGGAGCTTCTCCAGCTTGTCCTCGGGAACTTCCCAGATCTTCCTGGCCCAGGTATTGAAATCGAGAAGCTGCTCCACATAATTTTTCACGAACGCCCCGATGAACGCGGGCGAAAAGCGGTCCTTCTTTACCTTGCCGTCCCACCAGTCCTTGCTCACCAGGGCGAAGAACTCGCGGACATCCTTTTCCTCAAATTGCCCCGCCTTGCGCGCGAGCAGCTCCCGTGCGGCTTCCTCGCTTTTCTTGCGGGTTTCGAGGCGTTCCTCGGGAAACTGAATTTCTTTAATCTTCCGTACAAGCCCGGCCAACTTTTCTTCGCCCTCCAGGGCGTTGATCGAAACTCGATACAGGAACCAGTCCAGTTCCAGGAAATCCTCGGCACCAAAAAAATCCTTCAATCTTCTAGCCGATTCCTGGAAAGATTCAAAACCGTCCGCCTGGCCGCCGATTCTTTTCATCCCTTCCACGGCCCGGGGGCTGAAAAGGGCGAGGCTGTCTGGATGAAGTACCATGACCAAGCCGGTTGCGAGGTTCCTCCCGAACCCCTCCAGAGCCAGAAGCTGCTTCGCTTTTCCCTGGGGCTCCAGGCCGGGATCCGTGGCGATCTTCAGGCCGGCATCCAGGATCCCCTTTCGTTCGGCATCCTCCATGTGGGGCCCGAACCCAAGGGTGGGGGATCCCCAGATGTAATTGCCGTGAAGGGATAACCGGCCCTTGTCCAGGGCCGCCATCAGCTCCTTCACCCTGTTTTCATCCCCCGGGCCATGGGGGTCGCTCAGCTCTCCCAGGATGCTCTCGCCATCCAGGAGGGTTTCACTTTCCAGGCTCCAGATTTCCCGGTCAAAGTCTCCGGAGTCGAGGCGCTTCTGCTTTTGGAGCCATTCCTTGATCTGCCCGGCTCGCAGCCGCCGAAGAGAAGTGACCAGGCTCCAGGCCGGCAGCGCCTTCTCGCGCTGGAACTTTTCCTTCCAGGATGGGTCGAAGTGGATGGCCAGCTCCGCCATGATGCCTCCAGGTATCTACGCATTTTGAGGTTTCAGGTTCTATTTCCAAGGACCTACTTGCAGAACTGGATGTCGCCGCCTTCCCTCTGGGCGGCCCCCTTTTGGATCAGCAACTCGATACCCAGGCGCATCCGCGCTTCCACCTTTGGGCCTGTCCGACGGAACCCGAAGATCCTTGCCGTTTCGCGGATCACCTCCTCCTCGGGGGCGCTCAGGTTGTGCTTCAGCAAGTGATGCACGGCATTGGAGATCTCCGCCAAGGGGATCTCTTCCGCCTTCCTGGAAGAGTCGGGATCCTCGCCCGGCACCCGGAATCCGTCGTAGCTTTCCGGATCCATGCCGAGGGGCCAGAGGACCTCCTCCCCGTTTCCGGGCCGGACCAGAATCCTTTTCCTGGGGAGGTGGTTCCTCACGTGCTTCAAGGCCTTTTGGGTCACCTTCTGGACATCCCAAATGCCAGCCAGCCTACGGACCAGAAGGGGCAGGCATATGGGGCCCTCGCAATCCACGATCTTGAAGGCGGCCTCCGTGACGGCCAAGGAGATCATGGGGTCATAAAAAACCTCCGGCCCTCCGTGAAGTTGGGGGATTTTGAAGGGCTTATAAACCGGCAGCGTTGGGGTGGAGCGTATTTCCGGAGTTCGCCAGGACTTTACCCCGGTTGCCGATAGGCCCGGGAGGGACATGAAAGGGCCTGCCTGGGTGGGCCTGACCGGCATGGGCTCCGCCTTGGCCACGGGAATATCCTTCGTCCTCAGGGCCTTGTTGTAGGCCTCCTCCACCTTCTGTATCTCGCCACCCCTATTTCTCCACCAGTCCGAGGACCAGATGCGGTGAATGTTCCACCCCAGCCCCCGGAGCCCCCCTTCCCTGAGCTTGTCCCGGTCCCTGGCTGTCTTGGCCCGGTGGTAGTTGGCCCCGTCGCACTCGATGCCCAGGATGTACCTGCCCGGCGCCTCGGGATCCACGATGGCCAGGTCGATGCGGTAGCTGGCGCAGCCCACCTGCTTGTGGACCTGGTACCCTTTGTCGGCCAGGCGTTCGTAGACCTCCTGCTCAAAGGGCGAATCGCAATCCGCCCCGGGGTTGAAATGGATGGCCTTTCCAAAGGAGGAAGGCCCCTCCTCTGCGTACTCCAGGAATCGCTTCAGGTCCTCCACTCCCCGGGCCCGCGTGCGGGACAGGTCAATCTGGTCCGCGCAAAGCGTGGAAAACACCACCAGCTCCCTCCGGGCCCGGGTGATGGCCACGTTCAGCCTCCGGTGCCCGCCGTCCTTGTTCATGGGGCCGAAGTTCATGGCCACGCGCCCCAGGGCGTCCGGGCCGTAGCAGATGGAAAAGATGATCACGTCCCGCTCATCGCCTTGGACGTTCTCCAGGTTCTTCACGAAGATGGGTTCCTGCATGTCGTCCGAAAAGAACCCGTCCAGGTCCGGGTCCTTTCGCCGCTCCTCTTCAAGGAGGTTTTCGATGAGGGTCTGCTGGGCCTGGCTGAAGGTCACAATGCCCATGGAATGTTTCCGGAGTTCGGGGTCGTGGACCCTTCGGACGATCTCCGTAAGCACCGCCTGGGCCTCTTTCCGGTTGGTGGCGGACTTTCCCCGGTCATAGACCCCGTCCGGCACGTGCTTCCAGGAGACCCCCATGCCGTCCCGGAAGGAGGAGGGAAAGGTCAGGAGGCGGTTCTCGTAGTAATGGAAATTGCTGAAGGCGATGAGGCTTTCGTGACGGCTCCGGTAATGCCAGTTCAGGGTCTTGGGCGGCAGCCCGGAAGCCATGGCGTCTTCAAGGATGCTTTCCAGGTCCTGGACACTTTCCTCAGTGTACTCCTCCTCGTCATCCCCGGCGGTGCGCTGGAAGAAGTTGGTGGGCGGCAGTTGCTTGGGGTCCCCCACGATGATGGCCTGCCTGCCCCTTGCCAGGGCGCCGATGGCGTCCCATACCGGAATCTGGGAGGCCTCGTCAAAAACCACCAGATCAAAGGGAGGGTAGCCGGCGTCCAGGTACTGAGCCACGGAGATGGGGCTCATGAGGAGGCAGGGCTTGAGCCGGGCCAAAAGCTCGGGGAGGTGGCCGAAGAGCTTGCGGACGGGCATCTGCCTCCGCCGTTTCCCGATCTCCCGCCTGAGCTGCCCCAGGTGGGAGCCTTGCATGCTTGCCGCCCGGGCATCCGGCACTTTTTCCGCCAGCCGGGCGGTGACCAGGGCCTGGGTCAGCTTAAGGAACTCTTCATCCAGTTTCCTGAACCGCTCGATCTTCTGCTGGTGATCCAGGCTGGAGAACCTCGAAAGAACCTGCTCCCGGCTCACCACGCCGTTGTACCACCACTCGTAGAAGTTGCGCTCGAACACCCTGGGAAAGTCTCGGCTCCCAAAGGCTCCGGCCTCGTAGCCCTCCACCAGGGCGGAAAGCCCCTGGCCCAGGGCCTCGGCCCGGGCCCGGTTCCAGGCGCACCAGGCGTTGAGCTGGAGCAGGTTTTCCGACCAGCGCGTGGCGGCCTTGCGGGTCCGGGTCAGGGAGTCTTCGGCTTCCAGGGGTTTCCAGGTCTTTTCCGCATCCAGCTTCAGGAGATTGCCGGTCTCGGCCTGGACATCCACAACCCCCTGGAACGCGGCACGGAAATCCCGCAATTTTCTTCCCAGCTCACCATCGCCCTTCAGCAGGTCGCGGCCGTCCGTCACGAGGGAGGCCCAGGCAGTTCTCAATTTGGCCACTCTTTCCACGGAGCTGCCCGCCGCCCGGGCCGTCAGCCCTCGGAGGCGTCTGGCCCATCCCAGGACCGTTTCCACCCTTTCCCAGTTGGGTTCCCCGGCTTCCCAGGCCCGGCCCACCAACGCTTCGGCCTCGTCCCGGACACTGTCGAGGGCTGCCGCCTTTTCCTTTAGCTCCAGGGCGATTTCCAAGACCCCGGGCAGTTCCTTTTTTGGGGGTGCCTTCCGGCTTTTGGCCACGGACTTCAAGGCCTTCTTCACCGGCCTTCGTCTCCACCAGGAAAACGGCCACCAGGAGGCGTTGGCATGATCCAGCTTCTCCTTGAGGGCGTCCAGGTCCAGCTCCAGGATGGTTTCCTCGTAGGCTTCGAAGACCTCTTCCCGAAGGGCGTCCCGGCGTTGCCCCCTTTCCATCCACCCGGTGATGTCGGCCTCCATGGATTCCCAGTCCGGGCGCGCCAAAAGCTCCCGCCCCGGGTCCGGGGATTCCAGCAGCAGACCGGCCAATTCTTCCATGAGGGCGAGCTCGCTCCATTTCCATCCCCCTTCCCCGAAGGAAAGCAAGGGAGCCACCTCGCCGGCGCGGGAGTCGAAGCGATTCAGGTATTCCAGAAAGCGGGCGAGGATCTTCTTCACCCTCTCTTCCCAGGTCGGCGTCCATTCCTTGCGTCCCGCACCTTCCCAGGCGTGACCCCGGGGCTCGCCCACCCCCCGGGCCGCCGTGGCCAGGCGGTCCACAAGCTCCCGGAGTTCGGCCAGGCGGTCAGCCTCCACCGTTTGCCCGGAGGGCCAACGGAGCTCCACCCGGGGGACATCCCTCAGGCCCATGAGCCTGGAAACCGCGTGAAAAATGCTCTCCCCGGTTTCTCTCCGTTTGTGGAGGGCCTCCACGTACTCGTTCAGCTCCCCTCGCAGCTTCTCCAGGCCATCGGCCTGCCTCCTCCAGTCCTCGGGGGCCCGGGAACTGACCTGCTCCATGGCCTGGGCCAGGTGGGCGTAAACGTCCTGCTTCCTCGTCTTGTGGGAATGGATCTCCAGGCAGTGCCGGTCCAGGCCCACCTCCTTCAGGCGATGATGGACCACGCCCAGGGCCGCCATCTTCTCGGAGACGAAGAGCACGGTCTTGCCCTTGGCCAGGCAGTGGGCGATGAGGTTGGTGATGGTCTGGGACTTGCCGGTGCCCGGGGGGCCTTCCAGGACGAAGCTCCGGCCCTCCTCGGCCGCGAAGACGGCCGCCAGCTGGGAGGAATCTGCCGGAAGGGGGCAGAAGGTGTCATGCGGGGCCCGTTCCTGGTCCAGGCGGTCGGGGTCCGGAAAGGCCGCTCCCGGCTCGAAATCCTGACCCGGCCGGTTGACCAGGTGATCCACCACCTTGTTCTTCAGCAGGTCGTCCTGGCGAAGGGTCAGGTCCCGCCACATGAGGTATTTGGAAAAGGAGAAGATGCCGATCCTGGCCTCTTGCCGCACGTCCCAGCGGGAATGGTCGATGTCCCTGACCGCTTCCAGGAAGGTCCGGAACACCCGGGGCACGTCCACGCCGGACTCGTCCCCAGGGAGGGGCTCCAGGCCCTGAATGACCAGCCCGTGGTCCTTTTTCAGCATCTCCAGGAGGGTGACGTTCAGGAGGGGCTCCTCTTCCCCCAGGCGAAGGCTGAAACCTTCCTTCACGGACTTGCGTTCCAACACCAGGGGAAGGAGCAGGATAGGCGCCAGGCGGGCTTTTTCGCTGCTTGGGCTCTCGTACCATTCCAGGAAACCCAGGGCCAGGTACAGGGCGCTGGCGCCTCCCTCCTCCAGCCCGGTCCGGGCGGCCCGGTAGATATCCAGGAGCCTTTTGTTAAGCTCCAGCTCGGTCAGGTCCGCGTGGAGGCGTCTGGCGCTCATGTCGCTCAGGAGGACCTCGTCCAGCCCGTCCTCTCCGGTGCGTTGCCGGATGGCATCCGCGTCGCGCGGGTCGGTCCTGGAAAACTCCTTGGGCCTGGGGATGACCTGGAAAACCGCCCCATCCGCCAGGGCGTCCTCCAGCTTCTCCACCTCCGGGCACATAAGGGGAATGGTCTTCTTGGTTTCCTGGAAATTCAGGAGGCGGTTGCGGAGCGTCAGGTCCAACAGTTGCCGACGCCACTTTTCCAGGCGGGTTTCCGGAGCTTCGGGGCCTTCCGGCTGGCCGGGGGCAACGGCCTGGGGAATTTGGGGAATTACCGGAGCTGCGGGCCTGTCCGGCATGCCCGGGGAAGCGGGTGCGGGGTCTCCGGTTTCCAGGGCCTGCTCCGCCTTTTCGGGCAAAGGCCGGATCTTTCCGATCCTGGCCCGGCGGACATCCACGGCCGCGACATATTCCGCCGGATTCTTGAGCCGCCTCCTGGCTTCCTGGATGGCGAATTCAAAGTTCTGGGGAGGCGACATGGTGGCGCAAGTGGGGTCCAGGACCAGGATCTCTTTCAGATCCACCCTCTTCCGCACCCGGAGCGGCTCCTCCACGCAGGGCTCCTCAAAGCATTCCTCCGTAAGCCAGACCCCGGTGAAGGCATGTCCCTGGACCATCACCACCAGGGGATGGAGGCCGATCTGCTCCAGGCACCCGGCGGCAAAGACGGCCATGTCCAGGCAGGTGGCCATCCGGGTGGAGAGGATCTGATCCGGCAGACGGATGCGCTGGCCTTGTTCCTCGAAACCTGCCGGGGGGTTGATGTAGGAGATTCCCGATGTCTGGAGGGCCGCGTACACGGCGGCGGCCATTTGACAACAGCGATTCGGGTCCCGGGTCTGGTAGCCGGACAGGGAGGAATCGCCGGTCCAGTCCTTCAACAGGTCGGCGGCCTTCCGTAGGGTCTGCTCCACAGCCGGATGGTTGGGCATCACGAATGCGGCCAGGATCTCCGGCAGGGAGCACATCCCGCTCCACTGGTTGCGGGCCAGCAGGTCCACGGTTTCGGTGCGTTCCAAAAGAACCCGATCGCCCACCCGCACAGAAAGCCGGAACCACCCCCGGACCGGCTCGGTCAGGTCCCAGAGGAAGCCGGGAGATAAGCCGAGGTCGATCACCCCAAGGGAAAAGGAGGCGCCTGGCTCGATCCTGGCGATCCTGGACTCCCATCCCCTGGCGAACTCCGGCTCCGCGGAGATGGAGATGAGAAGGTCCTCCAGAGGGGCTTCGGATCGGTTCTCCAAGGTCATGGATTTGATGACCGGGACATCATTCTGCTGCAGGGCGAAATGGATGCGGCGGTCCATTTCCAGGCTAGTGCCTGTCCATAAAGGCTAACTCGTTAGAATAAAAAGAAAATCGCGCAGATTGGGGTGGGCTTTTCTTGCATGGCATGATATTCGGAAAGCTGGCAACCGACCGAAATCACAGCATTAACAAGAAGGAGGACACGCCCAAAATGCGCGAAAAAAGACAAAAACAAATGCCGCTGTCGCCCACTTTCCGGCAGGATTTCGATCAAGCCAGGGAGTTGAAGGCGATCAGCCGGATTCTTGACCAGCATCCTGCCATTTATGAACTGGTATATCAAGATCTTTGCCCCTATGGCCCTGACGTGAACGATACCGGAGCCGAGGGCATGAGCGCGGAGCAGGTTGTGCGGGCGGCTATTGTCAAAGCTCTTTTCGGGTACTCGTACCGGCAGTTGGCCTTTCATATTGTGGACTCGGACTGCCTGAGGTCCTTTTGCCTGATCGGGTTTGGCAAGGGATTCAAGAAGTCGGCGCTGCAAAAGAACATAAAATCCCTGTCCGGTGAAACCTGGGAACAGATCAACCGGGTCGTCATCGGGCATGCCAAGGAGGAAAAAGTCGAGAAGGGACGGGAAGTCCGGATAGACTGCACGGTTGTGGAGAGCAACATCCATCACCCAATGGATTCGACACTGTTGTGGGATGTGGTTCGGGTCATGACTCGTCTTCTAATCGCCGCCAGGGAATTGGGAGTCATAGGGCTCGGTTTTCAAGACCACAGCCGCCGTGCCAAACGCCGGATGCTGGGCATCCACAACGCCAAAAGAGAACAGGCCCGAAAAAAACTTTATGCCGATTTGCTCAAAGTAACGGAAAAGGTGGTGGGCTACGACGAGCAGGCCCTGTCTTTTATCGATTCTTATGCGCCGCCATCTTTGGAGGAAATGATCGAACAGGCGCGTGTCTTTGATGAGATTCAGCACTACCTGCCGTTGGCCAGGCAGGTGATCTCCCAATCCGAACGACGCGTCCTGCACGGAGAAAACGTTCCGGTATCGGAAAAGCTGGTATCCCTCTTCGAGACCCACACGGACATCATTATCAAGGACCGGCGGGATACCTATTTTGGACACAAGATATGCCTCACCGGCGGGCGCTCCAACTTGATCCTCGACTGTGTGGTACTCAAGGGCAACCCGGCGGATAGCGAGTTGACCCAAACCATGCTGACACGCCAGAAAGACATCTGGGGACGCCCCCCTCTCAAGGCGGCTTTGGACGGCGGCTTTGCTTCCAAGAACAATGTCAAATTGGCCAAGGGGGACGGCGTCAAGGATATCTGCTTTGCCAAAAGGCGCGGGATCAAGGTCACGGATATGTGCCGGAGCCCCTATGTCTACAAGCGTCTCAGGAATTTTCGTGCCGGAATCGAGTCCGGGATATCCTGGCTCAAGCGTTGTTTTGGGCTGGGGCGCTGCAACTGGCAAGGATGGCGCTCCTTCAAAAGCTACGTGTGGGCGTCGGTCGTGTCGGCGAACCTGCTTACCCTGGCCCGGGCGGGCATTGTGAAATAATCCGCCCTGGCGGACATGCTGCCTGTGAAATGATTCGTCGCCGGATAGGTGCGCCCTGAAAAAGCCACCGGAAGGGGCAAATTCCGCCGGAAAGCAACGAAACAACCTCCAGAATGCCCTGAGGGGCAGGGCCACGGTAGATCATGACTCCACTCGCGGTCCAGAAATAGGGTGTTTATGGACAGGCACCAGGCTAAGGGCGAGGACGGTTTCAGGCTCCTGATCCATGTGGGCTTCCATGCTTTCGGAGGAGGTGGGATTTTTGGCGGAATTATCCTATAATCATAGCATATATACAGATTATCATGCCACTTATTTGGGACCGCACCTTTCGGGCCGTGGAGACTGGCGGAGAGGGCAGGATTTGAGCCCTCGATCTTCCCATCTTCCGTGGAGCTACTACGACGGTTGTGTCGCGGAGACGATGTTCTCCTCTCGCACCAGGGCGCGCAGGATTTTGATACTCCAATGGAGCCGCAGCCGTTAGGCTCCGGAGACGGCGGCCTTATCAGCCCGTTGAAAAATCCCTTCAAAAACCCCTACGCGCCACCTGAGGACCTTGCAGTCGGTGTTGGTCGGATGCTGGCGTTTGGGTTTTCAGGCGTCCGAAAAAGCGAGATGGAGCAAACTCCGGGCAAAAAGGGCGATGAAAAGATCGAGGAGGCGGTTTTCAGCCGCGCCCCGGGGGGTGCCTTTGCCGTATCGGGCACGCATGAGTACGCAGAGGTTGTAGGCCGCCACCTGGGCAGGCAGCGTTTTTGTGCGTTATCCAGGCCCCGGGTGTGGAATCGTCGCAGGCCGCCGGTGTTGTACACGTGGGCGAAAGACCGCTCCACAACGCACTCATGGCGGAGTTTCAATCCACGCCCCCGTGAGGGGGGCGACGGATGTCAAGATGTTTTTTCCACGGGGGTGCAAAGTTTCAATCCACGCCCCCGTGAGGGGGGCGACCTGCTATAATGGATTGAAATAAAGAACCATGAATTGTTTCAATCCACGCCCCCGTGAGGGGGGCGACCGTGACGGACGAGGAGAGCTCCTACGCCCTGCTCCAGTTTCAATCCACGCCCCCGTGAGGGGGGCGACATCAAGGGAA
>Ga0180009_10001937_pt1 | contig 24541 bp, 13 predicted proteins | sample OS_PC_MetaG_FD_123537 | JGI IMG/M metagenome (GOLD analysis project Ga0180009, IMG submission 123537) | Groundwater microbial communities from the Aspo Hard Rock Laboratory (HRL) deep subsurface site, Sweden - OS_PC_MetaG | ecosystem: Environmental > Aquatic > Deep subsurface > Groundwater...
ACTGAGAGGTGACGGGAGAGATCCCACCCAGTGGGCCATCGAGGCGAGGATGAACGATAACCTGATCGCAGCCGTGCTCCTGGCGGACTTCGATCCGACCAGAAACGACCTCAGCCTGGGGGAGAATTGGGTCTCTATTCGCACCGATGACGCCGACGAGAGCCTGAAGATGAGTCGCCTCACTGAGGCCGAGTCACTGAGAGACAGACTCTTCGAAAAGCTTGTCGATCTCCAGTAGTCATCAATAGCTTCGTACCTGACTGCCACTCTCCGGAGTAGGCAGTTTTTTTATGATACACTTAGAGTAAATATTAACTAATCCCTGGCTATCTCAAGCAAGCTTCGAGTAGGAATTATTGTTATCAGGGCTGGCACGTACAAAAATAACAAACTTCCTGCTATTTCTTCATATAAACAAATAAAGTCTCAAAATTTGGGGGATTAGTGATCTTGGGATTGATAACAATCTTTTGACATGGTCGCCAATTAGGAAAATTGGTGGTATTAGCCACTACGATTGCACCAGGTTTCAATTCCTGGCGCAATTTTTTCTCTAGCGCTGGCATTAGATCATACCAAAGGTAACAATAGACAACGTCAGCTTGGCTCAAATCGGTTTCAAAAATATCTTGCCTATTTAAGACAATTTTCTGTCTCAATATAATGGCCTTAAATTTAGCAAGAATCATTCTCAGTCTATTTTTATCTAGACCGTAAACTTTTATCGACGGTAATTCCCTTTTTATAGTTAAAACGACCTCACCTCGTCCCGATCCCAAATCATAGAATGTGCCAACTGAAGGATGATACCGTTTGATTATTTTAATAAGTTCTTTTATAACCCGACGACTGGTAGATATATCATGGCCATAAAACATCGAATCCACAATGAAAGCAAAAAGCACCAATGTTAGAATAATAAAAATTAATAAAGACAGCATAAAGACAATTTCTCCTAGCATATTTTTATCAATAATATTTAGCCAACGCTTCAACTAGAGCCCGAGCAACATTTTGGGAAGCTCCAGTGGAAGGGAAATGATGCAACTCGATAAAAGGCAGGCTATTTAATTCTAAAATAGCGCAGCGTTGATTCCGCCAAGAGACCGAGATATCTGGACAAATAAAATCTATCCCCACCAGCCGGACAGCAAAAAAAGTGGCAACGGTGCGAAAAAGCTGAAGGTTATCAGGATGAATGCGTGGTGTTACTTCAATCAGATCTCCACCTAATTTCAAAAAGGGGTCTCTTTGCAAGTCTATTATTTTTGAGGCGGAAAGGACGGAATCAAGATTATAGTTCTGATCCGCTAGTAATTTAATAGTTGTTTTGTTCTGCACTATTTTATACAAAACAAATCTCCTTTGACCCCATTCGCCTCTTCGCTTATCTCTATTTTTACGCTCGATGAGCTCTCGAATGGTAGAAACACCATCACCAACCACGTTGGCCGGCACTTGCTTCACACAAGCGACAAATTTAAAATTAACCACTGTCGCTCGATGCACAAAAGCTTCGGTAATATATTTCTCAACTATAAAGGTCGGGCCATAACGCAGTGCAACGTTGACAGCCTTTTTTAGTCGCGAGCTGTTACCAATGTTGGTTGTCACCCCTTCACTCCCCGAACCTCGACTGGGTTTAACCACCAAGGGATAGTCAAGCTCCCGGCCATAATTAACAGCTGCTCTTATCTGCCAAAACCAAAATAATTTGCCTGGCGCAACGGGAAAATCATTTTTTTTCAGGATAATTTTTATCTTGCCTTTATTATCAATAAAGCCGGCTTTGTACTTATCGCTTAAATCAGTTAATGGTAACCCTTCGAACGCAACTCTTTTGCCATTTTTCTTAGCTCGGGAATGAATAGTAAAACCGAAGGGACCTCGTAGCACTTCTAATTGCCAGCCTTTCTTTCTAGCCTCACTAATAAAACAACTAGCGCGCAAATTTAAATCGGAATCAGTAAAATCACTTCGCCAAGAAGCCAAACCAGAAAAAAGTAAAAACTTTGTTAGGAATGCGCCCAATAACCGATCAAACTTGGACGGTAAAGTAATGCTGGGAGTCCAATTAATAATCCGGGAAGAAAAGTTATCAATTTGGTGTATAAGAGACATAGAGAATCTATTTGGATACATTTTTAGTAATATTGCTAATCGTCATTATAGCAGACTAGAACAATTTCTAATAAATCGTCGCGGTTCTTGCCAACATTAAGTTTACTCCCATACAACAAAACCCCTCACACAAGGGGTTATTTTTTACTGGTGGGCTCGAGAGAATTTCCACCCTAGCGGGTAGTCACCCGTAGGGTGAGAACCCCTGCCGGCAGGCAAGTGGGATCTCGTCATTAGGCGGGCGATAACATGGTGGGCGATCCAGGATTCGAACCTGGGACCTCGTCATTATCAGTGACGCGCTCTAACCAACTGAGCTAATCGCCCACGGCAAACGGTTCTGGTTCTATATTACTCTAACCAAAAATAGCTAAGAGCAGTCTTCCCACTCAGAGCTATTATATACTACTCTAATATCTCTAACAATCAAAAGGTGATATAAACAGCGTCAAATTAATCATACAAGATTAACGACCAATATCTGCGAGACAAATTAATGTCTCCAGATTTCTCCCTAGAAAGGAGGTGATCCACGCACAGCTTCCGCTACGCGTGCCTTGTTACGACTTTGCCCCTCTCGCTGATCTCACCGTAGTTCTCTCGCCGAAGCGAAAGAGTTTCGGGTGTTACCAACTCGCTTGACATGACGGGCGGTGTTCTGAGATCAAATGTCTCTATCCTCGCTGGACACGCGGTTTTCCCGCATCCTAGCGAACGCCTAACCTTTAAACGGTCTTCTTCTATTCATAAACCTTCTAATATCCTCCAACTTGACTATTCCTTCTTTAGTGAGATGCTCTTTTTTCACAAACACCTCGGCTGCCTGACAGAAGAGCTTAAAATCTTTAGCCTTCTTGCCCTGCAATTTGTACTTCCTAAAGAAAGGAATTAATGTCTGGCGGATATTATCCAGCCCGCGGAGATGATACTTTGCGTGAGGCATCCAGCCATAACGATCATAATTCAGTTCGTAGATATTCCCACAACCGAAATATTTTTGAATGCTCTCCAAAATTGATTTATCGTCTCCTCGTAATTCTATTTCGAAGCTCAGCCAGGCATCACGACGGATTTTTTTGGTTTTGTGTTTCGAAATATTAATCGCGAAACATCCCTCTCCTTCTACAAATCCCACGATATACCAAGGCTTTAGCTTCTTTACCATTTAATGTGGTTAGTTTTGGTCCTTCCCCCGCTAAGCGGGGTACTATGACCTCTGCAGACTTCTAATTTCTACTCGGTGTTAGTTCACACTGCCACCTTCTTCAATTATACAATAGTATAACCAAAATTCAAAATTAGATCTCCCTTCGTCATAACATTGTCTTTCTTCCCCATCTCGATCCCACATACTTTAAAACATTTTCCGATAAGTAGCTTCCCCATTTGTACGTAGGGTCGCCATGTTTTAAAGTCGTTTAAGATTCAAGCTTAAGAACGCTACTTTGACCCTTCTCGCTCCGAGCGTCACCGCTGGAGGATGTCATTTCGCTTTCAAAGCCTTATCCGCTTTGACCAGGATTTTAACCTGGTAAACAATGCTATAGGAAGGCGCAATTTATTTGTACAAGACCCGAGAACGTATTCACCGTAGTGTGGCTGACCTACGATTACTAGCGATTCCAACTTCATGGAGTCGAGTTGCAGACTCCAATTCGAACTGAGACTAGTTTTGACAGGATTAGCTCCACCTCGCGGCTTCGCGTCCCTTTGTACTAGCCATTGTAGCACGTGTGTCGCCCAGGGCATCGAAGGGTCATGCTGACTTGACGTCGTCCCCACCTTCCTCCGACTATACGCCGGCAGTCTTCTGTGAGAAATATAACACAGAACAAGGGTTGCGCTCGTTTCCGGACTTAACCGTACAGCTCACGCCACGAACTGACGACAGCCATGCAACGCCTGATTCTAGGTTCCCGAAGGCACGTCTTTCTTTCAAAAGACCTCCTAGAAGTCAAGCCCTGGTAAGGTTCTTCGCTTATTGTCGAATTAAACCACATGCTCCACCGCTTGTGCGGGTCCCCGTCAATTCCTTTAAGTTTTAGTCTTGCGACCGTACTTCCCAGGCGGGATATTTAACGCGTTAGCTACGGTACGGAAAGGGTCGACTCTCCCCATACCTAATATCCATCGTTTACGGCGTGGACTACGGGGGTATCTAATCCCCTTCGCTACCCACGCTTTCGTCTCTCAGTGTCAGGAAAGACCTAGTAGACTGCTTTCGCTAGTGGTGTTCCTCCCGATATTAACGCATTTCACTGCTACACCGGGAATTCCATCTACCCCTGTCTTCCTCAATTCTTGTAGTATCTCCTGCAGTCCCAATGTTGAGCACTGGGATTTAACAAAAGACTTACAAAATCACCTACAGACGCTTTACGCCCAATGATTCCGGATAACGCTTGCAACCTTCGTATTACCGCGGCTGCTGGCACGAAGTTAGCCGTTGCTTATTCCTAGAGTACTGTCAAATCATCCTCTAGAAAAGATCTTTACGCCCCGAAGGGTTTCTTCGATCACGCGGCGTCGCTGCATCAGGGTTTCCCCCATTGTGCAAAATTCCTCACTGCTGCCTCCCGTAGGAGTCCGGCCCGTATCTCAGTGCCGATGTGACTGATCATCCTCTCAGACCAGCTACCTGTCATAGCCTTGGTAAGCCATTACCTTACCAACAAGCTGATAGGCCTTAGGCCCCTTCTCGACCGAAAAATCTTTGCATAGGAATGACTTGTCGTCCCCCTATGTCTATTGGGTATTATCCTAAATTTCTCTAGGTTATGCCCAAGTCGAGAGCAGGTTACCAAAGTGTTACTCACCCGTTTGCCTCCCCGATAAATCGAGGATAGACTTGCATGTGTTAGGCGCGCCGCCAGCGTTCATCCTGAGCCAGGATCAAACTCTCAGTAAAAAGTAAATAAGCCCAAAGGCAAATCTACTCCCACCGAGAATTTTCAAACATTCAGGATCTCACCCATAGGGTGATCACCCGAAGGGTGAAAACTCTCAGTAAAAATGTAAAACTAGTTAGCGATTTAAAACCGGCAACTAGAAAATTTTTTTATAACTTAAGAATTGACGCTGTCTTGTTATGTGAATTCATTTGGGAAAATGAACCACACCTTTATATCACCTTATGATTGTTAAAGATCAGTCCTTTACATGTGACGTCTATACTACTGGAGGGGTGAAAATGTGTCAAGACAAACAGGCAACAAAGTCGCTATTTCATAAACACTTTATACACATCCCATTCATTAGCGTTTCTTAGCCTGTTTAGCTCGCCACTCTTTAATTTTTCGATGATCTCCCGATAATAAAACCGCCGGGACTTTAAAAGTTTTCGTTTTCTGTCGGCGGACTTTACATTTAAACATTTCCGGGCGCGTATATTGCGGGTATTCTATATATCCTTTTTTGGCAAAAGTTTCTTCGGTAAGCGATGCTTCTCGGCCTACTACTCCCGGCACCAACCGAGTTACCACATCAACAATCGTCATGGCGGGCAATTCTCCACCGGTCAAAACATAGTCCCCGACTGATACTTGTTCATCAACTAATTTGCGCACCCGCTCGTCAAATCCTTCGTAGCGACCACAAATTAAAACTATTTGATCCAACTTAGAATATCGTCGTGCCATTGGTTGGTTAAATGTTTTTCCTTGCGGAGTTAATAATATAATCTTGCACCTCTTTTTTTTCGCCCGTGTGATTTTCTGCAGACACCGATATATCGGCTCAACTTTCAAAACCATCCCCGGTCCCCCACCATAGGGAGAATCATCAACCGTCCGATGTTTGTCAGTCGCATAGTCGCGAAAATTATGCGTGTTAATTTTCACCAGCTTCTTTTTTTGCGCCCGTCCGATAATGCTTTCGTTCAAATAGCCAGAAAACATCTCGGGAAAAATTGTGAGGATGTCGAATTGCAGCATATTTTTATTAAAACAAAAACCGCGGCCAACAAAACGTACCACGGTTTTTGCACTATGTAAACCCCGACGAGCCTGCCTACATGCCTGACGGCACGTAAACCGGCGGGCGGGGCAAAAATTACTAGTTTACAATTTGAGATCTTCTACCACGTCAGTTGCATCCTCTTCAACAGCTGCAGTTGCCGCTGGTTTAGGAGGTCGGGTAGAACCTTCTGGCTCAATGATCTTCAAGTTGACACGAGCATTGCTCTTAGCACCAACTACCTTGAGTAGGGTTCTGATTGACTTAGCCGTTTGACCTTGACGGCCAATGACTTGACCCATGTCAGCTGGATCAACATGTAGAGAGATTAACACTCCCATTTCGTCGATTGTGCGCTCAGCTTTAACCTTGTCTGGATTGTCGACTAAAGCCTTTACAACGTACTCGACAAATTCTAGATCTTGATTCTTTTCTTCTGCCATTCTTTTCTTATTAATTACTTCTAATCTACGAGCAGTAACAAACAGTTTTACTTTTATATGACTCATTTTAAACGAACGAGTTGGTCGACCTACTTTCTCAGGACTACAAAATCCTGAAATAACCATTTATTACTACCTTCACATTATAGCAATAAAAATAACTTTTGTAAATTCTGTTTCTATCGTCCGGAGATCGGTCAAATTTATTCAGTCTCTTTTTTCTTGTCTTCTGCTGGTTCTGATTTCTTTTCACCAACTGGTTCAGGCTTTGGCTCGTCCTTCTTCTCATCTTTCTTCTCAGCCTTTAGTTCTTCCTTCTTCTCTTTTGGCTGGGCTTCTTCTTTCTTCTCTTCTTCAGATTCTTCGCTTACATCTTCTGGCTTGACCTCTGCCTTACTTTCAACTGGTGTAGCTCCTTCTTTACCACCACCTTCTTCCGATTCCTCTTCTTCCTTCTTTGGCTTCCTCATGGCTGCTTTCTTTTGCGCTAGTTTCTTGAGAGCCTGAGCAACAGTTGTCTCATCACCCTTAACAACACCAGCCTTTTGCAAAATACTAGCCACTCGCGGAGATACCTGGACTCCCTGCCCAATCCAATACTTGATACGCTCAGCCTCTAATTTAGGCTCACCTTGTTTACCACAAGGATCGTAGACCCCTAGCACCTCGATAAACTTGCCTTTCACCGGTCGAGCATGCTCGGCCAACACCACCCGGTAGAGAGGTTGATTTTTACGACCAGTCCTGGTTAAACGGATTTTTAGCATAAATTTATTAGTTATTCTAAATTATCTAATTTGACTGATAATAATTTCGACACCCCACCTTCTTCCATTGTCACCCCATAGAGCAAATCAGAACGACGCATTGTTTCTCGATTGTGGGTTATCACAATAAACTGAGACTTTTTAGCCAAAGAAGCAACGATGTCAGCATAGCGTCCGGTGTTCGACTCGTCAAGGGCAGCATCCACTTCATCTAGAACTAGAAACGGAGCTGGATTATTAGTAACGATGGCAAACAGCAACGCGATCGAAGTTAGAGCTCTTTCCCCACCGGAAAGCATGCTAAGCTCGCGTAATTTTTTGCCTGGTGGTGTCGCTTTAATATCAATAATCTCTTCCATCAGTTTTTCCTCGTCGTCTGCTGTTACTACTTCATCTTCTCCCTCGGTGGCGGTAGAACGACGAGCAGCTATTTTAATCTTTACTAACTTGGCTTTTCCTCCCCCAAATAAAACCGAGAAGTATTTCTGAAAATGCTGGTTGATATTTTTAAAAGCAATTTCGAATCTTTCTTTGATGGTCTGGTCAAGTTCAGCAATAATTTTACTGAGAGACTTGATAGCTTCCTCTAGGTCATCCTTTTGACTAGTGAGAAATTCGAAACGCTCATTGCACTCTTTATATTCCTCAACAACGGCTGGATCAATCTCGCCAATTTTTATTAATTGCTGTCGCAGCTTCTGAATCCGTTCCCGTAACTCTTGTGCTCGCGACTCCTCCACCGTCAGTGGATCATTCTCAAACTCAGCTAACAAATCAGTATATTCCTCGGTTCCAGTATTATCTCTGATTTCATCTAACAGTAATTCCTTCTCATTATCGACTTTGGCCTGCTTGATTTCGTCCGCGCTCTTATCCTGGCGCACTTTATTGAGCTCTTCTTGCTGTTGACGGTAATCGTGCTCAAAATCAAATAATTTTTGTCGCTGCTCTTTCTTCTGCTCTCTTTCTTGTTGCAATTTCTGACTAATCTCAGCCGTGACATTTTCCAGGGCTTGCAGTTCTTTTTCCAAATCAGTCCTCTGCTGCTGCAATTCAAGCAATTCGCTGTTCTCTTTATTTGACCCGGCCGTAGCGGCAACGATCTTCTTTTCTAATTTCTCCAGCTCCTGCTGACGTGTTTCCAGAGATTCATTAATAGTATTAATCTTTGTCTCTTTTATCGCTAGTTCAACATTGTATTGATTAAGCTCATTGTCTAATTTTTCTTTCTGGTTCAACAAAACGTTGATCTCATCCTGAACGACCTTGATTTTATCGACATTACCTTTGTCTTCGCCCTGATCATCTAAAACAATTTGTAAGGCGGCAGTGAATTCTTCTTGGAGAACGGTGGCCTGTTCGCGTAGAGCTGCTAATTTTTCTAAAGTATCGCAATTTTTCAGTTCCTCGAGAAAAGAACTTTGCTTATTATATACTGCCCGTAATTTTTCTTTCACTGCCTGATCACCAATTTGACTGACCTGCGCCCGCTGATCTTGCAGTTGCTCTTCTAATTTTTTTATCTGACTATCAATGTCGGCCAACTGTTTTTCCACTACCGGCAAGCTACCGGCCACTTCTTCTTTTTCTCTCTTTAGAGCAGCTACCTGTTCCCGATAACTATTAGCACTGGCTTCCGCTTCTTCTTTACGCTGTCGTAGCCCCCGAATATCAACTGCTGTATCTCTCTCCTCTTCCACTTCAATTCGTCCTTTAACAACCGCTAATTGTTCCTTGATTTTATTGCTCTGGCCGTTCAAATTATCCAACTCTTCTCGCTGCTTATCCTCTTGGCGATAATCAATAGCTTGCTCTGCTTTGTTAATCGCCTGCTCAATTTCTTTTATTTGCTGACTAATTTCCTGCTCACGCTGGGTAAATTTTTCGATTGCCGCTCGCACTTCTTGATACCGTTGCTTAGTCTGATTCCACTGGTGATTAAAATATTCTTGCTGTAAAACTTTCAGATCTTGTTGGACTTGATCTTTTTTCTCCGCCTTACGGGCCTGTCGCTGCAGTGAGTTTCGTCGAGGGGCGATTTCCGCTAACAAGTCACCAGCTCGATCCAAATTTTGTTTAGTGCGCTCTAATTTGTTAACGCTAATGTTCTTTTTTAGCTGAAAGTGCTTAACGCCAGCGGCTTCTTCAAACATTTCCTGTCGCTCCTTGGGTCCGGCACGTAAAATAGCATCGATCATCCCCTGCCCAATCACGCTGTAAGTTTTTTGGCCAAAGCCAGACTTAGCTAATAATTCCTGGATATCAAACAAACGTACCTTACTCTTATTGAGTAAATATTCACCGTTACCATCACGATACAGCCGACGAGTGATCACTACCTGCGAGTAATCAATCGGCATCCGACCATCTTCATTGTTCAAATACAAAGAGACTTCGGCCATTCCTAGCCGCGCTTTTTTATTCGTACCGGCAAAAATAATATCCTCGGCTTTCTTGCCGCGCAAAGTCTTCATACTTTGCTCGCCCATCACCCAGCGGATAGCGTCAGCCACGTTACTCTTGCCCGATCCATTAGGCCCAACCACAGCTGTAATACCACGATCTAATAGAACTGTGGTCTTAGGAGCAAAGGACTTGAAGCCCTGAATTTCTACTTTCTCTAAATACATACTATATTAAAACAAACTCGGGGACAGAAGCCCCTAAGCTAAGGAGATAATAGCAAATAATAATCGTTAGGACAAGGGGGTGGCCACCAAAGCACCAAATTAAGAAATCTACGGCTCTAGAAGCTAAGTCCTATACAAGGTGAGAGTATCTGTTTGCTATTTTGCTTCTTCTCCTATCCCAATCAGATACCAACCAGGGCTAAGAAGTCTGGAATCCTTAGAAAAAAGTCTGTTTTGCGTAGATCCAGCGGTAGGAGAAATGAGGAGAGATTGACTATTATCGTCTTGGTCACTGTTGATATCAATGGCAGTGACAGCGGTCTGTCTATCAGCGTGTTCTGGATAAGCCATGAAGCCAGTCGTTAGAGGTTGTCCTTGCTTGTTGAAGATACGGACATGAGAGGAGAATCTCTGAGCAATGGTAATAATCTCCATTGGCCCCCCGGTACCATCTAGATCTGAGACCGTCAGACCAATACCGCCGACATATTTTAGATCATAGGCATAGAAGTCCGGCTGCAGTTTCTTCCCATCTTTGTTGAATACTTTGATGAGACTTGAACCCTGTTTAGAACCAACGACTAGCTCTAGTTCCCCAGCGGTACCATCCAGATCGCCCGCGGAAAGGACTATACCTTGATTGTAATCAGAGGTAGTGGAGTCAAAAGGGATGATGTCAGGCGTAATTTGCTTGAGTTTTTGAGTAGTAGAGTCCTTACCGTAGATCATAATGGAATTGTGATCGGAGACGATGATCTCTTTGGCACTGTCACTATTATCCACATCGGTGACTTCCAGATCGAAGAGGATATTGTCACTATTGGCTTGCAAAGAGGGCAAGAATACTTTAACCGGAGTCATGATCTCTCGGCCTGCTTGGTTGAAGACTTTAAGAATACCATCGGAGCAGAGAATAATCAGTTCTAGATCACCGGAGCTGGTGTCAGAGCCTTCCAGGTTAGCTACCTTGACAATGGTGTTGCCTCTAAATGATGCCTCTCGAGCCATGAAGGAAGAGATAGCTTGGCCATTGCGATTGAAGATACGAATATGGGCACTACCAGCCATGGGAGAGGTGATGATCTCTTGTTCTTGACCAGAGCCATCTAGGTCAGCGACAGTGATATTAACACCACCAGTGTAATTTCTGTCATAGGCTAAGAAGGGTGGGGTCAGAATAATGCCTTCACGGGAATAGATATTAATATAGGGAGCACCATGACGGGGAGCAGCGATGATCTCTTTGGTGCCATCGTAGGTAAGATCAGCTACGGCAATGTTGGCGCCATCGTCAATGATGCCAGCTGCTTGTTCGGCTTTGGTATCTTCAGTAGTTTTGGAACGTTTGGCTTGCTGAATTGTGACCCCAGTGTCAGGATCTTCATCATCTCTGGTCCCTGGCTCGGAGGCGGGGCGGATCATAAAAACGTGGTCGGTGAGGGAAGCCTCATTGCCAGCATTGTCAGAGATAGTGACAGCTAGAGTAACTTGTTCATTAGCAGAAAAATCACGTTCGGGGATAAGAGTTATTTGGTAATCGTTACTGTCTCCTGAGTAAGCAGTGAGGACATTAGTGTGGGTGCCAGTCTTGGTGCCAGCGATAGCATAGGATAAAGTGTCCAAATTAATACCACTATCAGCGTCGGTGATACGGAAAGATACGGTGGTATTAGGTGATATTTTAGCGGCTCCTTTAGCAGGAGAGAAGTCGGCGATGGTGGGCGGAGTGGTATCAGCGGACGGCTCCTGATCTCCGTCGTCATTATCGCCATCGTCATTATCATCATCCTCAATAGTAATAATATAAGAAGTTGTTCTGATCGTTTCACTATTGCCAACATTGTCGGTGGCAAAGTATTTAAGATCAGTAGAAGCAGGGATACTGATTGGGGTGGCATAGACACTCGAAGAAGTAGTCGGAGTAGAACCATCAGCGGTGTAATAGATTTGATTGCAGCCGGAGGTGATATCAGAACAAGTTAAGGTGACCGATTGAGTGCTATCATAGGTGCCAGCGCTGGGAGAGGCCGTGGTGGTCGGCGCAGTAGTGTCAAGAATGATGGTGTCAGAGACAGTGGAGGTTTCATTGAGGAAGACATCTCTAAATTTGATAGAGACGGTCTTAGCGCCATCGCCACTGGTTAAAGTAACACTATGAGTAGTCGAGTATGAAATCCAACTAGGAGCAGTAATAACATCTCCACTGATATACATCTCGGTAGCGTCAGTAGCCGAAAGGTTAAGGGCAATAGCTGCGTTATTGCTAAAGACTGCACCACTGTTGATGAGGATCGTCGGACTACCAGGCAGATCGGCGGTGGTAGCTGATGCCGTACCACCATAAGCAGTGATTTCATCATCACCATTTTTGGCTCTAACATCTACGGTATAGGTAGTGCTGGGGATAAGACCGGAAACTGTGGTTGTGCCCCAGAGAGCGTTGGTTTGCCAAGCTTCCGTTAAAGCGAGAGAGCCATCGGCTTGGACATAGTAATCGGTAGTACCGTCATTAACACGGATCTCATAGACAGTGGGGTTAGCAGGGTTGCCGTTGGTATCTAAGGTAACATCAAAAGAGTTAGTAGTAACAGCACTGAGGGCAGGAGTGCCAGGAATATTAGCTAAAGTGTAGAGGGCAGCCGTGCCACCAAAAACAGTCTCGGCATCATCACCATTTTTAGCTTTGACTTGGAAAGTATACTGAACATTAGCACCCAGACCATTAACAGTGGTTGTTCCTCCACCCCAGTCGTTACTGGTCTGCCAGACGGCTACCGGACCCAACGAACCGCCAGCTTGAACGTAATTACCACCAGTTTCTTGGATAGCAAAAGCTGTAGTCGAAGGATTGGAGTTTACATCTAGTGTTACGTCCAAGGTGGTAGTGGCCGGATTATTGACGGTGGAAGAGCCGGGAGTATTAGCACCGGTATAGCTAGCTAATTCGGTGGCGTTAGCTTTGTTGCCATAAGCATCATAGGTCCAGATATTAGCAACATATTGGTCATTAATAGAGAGAGCATTAATGGTGGTGGTACTGGTAGGAAAGTAGGCACCAGCGGCAATGGTAGTATGGAGAGTGTCAAATTCAGTTACTCCGGAGACGCCTGCTTTGTAATAGATATCATAGTGATCAAGATTAGTGTCAGAACCGGCGGCGCCGAGAGTATAGGTGAGAGAATCAGGAGCAATACTATCTAAAGCGAAATTACCGGAAGGGGTAGGAGCGACATTATCGAGAGTAAAGGTAGTATCAGCCACTGTGCCGGAGTCAGTATCATCATAGGGAGTAACCCGAACACAATAAGTACCGTTGGCGGTAGGGAAATCAGTTTGCGAAAGCCAGTCAAAATTAACAGTATTAGAGCCAACATCTACAACTGAGACATCTCTCACCTGGTAGTCTTCGGCATTATTAATAGTTGGCGTGCCAGAATCAGCGGAAAAAGAGCCGGGAGTTTCGTCTATCGTTGGATCGCTAGTACCACTGGAACAATCTACTCCTGATCTGACCACAGCCTTGGCGTATAAGGTATCGCCAAGATCATTGTCATCAAGCTCGATACTAATATCGACTGCGCCAGAACCATCAGTTTTAGAGGCGGCGCTATTGATAGAGACAGTGGGAGTATAGTTGGTATTAATCAAATATGATACATCAGAGATGGTAGCTATTTCTCCTGCTCCAGCATAAAGATAAGTACGAACATTAAAATCACCACCAGCCGAGAGATCATCTAAGCAGTCGTTGGTTATATCGGCGGCAGGGCTAGATTCAGCATAGCCTAAAGTAGCGGGGATAAGAGTGTCGGCCACACAGTAATTCCAGCTACTACCATCGTCGTTAGAGATTTGGAACTTGACAGCGGCGGAACCGGTGGTCGAGATATGGGCAGAGAAGTCAGAGACAGCAGTGAAGAAGTGGGAGGCGTTAGGGGTAAAGAATTGAGAAGACGGAGAGGCACCTTGAACCTCTTCTGAACCAGTAGCTACCGAGGGTTCTGTAGAGGCAAACTTACGAACTAAAAACCAATCTACGCTCCTATCTGCACCAGACCAGAGATCTAAACCTACATTAGATAATGATGAATAGGTTGAGTCTGTTCTGGTCTTTTTCACAACGTCATCCTGAAGCATAGCTAGGCTACTTCCATTCCATTGAAATTCCAAAGTATAATAATTCCCACCTGTGAATGAATGGGCGAAAAGATCTTCATTGGCACCATAGCTAGCCCACCTACGTAAGCTTCCCTGTGTATCCCCCCAGCCTCCATAGACGGCCTCGTATCCATTTTGAGGAGTGGCGTTGCTATCATAAGTACCATTGGTCAACATCGGACAAAATGATTCGTTCCAAGTATCAGCGTAAACATAAGTTCGGATTGCGTATCCATCATTGGTTGTTGTAAGTGCTCGATCTACACTCGTTAATGCACTATTAGATCTTAATGATAAATGATTTCTGCTGTTAAGACTGGTGATTTTAGCATACCCAGTGGGTGCACCACCAATTCTTCTAGCTGTCCATCCTCCTTGTCCATCAATTGCACTATCCACCTCATAGTTTTCAAAATCATCTCCAAATACAAAAGTATTTGCAATACTGCTAACAGTACTAACTGATCCATTTCCATAATACATATAAATAATGGTGTCTTCAGAGGCGGCTAAGGTAGGGACTTCGACCCAGAAGGCGGCTGTAGTGGAGTCTGTTTTAGATTCCAGCCAGTGATCTATCAGAGTTTCCTTATCTGAAGTTGTAAAACGAATATCATCAAAATCAGCCTGCATATCAACATCATAAGTAACAACTACCTTCACCTGATAGTCAGTTAATTCTGAGGCAACACTATTAGTGATTGTTAATGGAGTCCTCTTAGCCCAGTCAAGATCGTACCACTCACCACCTATATAACTAGCATCCCCAGATGAAAAAGAGACTAAAGGATCACTTAATGTGAAATAATTAGAGTCATCAAAAGTATTGCCGGAAAGAATTCCATCGGCAGATCCCGCCTGGATGGTGAATGTGTTCTCGGAAGTGGCGGTGTAATTGTTTCCATCGTTATTTGATGAAATACGGATTTTTACATCGGAACTAGAAATGGCGGGAATAGTCCAGGATTGAGTATAAACAGTGGAGGCAGAAGATGTTGATGCTACTGAGACAGCTATCTCCGTCCCGGGGGTAGCAAAATCATCAGTGGAATATTCTAGTTTTACAGTCTCATTACTTTCGCCATAATAAGACATCCATTGGATATCTATTGACTGACCTTGCTGGACAACGCCCCCATAGTTGAAATTAAGAAGCTCGATTGACCGCGGAACGTAAAAAGTATCAGTGCCATCTGACCAGGCACCGGTGCCATAACCATTTGCAAATCTTATCCGCCAATAATAGGTGGTAGCGTATTCTAATTGCCCGCCGGCGTAAGTAATATCGGCAATGCGATTACTATCAGCTGTATCTACTATGTCTATCGGTCCTGATTGCCACTCAGGAGAACCACCAAAGCCGCTATCATCGTCTACTTCTATATAGGCGGAATCACAAGTGCCAGATACGGTGTTACATATTGCAGAGAATACCGGAGTGAGATCAGTTAAACCAACTGGGTTACTGTCACCGGATTGAGCGCCTGTTGGGTTGTTAGTATTGTTAGAATAAAGAGTAGTTGGGGCTGTGGGGGTAAGTATTTCCGCTAAAAATTCGCCGTCTTCACCGCTATCATATCCTGTACCGCCACTGTAATCAAAATATCCGGCTGATGAAGAAATGCTATTTGAAGTAGTATACGATATATATACACAGCCGCCGCCGCCGCCGCCTGAATAAGCAACTGGGCCATCACCACCTGCTACATTAAAACTGCTTGGTGCACCAGCGATAGTATCAGCATATAATCTGACACCACCACCCGCACCCGCAGCACCAATCCACCCTCCGTCTTCACCAACAGCGCTAATAGTTCCACCAACTGTAATAGTATTGGTTGCGCTTAACATAATTAAGCCGCCGCCAGCACCGCCATCATCTCCTTGATACCCAGCCGCTCCGCCTGAACCTAGGTATGTAGCCATATTATCTGGGTCAGCCAGTGAACAATACGCTACCCCACCACCCGAACCTGCCGTAGAATTTCCTCCGTCACCACCATGAGCACCCCCTCCGCCTCTATTACCTGTCGCCAAACCCATTCCAGTAAATGGACCATAACCATTATTTCCTTCATTATCGCCACCATCGTAACCAAGTCCATCGACATTAACAGAACCTCCTCCGTTAATAGTAATATCATTGGAGGCGGATATATTTACAATATGATCCTGAGCAGTAGAATTATTACCATGATTTAAAGTAGCGCCACTTTCAATAATTAAATCTGCTAAAGAAAGAGCTGCTAAAGTTGTATAATCATATAAAGTTGTTGTCCCTCCATTTAATGTCAAATTAGTTAGTGCTCCTGTTAAAAAATCAGCATATAAATTAGCAGTGCCAGCATTTACATTTAGATCTGTAATACTGGCCAGAACACTATCTTCTAGTGTTAATGTCCCGCTGGAAGTTAATGTAGTAATAGCAGTTACATCAGGAATTGCCCCTTCATATAATATTAATCCTCCATTACTGCCTATAGTCAGGGTGGCTGAATTTTTTATTGCGCCTCCCGAATATACATATATATCCAGTCCATCTATATCATCGATTGTACCGCCGCTGGATTCCAAATCTCCATATATTTCAATATCTTCATTATTATTGCCAATAATATCACTATCAGCTGGAACGGTTAAAGTTGTACTAACTGGTATATTATAAATCGCTGATCCATCGAGAGTGATGGAATCTACAGACAAACTTGTAACAACTTGCGGAGTAATCTCTCCGGCAGCGGCATTTGTGACATATAGATCACCATTATTACCGGTTTGTTTTATTAAAACCACACCAGCACCACCTTTTCTAGCAGCTGTTAAAGTTGTCCCTCCGCCCATAGTAATTGATGTAACATCTGTAATACTGCTGGCAGTTGTGTATTCAATGTATGCACAGCCACCACCACCAGCACCACCACCAGTACCAGTAATGTTACCATCACCGCCACTAGCAGAAAATAATGCAGGTGCTCCAGTAATAGTATCTGCTACGATCTTAATACCCCCGCCGGCACCGCCGCCGGCATCGCCACCAGTACCAGAATTACCCTTTGCCGATATAGATCCGCTTACATTAAGCGTATCCCCTACATTCAGAACTATTAAGCCCCCTCCATCAGCTCCACTTGTCGAATAACCTCCACCACCCGAAGAGCCGATAGTGTCAGGATCTGAAATATCGCAATAAGCTGTCCCTCCTGCTACTTCATAAGAACCACCATTGCCACCGTGACCAGCCCCTGCCCTTCTACCAGCGGGTGCGCCTGGTCCATTACCAGCAGCTTCCGCACCATTACCTACATATCCTCTTCCATCAACATCAATAGAAGCGCCAGCAGTTACATTAATATTTCCTGTCGTGGTTATATCAAGCCAATACTGTTGGCTGGTTGTATTATCTTGGTGGGTAAGTACAGTGGCGTCTGAGCCGTTGCCTACTGTCAGCGAAGTTAAGGTGGCCGCTGTAGTGAGTACACAAGTACCATCGCCAGTTAAAACTAAATCATCTCCACTTTGAAATTCATCAGCACCCGGAGCACCTGCAACCTGAGAAATGTTTTGCCCCGCACAGGTAATATTTATAGTCGCAGCTCTAGTAACTTTTAACTGATAAGTTTTAACTACAGTAAAAATGATTCCCAAAGAAACCAAAACCAAAAAACTGCGCTTTAACCACAAAAGCACTTGCACTTGAGATCGTAATTGTTTTTTGATCTTTGCCATTAAAACAAACCCTTAGGGTACAAACCCAAAGCTTTAAGTTCTCAGACTATTATAGCACAAATTCAATATCATATCCACTAAAAAACCAGCGCCAAGACAAGGATAATTACAATTATAAAAATAATCACCAACTTTACTGCCACTCCACTCAAAAATCCTAAAATCGCTCCACCGCCAGCCCGCAACGACTTTTTAATGTCTCCTTTGACCAGCAATTCAGCGATAATCACTCCTAAGAAAAAACCCAGAAAAAGACCGATGATATTGCCTACTATCACCCCGATAATTGCTCCCAACAACCCACCAGCCAAAGCCCAACGCGACGCCCCTGCCTTCCGTGTCCCCACCACTGTAGCGACATAATCAACCACCAATAAAGCGACTAATAACAAAAGTAACCCGCCATAGATCCAAATACTAACCCGACCCAGGCGGTCATAGGCAGCAAAAACTAATAGCCCAAGGAAAATAAAAAAGGTGTCCGGTAGTGTAGGGATAAACACGCCGATGACACCTAAGAGAAAAAGAATGATAACTAGAATAATGATAATCAGGCCGAGAATCTCCATTTATTTCTCCCAAACTCCACTTTCCAACGCTTGTCCCGCTGCCACTTCCTGTGCCTGCTGTTTGCTCGACCCCAAACCTTCACCAACCTGCTTACCATCCAAGAAAACACCCACTTTAAACTGCCTATCATGATCAGGACCCCATTCCTCTAGCACTTTGTATGAAGGAGTAACAGCTAGTTTCTCCTGAATCATTTCCTGTAGCTTACTTTTTGGATCAATATAAAGATTATTCTCCAATATCCTGGGCAACTCGACCACAATATGCTTCATAATAAATTGCTGCGCTATCGTATAGCCCTGATCTAGATAAATCGCGCCGATTAAGGCCTCAAAAGCATTGGCTAAGATAATCTCACGAGCTTTGCCAATATCTTTGGATTCCCCCCGACTAAGATAAAGATAATCATTTAAACCTAGCTGGCTGGATTTCTCTGACAACATATTTGAATTAACCAGAGAAGAGCGCCAATTAGTTAATTCACCTTCCGGATTTGGATAATTATTATATAGATGCTCTGTCACTACTAATTCCAGTACAGCATCGCCCAAAAATTCCAGGCGTTCGTTGTGATCAAGAGAAAAGTTGCTATTTTCATTAAGATAAGACCGGTGCACTACTGCCTGTCGGAGTAAGTCCGGATCCTTAAATTTTATTCCAATCTGATTTTGTAATTTTTCAAAATCGCGCATATTTTATTTCTTATCCGCGTCTTTATCAATCTGCCGGTAGATTGTTCCTAAGACACCATTTATAAACTTGCCGGAGGATTTCCCCCCAAAAGTCTTAGCTAACTCTATTGCTTCATTTATAGCCACTTTGGGTGGAATCTCGTCATTGTAGGCCAGCTCATAAATCCCCAGCCGTAATACATTGCGGTCTACCATCGTAATCTGATCGAGGGGCCACTCTGGAGCCGTTTCCGTAATTAGTTTATCTATATCAGGTGCATGCTCTAATACCCCCTTGATGGAGTCCCGAACAAAATCCTTATCATCAGTGTCAGGAGCGAACTTGGCGATATTTTCGGCAATAAATTTATCTATCTGTTTGTTGTCCTTGTCATAAAAATCCCATTCATAAAGAGTCTGCATAGTGATTGTGCGAAGAAGGTGTCGATTGGCCATACATTTATTAATTAAGAATTTTGCTTATTACTAGATCTTTGAGCTTGGTTGATTGCTTCTTGTTCTTCTTCGGTTAAATTGTACTCTGACTTTCCACCCACCACCGGTTTGGAATAAACCCTAGTTTCCTGACGACCATGCAAACTAGACAATATCACTCCGTTGCTATGAGAATTTAGTAAAGCCACGGAAAAACTTTGATTGCTGCCAGTATCATGAAAGGGATTGAAACGCACCAACCCCACTCGAGAAATACTGAGATTGGCCAGTTTTTCCAGACCAGCGGCTATTTTATTAAGTTCAGCCAATCGTTCATCAACTTTCTTTACCTCTCGCATATTTTCCTCTAGCAGACCCCGCACCCCCTTAGCTTGAACATCTTTTATTAACTGCTTTTTTTCTTTCACGTGCTTAAGTACAATCACTGTCAAATACAAAGACCAGCCCAGGAGGGCCAATAATATAAAAGTGAAAGCTAAAAATAGGATCAGCGTTAGATTGTCCATAGAAAAATTAATTCTCTAGCCTGTTGTGCTCATTATATTAATAAAATTGACTGCTGTCAATCTGGACAAATCAGCTATACCTTGTAATAAAAAAGACATTCCGCAAATTATCCAGCCTGCTATAATTAAAGGTACAAGCTAACGAATAATCCGAATGTCAAAACGATTTAAACACAGAAAAATCGTCCCGACGGTTGTTTTGTATTTGTTTATTTTTACCTTAATTGTTGGCCTTTCGTCAATTGATAATTTTTACGTCTTCTCACAGCCTCACGATCAAGTCGCCCCCCGTACTCCCCAAGATTTCTCAATAAAAGTAGGGACACGTTCGGCCGAAATATTCTGGAAGGAAAATGGGGAACTAGATTTATTTAATTACGTCCTCTACCTGAGAACTGGTGAAGAAAAAGAAGGTGGTAAGCCTATTCTGCTGGGTAAAACTAACTACCACAAGTTAGATAATCTTAACGAGAATACCACCTACTACATCAGCCTCGCCGCCCGAGACAAGGATAAGAACGAAAGTAAAACTACGCCTGAAATCGGTTTTACGCCTGATGATCCACTCGGACAAGACTTTGGTGTTAATGCTTGGATTCAGGCTTCTTCTGATTTGGACGATGCCCGGCAATCTTTTATCGACAATGCAGAAATATTTGCTAGTATTAGCCCTTTCTGGTATTCCGCCCAAGCAGATGGCGCTGTCGAAAGACGAGGAGATATTATGACGGAAGCAATGAATAACACTGCTCGGGATAAGGGAGTGAGAATTGTCCCTTCAATCACCAACAACTTTGATGAAGACTCCAAGCTAAGCAATCTTCTGCAAAATGATGAGGCTACCGGCCGCCATATTGCTATCATTATGAACGAAGTAGTCAGTAATAACTATGACGGGATCGATATTGATTATGAAAATCTTGACCCGGCAGTAAAAAATAAGTACACCAGCTTCATTCAAAAATTAGCAGAAGAACTTCACAAAAAAGAAAAGATAATTTCGGTCACCGTCCAGGCCAAACAATCAGACGCTCAATCCTGGAGCGGTGCCGGCGCACTCGATTTTACTAAATTGGGCGAGGTAGCAGACCAATTTCGGATTATGACTTATGATTATTCTCGCGCCAACACTGCACCCGGTCCAATCGCACCCGTTTACTGGATGCAAGAAGTGGTAGAATATGCAAAATCAAAGATGCCACCAGAAAAAATCGTGGTCGGTATTCCTTTCTACGGCTATCTCTGGTGCACTACTGGCAATCACGAAAGTTGTCAGAACAAAGGTCTTACTTGGGAAGGAGTTAATAACCTGATTACCAAGTATGATCCAACTATCGAGCGAAACAATGTTGCTCAAACTCCCTGGTTTATATATGTCGACGAAAATAATAATAACATGGTGGTCAATTATGAAGACCACCAGAGTTTGGCAGCTAAGTTAGACGCGATTAAAAAGCTTGATGTAGCCGGCATTGCTATTTGGCGTTTGGGTAGTGAAGATCCCCAAAATTTCCCCACTATCAAGGATAAACTGGGCAAAAAGATTATGCCGCCCCGCAGTCTACAAACTGCTCCACAAAACAACGCCATCAAACTTAGTTGGGAGAAGTCTAGTGATTCTAACATCAAAGGATACCGCGTCTTTATTCGACAAAAATCAGAGATCGATGGTAACGACAACTCGCTGCCCACGAATAACTCAGCCACTGATACTAACCAAGTTGATAACTCCAACCTCTGGCAAGAAAAACATATTGATGTCTTTGATGTTAATGAATATCTCTTGACCGGCCTAAAAAATGGCAAGCCATATTATCTCTCAGTGGCACCGCTTACTTGGAGCATAGATGATTCAGAAGCTTTTCTCTCCGAACAGGAAAAACAGAATCGTACTAGCCAACCAATTATTGCTACTCCGGCTGATCTTTATTACCCAGGTAAAATTGAAGAGTTAAAAATAGAAAACACCGGTACTGATACGGTTGAGCTGAGCTGGTCTACGCCTGGCGATGAAAATTTTGATGGTCAGGCTACTAAATTTGACCTGCGCTATAGTGATAAAGAAATTACCACCGAGCTTTTCCCGGACGCCATTAAATACGAACACCTACCCACACCAGAAAAACCATCCACTGGACAAAAATGGCGAGTGGAGGGCTTGGAGCCAGGAGTAAAATATTACTTTGCTATTAAGACCGAAGATGAGGTCGGCAATGTTTCAGACTTGTCAAATGTTGTCTCAACCGAAACAATTGATGACATCCCACCCCAAGTTCCCGCTGCTCCTAGTGTCTCCGCTCTAAGCGGTGAACTTTTCGTCAGCTGGGAAGCCAATCAAGATAAAGATTTAGCTGGCTACAAACTGTTTTTCCGCCAAGAAAAAAGTTATTACAATGTCGTCGAGATTGATAAAGAAAGAACCAATTATACCCTTCGGGATCTAGAAAATAATTACAACTACTACGTCGGTTTGTCCGCTATTGACACGCACGACAACGAGAGTGCTCGGGGAGAAGATGCTATTGGCTATCCTCATGAGCAAAAAAGTATTGGTCGGGCTAAAGGATTCTTAGCCAAATCCTCGGTAAAAATTAAAGCTACCTTAGCCACTTTTAGCAAAAAGCTCTTTAATGATAAAGCTATTCCCTTTATAGTAGTAATATCAGTGATAGTGATTAATTTCTTTATCTTCCAAGGATTAAAACGGGAAATTAACAAAAAACCAGGCAAGAAAGATATGCTTGACTCAGTTAAAACAAGACCTAAATCAGATAAGGTGATTGACTTAAAAAATATCAGAAGAACTTTACGTTAAAATACTTCTAAGCTTATATAACCAATGCAGGACAAATCATTCCGTAATATCAAAAAGAGAATATTATCTTCTCAGTCAAACAAGCACCGAGCGAAAAACCGAAAAAAACGCTCGGCCGCTGAGAAAAAAGCGCTCAAGAAAAAAATTCTGACCATCGCCGGAATTATGGCTGGCGTTGGTTTGGTATTGGTAATTGGCATTTTTACCTACCTGGCTAAAGATTTGCCTAGTCCTGATAAGATCAACAAGCGCGATGTAGCTGAGTCCACTAAAATATATGACCGAACTGGTGATACTTTACTATACGAGGTACACGGAGAAGTAAAACGAACGTTGGTGCAACTTGATCAGATTACCGACCAAGCTCAAAAAGCTACTATCGCCGCTGAGGACCAACATTTTTACAAACACTTCGGTTTTGATCCTAGAGGCATCACCCGTTCGCTTTTTTCCAATGTCACCAAAGACACCCGAGTTGGCGGCTCAACTATTACTCAACAATTTGTAAAAAACTCTATTCTCACTTCGGAAAAGACGTACTCACGTAAGATCAAAGAACTTATTTTAGCTTTGGAAATCGAGCTCAAATTTTCTAAGGAAGAAATCTTACAAATGTACCTCAACGAAATTCCCTACGGAGCCAACGCCTACGGTATCGAAGCTGCTTCTCAGGAATTTTTCAATAAATCAGCTAAAGATCTTACTTTGGCTGAAGCTGCTCTCCTCGCTTCCCTGCCCCAACGCCCCACCTACCTTTCACCCTATGGTTCCCACACAGACGAATTAAAAGGTCGTCAAGAATGGGTACTCGACCGAATGGCCGAAGATGGCTATATTACCAAAGACGAAGCTGAAGCAGCCAAACAAGATAAGCTAGAATACGCTGAAGCGCAGGGCGGTATTATCGCTCCTCATTTTGTCATGTATGTCAAAGAACAGTTGGCCGAAAAGTACGGCGAATCTACTATTGAAGAAGGCGGTCTGCAAATTTATACTACTCTTGATTTAAATCTGCAACGCCTGGCTGAGAAAGTAGTCCCCGAAGGAATTGCTAAAAATACTAAATACAACGCAAGCAACGCCGCTTTGGTGGCCGTTAATCCAAAGAACGGACAAATTTTAGCCATGCAGGGATCGAAGGATTATTGGGACAAAGATAATGACGGTAATGTTAACGTGGCTATCCGAGATCGTCAGCCAGGGTCATCTTTCAAGCCCTTCGCCTATGCCAAAGCTTTTGAGAAAGGTTATACGCCCGATACAATGCTCTTCGATTTACCTACTAGTTTTAGCGACAGCTACAAACCAGAAAATTATGATCGTAGTAGTAGTGGTCCGATTAATATGCGCAAATCGTTGGCGATGTCGAAAAATATTCCTTCGGTCAAAACACTATATCTGGCTGGGGTGGAAGACACGATCGAACTCGCCCGCAACATGGGAATTACTACTTTGGGTAGCGCTGATCGCTACGGACTATCCTTGGTGCTGGGTGGTGGTGAAGTTAAACTGCTCGACGAAACGGCCGCTTTTGGAGTCTTTGCTAATAATGGCGTCAAGCAAGAAAAAATATCAATTTTAAAAATAGTTAACCAGAGTGGCCAGGTGATGGTAGATAACACCAATCAGGATGGCAAGCAGGTGCTAGACACGGAAGTGGCCAAAATGATCAATGATGTCTTGTCTGATAATGGAGCTCGCTCAGGAGTTTTCGGTTCTCACTC
>Ga0180009_10001938_pt1 | contig 24536 bp, 13 predicted proteins | sample OS_PC_MetaG_FD_123537 | JGI IMG/M metagenome (GOLD analysis project Ga0180009, IMG submission 123537) | Groundwater microbial communities from the Aspo Hard Rock Laboratory (HRL) deep subsurface site, Sweden - OS_PC_MetaG | ecosystem: Environmental > Aquatic > Deep subsurface > Groundwater...
AGTCCTGAGGCAATAAAGCCTCTGTTGAGAGACCGGATATATGGCTGCAATCTTGATCTCTGTTTTGACATCAATTTTTGAAAACTTGGCTTGCAATAAACGAGGAGTCCATATATGGGTATATTTACGACCAAACCCTTAATCGAGTTATAAATGATCATAGAGCGATAAATACTGTTTAGCGCTACTATTCCACGAAAAGTCTTTCTTCATGGCATTGGTTTGCAGTTGTGTCCAAATTTCCGGGACCCTATATAAAATCAACGCGCGTTTGATGGCTTCCAGAAGCGAACTGGGGGTCGATTCATTGAAGGTAATTCCGGTTGCCGTTTTGTTGTCAATCGTATGGGGTAGAGCATCGACTACCGTATCTGCAAGGCCGCCGGTTTTCCTTACGATCGGCAAAGTTCCATAGCGTTGACTATACATTTGGTTTAATCCGCAGGGCTCGAAGCGCGATGGCATCAAAAAAATATCGCTTCCCGCTTCTATCCAATGAGCCAATTGTTCATCGTAGCCGATAGTAATAGACATTTTTTCAGGGTAGGCTTCGGCAAAATTATATAAACGTTGTTCGAAGCTTTTGTTGCCGCTACCGAGTAAGACAAATTGTACTGGCATACTTAATAATTCCGGCAAGCATTCTAATAGCAAGTCGATACCTTTTTGTTCAACCAAACGGCTAATTAATCCGAAAATGGGAATGGACGGCTCGAGAGGCAGTGAGAGGCGTTCTTGTAATGCGGCCTTATTGGTTTGTTTGTGATGGAGCGTTTTATGGTTGTAGCGCTGGACGATATTGCTGTCGAATTCAGGATTCCAGTCATTGTCGGTTCCGTTGAGTATACCGCTTAGAAATTCCTTGCGATGGGTTAACAAGCCTTCTAGCCCGTAACCAAACTCGGATGATTGAATTTCTTTGGCATAGGTCGGACTTACCGTCGTTACTCGATCGGAACAAGCAATGCCGCCTTTTAAAAACGACATGTTGCCGTAATACTCAAGTGCATTTGGATTCCAAAGCTGTCTTGGAAGATTAAGCGCATTGTAGGTCGAATAAGGAAAAATCCCTTGATAGGCCATGTTATGAATCGTAAAAATGGTTGCCGGGCGATTGTATTCCAGCGTTAACAAGGCGGGAACCAGGCCGCTTTGCCAGTCGTTGCAGTGGACGATTTCCGGTTTCCAATCTAAGTAGGCTCTGTTCATCGCGACTTCCACGGTTATGCGGCAGAACAGCGAAAAGCGATCGGCACTGTTTGCCCAGGCATTACCGTATTCATCGTGATATGGATTGCCCGGGTAGTCAAAAAACTGGGGGCAATCGATCAGCCATACAATCACTTTCGAATCCGGCAAGCGGGTTTCGAGAATATTGACATCGCAATTATTGATTCTCAACGTACACCGATGTTGGACGTTTTCGGTTTTTTTTATAGCTTGATAGTTGGGTATGATGATACGGATATCTTGGCCTAGATCCGCCAAAGCCTTAGGTAAGCTGCTTGAAACATCTGCCATGCCGCCGGTTTTTATTAAAGGATGTGCTTCACTGGTAACAAAAAGAATTCGTTTCATAATTAAATTTAATGGCAGTCAAAATTCGGTTCTAGGCATATCAAGGAATTAAGTTTATCGAGGTATATTTCACCAAAATAGTCGATTGAGGGTTTATTGGCTCACTGTCTGCTGTAGTAGAATCGTCCGGCTTTATTGAAGAATCAGTTTAAACCAGCTTTAAACAAATGTAGTGTCTACGGGATATGCTATTGAATCATAAGGATAAAAAAATGTACCGAAAATGGCTTTGTAATGCCGAAATATTAATTTTGTCATAATATTCAACAGCTTATGTTCGGCAGATGTTAAGGTTGGGTTAAGTTCATTTTTGGGGCTGCGGCAGCTCTATTTGGCGGATATTTTGCCCGTAGGTGCGCCTATCACGCATAAATATCGAAGCGAATTTTCTATAAGCTAGGCAAGTCGTCAGTTAATTTGCGATGCGCAACGGCACGCTGTGTTTTCTTTCTCAAACAGGACTCTATTTAGGGAGCAGAGTTGTTTATAACTTTCGTTTGCCGCGTCAAGATGATTCCGCCTAGCGGAGGTAAAGTCAAGTATATCGATTGTTGGTGTCCCATCCAAGGCTCCGGTTTCGAAAGTATCTCGCGGTTGCCGACGTTGCTGCCTTCATAATAGGCAGAGTCTGAATTAAAGATTTCAAAATAAACCCCTTCGGAAGGCACGCCGATATGATAGTTTTCTCTCACAATCGGTGTGAAATTAAGTATGATGATCAAATCATCATTGGTGCCTTTGCGGCGGTAGCTGATAACCGATTGTTCGACATCATGGCAATCGATCCAGTCAAAGCCGCTGTGATTGAAGTCGTATTGGTGAAGTGCGGGGTGGTTTTTATACAAATGATTAAGATCTTTGACCAAAGTTTGCAAGCCTTGGTGTTGAGGATGCTGAAGTAGATACCAATCTAAGGGTTGGTTGAAATTCCATTCGGTGCCTTGCCCGAACTCAGTGCCCATAAACAATAATTTTTTACCCGGGTAGGTAAACATCAAGGTATAAAGTAGGCGCAAATTCGCAAATTTACGCCATTCGTCTCCCGGCATTCTGTTGAGTAACGAGCCTTTGCCGTGAACGACTTCATCGTGAGAAAACGGGAGGACGAAATTTTCGGTAAAGGCATAAAGTAAGCCGAAGGTCAGTTGATCGTGGTGATAACGCCTGTGTATCGGGTCGCGGCTTATATAATCGAGAATGTCGTGCATCCAGCCCATGTTCCATTTCATCGAAAAACCGAGGCCTCCTGTCCAAGTCGGGCGGGTTACCTGAGGCCAAGCGGTCGACTCCTCTGCCATCATGGCCGTACCGGGGTGTTGTTCATGGGTTACGGTATTGAGTTCTCGCAAAAAAGCGATTGCCTCGAGATTTTCGTTGCCGCCATACATATTGGGAATCCAGTCGTTTTCATCGCGGGAATAATCCAAATAAAGCATTGATGCGACGGCGTCGACCCTAAGGCCGTCAAGGTGAAATTCTTCAAGCCAAAATATCGCGCTCGCCAGTAAGAAATTTTTGACTTCGTTGCGGCCGAAGTTAAAGATCAGGGTGCCCCAATCTCTATGCTCGCCTTTGCGGGGGTCTTCGTGCTCATAGAGCGCGCTACCGTCAAACCGAGCCAGTGCGAAAAAGTCCTTCGGAAAATGCGCGGGGACCCAGTCTAAAATAATGCCGATATTATTTTGATGGAAGAGGTCGATAAAGTACCTGAAATCGTCGGGCGTCCCATGCCGACTAGTCGGGGCGAAGTAACCCGTTGATTGGTAACCCCAAGACGCATCGAAAGGATGCTCTGTGATAGGCAATAATTCGATATGGGTAAAGCCCATGTCTTTGACGTATTGGATTAACTGTTTCGCGATCTCTCGGTAATTCAAGAAATTGCCGGCATCGTCCCGTTGCCACGAGCCTAAATGCACTTCGTAAATCGACATCGGTTCGTGTAGCCAGTCGCGGGTTTTGCGATAGGTCATCCATTTCGCATCTTGCCATTGATAGGCTTCTTCTTTGACGACGATCGAAGCGGTTTTAGGGCGATGCTCATATTGCTGGGCATAAGGATCTGTTTTAATTAAAATTTCTTGGCTTTGACGGTTCAGTATTTCGAATTTATATAAACAGCCCGCGTCGAGACTCGGAATAAAAAGCTCCCAGATCCCGCTGTTGCCTAGCACCCGCATTAAGTGACAGCGACCGTCCCAGCGGTTAAAATCGCCGACCACGCTAACGCGCGCCGCGTTCGGGGCCCAGACGGTAAATAATACGCCATCGATTCCGTCGATGTTGTGTCGATGCGCGCCAAGTTTTTGGTAGATATGCCAATGCTTGCCTTCGCCGAACAAATGACGATCGAATTCCGGCAATTGCTCGGGAAAGTCATAAGGGTCGTAATCGGTGTGTTGTTGGCCTTCTTTGTCGATCCAAGAAATTTGATAATGTTCTGGTAATTCGCCGGGCTGAGCGGTATATTCAAAAAAGTCAGTTTCTGCGAGTCGAAGTATTTCAGGGCCTTTCTCAGCAAAACGGACCGAATCGGCGTAAGGCAAATAGAGCCTTATTTTGGTCGGACTTACCTTGTTCAGGTTGTTATCGCTGAGTCGACCTAAAACGGAAAAAGGATCGTGATGTTTGGCTTCAATGATTTTGCATAAATCATCACACAGCGGCATATTGGATTGCTTTTTCACTTCGAAACGCCTCAATGTAGTAGAATGATTTTTATCGGAATGTTACCACCTAAGCAACAGATGTAATAGTCAATTCCAGAAGGGGATTAAAATGTCAGAGTCAATCAACCAACCTCAAGACAGGTTCGTCAGTCATCTAACTAGAAATACAATTGCCTTGATTCTTGCGGGCGGCCGCGGCTCACGGTTAAAAAATATGACTGATTGGCGCGCCAAACCGGCGGTTCCTTTTGGCGGAAAATTCAGGATTGTCGACTTTCCGCTATCCAATTGCATTAATTCCGGAATCCGGAAAATCGGCATTTTAACGCAATACAAAGCCGATTCTTTGATTCGACATATTCAACAAGGCTGGGGTTTTTTACGCGGCGAATTCGGTGAATATGTCGATTTGATGCCGGCTCAACAACGCCTCGAAACGTCTTGGTATGAGGGAACAGCCGATGCGGTTTATCAGAATATCGACATTCTTCGAACCCGCCGGCCGGAGTATGTTCTGATATTGGCCGGCGATCATATTTATAAAATGGATTACGGCGAAATGCTTGCCGATCATGTGGCCAATAATGCCGATTTGACCATTGGTTGCCTCGAGGTGACTCTAGAAGAGGCGACCGAGTTCGGAGTCATGGACGTCGATCAAAACCGACGGGTAAAAGCGTTTGTCGAAAAACCCGCCAATCCCCCGTCGATGCCGGGTAAGCCGGATAAGGCTTTGGCTTCGATGGGTATTTATGTATTCAATGCGGCATTTTTATTCGAACAGTTGATCAAAGATGCCGATACCAAAGGCTCAAATCGGGATTTCGGCAAGGATATTATTCCTGCGGTTATCGAAAAATACAGGGTCAGTGCCTATCCGTTCCTGAATTTGCAAGGTGATCAAAGTTATTGGCGCGATGTGGGGACGATAGATGCCTACTGGGCGGCAAATATGGAATTAATCGGCGTCAAGCCCGATTTGAATTTATACGATAAAACCTGGCCGATTTGGACCTATCAAGAACAAACGCCGCCGGCAAAATTCGTCTTCGACGACGACAAAAGAAGAGGGCAGGCGGTCGATTCGATGGTATCCGGCGGTTGCGTTATTTCCGGCGCTAAGGTTAGGCACTCATTGTTATTTTCCAATGTCCGGGTTAATTCTTACACGACATTACAAGATGCCGTGGTGCTCCCTGAAGTTAATATTGCACGGCATTGCCGAATTACCAAGGCAATCATCGAGAAAGGTTGCGAAGTCCCTCAAGGCACGGTAATCGGTGAGAACATCGAGGACGATAAAAAAAGATTTCATGTCAGCCCGGGGGGAGTCGTATTGGTCACCCCGGATATGTTAGGACAGAGTAGGCACTATGTCAGATAAAAAACTGAAGCTGGTGATATGTTGGCACATGCATCAGCCAGAGTATCGTGATTTGCAAACCGGCGAATTTCAACTGCCTTGGACTTATTTGCACGTCATGAAAGATTATGTCGACATGATCGCTCACCTTGAAGCGGCGCCAGAAGCCAAAGCGGTCGTTAATTTTGCGCCGATCCTTCTAGAGCAAATCGAGGATTATGCGAGGCAAGTGGGTCGCTATCTGCATGATCGCATCTCATTTAAGGATCCGTTGTTGGCGGCACTGGTTGCTCCATCGATTCCCTCGGATCCCGATGCACGGCTAAAACTAGTCAAGGATTGCATGCGTGCCAATCGAGAGAGGCAGATCGGGAGATATCCGACTTTCCAGAAATTGGTCAAAATGGCCGAATGGATGGAGCAGAATCATGATGCGTTGAGTTATATGAATTCTCAATTCATTAGCGATCTTCTGGCGTGGTATCACCTGGCTTGGATGGGCGAGAGTGTCAAACTGACTGATGTCAGAGTTAAGCGTTTGATCGCAAAAGGTTCAGGCTACACATTGCATGAACGGATCGAAATTGTCGAAGTCATCGGTGAGCAATTGTCCACAGCGATATGCCGATACAAGGCGTTGGCTAGAAAAGGACGTATCGAGCTTTCGGTAACGCCTTATGCGCATCCGATTATGCCTTTGTTAATCGATATTAAAAGTACATTGCAGGCAATGCCGGATGCTCCGCTTCCCGAACTGGATACTTATCCGGGGGGCGAGGAAAGAGTGAAATGGCATCTGAAACACGGTGTCGAAACCTTTAAGCGATTTTTCGGGTTCACCCCGAGAGGCTGCTGGCCATCAGAAGGGGCGGTTAGTACCGAGACATTGAAGATGCTCTCCGAGTTCGGGTTCGATTGGGCTGCGACCGGCGGTAACGTGTTGCATAACAGCTTGCGATTATCAGGTATCGATAGCGTGAGTCCGCATCATCCGTTTCGCGTTAGTGGAACCGGTATTCCTTGTTTTTTTAGGGACGATGGTTTATCGGATTTGATCGGATTTGAATATTCCAAATGGCATGCCGACGATGCGGTTGCCGATTTGGTCAATCATTTGGAGCAAATCCATAAGCATGATACTTCTACGGATAAGGTGGTATCAATTATCATGGATGGCGAAAATGCTTGGGAGTATTTTCCGCAAAACGGATATCACTTTCTCAGCGCGCTTTATAAACACTTGAGTCATCACTCCGAGATTCAGCTAACAACATTTTCCGAATGCCTCGACCAAGCCATTGAAATACAGTCGCTTCCGAATTTGATGGCTGGAAGTTGGGTATACGGAACTTTTTCTACCTGGATCGGCGATGTCGATAAAAACCGGGGTTGGGATATGTTGGGCGATGCCAAATGGGCGTTTGATAAAGTCGTGTCTACCGGGCGCTTGACCGAGGAACAGTTGGCTCTTGCCGAGCATCAGCTTGCCATTTGCGAGGGATCGGATTGGTTTTGGTGGTTCGGCGATTACAATCCGGGGGAAGCTGTAAGCAGTTTTGAAAAACAGTTTCGTTTGAATTTGAGTAATCTCTATCTGTTGTTAGGAGAAGATCCGCCGGCTTATCTGGCATTATCGTTCACTCAGGGATCCGGAGCTCCCGCCATGGGCGGTACGATGAGGCCGGGTATTGAAAACGTTTAGCCAGGGAAGCCGTTTGTGATTGATATTTTACATAGACGCCGTGCCGGAATTTTATTGCACATTACTTCACTCCCAGGCAATAGTGATAATGGTAATTTAGGGCCGGAAGCTTATCGGTTCGTCGACTTTCTAAACAGTGTCGGTGTAACGGTTTGGCAAACTTTGCCATTAAACATGCCTCACGATGATGGGTCTCCCTATCAGTGCATCTCCGCTCATGCAGGTAATACCGCTTTGATCGACTTGGATAAGTTGGTTGACAAAGGCTGGCTGAGCCGTGGCGAGCGTTGTCAAGAGTGTGGCGGCAGTCCGTCATTTGCAAGGGAGTGCTTACTCAATCACGCATACTATGGCTTTAAGCTTCACGCGACCGAACACGAAAAAATCGAATTTACCAAATTTTGTATCGACAAAAAGTTTTGGTTGGATGATTACGCCTTATTTATCGCGCTGAGAAAAGAATTCAATAACCTTAGCTGGAATCAATGGCCTGAACGGTATAAATCGCGCAATATTTCGGCGCTCAAAGAAGCTTCCAGACGCCTAAGCACTGAAATTGAAGCGATTAAATTCGAGCAATTCGTATTCTTTACACAGTGGCAAGAACTTAAAGATTATGCGGCGCGCCATGGTGTATTGTTGTTTGGCGATATTCCTATTTTCGTTTCTTACGACAGCGCCGATGTTTGGGTTCATCCGGAGGTGTTTAAACTGGATGAGCAGTTCGAAATGTCGGTAGTGGCGGGGGTATCGCCCGATTATTTTTCGGAAACGGGGCAGCGTTGGGGCAATCCGCATTACAACTGGTCATATCTTAAAAAAAATAGCTTCCATTGGTGGCTTGATCGAATCAAGACGCAAGTCGAAATGTTCGATATTATTCGTATCGATCATTTCAGGGGATTGGAGGCCGCCTGGGAAATTCCGGTGTCCGAACCCACGGCAATGAATGGTTGCTGGGTCAAGGCGCCGGGGCACGCCTTGTTAAAGACGATTTTCGATGCGTTTGGGCCTATTGCATTGGTAGCGGAAGATTTAGGCGTGATTACCGATAAAGTCGAAAAACTCAGGGATGATTTCTCTTTGCCGGGCATGAAAATTCTGCAATTCGCGTTTAGCGGCGGCCCGAGTAATCCTTATTTACCGGCCAATCTGGATAAAAATAGCGTTGTTTATACCGGGACGCACGATAACGATACTACCTTAGGATGGTACCGTCAGATCAGCGAGAAAGAGCAAGCTTATGTTTATGAATACTTAGGTCAGCCTGTCAGCTCGATGCCCTATACGCTAATACAAACCGCTTTAGCTTCGGTTGCGAATCTCGCTATCATTCCAATGCAGGATATTCTTGAGTTAGATACCGAACATCGCATGAATATTCCCGGTACGACCGAAGGGAATTGGCTGTGGCGTTTTACATGGGATCAATTATTACCATTGCACAGTCAGCGTTTGGCGCGTGCGATTAAACTTTACGGGCGAGATTAAACCGGTTGCAGTTTGCCTAAGATTTGTTCGGGTTTACCTTTTTAGCAAAATTAGCTGGCAAAAAGAGTATGCCCATCGTAGATTAAAATTCGGCGCCGGGGTGACCATTAAAGGACGCTGTGAACCTAGTACCTAAATTATCCTAGATGGTTAAGCATGGGCTATGGGCTATGGAATTTAGGTGCTGGGTGAATACGTCCATGTAAGCAAAGCCTTTGCCGATCACCCCGGTGCCTCCTTAAGCATCGCCGAAATTTTAGTGCAAAAGGTATAATTTAAATTGACACTTTAAGGCTTCAGTCAGGATAATCCTCTAATGATTCATGTCGATATGACGTTTACTTTTCAGTACTGCGGATGTGGCTAAAAGTTTTATGAAATCAGGAAATAATGAATGAGATATTGGCATTCCAGGCATAACCCTAAGCTCGCTCTATCGTCTCAAGAAATCCAACACATCAGTCAAACCATTAGTCATACCTATCATCCTTTGCAATTCAGTCAGGCTGAACCGCTTAATTTTCCTCCGCTCATTATTTTACCGATAGATCCCTATCATCTTCATGCCTATTGGCGTATTGCCGGCGTTACTCCTCTGCTGCAGGCGAAGAATAATCCGTTAATATTACGCTTGTTCTGGCAGCTTGATTGGACGGATAGTCAAGAGCATCAGCGTCCATGGTTTGATGCCGGCGAGGTATCCTCGTACGCCAATGCTAAAATTCAATTGCCGGTTGCCGGCGCAATTTATACGGCGGCGATTGGTCAATGCGACAGTAATGGAGACTTTATTGTATATGTTCGCTCGCTGCCTGTTAGTATGCCTTCTTCTGCGATGACACCGGTGACCGAACTAACAAGGCCTTTAGTCTTTGATGAAGCCGATATTGACGCTAAAATTCGGCAAACATTAAGCGAGCCCGATGTCGAAGAAATCCCCTTTTCTCCGGCGTCTCCGATTCACTCGAGCCCAGCGGAACGATTTGAGCTTCATGATATGGATAGTTATTCGAGCGCCGGTATATCCTGCCTGCAGAATAGCAATAAAACTCACTTAGGAATATGCACAAAATAACTCTTACAAGTAATAGGCTTTGCGGCGGTTCGATGGCTCGCTTGACAGGATGTCGCAAGCCCATTCATGGGTGCTTGTGGGTAGCTCCATGCTGCCGAAACCCTCGCCAAGTATCTCCGACACCCTTTTTGATCCCCAAATTGGGAATTGCTAACCAAGCTCCCTTCCAACAGTTGTCGAAGTTATTTCATGCTCGTTCCTTAGGTACTTAAGATGGATAGGGGCGGTTTATGCATTGTATTACATGCCCATTTGCCTTACGTACATCATCCCGAGTATGAGCATTTTTTTGAAGAGCGCTGGTTATTCGAAGCGATAACCGAGTGTTATTTGCCGTTGCTTAACATGTGCGAGCGCTTGAATCGTGATCGTGTGCGATATCGACTGACACTGTCGTTATCGCCGACCTTGTTGACGATGTTGAATAATGAGTTATTGCAACAGCGCTATGTTCGCCATTTGCAAGGTTTAATCAGATTAGCCGAGCAGGAAATTTCCAGAACCCGCAAGCAAGCCGAATATCAGTATTTGGCTCGTTTATATCGACGTAATTTCAAGGCGGCATTGCAATGTTATCGGCAGGATTATGATTGTGATTTAGTTGCGGCTTTCAAAAAACAGGCTGAATTAGGCGGCCTGGAATTGATTACCTGCGCGGCTACCCACGGTTTTTTGCCGTTACTGAACGTTTCCGAAAGTGCGGTGCGCAATCAGATCAACATGGGCGTTGAAACCTTCAAACAGTGCTTCGGTTTTGTGCCTAAAGGATTTTGGTTGCCCGAATGCGGTTATTACCCTGGCTTGGAAATACAGCTTGACGAAGCCGGTCTGGGTTATTTTTTTGTGGATAGCCATGCTTTAACTCAAGCAAGACCGCAAGCTGAATGTGGCGTTTATGCGCCGATAGCCTGCGCCAACGGAGTCGCGGCTTTTGCCCGTGATCCCGAATCGTCGCGTCAAGTCTGGAGTGCGCAGGAAGGGTATCCAGGCGACGGCGACTATCGTGAATATCATTGCGATATCGGTTATGATTCCACTATTCCGGAGAGTTATCTCGCACCATATTTATTGGAAGAAACGATTCGCGTGCCCGTCGGCATCAAATATCAGCGAGTGACGGGAGGAGGTGGCCCGAAAGCGGCTTATCGGCCACGTCAAGCATTGATGAAAGCGAGGCAACATGCTCAAGACTTTTATTTGAAGCGACAACGACAGCTTGACGATCTGAGTTATCGGATGGGAAAAGCGCCGATTATTGTGGCCCCCTACGACGCAGAACTGTTCGGTCATTGGTGGTTTGAGGGGCCGCAATGGTTAGAGTTTTTATTACGCCTAGTTGGCGGCAATAAGTCGGGAATGCAGTTGGTCAGTGGCAGCGATTATTTGTCGCGTTTTCAACACTTGCAAACCGCAACGCCTTCGGCATCGAGTTGGGGCGAACAGGGCTATTCCGGATACTGGCTCAATGAAACCAATGCTTGGATTTATCCAGTTTTACACAAATCGGCGATGTTGATGGAGGAGTTAGCCGAAGAGTTTCAACAAGTCCCCCGTTTGTCCTTGGAGGAGCGGGCTTTGAATCAGGCGGCACGGTCGTTATTATTGGCGCAGGCCTCGGATTGGCCGTTCATTATGAAGTCAGGGACGACCGTCGAGTACGCTAAAAAGCGTATTCTCGATCATTTGGCTCGCTTTAATTATCTGCAAGAAAGCGTTCGCACGCATACAATAAACGAACACTATTTGACGGCGTTAGAAGTGATGGATGATATTTTTCCGATGCTTGATTTTCGGACTTATAAAACACAACCGCGGACAACAGACTAAGCTAAGGATTCGGTCATAAGACTTCCCTAGTTTTTATGTAGGGTAGACTGGTTTGGTTGCTTGATAGGTGTCGATGGTGGGGCATCCTGTCAAGTGAGTTACCGAGCTCGCTACTCAGTTCATAGAGTCAGGAGGTTATTTGTCGCGAAATCCTAAGGGCGGCGGGAAAGTATATCTTTTAATTGGCATGATAGGTCTGATTTATGGCAAAGCAAACTACAACTAAAACCAGAAGCTCCACAAAAACAGCAACAACGAATAAGGCGTCCGAAAAGCCGACTACAGAGAATCAATCGGCGTTAACGCCTGAGGTGGAGGAGGAGCAGGCGAGTGCTGCTGCGTCGACGGTTAACGATGACCCTAAAGCCGAGTCTTTCAAAATGGAAAAGTCGACTCAGACAGATGATGCGCCGAAGCCTAATCTGTCTTCGGAATCCGAAACGGCAGCAAAATCTAAAACAGTTCCGAAAGCTAAAACGGCGCCGGAAGTTAAGTCTTTACCTAAAGCGCAGACTACAAAACCGGCTCAAGCAGAGCCTGTGAAAAAGGCCTCGTCAAAAACTGCAAATGCGGCAAAATCCCCTGTTAAGCCTAAGGCGAAAGCAGCTCCTAAAAACAAGCTTTCCGAAAAAACCAAGACTGTCTCTAGCGTCAATACGCCGACTCAAGCTAAGAAGGATGAAGAGAAGGCTAAAGCCGAAATAAAAGTTAAGGATTCTCCGAAAACTAAGTCTGCAGAAGAACTTAAGTCGGCGCCAATGCGTAATTCTGCGAACTCAAATTCTGATCAGCCGACTGATTCCGATCGGCAAAATAAAGCACCAGAAACAACAGCGCAGGAAAAGCCGAAAGCGGATTCGTTGTCGCCTGCGCCGGTTTTGCCTGTTGTTCCGCAAAACGAGATTGCGGCGGTAGAGAATGTTGCTTCGAAGGGGGCAGCGTCTAGTCAAGTTTCCGAAAAAGCCGCTCCTAAACAGTCCGGTACCGCCGGCGAAACCCAAGTCGAGACGTCTTCCAAGGGCGACGAATCTGTATACCGGGAGCCCAATACGGCATTTATCACGCCTTTGCCCGAGGTTGCTCAGGCGACATCCATCAGTCCCGATGTGCCGTCGGAAAAGTTTCGGCGGCAACCCGATTATAGTAAGGCAGAGCCAATAGCGCCGCCCCCCGAGTCTTCGGCGCCGGAGCCCGTTGCCGACATGATGTCGCACCTCGAGCATGCGCCATACCACGACCAACCCGGTCCCGACTACCCGCATATGTTTGTCGTGCAGATTACTCCGGAATTGGCACCCCTGGCGAAGGTCGGAGGTTTGGCGGATGTTGTGACCGGTTTAAGCCGCGAACTGGAATTGCGCGGACACAGTGTCGAGATTATTTTGCCCAAATACGATTGTATGCATTACGATCATATTTGGGGCTTATGCAAAACCTATGACGACCTTTGGGTGCCCTGGTATAACGGCCATATTCATTGTACGGTCTGGTTCGGTTTCGTTCATGGCCGTAAATGCTTTTTCATCGAGCCGCACTCTCCGGACAATTTCTTCAATCGTGGCACGATTTACGGCTTTAATGACGACGTGCTGCGCTACGCGTTCTTTTGCCGCGCCGCGTTGGAATTTCTTTGGAAATCCGGCAAGCATCCCGATGTGATTCACTGCCACGACTGGCAAACGGCATTGGTGCCGGTGTTTTTATATGAGATCTATCAGAATTTAGGCTTCTGGCATCCGAGAGTATGTTTTACGATTCATAACTTCAAGCATCAAGGGTTGACGGGCGACTTCTTATTGAATGCGACGGGGCTGCATCGACCGGAGTATTATTTTCATCATGATCGCTTGTTGGATAATCGGATTCCGCATGCGTTGAATTTGATGAAAGGCGGTATAGTCTATTCCAACTTCGTTACGACGGTATCGCCGCGTTATGCCGGAGAAACCAAAGACGGCGGTCAAGGATTCGGTTTGGAACCGACCCTTCATGCGCATCATTATAAGTTCGGTGGTGTGGTCAACGGGATCGATTATGATGTCTGGAATCCCGAAATCGACCCGCATATCGCCGCTCCCTTTACTGTGGAAAAAGTAGACAATAAATATCTCAATAAACGGGCTTTACGCGATCGCTTGTTGCTAGCGGACAATGAAAAACCGATTATTGCTTTCGTCGGACGGCTCGATCCTCAGAAAGGGTTGGACTTGGTTCGTCATGCACTGTTTTATTCATTGAACCATCGGGCGCAGTTCGTGTTGCTAGGCTCAAGTCCCGAGCGGGATATCAATAGCTATTTCTGGGAGTTGAAGCGGCATTTAAACGAGAGTCCCGATTGCCATATCGAAGTCGGTTTCGACGAAGGCTTGGCGCATCTGATTTATGCCGGTGCGGATATGATTGTCGTGCCTAGCCTGTTCGAACCTTGCGGTCTAACCCAGTTGATTGCGATGAAATACGGCACGGTTCCGATTGTTCGCGAGGTCGGCGGTTTGGCCGATACGGTCTTCGACAAGGACCATGCTCATCACAAAGCCTTGCACGAGCGCAACGGCTATGTTTTTAGGGATTACAACAATGATGGGCTGGAGTCGGCATTGTCGCGCGCGATCGATTGTTATTATCAATTTCCGGATCATTTTCGGGAGTTGATGAAAAATGCAATGCGTTGCGATTACTCCTGGAAATATCCGGGACAACATTACCTGAATATCTATGATTATATTCGTAACAAATAAAGAGGCCGATTCATGAGGATGTACAACTTGTTCCCCCTGTTGGCAGGCCACTTCGGGCAGTGGGAGGCGCACTTGGAAAGGGCCGCGGCGATGCGGTTCGATTGGGTTTTTGTCAACCCGTTACAAAAAACCGGGGCGTCCGGCAGTCTATATTCTATTGCCGATTATTTTCAGTTAAACCCGCTGTTAGTCGATCCGAAATCCAAAAAGACCGCCGAGCAACAATTGCGGGCCTTGATTCAACAGGCTGAGAAAAAACACCGACTCCGCTTTATGACCGATTTGGTATTGAATCACTGTGCGATCGATTCGCTCTTGTTAAAACAGCACCCTGAATGGTTTGTTCGTGAGCATGGGCAGGTGCAGCGTCCTTTTTGTCTCGAAGACGGCGGCCATAAAGTGGTGTGGGAGGATTTAGCGCAACTCGATCATGGCCGCAGTCACGATAATGGGCTTTATGCCTATTATCGTAAAATCATCGAGTCATACATCGATCTGGGTTTTAAAGGCTTTCGTTGCGATGCCGCCTATCAATTGTCGCCCGAACTTTGGCGGCAATTGATTACGGATACGAAACAAAAACATCCCGATGTGGTGTTTACCGCTGAAACGCTAGGCTGCAGCGCCGAGCGAACCAAGCAAACCGCGCAAGCCGGGTTTGATTATATTTTCAATAGTTCCAAATGGTGGGATTTCGAAAGTCCTTGGTTACCGGAACAGTATCAATTATTGCGCCAAGCCGCCCCGTCGATCAGTTTTCCCGAAAGCCACGATACGCCTCGATTATTTGCCGAAAGCAACGGCAATGCCGAAGCCCTAAAACAGCGTTACTTGTTTTCGGCCGTATTCAGCAGCGGCGTGATGATGCCGATGGGTTACGAATACGGTTTTAGCAAACCGCTGCATGTGGTGCATACGCGCCCCGAGGACTGGGAAAATACCGAGGTGGATTTGACCGAGTTTATTACTCAAGTCAACACCTTGAAAGCCGATTACCCTGTATTTCAAGAGGAGGGGCCTTTTAACCTAATCGGTTATCCGCAATCGCCGATACTCTTTTTCTGGAAAGCCAGCTTATCCGGACAACAAGAAGCTTTGATCTTGTTAAATAAAGACCCTTGGCAACGCCATGAGTTTTCGACGCCCGATCTCTATCAATATGTTCAGTCGCGCGCGCCGTTTACCGATCTATCGCCGGAGTATCCGCTAGCTTATGTGCCGAGTCCCTATCATTTCGACTTATTGCCGGGTATGGTGCGGGTCATGGTCACTACACAGTAGACGGCTCGGTAAAAGTTAAGATTTTACAATTACAGGTGCCAGAATAACGACGCCGAATCAATGCTAAAACCAGGATAGCACATTAAAACAGGAGAGCGGGAACCGGGCTTGCCGAGGCGAGCTGAGCTATCCCCACCCGAATGATATACCTTTCGCACTTTAAATTTCGGCATTAGCCTATGGAGGTGCCGGGATGTTCGGCAAAGGCTTTGATAGCATGGATGCTATCATAGAGCCTACATGGACGTATTTACGGCGTCCTTTGACGGGCACCCCGGCACCGAAATTTGACAAGTAAGGGGTATAAATTCGCGGGCTTCCCGCAAAAGCAGATGAGTAAAACAAAACTATCCACAGAATTACAGAGTCTTGTCGATGCAAAATGCAGCGATCCCTTTGCCGTTTTAGGCCGCCATCCCAAGGATGACAAACAGGTTGTGGTACGAGCTTTTTTGCCCCATGCCGAAACCGTGGCCTTGGCCGAAGGAAACTTGCCATTGACTCGAATTGAAGGTACGGCTCTTTTCGAATGGCATGGCTTAGCATCACAAGTTCCTCCATGCTATCGGCTGATTTGGCGCGATCAAGACCATTACGAGCACATCGGTTACGATCCTTATTGCTACGGGCCGCAATTATCGGATTACGATTTACATTTATTCAGTGAAGGTAAACATTGGCATGCTTACCGTTTGCTGGGTGCACGCGTACACGAAATCGAAAATGTCGCCGGCGTGCTGTTTTCCGTGTGGGCGCCTAATGCATCGCGAGTCAGCGTAGTCGGCGATTTCAACCGCTGGGACGGCCGTTGCCATCAAGTGCGGGTGCGCGGTAATGGCGTTTGGGAGCTTTTTATTCCAGGATTAGAGCCCGGCTTGGTTTATAAGTATGAAATTCGCGCGAAGAACGGCGATATTTTATTAAAGACAGATCCTTACGGTCGGTTTTATGAGGTTCGCCCGAATACGGCAAGCATTGTAACGGCAAACGATAAGTTTAATTGGCATGACCAAAAATGGTTGAAACAGCGTGAGAAGTTCGATTGGCAGCACAAGCCGATTAGCATTTACGAGGTGCATTTGGGGTCTTGGCAGCGAGGCTCCGAAGGCGAGTTGCTCAATTACCGGCAATTGGCGGTGGCCTTGGTGGAATATGCCAAAACCTTAGGCTTTACTCATCTTGAGTTGTTACCGGTTACTGAGCATCCCTATGATAAATCATGGGGCTACCAAACGACGGGGTACTATGCGCCAACCAGCCGTTTCGGTAGTCCCGAAGATTTTCGCTGGTTTGTCGATTATTGTCATCAGCACGAGATCGGTGTCATTCTCGATTGGGTGCCGGCGCATTTTCCAAAAGATGCGCATGCGCTTGCATGGTTCGACGGTACATCGCTTTACGAGCATGAAGATCCAAGGCTCGGCGAACATCGTGATTGGTCGACATTGATCTTTAATTTCGGCCGCTATGAAGTTAAGAACTTTTTGATCTCGAGTGCGCTGTTCTGGCTCGAGGAATATCATGTGGACGGTTTGCGCGTCGATGCGGTAGCGTCAATGTTGTATCTTGATTATTCCCGTGAGGAAGGCGAGTGGATACCCAATAAATACGGCGGCCGCGAAAATTTGGAGGCCATCGACTTTTTAAGATCATTGAACGAAATTACCCATCAACAAGTTCCCGGCGTGTTGATCATGGCCGAAGAGTCGACCGCTTGGCCGCAAGTTACTAAACCGCCGTATGTCGGTGGGTTGGGCTTCGATTTGAAGTGGAATATGGGTTGGATGAACGATACGTTGCGCTACATGGAAAAAGAGTCGATCTTTCGCCAATACCATCAGGGAGAATTAACCTTTAGTCTGATTTACGCCTTTACGGAAAATTTTTTGTTGCCGTTTTCTCACGATGAAGTGGTTCACGGCAAGCAGTCGATGTTATATAAAATGCCCGGCGATGAGTGGCAGCGCTTTGCTAATTTGCGTTTGGTGTATTTTTATATGTTTACCCACCCCGGCAAAAAGTTGCTCTTCATGGGTTGTGAATTCGGTCAAGGGCGCGAATGGGATAGCAGTCAAGTGCTTGACTGGTATGTGTTGGCCTATCCGATCCACCAAGGCTTGCAACATCTGGTTAAGACGCTGAATCACACCTATCAAAAGGAGACGGCTTTACACGCCAATGATTTTACCGATGCGGGATTTGAGTGGATTGATTGCCATGATGCCCATAACTCGGTGCTGATCTATATCCGCAAGGATCCGGAGACAGGCGCGTTTCTCATTGTGGCGTTGAATTTTACCCCGGTGCCTCGCGAGTATTATCACATTGGTGTACCGGCAGCCGGGCGTTATGATGAAATCCTTAACTCCGATGCGCAGGAATTCGGTGGCAGCGGGGTGATAAATTCACCGGACGGTATTTGGACTCAGGAACAAGCCTGGATGAATCGGCCTCACTCGCTCTATATCACTTTGCCGCCTTTAGGTGGGGTCGTCTTAAAACACAGTCAAACGGCACTCGGTCCGCAAGCGGTGTTAACGCCTCCCAAAAAGAATTAATCCTGAAAAAACCAGGCTAAATTCAAATGATTTAGCCTGGTGGATTTTATATCTGCATTTTGACTTTCGCGTCTAACTATAAAAGCCGAAAACTTGACCGCTCGAAGTGGAATAACATATCCGGCTGATTAGTTGGGAAGATAACGATTCGTATTAGTCGTCATCTTTGCGGATTTTTTGTTTTGGAATCGGTAATAATGGGACTTGGTAGCCGGCGATAATTTTTTGAATGTCATCGAAATTTTCGTCAATGAGCCGGTTGAGCATTTCTTTTCGCGCCTTATCGCCGTATCGAACACCCATAGCTATCGAGAAATCGAATTTCATGCCCGGTGACGAGCTCATAGGGATGGCAGTGAAGCTATCTTTGGGGTTTTGCGAGAGCACATGGCCCGCCATCGGCCCCCAGAGGACAGCCATATCAATTATTCCGGCTTTTAGATCCTTATTGATCTGCATAGCCACATTGTTTTCATTATCGCCGGTCATGGTTTGGTAAGGCACGCCTTGATCGAGTAAGCCCCACTTTTGCAGCCAAGCCGTACCGGGGCCTCTGTCGAACATTGCAATGCGTAACGATTCTTGGCGCTGGAGGGGTAAATCGTTCAACTGTTCCACCGATGTGATATCGTCCCAACCACGATTTTTGGCGATCAGTAAGACATAGGTCGAATGATAATAGGGCTTGGTTGTCAAAGTTCGATCGTAACCGGTCGGGACGCCCATGACGACATCGCATTTATATTCGTCCTCGGAATCGCTGATCATTGCTGTTAGTGTGTTTCGGATAAAGCCTATGCGATTGGGAAACCAAGTGTACTCAAGGTCTTGTCCCAATTTCTTGGCGAATAATTCAGCAATTTTATTTTCGAAGCCATCGCCTTTTTTAGTGGAATAAGGCGGGTCTAACGGGTCTGCGCAGACTCTGAATTTGTCCTCGGCATTGGCTGGGGAGGCTATGGCGGCAAATAACAAACCGCTAAATAATAAAGTCCTGAGAGTCATTCTTTCTCCTAGTGAGTTCGAAATTGAGCTTAATAGTTTAATGTATCTGATCCCTAAAGGCTAAGTTGCAACGCGGGCATCATCCTATAAAATGCATTTTATCCACGAAACACACGAAAATATCAGCAATTCCCAGTTTGAGCAGTTTCGCCGATTTTAAGGTGTGAGGTATGCCTATCGAGGAACGCCGTAAACCCATCCATGGGGGCTTGGCGCCAGCTCCCTGCTGCTGACCTGACATCCTCGCCAAGCATAACCCCACACCCTTTTTGATCCCCAAATTGGGAATTGCTGCGAAAATATTTAAATAATTATATTTTCCAAGTTGCTCACCATATAGGTGATTCAAGAGAATTATTTAACCTTATGATTACTTTCGTGTATTTCGTGGACTGACTGCCGAATTTAGGATTATTGGGTTCCGGTTCTGTGGGGTGTGACGGTCAAAAAAAAACCCCGGCCGAAAATCGACCGGGGTTTGTTTCGATCTATAAATCAGATCTTTTCTTAATTAGGCAATGCGAATACAGTCAATGTGCCGCCCAATTTAGTGTAAGAGCTCAAGCTTCTGTATGCGCCGACCGCTCCTAAACCTTCAGAGTTAGAAGATTCTTCGCCGGAGTCGAGGCCTGCAGCAATACCGATACCGGCCCAGCCGCCAACGCCTGATAGTACGCCGACATATTGTTTGCCGTTATATTCCCAAGTATTGACGTTACCGATGATACCGGAAGGCGTTTTAAATCTGTAAAGCTCTTTACCGGATTTTGCGTCAACCGCTTTCAAGTAGCCTTCCAGTGTGCCATAGAAAACGACGCCGCCGGCAGTAGCCAACGAACCTGACCAAACCGAGAATTGCTCTTTATTGGACCAGATAATTTTACCGGTGGTTGCATCCCATGCAGTAAATTGACCCAGGTTGGTAGAGCCGTCTTCCTTGCCTGTGATGGCATCTTTACCGGCCGGGAACATAGACAATGTCGCGCCAACATAAGGTTGGCCAGCAGTATATTCAACCTCGAACGGTTCGTAGTCCATGCAAACGTGGTTGCCGGAAATGTAGAAATAACCGGTTTGCGGAGAGTAAGAGACAGGCTGTTGATTTTTGCTTCCCAATGCAGCAGGGCAGACGCCTTCAGTGTTAACGTCTTCACCGTTGTATTCGGTGCTGTATTGAGAAACGACTTGCGGGCGTCCGGATTTCAGGTCGACATGAGTCGCCCAGTTAACCGCTTTGTCGAATTTTTCGGCAACCAACAATTCGCCGGTAACGCGATCCAGCGTGTAGCCGAAACCGTTACGGTCGAAGTGAACGGCGGTTTTGCGCAATTTGCCGTTGATTTTTTGATCGACTAGCGCGACTTCATTGATTCCGTCGTAATCCCATTCATCATGCGGAGTCATTTGGTAAACCCATTTGACTTCGCCGGTGTCTGCGTCACGAGCCCACAATGACATCGACCACTTGTTGTCGCCAGGACGTTGAGCCGGGTTCCAAGTCGAAGGGTTGCCTGATCCGTAATAGACCAGGTTCAATTCTGGGTCGTAGCTGTACCAGCCCCAAGTGGTGCCGCCGCCGATTTTCCATTGGTCGCCTTCCCAAGTGCTGGTGCTCGAGTCTTTGCCGACCAGTTGAACTTTGCCGTCTTTCCAAGTTGTCGTTTTGCTTGAATTGATCAGAGTATCTGAATCGGGGCCCATGCTGTAGCCTTTCCAGTCCAACTCGCCGGTGCGGATGTTGTAAGCCGCCAAGAAGCCGCGCACGCCGAATTCACCGCCGGAGATGCCTGTGATGACTTTGTCTTTAACAACCAAAGGCGCTTGGGTGTTGGTCATGCCCAATTTAGGGTCGCCGTTTTGCACGCTCCATACGCGTTTACCGGTTTTTGCGTCCAATGCAGTCAAGACAGTATCGGATTGCTGCAGGAAGATTTTGCCGTCGCCATAAGCCAAGCCGCGGTTAACGGTGTCACAGCACATCACAGGAATCGTGACGTCGGCGTCTTGTTGCGGAGTATATTCCCAAATGACCGCTTGAGACTTTTGGTCGATCGCATAAACGGTGTTAGGGAATGGCGTGTGAATATACATGACGTCATTGACAACAAGAGGGCCGCCTTCATGACCGCGCAGAACGCCGGTTGAAAAAGTCCATGACGGTTGCAGGTTTTTGACGTTAGAAGTGTTGATTTGTTTGAGTTCGCTGTAACGGGTGCCGTGATAGTTACCGCCCCAAGTTGCCCAGTTCGCAGGGTTCTTGGTCAATTTTTCAACTTCGCTATTCGCTTGAGATACTGCAGGTACTGCAAGCAGGGCAGCGACAGTTGAGGCAATCAGCCAGCTTTTGACAGGCTTCTTCATATATTTCCTCCTGGTATCCTGTTACGCGACAGAATACGGGTTATGATTTTTAAGACTAATATTAGTTTTAAGTAATTTATGGGGCGACGATCATTCCCTCTACCGGAGAACTAACAAGTGCCGCGCCAGGTGTGTAAATTTAAGGATTTTTTCCTAAAAGTCAACTTTTAAGGCGGACGACAAGCCTTTAAATTACACTGTCGTTCGGGAATATAAGCTCAGGGTTCGGCTTATCGAGCTCATTGTATCAACAACCTTCTATTATGCAAATTTCCTACTTGCTTTCTGTTGTTTTGGTGTTTCTGACCGTTGCAATGGTGATTGCCGGATTGACCAAGCATTTGCGGTTGCCTTATACCGTTTTGTTAGTGTTAATGGGCTTGATGATTAATTTAACTAGCACGTTGACCGATCAAGTGGCCTTTGTGGGTGGGTTTCGATTGACTCATGAATTGGTGTTGTTTGTCTTTTTACCGGCATTGATTTTCGAATCCGCGATGAGTCTCGATGCGCGGGCCTTATTAAAAGATCTGGTTCCGGTTGTCGTGATGGCGATTCCGGGTATGTTGATTTCGGCATTTCTGGTTGGCCTTGGATTAGTGGTGTCGCTACAGCTCGATTGGCTTGTCGCGCTATTGTTCGGTGCACTGATTTCTGCAACGGATCCGGTCGCCGTGATTGCTTTGTTTAAGGAACTTGGTGTCAGTCGAAGGCTTGCTGTATTGGTAGAGGGCGAATCGTTATTCAACGATGCCACGGCGATCGTATTATTTAATATCGTACTCGGTTTTCTTTTGACCGGACAGTACGACTGGGCCGATTCGCTATCGGCAGTTCCGGCTTTTATTCGGGTGTTTGTCGGCGGCGCGGGAGTCGGTGTTTTCGGCGGCCTGCTATTTAGCGAATTGATAGTTAGGCTGGCTCAAAGCGGACGCAGTATTATTTTAGTATTTACGCTGATTATGGCTTATTCGGCGTTCATCGTTGCCGAGCACATTTTCCATGTGTCGGGCGTCATGTCGGTGTTGGCTTCTGCGTTATGTTTTAAAATAGTCGGCTTGCCGAGGTTGTCGGGTGACATCGAGCATGTTGTCAAAGAATTTTGGGAAGTTATTGTTTTAATATTTAATTCGTTGCTGTTCATTATGATCGGCTTATCGGTGGATCTATTCTCGTTGCTCGGTAATTGGAACCCTGTTTTGTGGGCGGTAATGGCTGTGGCAATCGCGCGAGCCGTGAGTATTTATGCGTTCATGCCGTTTACGAACTATTTATTCGGGTTGCCTAAAATTTATCTTACTAGCCGGCATATCATGTGGTGGGGTGGTCTGAAGGGCGGTTTGGCAGTGGCGATTGCTTTCTCGATACCCGATACAGTGGCTGATAAACAATTATTGAAAGAGTTGACGCTAGGCGTTGTGATGGTGAGTATGCTGGTTAATGCATCTACGCTTAGGCCGCTGATGCATTGGTTGAAAATAGATCGCTTGAGCAATGAAGAGTGGCTCGAGTTACAGCAAGGCATGATTCAGCTTAAGTATTCGGTCGACGATGTTTTGCATAGCTTTGCTAATTTGCATTTACTTAACAGTGATATTCAAAATTCGGTTGTCTTCGATTTGCGCAAAAAATTGCCGTCGAGCGACAAGCCGATGTCCGAGGATCAGCAGTTAAAACAATTGCATTTGTTGGCATTGCAAGCCGAAACGGATGAGTTGGCGCGGTTGCACGATATCGGTCTGGTCAATTATTACACCTATTTTAATTTTCAGGATCTATTGAGAAAAGACCGGGCGAAAACGATAGAGGAGTTGTTGCTCATCGAATCCGCTAAAGATGAAAATAATCCGTTTTTGCGGTTTGAAATGTCGATGATCCACTTTTTAAGCAAATACGAATGGACGCTCGGTTTGCTCATTAAATACCAAAGCGGCCGGTTTTCGAATCTCATTCGTCATGATATTGCCGGTGTATTGATGGCGCATGTCGCTTTGCAAAAACTTAAAACTGCCGATCCGAATTTATCCGGCGACAAATTAAATATCATTAAAAAAATATATCGGAACCGCTTGCATCGAAGGCAAGGACGTTTAAAGCGCTTCGGCGAATTATTTCCTGATTTTTATCGTCAATATGAAAACAGGCTGTTTCAAGAAGTGGCGCTGCTTTATTCGCATAAGCTAGTTGTTGAGGAATACGAACAAGGCAAATTGTCGGTTAAGGTCTTTCGGCGATTAGAACAGTGCTTATTCGATGCGCAAAAACAATTGCCGGCTATGACGGCAAGTTTGAGTCTGGCTAAACGAGATGATTGGTTTGATAGCGTCCCTTTGTTTTCCGGTTTGCCGAGGTTGGTAATCAAACGCTTAGCGGAGCAGGCGCGATATATCAGTTTCTTGCCTGGAGATACCTTGTTCAATGAAGGTGACAAAGGCGATTGTATTTATATATTAGTCAGCGGCAGCGTCAATGTATTCAAACAGGATGAGCAGGGGCAAAGCTTTCATGTCGCCGAACTACGTAAAGGCAGCTTTATCGGCGAGCATGCGTTATCGGCCAAGGCGGTCAGAACCGCGACGGTTAGAGCTAAAACGTATATTACCGTGCTGCGCTTGTCAGTCGAGCAGGTTGTTGAATTGTCGCAGCAAGCTCCCGATTTGGCCGGCAGATTACGGGATGCGGAATTTGGGTATTATGCTTGATGGGTAGTTAGCAGTCAGCGGTCAGCAGTGAGTAGGGAAAGAGGAAAGAGGAAAGAGGAAATTAGGACTTGACACGTAATTGAAATGCCTAATCATTTCACTGTTCACTGTTCACTGTTCACTGTTCACTGTTCACTGTTCACTGTTCACTGTTCACTGTTCACTGTTCACTGTTCACTGTTCACT
>Ga0180009_10001939_pt1 | contig 24532 bp, 17 predicted proteins | sample OS_PC_MetaG_FD_123537 | JGI IMG/M metagenome (GOLD analysis project Ga0180009, IMG submission 123537) | Groundwater microbial communities from the Aspo Hard Rock Laboratory (HRL) deep subsurface site, Sweden - OS_PC_MetaG | ecosystem: Environmental > Aquatic > Deep subsurface > Groundwater...
ACGATTTTGCCGAGGGTTTTCGGAAGGGCTATCCTTAGCCCTCCGAAAACGAGCGGCATCCCTGCCGCTCCCCTAACGGGCTATTCTCGGCAAAATCGCCAGTGCTCGGCGCGGCCTAACGGGACCTAGGCGGGCGCCCTGAGTTAAGTCAAATTGGCTGAACATTCTACGTAATCAGGTAAATGTATGTGATGACGGCGGTCCTCGATAGACATACTCCACGCCTTTTGTTTATAGACGGTTTTTCGATCAAAAAGGAGTAGGATAAAAAGCTCTTGTACATTCGCCTTATTCAATTCTTCGACTATCTATGACTTTAATCGACCAACTTAAATCGCAATTACAAACTTTGCCTGCAGAACTTGTTGAAAACGTGCAGGCAAAATTGCAGCAATGGGACGAGCAAAACGCATCATTAACGACTGTTTCGGATTATCCCGAACCATTACTGGCCTCGTGGATTAAGGTTTGGACATCGAGTCTTTTCGTGGCCGATAGCTGTATTCGCTGTCCCAAGATGTTGTTTGATTTGATCGAGTCGGACGAGTTGTTTAAGTCGTATACCGAGACGCAGTATGCCGACAAACTAGCAAAGTTGACGGATGAGAACGAAGCCGGATTGATGGTGTCGCTGCGACGCTTGCGAAATCGGGAAATGGTTCGTATTGCATGGCGTGATCTGGCCGGTTGGGCGACGCTCGAAGAAACCTTGCATGAATTGACATGGCTGGCCGAAGCCTGCATTCGTTATGTCTTGGATTTTTTATATCGGCAAGCCTGCGATAAATTCGGCACGCCAATGCTGGCAAACGGCCAAGCCCAGCAAATGGTGGTGCTCGGCATGGGCAAGCTCGGCGCCTATGAGCTGAACTATTCTTCCGATATCGATTTGATTTTCGCGTTCGCCGAAGACGGGTTTTTAAACGATAGAAAAGAAACCACGTATGGTGAATTTTTTAGCAAAATTTGCCGCAAGCTGGTCAAAATCCTGGACGAAACGACTGCCGACGGCTTTGTGTTCAGAACCGATATCAGGCTTCGGCCGTTTGGCGATAGCGGTCCTGTGATCATGACCTTCGACGGCATGGAAAATTATTATCTGACCCAGGCGCGCGAATGGGAACGCTATGCAATGATTAAAGCCCGTCAGGTTGCAGGTGACGCATACACCGGTCCGCAATTGATGAAGATGCTGCATGCATTCGTGTATCGCCGTTATCTCGATTACGGCGCATTCGAAGAACTGCGTTCGTTAAAGTATAAAATTACGCAAGAATTGCAGCGCAAGGACAGGCTCGACAATATTAAACTCGGTCCCGGCGGCATACGCGAAATCGAATTTATCGGACAAGCTTTTCAATTAATCCGCGGCGGCCAGGAAAAGTCTTTGCAAAATCGACGTATCGTCGAAGTTTTACAGAGGCTGGGAGAGATGGAGTTATTGGCGCCGGACGATGCCGAGCAATTGATCGGTCATTATCGATTTCTGCGTGAAGCCGAAAATCATATTCAACAATATCAAGACCGGCAAACTCACGATTTGCCGCAAGATCCTCAGGCTCAACTCATCCTGGCGTATTCGATGGATTTTTCGGACTGGCCGGGTTTCAAGGCGAAGTTGGATGATATTCGCAGGCAAGTTCATGACGAATTCGATCTGGTGTTTTCGCTGTCCAAACAAGATAAAAGAAATCTCGAGGCCGAATCGATTTGGGCGGCGCATGCGGACGACGAAGAGCTTTGTTCGCAATTGGTGGATTTAGGGTTTGGCAGCGCCGAAGAAATGTTGCTTCAAATACGTGAATTCAAAAAATCGCCGGCCGTCAAGCGGCTCACCGCCAAAGGAGCAGCCGTGCTGGACCGCTTGATGCCGCAACTGCTGGAGTCGGTGCGGCAAGTCGAAAATCTGGATGAAACCTTGAAACGTATTTTGCGTTTATTCGAAGCGGTAGCGGGACGTAATGTTTACTTATCGTTGCTCTATGAAAATCCCGAAGCGCTGACGCAATTGGTCAAGTTGTCGGCGGCAAGCCCGTGGATTTGCGATTATTTGGCTCACTATCCGGTGTTATTCGACGAGTTGCTCGATACCCGTTCGTTGTACGAACCTCTGAAAAAGCAAGCCTTGCAAGCCGAACTTGCCGAGATGCTGGCCGATATCAACATTCAAGATACCGAGCAATTGATGATGGTGCTGCGCAAGTTTAAGCATATCAATCTGCTTAGGGTAGCGGCCGCCGATATCATGGGCATTATCCCTATCATGGTGGTCAGCGATTATTTGACCTATATCGCCGAAACAATTGTCGAGCACACCGTTGCGCTATGTTGGCGGATCATGACCGACAAGCACGGCGCTCCGCCGAATACCGATCATGTTTCGATCGGCTTCGGCGTGTTGGGTTTCGGTAAATTGGGCGGCATCGAGCTTGGCTATGGGTCCGACCTCGATATGGTGTTTTTATACGACAGCAAGGATACGCATGCGCTGACCGACGGCGCTAAACCGATCAGTTGTTCGCATTTTTACGGGCGGCTCGGGCAAAAAGTCATGCAGATGCTCAATACGCGTCTGTTGTCCGGTATTTTGTATGAAGTCGATATGCGTCTAAGGCCAAGCGGCAATGCCGGCTTACTGGTCAATCATGTTGATGTTTACGAGGACTATCTGCGCGATAATGCTTGGACTTGGGAACATCAAGCCTTAGTTAGAGGGCGCTTCATCGCCGGCGACCCGACGATAAAAACCGAGTTCGAAGCGATTCGCAAACGAATTCTATGCATCCCCCGGGATCATTATGTCTTGAAAAAAGAAGTGCGCGACATGCGCGAAAAAATGCGTGAAAATCTGGATACGACCAAAGCCGGCGAGTTCGATTTAAAACAAAGCAAAGGTGGTATTGCGGATATTGAGTTTATAGTACAATTCTGCGTTTTAGATCAGGCGGCAGCCAACGAGTCCTTGGTAACCTATACCGATAATATCCGTTTGTTGGACGGGTTGGCGCAAATCGGGACTTTATCGGAGCCGGTTACCGAGCAACTCAAACAGGCTTATTGCTGCTATCGTGACTACGGTCACAAACAAGCACTGCAAGACGATAAAGCCGTGGCTTCGGAAGAGAGTTTTGCGCAATTGAGAGCTCAAGTAGAACGTATTTGGCAACAGGTGATGGATTAATGACAAGCATTTTTCAAGTTGAAGTGGAGACACGATAATGACGATGGACGATAGAGATGGGCTGATTTGGATGGACGGCAAATGGGTAGAATGGCGGGAGGCCAAAGTCCATGTGTTGACGCATACCCTGCATTACGGTGCCGGCGTTTTCGAAGGTTTAAGGGCTTATAAGACCGACCAAGGCACGGCGATTTTTAGGTTGGCCGAACATACCGACCGATTGTTTCGTTCTGCGAAAATTCTCAATATGCCTATTCCTTATGGCAAGGAAGAGCTCAATCAGGCCCATTGCGAAGCCGTTTCTAAGAATGATCTGGAAACCGCCTATATTAGAAGTATGTGTTTTTACGGTTCGGAAGGCATGGGACTTCGAGCCGATAACTTGCAAGTGCATGTCATGATCGCGGCCTGGCAATGGGGGGCTTATCTCGGCGCCGAAAACATGGAGCGAGGCATTCGCGTCAGGACATCCTCTTATACGCGCAATCATGTCAACAGCACGATGTGTAAAGCCAAGGCAAACGGCAATTATATCAACTCGATACTGGCTCTCCAAGAAGCTTTAGCGACCGGTTATGACGAAGCTTTATTGCTCGATCACGAAGGTTTTGCGGCGGAAGGTAGCGGCGAAAACTTGTTTATCATTCGTAACGGTAAAATTTATACTCCGGAAACGACGTCGGCACTCGAAGGCATCACTCGTGATACCGTGATGACGATAGCGAAAGAGCAGGGCTTGGAAGTGTCGGAAAAGCGTATCACGCGCGACGAAATCTATGTCGCCGACGAAGCCTTCTTCACGGGTTCTGCCGCAGAAGTGACGCCGATTCGCGAATTGGACGGTCGGTCCATCGGTAACGGTGTGAGAGGGCCAATAACCGAAAAATTGCAAACGCTGTATTTCGATTATGTGCATGGCAGACGCGCCGACCATCAGGAGTGGTTGAGTTACGTTTAGGATATGGCTATGGCTGCTTAAGTTTCCGATTTTCTATCGTTCCCACGCAGCGCGCACGCCGGAACGCATCAGTACTGCCGGGAGTGTTCCACCTCTCTCTAGGGGAATGCGTACCGATCTTGCCTAGGCAGCCAAGTTATGGGTTCCCACGGAGGACCGTGGGAAACAGAAAAAAACCGAAATTATGATCTTCGACGACTCGACAGGAGGGGATCTTTATCGTTAGTTAGTAGCAAACATGCACAGACGCATACGATTTTCCGACTTACTTAGAAAACATAAAGCAATATGAATAAGCCGTTGACCGAATTTTCGGCCCTATCAGTAAACCTCGGATCTGAAATGCTATGAAAATCTGTCAAATTGTTGCAAGTTCCGGATTCGGGGGGCTTGAAAAGCACGTCATTGAGTTATCTAACGAATTGTCGAAAATCGAGGACGTCACGTTAGTAGCCCCCTCTGATTTGTGCAAATTTATTTCCGAAAGAGTTCATTTCATTCCGTTCGATTTCAGTCGAAGCCGGCACAATCCGCTGATGCTTTGGGATTTACTGACTGTCATCAGGAAAGGCGATTATGATATTGTACATGCGCAAGCCAATAAGGCGGTCTCACTGCTATCGAAACTGAGTCCAGCGATTTCAGCCAAGACTCTCGGTACTATTCATAACGCGAACAGAAAAAAAGGGCGTCCTTTTAAGAACATTGATCATGTCATTGCGGTAAGTAAAGCGGCCGGAAGTTTTATCCGAAAAGAGATTCCGATGACGGTTGTCTATAACGGGATTCGATTGAATTTCGATGAGCAAAAATTAACTAAGCGTCAGTTGATCGAAGAATTTGGCTTGCAGCCGAACAAACCGTTGTTATGTGGAGTCGGAAGGCTAGTGCCGGCGAAGGGCTTCGATTTATTGGTCGAGGCAATGAAACAAGTTGACGCTAATCTGTTGGTCTTAGGTGATGGGCCTTTGAAACACGAGCTTGAATCACAGATTAAACGACTTGAGCTGCAGGATCGTATCAAGTTGTTGGGTTTTCGAAACGATGTTCCGAAAATTCTGTCCGGTGTCGACGGTGTGATTATTTCATCGAGAAATGAAGGTTTTTCTTATGTCTTAGCGGAAGCGGTGTTACTCGGAAAACCCGTTTTGTCGACTGATGTGCCGGTTGCCAATGAGGTGCTGGATAAGGCGCTGATCATGGATGTTAATGTTGAAGCGATTCGTCAAAAATTAGACGAATTGATTTTCAACGAAGACCGTTGGTGTAAACTGATGGAGCCAGTCTGGAAGATCGGTAAGGATGAGTTTACATTGGATGCGATGGTCGGCAATACGTTAAAGGTTTACGGAAATTTACTAAATTCCGTCAGCTAAAGTGGTAATCAACATTTTTTCTTAACGATGTTAAATGTCTCTATCAATTGCATGATGCATTATCCCCAAAGTTTCTTCAGTTACACTTTTACTTGAACTCAAGATCCCATTTCGCTAAACGGATTCAAATGCCCCATCATCGAAACGCCATGGTAATTATTCACACCCCCTATCGTTCCCACGCGGAGCACTCATCGTTATACATAAGTGAAAAAATTACCTTTTTGCTATCTTAGCCAATGAGGCCTCGATACCATTTTTTATCGCCCAACGTTCCCGACTTTCCCTCAGTTAGGGAAAGCCACTGATGTTCAATATCCGCAGATTTATCAAACAGCACCGTTTCCAACTATACAATGACCTCTGTTTAGCAAGTTTACCGATACTTGTATATAACGGCGAGCGCAGAGCATGGGAACGAGAATGGCCGGGGGACTGAATACTTACACGCCATGAGCTTGAATATTCGACCGACCGGCGGATCCTTATGACAAATAACCAAAACTTCGTAACCGGCTTGAGCTAAAGACAAACTCAAATCGACAAAATAGCGTTTCGCTCTTCCGATTCATTTGGCGAGCATGATTTGAACGATTTTTAAAGCTTGGGTTTGGTACTCATCGAGTTTATTCATTTGCTTTGCTCGATGTTTCGTTTTGGTACCGGTATTCAACTGCAAATGCGAGAAAAAGCAGCATCCATAACCAGGCATAAGACCGAACACCATGGAATTCCCAATGCATATTGAGAGGCAACATCATCGCCACAGCCGCTAACCAAAACGGAAAAGCCTTAGTTTCATACCAAACCGAAATAACAGCTTTCCAGAAGATTAAGCCAAAAGCCGCAAGATAGGCAACAAAACCAATAATACCAGTAACCATCAATACATCCAGCCCGTAAAAATGCGCATGACCGAAAGGAATAGGCGTGTAACCTCTCTGAAAACCCAAATCGCCTAAAGCTTTCACACCGATGCCGGTAATCGGCGAGTCAAGAAACAATTGCCAGGCGCCTCGCCATACATCAACCCTCAGCGAGGTCGCCTCATTTAAGGCTTCGGGGTCGGTTGAAAAGCCGGAAACCGTTTGTGTTAATTTGACTTGAAGACTTTCGGAAACCAATATACTCACACTAGCGGACAACGCTAACAAGAGTAAAACTTGCCCTATGACTTTAAAAGCGCGATGTCGCAACAAGATAACGAAATAGACGAACGATACGATCAGCAACGTTAACCAAGCGGAACGACTTCCCGAGAACAAAATGACCGCAAGAAAAGGGGCCAAGAATAACCAATGCCAGTTATGACCCGAACGTTGCGACAGACGTCGGCCTGCTTCAATCAAAAAAGGCGACAAATGCGCAAATATAATACCTATTCTCATCTTAGGGTGGAAAATCCCGGTTAAACGATAGCCGTTATAGGGCCATCCAAAAAGGTTATGGCCAACGAAATATTGAATCAACGCATCGAGTGTCCAAAACATCAAGATCGCGGCAATCCCATAGAACAAAAAATTGGAGCTAAAGCTTTTCGCAAGCCGGCGAATCACATAGACTCCGGCGACTGCATACAATATAAAATATAATGCGGTAATGAGCGTTTTATCAATCTTATATGCGCTAACGCTAGCAATCAGTAACGGTATCGTAAGCAATAGGGCGACACTCACATACAGCGATAAATTCGGTAGACTCCGAACACCTTCCCGATAAAAACTGTTCAGGCTAAGCAGCAGTAAAATAATAACAGGCAATAAAAAGCTTTCGCCAAATGGCTGCAATAATACGAAAAGTATGACTAACCATTCGACATGATGGCGCAGAAACCAATTTTGCCAAGAGGAAGTGGTCGGTAAATCCGTATAACTGTTTTCTGGATTCATATAAATATTCGTTAGCTTAAGACTTGAAAGTTCAAATGGTCATAAAGGATTATCGCACTTTAACTCCGGCACTATTAGCTGGATAGGTATAAAATAACATCGGTATGGTATGGATTTCGTTTGTTCGTGGTTATGAAGGGTGACACCTTTTCTGGTTCCCATGGTCCTCCGTGGGACCCTATACCTTGGTTGCCGAGCCAAGATCGGTAGGCATATCCTGTACCTTTCACTAATGAGACGCTATTCGATCAAGAAAGAGTGGATTGGGGATCTTTGTTGCGATATTGATGAACCGCGGATGTGATAGCGGCAATTAGCCTGGGATCAATGTCTCCTTGAGAAGATGCGGTGGCGGGTTTGGTGTTGTCTGTCATCATTGCCGGTCCATCGATAAAGCGCGCGATTAGTGCCGACATTGAATTGACGGCAAAAATCAACATCGCAAGGAACAGAAATACAATCCCCATGCCTATCGCCATTAACTCACCGCCCCTGATTAATATTTCAGTCATAGTTTTTGATTTATCTATAAAGTTACGATCGCGAAATTGTATCATAAGGCCAAGCGACTCGGCGCGGACAAAGCTTTAGCGTTAAATTATTCGGAGAGCACTATGACGGCGACGATAAAAATTATCCAGGATAATATTACCCAACTGAAAGTCGACGCGATCGTCAATGCAGCCAATGTTTCATTATTGGGCGGAGGCGGCGTCGATGGCGCGATACATCGTGCCGCAGGCCCCGAATTACTGGAAGCCTGTAAAAAACTGAATGGCTGTCGGGTCGGTCAGGCAAAAATAACCCCCGGTTTTCGATTACCGGCCCGTTTCGTAATTCATACCGTCGGGCCGGTATGGTCGGGAGGTACCCACGGTGAGGCGCGGCTGTTGGCTTCTTGTTATCGTTCTTGTTTGGATATCGCAGCAGAACAAGGCTTTAAGTCGATTGCCTTTCCTGCGATTTCGTGCGGCGTATACGGCTATCCAATGGACCAGGCTGCAGGAATAGCGATCAATTCGATAGCCGATAATTTGCAAAATTGTGTCGACTTGGAAACGGTTTACTTGGTCTGTTTTGCCGAACCGGTACTTAAGGCTTATCATGAGCAATTTAACCGCATTAAAGGTGTGCTATGACGGAGCCGAAACAAGATCGAGAATTAAGAGAAAAACTGACACCGGAACAGTACAACATCTGTTGGAATAAAGGAACCGAGCCGCCGTTCACCGGAAAATATACCGATTGTAAAGAAGAGGGGGTTTATCATTGTGTTTGCTGCGGTAATCCGCTTTTCGATTCCGATACTAAATACAATTCAGGTTCGGGCTGGCCTAGTTTTTGGGATGTCTTTTCCGCCGACAGCTTAACTCAATCGGAGGATAGCAGTCATGGCATGCGCCGTGTCGAAGTGACATGTAAATCATGTCATGCGCATTTAGGCCATGTTTTCGAAGACGGCCCCGAACCGACCGGTCTTCGTTATTGCATCAATTCGGCAGCATTGGAGTTGAAAAAGAAATGATCGATTCACGTTTACAGGTTCAACAATTACTGGATTTTATCGATACAAGCCCGAGCCCGTGGCATGCTGTAAGCACGGTTGAAAAAGCCTTACTTCCTTACGGTTTCGTTAAGCTGGACGAGACTGCTAAATGGTCCTTGGAACCCGGCGGGCGCTACTATGTCGTTCGCGACGATTCCTCGGTCGTCGTGTTTGTACAAGGGCATCAACCACTCGATGAAACCGGTTTCAAGATTATCGGTGCGCATACCGATTCTCCAGGGCTTCGAGTCAAGCCGAATGCCGCGAATTTATTGGATGGCTATATCAGAGTCGGCGTCGAAGTGTATGGCGGACCGATTCTGGCTACTTTTACCGATCGGGATTTGAGTTTGGCGGGGCGAGTTAGCTACAAGTCCGGCGATGGTATACATACTGAATTGATCGATTTCAAGCGGCCGTTGTTGCGCTTGCCTAATTTGGCGATTCATATGAATCGAGGGGTAAATGAAGACGGCTTGAAATTGAACAAACAACTCGAACTGCCGTTAATACTTTCGTTGTTCGCCGAACAGCAGTTGCCGCCAACCTATTTTTCGGAATTACTCGAACAAGTCGCCGATATCAGGGCGGAGCAATTGCTGGCTTTCGAACTCAATGTCTACGATACGCAGAAAGGTACGTTTTGGGGGGCGGATAATGAATTCTATGCGAACAGCCAGCTGGATAATTTAGCCTCTTGTCATGCCGCGTTAACGGCCTTATTGGACGAAACTGTGCTGACATCGGGTAAAACTTTGGTATGCGCGTTTTTCGATCATGAAGAAATCGGCAGTACGACTTGCAAAGGCGCCGACGGCAGTTTTTTACCGGACTTATTGGGCCGGATTGCATCGAACTTCGGATTGCAAGGCGAGGATTATCAACGCGCCTTGACGCAGAGTTTCATGATCAGCGCGGATATGGCGCATGCCTATCAACCCAATTTTCCGATGTTTTACGAACCCGACCATAAGGTGCTGGTCAACAAGGGACCCGTTATTAAAGTCAATGCCAATCGACGCTACGCCTCGGATAGCGTTTCCGAGGCGATGTTCGCGGGCTGGTGCGAGCGAGCCGGCGTACCGTATCAAAAATATTCTCACCGAAGCGATTTACCTTGCGGTAGTACCATCGGTCCGATGACGTCAGCCAAATTGGGTCTGCGAACGGTCGATGTCGGTAATCCCATGTGGGCGATGCACAGTATTCGCGAAAGCGCCGGTGTTTTGGATCACGGTTACATGATCGATGCGTTCAAATGTTTTTTTCAATATTGATTCGGCTACGATCGGATTCGACGATGGAGATTTGTCCTGAGTAGGTATTGGAAAGCTTATGACTATAGCACTGCCAAATAAATTAGGACATTATGATGCCCTCGATACGTAGTTTGTCGCTTGAGCATAAAATTTCGATGGCGACATTTTTCGCCGCTCTTTGTCTCGTTGTATGCATTTTTCTATTGTGGGCATTTTTTGAACTGGTCGGAATCAAGCAGACGGCTTCCGCTGAATTGGTTTCAGCTGCCGAGAAGATTAGTGAACGCAGCGTAATGGCCTTATCGACGAGTCGCCACGGACCAATCGAGCATGAATTGAAATCGGCCAACCGACTAGGTGTCATCAAATTGGCTTGTGTTTATGATAGTCAAGGGAATGTTTTTTCGAGTTTGGACGGTTCGAAACAATGCCCGGAGTTACATAAATTAGAAAAACAGCATTGGTTACAGGCGGTTGCCCGTGCCCCGATTCAAGTCAATAACGACACTATCGGCTTGGTTTATCTCGTAGGTGATATCTCGGGAATGTTTTGGGAGCAGGTTCATTTTTTCCGTTGGTTCATTATCACGGTATTGGCAAGTATCTTATTGACACTAATACTGAAAATACAGCTATCTCGATTAATCGTTGCGCCGGTCAATCATTTACTCGATACCGTTAAAAAAATAGATGCCGGAAGGAATTATTCGTTTCGCGCCAAAAAGTTCGCCGATGATGAGCTAGGTCAGTTGGTCGAGACCTTCAATGCGATGATTGCAACCGTTCAAACGCAGAATAAAGCGCTGATAGAAGCGAAAAATCGCTATTTACTACTTTATGACGATAATCCCACGATTATTTTTAATGTCGAACCGGACGGACGCATTATTTCCGTCAATAAATTTGGAGCGAGGCAATTAATACATAGCGACCGTCGGCTGCAAGGCGATTTGATTTTTAATTTCGTTCATTTTGATGACCGCACGTTGATGGAAGAGATGTTTGGACTTTGTGTGAAGGATCCGCTCCGGGTGAATAAAATCGAAGTTCGTATGGTTTGTCAGGACAATAGTATTATTTGGGTCAGAGGCGCGGCGAGGGTCATTCAAGCTCAAAATAAAATGAATATTTTATTGGTGTGTGAGGATATAACAGAGGCTCGTAAATTATCCGAGCAGATAACCTATCAAGCGCAACACGATAGCTTGACCGGCCTACTTAATCGAACCGAATTCGATAAACAAATACAACAGGCCTTGCGTTCCGCGCGTAATTCGAGAACTGAGTATGCCTTATGCTATCTCGATTTAGATCAATTTAAGGTCGTAAACGATACATGCGGTCATGTGGCCGGAGACGAGTTATTGAGGCAATTGAGCGTATTGATCAAAAGTCAAATCCGCCAAGATGATTTATTCGCGCGCTTGGGCGGAGACGAGTTCGGTATTTTGATGAAAGGTTGTTTATTGACGCAGGCCGCGATTACCTGTGAAAAAATCCGAAAGGCGATACAAGAGTTTCGTTTTGCTTGGGAAGATAGAACTTTTTCGATCGGCGTCAGTATTGGCATTGCCGGAATCAACAGTATCAGCGGTAATAGCACCGAATCGCTTAAGGATGCCGATGCGGCTTGTTATGCGGCCAAGGAAAAAGGCCGCAATCGGGTACATCTTTTTCGGCCCAATGATCAGGAATTGGCTTCCCGGCAGGGAGAAATGCAGTGGGTCGAGAAAATTCAACGAGGTATCGCTAATCATCAATTTCGCCTGTACGGACAGCCGATCGTGCCTATCGGCCATAACAATGAAGGTTTGCATTTTGAAACCTTGATTCGATACCAAGACGACGCCGGGCATATCGTACCTCCGGGCGCTTTTTTACCGGCTGCGGAACGTTATAATTTGGCGGCCGCCCTAGATAAATGGGTTATTGCTTCGTTATTCGAATGGCTGGCGATGCGTCCCGGGTTTATCGATAAGATGTCGTTATGTTCGGTTAATCTGTCGGGGTTATCGCTATCCGACGAAACGATGCTGGAATATATTTCCAATCGATTTAAGCAATGGGAAATTCCGACAGATAAAATTTGTTTCGAAATCACCGAAACTGCCGCGATTGCCAATTTATCGAACGCAACGCGCGCGATTAATGCGCTGAGAGACCGGGGCAGTTTATTTTCGTTGGATGACTTCGGTAGCGGTTTGTCTTCATTCGCGTACTTGAAAAATTTACCGGTGGATTTTCTCAAGATCGATGGTTTGTTCGTTAAAGACATTGTTGACGATGAGGTCGATTTGGCGATGGTCCGATCTATCAATGAGGTCGGTCATGTGATGGGTAAGAAAACAATTGCCGAGTTCGTCGAAAACGAGCGCATTTTAAAGCTGCTAAGTGAGCTGGGTGTCGATTATGCGCAAGGTTACGGAATCGGCAAGCCGGTATTATTAAAAGACCTTCGATTGATCAATCTGGCCGCTAAGGTTCAATAGCCCCGATCTCTGTTTTTTCATTCCGTCAAACAAATGCCGTTACTCGATTCATCCGCCCTCAAAAATTTAGCGCCTCGGGATGGCAACGTTTTTTTGCTCAAACAATATTACTCGTTAGACGAGGCGAACGAGCTGTTTTCGATATTGCTCGATAGGCTGGCTTGGCAGGAAGAATCGATATGGATGTTTGGAAAACCTGTCAACGTGCCGCGTTTGACATGCTGGTATGGCGATCCTGACGCGGTTTATGCCTATTCCGGCGTCAAGCATGAGCCATTGCCTTGGACGGTCGAACTAAATGCGATACGGCAACGAATCCAATCGGATTTTGCATATACTTTCAATAGCGTCCTAGCTAATCTATACCGAAGCGGACAGGACTCGATGGGTTACCATGCCGATAACGAAAAAGAGCTGGGTATGAATCCGGCGATTGCTTCGTTGAGTTTGGGGGATGAGCGGCTGTTCCGGCTAGTTCATAACAAATCCAAGGAGAAGTTGGACTTGGTGCTGGGTCATGGAGATTTATTGATCATGGCCGGCTCGCTTCAGCATCATTGGCGCCATGCCATTCCAAAAACCGGGCAATTGAAATCGCCCCGGATCAATTTGACGTTTAGGAAAATCAGGGGTTTTTAAAAAGAAATTTAACTCGCGCGGAGGCCCGCTGTCCGCTGTTTCCCAAGCTCTTGCTCTCATCGTTATACATAAATTGTAGAATCACCTAGCGTTAGGTGTTACTGCCATTAAGTTAAGGGAAGCCCGTCATTCCGCCATGGACTGGCGGAATCCAGTGCCATGGATGGCAAGCTTTTGAGGCAAAGTAGATCCTGGATACAAGCATTACTTAATTCTGTGATGGCTTAACTTAATGGCAGTGAGCGTTAGGTGTGGGATATCCGAGGGTATTAAGTGACAATAAATGAAATCGAGGTTTCTGGTTCCCACGGTCCTCCGTGGGAACCCATACCTTGTCAGCCGAGGCAAGATCGGCATGTATTTCCACGCTGGAGCGGTGGGAACGAGGAAAACGGTAATTTTTGACTTAATGTATAACGATGAGAGCTAGAGCTTGGGAAAGAGCGTGAAATTCGGCGGGTCTACAACACATGTCAACTGCTCTTTCTAGGTTGAAAGATTAAAAATCGTATTCCAATACATTTTTTGCGCGCCGGCAAATTTCCTGTCCGTAGTCGGTCCATTGGCCTTGACCCCAGTAACGATAACAACTGGTTTGCGAGGATAGTAAGTGGAAGAGGGCATTGCGATAACGCGCATCGGAACTCGGTATTTTCGTTTTAATGACTTTTTCATTGAACAACGAGCTGATTTCTTCCATCGGTCCTAGCACGTTTTCATAACCGTGGACCCAGGATAAATCATTGGTCCAACTGCCGCCATCCATATGAAATCTATGGTCTTCTCCTTTAATCTCTTCGATGACTTTGGTCAAGCGATCCGAGCCATCTCCCGGCTTCATCCGCTGCCAAATAGCCCGTTGAAAAACCGGTTGAATTGCCGGCAGGTCATCTTCTTTTATGCCGATCGACCAAAGATGCTCTAGGTATTCGCTGGCATTCATCATCGGCACGTCGCTCCAAGAAGACTCTCTGGCGACTTCCATGAATTTGCCGGGAAATTCGTTCATCATGACGCCGCCATTCTCGCCGTCGGCGATTTGCGTCACTAATGGCGGCACCTTGTGTCCGGCTAGTGTTAGCGTCGATAGGCTTTGCGCTTCATACCAAGGCTGCATTTGCGCTACCAGTTTGGTGTCGGAACCTTGGGTCTTAACAATGGCGATAATGCTCGCGGTTTCGCCGGCTGAGTTGGTGCAAACCAGACGATGCGGTAAATGCGGCTGACGCGGGTTGCTGCCGTCTTCGGGATGTTCGACGCTATGTTCTTGTACGAGCACCCATTGATAGCCGCAATCGACAAGAGTTTTAACGAATTCATAAGCGACATCCGGGTGATTGGGCAATGCCATTTCCGATGGCGAAAAGCCTCTGACGCGCTCTAAGGCTTGCCAACCGAAAATAGCCGCGAAATGCTGTTGCCACTCCAATACGTGTAAACGAAAATCCTGAACCGGGGTCGACGGTGCGACGGCATGTCCCCATGGCGCGCCTAACCATTCGACCGCGTGATTGAATTCGGGATTGCAAGTGACGGTTTTGAGCGTATCGAAAACATCGTGAAGCCCCATTTTGCGCAGGCCGTGGAACAGTGTGCCGGAATACTCCAGCATCGCGCGAGGGTTTTTGCCTTCACTGATTAATTGTGGGATAAATTCGCCTATCCGTTTGTAGCAATAATGGAACGCGCCGGCATTGTGATTGTCGCCGATATCGGGGTGTTCCATCATATATTGAAGATTGCTGATAATGGCTGCGGTCGACAAGTCGTCACCGCCCGCAGGAATCAACGGTTGATGCATGTGTAGTGCAATCGCGCAGGCGGCGCGAGTATTGCTGAAGTCTATTTTGCCGGCTTCTCGATAGAATTCTTGACGACGTCCTTGCCGGACGGTTTTCAAGACTTGTTCTTCGGCACCGCAAAAATTGGGAAATTCATCGACATATTCCGGAAGTTGATCCATTTGAGATTCCTCATTGGTTGAGTTTACGTTAGATTATATATGCGTTAATTGTCGCTCGGGCATGGGCTGCCGGGGCGACATCGTGGATTGCAATGGGCTTTGGCTTCCTTGAAAGCTTGATGACGGCATCCGGCCGATAGGGATGATGGGGGGTGAAGTATCAACGAAAAACGTTGGTTTAAGCGATTTCCGGCGAAAAAATACTCAACAGATTGGTCTTTCGGCCTATCTACTACTGCAAGCCGGAAAGGGTTACAGAGCGCAACTCTAGGCTCCTTTCCGGATGTTGTAGTCGAACAAAAATCCGGTGTCAATTGGGTAGGTTTATTCTTGGCAATCGGCTTAATTTTCTTGCTTATCAAAATTAATTTTATGTGTGATCTTAATCAATCATTTCGGGTTGGCAATAAGTTCGTGAATAGTTTCCAAGGTCGTTACACAGTCGTTAAGGTCTTCATGACAGCGATGTACCCAGGCTTCTCCCCAATAGAAGTTGCAACTGGTTTCCGAACGAAGTAAGTGCCACATCGTGGATTCTTGCAAATCCTCAAGTTTAGAGTTCATATCTGGTTGTTCTAAAGTCTGCCAGTGGGTTTCGTGAACGATTTTGCTGATCGCATGGACACGAGCCAAGGCGTCTTTTTGAGCTTGCGAGCCGGTCCATTGTTGAAAGTCGCGGCCGTGATGCCAACCGGTATTCCAAGCGCCGGGGCGGACATAGACCTCGCCATAGGTACCGTGCTTAGCCAGATAATCTTCCACAAATACGGGTCGAATATTGTCGGTGCCGTTTTGGGCTTGCGCCATGAATTCTTGATAAAAGACGCCCCAGAAGTTGTTATGAGGCGAGGTATCGCGGAACCATCCGCCATTGTCGCCATCGGAGCAGGTTGTTACTAATGGTTCAAAATCGCACCAACGCGTTCTGTCGTGAACCTCGCGGCTGAACCAACCGTAGTCCATTCCAGACTCTTGAGCGTTCGATAGATCTCTGTCTCTGACGATCACTACAATGCTATCGTTGCCGTTACGGGCTATGTGAGGCCGATAATGCAATTCTTCCCAGCTCATCGGTGTTAATGCTTCCACATGTTCGCTATCGACAAAGACATATTTATAGCCGAATCGTTTGAGTAGTGGAATCAACTCCATCGTGAAACCCATTTCAGGCGGCCAAAAACCCGAAAATTTCTCGCGGTTGAAGAGGTGTTTTCCTATACCCTGCCAGCGCTCCACCTGAGGCTCGCGATCGGCTACGGGTATCAGCGGCAGAACGGGGTGGTAATAAGCGGAGCCGAGTACTCGGATGATCTCTTCATTTTGGAGATACCATAGTAATGTACCGCAGTCGACTTTCCCGTATACGAGCTGCTGGAAAGACGGGTTCGACAGAGTTTCGAGTAAAGTTCCCGATAATGAGATGTGGACTTTACCCAAGCCTTGATATGGCCAAAGCGTTCTCGGAATCCGGTCAAGCGCAAAGAGAATTTTTTCCGCTTCCCAGGGCTCATGTTCCCAAAGAAACTCAAGGTTACCGGCTGGTTGGTGAAAATGTAAGGCTAGGGCATGATGGATCATAAGCGTAACCGTTAAAAAGTGGTGTGACCGTTAATTGATTTGACTAACCTTTATTAAGGATTCGGTCATAAATAACTTCCCTATTTGAATGCAAGGCAAGCCGGTTCGGTTGCTCGATTGGCAGGTGTCGGCGGCAGGGAAAGCCGTCGTCAAGCCTACACGGACGTATTCACGGCGCCCTGTCAAGCGAGTTACCGAGCCTGCTATAAAACTCAATAGCACAAGGAAGTTATTTTTCACGAAATCCTAAGACGCCATGCGACTTGATTCAATCAATCTTATCTGTACTTTAACACCGGCATTTCGAAATAAGCAACAACCTTGACGCCCTTATGGTTAGAATAAGGCTGAGGTTCCTCATTACGTCCTTCATTCTGAAAATTTGTTCGGTGATTTTGATAGCAGGGATGCGATTGACAGCCCTGTAAATATAACCCTTCTTAGATGAAAATTCGGCCCGTCGCCTATGCGCATAAAGCTAAAAACGGCCAATCCACATCACGCTCTTTCCCAAGCTCCAGCTTGGGAAAGACACCCCGGAAGCTCCAGCTTCCTGAACAGGTTACCCAAGCTGTGGACCTTGGGTAACAGCATAATAAAAGGCATGGGATGTGTCTATCGAGGATCGCCGTTTACCCAGCACCTAAATTATCCAGGATTGTTAACCATAGCTAATGGACTATGAAATTTAGGTGCTGGGTGAACCCATCCATGGGGGCTTGACGGCAGCTCCCTGCTGCCGACATCCTCGCTAGCCACACCCCTACCTTCATAAAGTTAGCTAATTTTTGAGTATAAAGGGAGTAATTATCAAGCACTCAAGGCTTTCAAAACCGCCTGCAGCGTGTCGTTTGCGTCACCGAACAGCATGCGGGTGTTTTCCATCACGAACAAGGGATTGCCGACGCCGGCGTATCCCGAGGCCATGCTGCGCTTCATCGCGATCGTCGTTTGACCCTTCCAGACTTCAAGAACCGGCATGCCGGCGATCGGGCTGTTCGGGTCGTCGAGCGCCGACGGATTGACGATATCGTTTGCGCCGATCACCAGCGTGACATCGATATGGGGGAAGTCTTCGTTGATTTCCTCCATTTCGAAAACAATGTCGTAAGGCACTTTAGCCTCGGCCAGCAGTACGTTCATGTGGCCGGGCATGCGTCCCGCAACTGGGTGAATACCGAAACGCACATTCTTACCCTTGTGGCGGAGCAGTTTAGTGATTTCAAACACAGTATGCTGCGCCTGTGCGACTGCCATGCCGTAGCCCGGAACGATCACGATGTGTCCCGCCGACATCAGCAATTGCGCGGTTTCTTCCGGCGTGATCGGATTGACGTCGCCGACGATTTCAGCCGCCGCTCCGCTGCTACCGGTACCGAAACCGCCGGCAATCACGCTAAGAAAATGCCGGTTCATCGCACGGCACATGATATAGCTTAAGATCGCACCGCTGCTACCGACCAACGCGCCGGTAACGATCAATAAATCATTACTGAGCATAAAGCCGGTCGCGGCCGCGGCCCATCCCGAATAACTATTCAGCATCGAAACGACGACCGGCATATCCGCGCCGCCGATCGCCATGACCATGTGCACGCCGAAAGCCAGCGCGATAAGCGTCATCAACAATAACGGAAACATGCCGCCGCCGGTTTCTGCTTGCGCGAGAAACCATTTACCGAACAAAATCGCCAAGATCAGCAGACTAAGATTAAGCCAGTGCCGGGCGGGCAATATTAGCGGTTTCCCGTCGATACGGCCGCTGAGCTTTCCGAATGCGATCACCGAACCGGAAAACGTAATCGCGCCGATCAGCACGCCGACATAAATCTCGATTTCATGTATCGTTTTTTCGACTCCGAAAAGCGAAGTGCCTTCCTCGATAAAATTCGCGTAGCCGACCAGAACCGCCGCTAGACCGACCAGGCTGTGCATGATTGCAACCAATTCGGGCATTTGCGTCATTTCGACTTTCAGAGCGGCTTTGACGCCGATGGTGCCGCCGATCAGCAAAGCGATGATCAGCGTGACATAGGCCGTGACCGAATCGCTCAGCACGGTGGCTAAAATCGCGATGGTCATGCCGGCCATGCCGTAATAATTGCCGCGACGGGCGGTCTCTTGATTGCTGAGTCCGCTCAGGCTCAAGATGAACAGAACGGCCGCCGCGATGTAAGACATTGAAACTAGACTTTGAGACATGGGACCTTCCTATTTCCTGAACATTTCTAACATACGGCGTGTTACGACAAAGCCGCCGACGATATTGATCGACGCGACCAGCACGGCGAGACCGGCCAATAACGTCATCAAAAAGCCCGGCGCCGAGACTTGAATCAGCGCGCCGATTACGATGATCCCGCTAATCGCATTGGTAACGCTCATCAACGGCGTATGCAGCGACGGCGTGACATTCCAGATCACTTGATAGCCGATGAAGCAGGCCAGTACGAATACGGTGAAATGCGACATGAACGATTCCGGTGCGACCGACCCGACACTGAATAGTGCCAGGCCGCCGAGAATCAGCGGAAGCAGTTGCTTGACCGGTTGCGGTATCGGCAATCCTGAAGGTTTCTCGATGACGGCCGGGACTTTAGTATCGTCCGTTGTTTTCGGCGCGACAGACAATGTCGGCGGAGGCGGCGGCCAAGTAATCTTGCCTTCCTTGACAACCGTGGCACCGCGAATCGCTTCGTCTTCCATGTCGATATTGAGTTGTCCGTTTTTCTCGGGACAAAGATCGGTTAATAAATGTCTTAAATTGGTGGCATAGAGCTGGCTGGATTGATTCGCCAAACGGCTGGGCAGATTGCTGTAGCCGATGATCGTGACGCCATGCTCGACAACCACCTTGTCTTTTTGCGTGAGTTCGCAGTTGCCGCCTTGCTCGGATGCTAAGTCGACGACGATGCTGCCGGACTTCATCGATTCGACCATTGCTTTCGTGATCAACTTCGGTGCCGGTTTTCCGGGAATCAAAGCGGTCGTGATGATGATGTCGACATCCTTGGCTTGTTGCGCGAACAAAGCCATTTCGGCTTCGATGAATTCCTTGGACATGGTTTTGGCATAGCCACCGGTGCCGGAGCCTTCTTCCTCGAAATCCAGCATCAAGAATTCGGCGTCCATGCTTTCGATTTGTTCTTTGACTTCGGGGCGGGTGTCGAAGGCCCGGACGATCGCGCCGAGCGATTTCGCGGCGCCGATCGCGGCCAGCCCTGCAACGCCTGCGCCGATGACCAAGACTTTGGCGGGTGGAATTTTACCGGCCGCGGTGATTTGGCCGGTAAAGAAGCGGCCGAAATGTTGAGCCGCTTCGATGACGGCGCGATAGCCGGCAATGTTGGCCATCGAACTGAGCGCATCCATTTTTTGCGCGCGGGAGATCCGAGGGATGCTGTCCATCGCCAGTACCGTGGCGTTTTTCGCGGCCAGCTTCTGCATTAATTTTTCATTTTGTGCGGGCCAGATGAAGCTGATTAAATGCCCGCCGTCCTTAAGCAAATCGGCTTCGTCTTTTTTAAGTTTCGGATGTTTTTGGGGCGGACGCACTTTCATGACCAGATCGCAGTCCTGCCAAATTTTTTCGGGGCCGTCGATAATTTCAACGCCGGCGTTTCGATAGGCTTCATCCGAAATATCGGCGCCGAGACCCGCGCCGGATTCGACCGCGACCGAAAAACCGAGCTTGATGATTTTTTCGGCGGCCTCAGGCGTCGTCGCGACGCGCTTTTCACCTTCGTGTACTTCTTTAGGGATACCAATTTTCATAGTGCTTCCTTTTTGTTTTTGTTTAAGCACATCGTCCCGGTGTGAGGGCTACTGACCGATTAGACCTGTGGGCTTATAGGGCAATATCGTTGTTGATGTGCCGTGAATCGAGTCGAGCGTTATGAAATACGAAGTTAATTAAACTCCGCTTGCGGAGCATAGGCAATTCGCCATTGCATTTCAATAACTATTGATAATAACTGCGAGAAAGCCCAATCGAGGTAATTATTCAAATCACCTATAGTTCCCACGCAGAGCGTGGGAACTATAATTGCCGGGGACTGAATAGTTACAAAGCCGATGTTTTTCTTCTGAACAACGACTAATCGGTTGCGCAATGAATATGGAAATGAAAATGAACGAACCTGAAAAGCTTGCCGAAGCGGGGAAAAGCCGTTAGATTGTTTAAACTTAAAAACAAGGAGGTTACACATGCACCCAACACCGCTCACCATTCCCTTCAATCACTACCGATTCCATTTCGAAACCGAACATCCGGTTCGCCTGCCGGATTTTCCCGGCTCTGCCTGGCGCGGCGCATTCGGCCATGCCTTAAAAAAGACCGTCTGCGTCGTCCGTAATACGCCTTGCGCGCAATGTCTATTAAAAAACGCCTGCGCCTACAGCGTCGTGTTCGAAACGCCGCCGCCACCGGGTAGCGAGAAAATGCGAAAATACAATGCAGCGCCGCATCCCTTCGTATTACGTTTTCCACGGCAAGATGCCATCGACACGAGCTATGCGTTAGATATAATCTTGTTCGGACATGCCGAACGTTACTTTCCGTACATCGTTCATGCATTGCAAAAGGCCGGGATCGACGGCATCGGCGGACACAGACAACGCTTCGAATTGCATCATATCGATTATCTCGATTCCATGGAGGGCGGGCAAACCCTATATCGCGAGGGTGAACTGCAACCGAGGCCGCCGGCATCGATGCCTAAGATACCCGATCCGCCTGAATCGATTACGATTTCCCTGGAGACGCCGCTGCGCATCAAACAAGACGGAAAAAACCTGACGCCGGACCATTTTAATTTCGGCGCATTCTTCGCCAACCTGCTGCGCCGTCAATCCATGCTTAGCTACTTTCATACCGACACGCCGCTTGAAACCGACTTTGCCGGACTGACCAAACAGGCATCTGCAACGCATTGCACCGATACCAAGCTCCAATGGAACGACTGGACGCGCTACTCGTCGAGACAACAAACCGAAATGAACATGGGCGGACTGCTCGGCCGGTTCAGTTTAGACATGCAAGGCAATAATGAAGCATTTTGGCCTTATCTTTGGCTAGGCCAATGGACGCATGCCGGCAAGGCGACCAGCATGGGCCTCGGTGCTTACACGATTCTCCCGACAAGCTTGCCAGGTGAAGAAAAGTCAACGAAGTGGAGTAGCATCAAATAAACCCAAACACCCCTCTGTGGGAGCGATCCCCAGATCGACCCTCACCTAACGCTAGGTGAGGGTAAGCCGCAAAACCCAAGCCCCGAAAAATGTAAAAAACAAGAAGAACCCAATGCCCAACACAACCCTACTCGCCGTCACCGGCCTGACACCGCAAATCGTCACCGAAACGCTCTACGCTCTGCACAAGCAAAAAGACGAAATGCCGGCGCGCATCCATATCCTAACCACGGCCGAAGGCCGGCAACGCGCCAAACTAACATTGATCAACGACGGCTGGCTCAAGAGATTTTATCAAGACTACGATTTGCCCATTCCGCCATTCGACGAAAGCGATATCCATGTGCTGCAACGCGATAGCGGCGAACCGCTGCCGGACATCCGCAGCCGCGAAGACAACCAAGCAATGGCCGACGGCATCACCGAATGGATCAGACAATTGACCGCCGACCCGGAAAACGAATTGCACGTTTCGATCGCCGGCGGCAGAAAAACCATGGGCTTCTACGCCGGCTATGCACTGTCGCTTTACGGACGTTCGCAAGACCGGCTCAGCCATGTCCTGGTATCGCCAGACTACGAATCGCATCCGCAGTTTTATTACCCGACGCCGCAGTCGCAAATCATCTACGGCAACGACCCGACCCGAAAACCGCTGGACACGCAACACGCCGAAGTCGTCCTGGCCGACATAGCCTTCGTGCGCTTACGCCACGGCCTCGACCCGGCTTTACTCGAAGGCAAGACCAGCTTCAGCCGCGCCGTGGCCAACGCTCAACAAAAACTCGGCCCGCCCGAATTGACCATCGACTTCAAACAAAGAACCCTCAGCGCGCACGGCGCCGCGATCAAACTCAAACCGGTCGAACTGGCGTTTTATCTATGGCTGCTCAACCGGCAAGCGCACAACATGCCGCCTGTCACATGCCCGTCCGACGGCGTGCCCGACATGGAATACATGTTCGAATACCTAAAAAGCTACCGGCAAATCGCCGGCGAACTGGGCTTGTCCGACCGAACCTTGAAAACACTGGAAGAGGGCATGAGCAAAGCCTTTTTCGAACAAAGAAAATCCGGAGTCAACAGCCGTCTCAAAGAAGCATTCGGCGTCAACGCCAAACCCTACCTGATTACAGCAGTCGGCAAAAGACCTAGGACGGGGTATTGGATAAATTTGGAAGTAGGGCAGATAAACTACAAATAGGAGCAGACATGTTAAGAGCAGATTATCAAATTCGTTTCAATTGCCCGGCATTCTTGGGTGATGCCGAACAGCAATCGGCCTGGCGAACGCCTCCGTTCAAAGCTCTATTGCAGCATTGGTGGCGGATTGCGGTTGCCAAACAGTACAACTATGACTGGCAGGGCATGAGGGAAGCCGAAGGTCGCTTGTTTGGGCATGCGTGGCTGGACAACGGGAGTTGGGCGATGCGGAGTCGGGTGCGGATAAAATTGATCCATTGCAATCAAGGCGGCCTCACTGAATGGGTAAAAGATGATCCCAAAGTAAAACATCCTGAAGTGAAGTTTTCCATTGGCTCACAATTATATTTGGGCTATGGGCCACTGGATTTCAAAAAAGGATTGAAAAACTCTCCAGCCATTAACGCAAACGAGGAAAATCAGCTTACCTTGATTTATCCCGAAGCGGCAGATGAAGAGCTTACTCACGCACTACAGCTAATTCATTTGTTCGGCACTCTGGGTGGCCGTTCGCGTAATGCTTGGGGCTCAGTTGAATTATCAGCCACCTCTGTGGGAGCGACACCTTTGTCGCGACAAACACGACTACAAGGCCATGACGTTTTGCTAAATGGCAATGCCGATTTGACCCGGTTTCAGAGATCATTAAAAGATTGCCTGACTCAAGAATGGCCACACGCCATTGGTACGGATGAAAAAGGTATGTTGATTTGGAAAACGGAAGCTTGCACATCATGGATGGCTGTCATGAGGAAACTGGCGGAAGTCAAAATTGGCTATCGCACATCACTGAGTGTCACCAAACCGTTCGATGAAAGGCAGGTTCTCGCACTTCCAGTTACTCGTCACACGCCCAAAGAATTAAAAAACGACCGATTGGCTGGACAGATGCGCAGCAAAATCATTCAACAAAAGGGTAGGTTCATCGGATTGGTGTTTCACCTGCCTTGCAAGATACCGGTGGAAGTCGCTGGAAAATTACGCCACCCTGATGCACAAAAGTTGATTGCCAGTCAAGAAGCCATCTGGCGCAAAGTCCACGCCTACTTAGACTTATATCTGCAACGTACAGGGAGCAAATAATCATGGCTGATCACAAACTCTGGCAAGCCAAACTCGCCGCCCGCGTACACGACCCGGCAGAAAAAGCCTTGGTATTAATGCGCGATCCAGCAGGACATGAAGGCGGTACTACTTACGAATTGTTCAAACTGTTTTTTCCTAACGGCGTCGATACCGACATCAAAAACTGGATCAAAAA
>Ga0180009_10001940_pt1 | contig 24530 bp, 40 predicted proteins | sample OS_PC_MetaG_FD_123537 | JGI IMG/M metagenome (GOLD analysis project Ga0180009, IMG submission 123537) | Groundwater microbial communities from the Aspo Hard Rock Laboratory (HRL) deep subsurface site, Sweden - OS_PC_MetaG | ecosystem: Environmental > Aquatic > Deep subsurface > Groundwater...
AAAAATTAAGAGAAAAAGAAAAGTGTCAAGGGGAAAGTCAAAAGATAAATGGTCTTGAACGGCATATTAGCGTCCTTGGCGCTAATTTTTTAAGTTGTAGCGTTTAGTTTATCAACACATTCGAAATACGATTTTTAGAAACATTTATATTCTCTTAATCTATTCCTGCTTCCTATGGAAAAAAGCGTACAATACGGCGCATGGCAGGCCGTCAACAACTGCGTAAGACTCAAGAAAGGCGAAAAGCTTGTAATGATAACAGATAACGAAACATCCCTGATTGCTGACGCTATTTATCACGAGGCAGCTGCTGTCTCACACATAAAGCATCCTGTTTTCTTAATGGAAAAATTCGGTGAAAGGCCGGATGACGGCTCCAAGTCTTTGGAATTCCCAGAAGAGATTGCAAAAGAGCTTGCAGACGCTGATGTAAGCTTTTACTGCGCGCAGGGCAAGGCAGGGGAACTTCAGTCTTTCAGAAAGCCGATGATTAAAGTGGTAGAAGCAAACAAGAAATTAAGGCATGCGCATATGCCTGGAATGAATGAGGAATTAATGATGACTGGAATGTGCGCTGACTATGCAAAAGTGCAGGAAGTAAGCAAGAGAGTGTATGAGGCTGTGCACAATGCAAGGCAGATAAGGGTAACAACCCCTGTAGGAACAAACTTAACTGCTTATTTTTCCCAGCAAAGGAAATGGGTTATTTGCGACGGCCTTATACAGCCAGGGCACTGGAGCAACCTTCCTGACGGGGAAGTATTTTCATGCGTAAGCCTCGCAGACAAAGGCTGGCTTGTTGTTGACGGCACTTTAGGTGATTTTTTCTGCGGCAAATATGGAGATATGAGCTCGCATCCACTTGGTATAGGCATAAGAAAAGGCAGGATATCAGAATTCATTTGCCCCAACAAGCAGCTCTCTTGGGAGTTTGCTGATTATATTAAGCAGGACAAGAATGCGAACAGGCTTTCTGAATTTGCAATCGGAACAAATGTTGGCTTGGACAGGCTTGTCGGCAACCTTTTGCAGGATGAGAAATTCCCGGGCGTGCATGTTGCTTTTGGGGACGGCTATGAAAACAAGACAGGATGCAGGTGGAAATCAGAGGCGCATGTTGACTGCGTAATGAGGGCATGCACTGTCTATGTTGACGGAAAAAAGATAATGGAAGCAAGCAGGTTCCTGATTTAGAAAGGCATATATAGCTGATTATCATTATCTGGAATATGCCCAGCTTAGAAGACAGGCTTTTTTACCGCCTTGAAGCGAATCTTAACCACAGGGATGAGGTTATTGAAGAATACAGGCATATGATTGATGTGATGCGGGATTATTCTTTAAATCATGACATTACTGTGCAGCTTATGGCTGCATTGAACATACACAGACGAAGATATAGTGCGGAAGGGGCGGAGATCACAGCAGAAGATATAGGGAAGTACAGCCCACTTCATGGCAGTGATTATGTTGATGCTTATGAATCAATGCATGGCATAAAAACATTTACCTTTCATATTGGATTGGCAGAAGAAAACAGATGCAGATTAATGCATAAGATGGGGATGCCTTCATGGGTAGGGGCAATATTCTGCATTCCTGATGCCTTTACCAGCTTTAAATTGCAGCCGCTTTTTTTTAACGAATTTGGGATTGTAATCTCGGGGAAAATTGGGAATACTTACCGGAGTTTTCAGCATGAGGCGCTTCATATGGACAAGCGGTTCTATTCATTAAATTTTAATAATCTTGTGACCTTTGATGCCAAGACAAAATATTCTTTAGGGCTTTGGAGGGCAAAATTCCAGGCGCATATTATTGATGAGGTCCTTTCTTTCATGTGTTCAGGAATAACAAAGCAATCTGTGGCAGATAGCTGGCAGGGCCATTACTGGCAGTATTATTTTGATGGGATTTTTCAGATATACTATCCTAAAATAAAAGCCGAAGAACAGGCTGTTCAAAAAAAAGAGATGGGCATTATCCTGGCGCCTGTCAAAGCGCAAATAAATGGTGCTGTAGATATCTCTTTTTATCTCAAGGCGCAGCTTGATGCTGACATTCTTACCCCCTTGTTTTTTGCTTTGGGCCCGAATAAAGAGGAAATAAAGCATGGCATATTTTACGGGCATTTTTCAGATTTAAAAGCATGGGCGATTCTGCTTAATAATGGCGCTGCAACGCCTAACAAAATAAAACAGCAGCTGCGGAAAAAGGGCTATTGCAGGGACAGCGTTATTTTCTCTTATATGAAAAGATGAGATAAAGTATATATATCTGAAAAGAATAATCACCCTTATGGCTGAGCTTGAAGACAGATTGCTGCATTGCCTTGAGGTGAATCTTAACCATAAGGATGAGGTTATAAGCGGGAACAGCTGGTTTGCTGGCCATATGCGCATGTCTTCATTCCATTTGCATCTTGCTGATACACTTGCAACAGCCCTTAACATCTACAGGAAAAATTATTTTGTCGATGAGAATTATAATTTTGTAACTCCGGCTGACGTTGTTCCATATACTCCGCTTCATACAAAAGAAGCAATAGACAGGTATGAGCTAAAGTATGGCATAAGGACATTTATGTTTGCAATTCATGTGCCGAATATGAACTGGAGAAGACTTTTAAAAAAGCTCGATATCCCTGGCTGGGCAGGCGGAATATACCTTCCTGCAGGCAGGTTTAATGGCTTTTACCAGGCTCCCTGGCATTTCAGCAGCTTTGGGCTTGAAATAATGCAGGATAAATCCTGTTTAGAGCATGAGGCATTGCACTGCGACAGGAGGGTGTATTCAGCCAACTGTAATGAAATAAGCGGCTTTGACGCTAATCCGGATTATAAGAATGAAAAGCTTATAACAAAAGTGCAGATGTCGTTTGTTGATGAAATGCTCTGCTACATTCATGACGGGAAAAGCCAGATCTCATTGAAAAAGCTGCTTAAAGGCAAATATTGGGGCAGGGAAATAGATTTTATTGTAAGCAGGTTCAAGGGATTAAATCAGGAGGATAAGCGAAAGAAAAGCAAGGAAATTGAAAAAAAGATTAACCCTGTAAAGCTTGCAATTCCTGATGCAGTAAGGGCTGCCCATGCATTAAAATATATGCTGCCTCCTGATATTCTTACGCCTTTGTTCTATTCATTGGGCCCGACAATAGAAGAGATTAAGGCAAAGCAGTTCAGGCCTCCTTTTGAGGACATAAAGCTCTGGGCAGACGCGCTTGGAAATGGAAGAATCAAGCCTGAAACAGTTCTTGAGCAGCTTCAAAAAAGAGGATACTGCACAAGGGGAAGGATTACAGTTATCCCGCCAGAGCCTGCCAGCGCAGCCCCGCTTATATATGCGAGATATGAATAAGCATTACTTTTATAAACATAAATCCCGCCTTATATGTCATGCAAAAAACAATCCTCATATTCTGCGCGCACTCTGATGATGAGGCAGTGGGGATGGGCGGCGCAATTGCAAAGTACTCTGCAGAAGGCAAATCAATAATAAAAGTTGTGTTCTCTTTTGGGGAAAGCAGCCACCCTCATTTTCAGGAGCATGTTGTAATCAACAGAAGGCTTGAGGAAACAGAAACAGCAAGCAGGAGCATTGGCATTACAAAAACAATATTTTTAGGTATGCGCGACACAAAAGTAAGGGATGATATTGAAAAGACAAATGCTGTTGGAAAAGTAAAGCACCTGATAAATGAATACAAGCCTGAAAGAATCTTTGTGACATCTGCAATGGACATGCACCCTGACCACCAGGCAGTAAACAAGGCTGTTCTAAAGGCAGTTGACTCATTAAGAAAGAATTATCCTGTATATGAGTATGAGGTGTGGAGCGTTGTAAAGGAAAACAAGCCTGTTTTATATATTGATATCACTCCTTATTATAAGAAGAAAATGGCTTACACAAGGATGTTTGCAAGCCAGTGGCAGTGGCTTTACGCATTAAGGCTGCCTGTATATTTCAGGACAAGGTATTACGGCAGCAAGAACAGCTGCAAGTACGCTGAAAAGTTTTACAAGGTGAGATAAATGAAGGTAATGTTTTTCGTGACAGGCATTGGGTACGGTGACGCGACAAGGGTGCATGCTGTAATCAGTGAAATGCTGAAAAAAGATCCTGAAACCAAGATTCTGATTGCAGGCTATGACTGCTCTTTGAATTATTTCAAGGGCAAGTTCAGGACAATTAAAATCAGCGGGTACAGGATGCCAGGCACTGAGATGAGATTCAAGTTTTCCTCTTTTGTTGTTAATAATTACCTTCTCCCATTCACATGGTTTTTTACAACATTTAACCTGAAGAAGAAGGTAAAGCAGTTCAATCCTGACATAATTGTAATGGATTTAGAGCCTGCCGGGATTACAATGGCAAGATTGTTCAGCAAGAAGTGCATTGCATTGTACGGCTTTGACCCTGTATTGTATGATGAGTATGCATTTCATCACAAGCCAAGCAGGCTGATGGCAATGGAGGCTTTTTACCTGAAAAAGAACTATTCGCTTTCAACTTATACAATAGTTGTTTCATTATTGAAAAGAAAGAGAAGCCTTGTTTACAATTATACAGAGCCTGTTGTAAGGATGATGCCTAACGAGCTTGCCTCTGAGGCCAAATTAATGAAAGAGCTTAACCTTGAGAGAAGGCCTGTGCTTGTAATGCTGGGCGGCTCAAACTTCGGGGCTGCTTTGGCAAAGAATATTGTAAAGATTGCAGCTGACTTTAACGAGCTTTTCATAATATTCGGCTCAGGTATTGAGATTGAAAAGAGCAATAATGTAATTCACTTGCCTTTTACAGATGATTTTTTCAAATATCTTAAGGTTGCAAAAGGCATGATAACGCTTGCAGGGCAGAATGCATTGGGGGAAGGGCTTGCTTTCAAAAAGCCAATGCTTGTTTACCCGATACAGAACCATGTTGAGCAGCAGCTGAATGCATATGCTTTGAAAGATATTGTAATGGTTGGGAGGAACATAATGCCAGAGGCTTTGAAAAAGTCAGTGAGTGAGTTTATTGCATCGCTTCCTGAGCTAAGGCATAAGATTGTAAAAGCGTCTTTCAACACCGGCGGCGCAAGGCAGGCTGCTGAGATGATATTAAGACTGGCCAAGATGAAAAAATGAAATTCAATAATGTATTGCTTTGGTGCGAATTTCCATTAAGGGCTGACTGGAAACAGTTGAACCTGCTTTTCAGAAGGCAAGGCATTAAGGCAAGATGCTATATTGCTGTTGAAAGCCCTGAAGAGCTGCGGGACTGGAAAAGGCAGCTTGCCAAATGCAAGGATATTATAGTGGAAGGCGCATGGCCTGTAATCTCTCTGGAAAAGGGCTATTGGTTCTCTAGCTTTATTGAAAAAAAAGAGATTGACACGCTTGATAAGTTCAAATGGGCTAAATTAAAGATTGACATTGAGCCGCCTTACAGATATTTTAAGAGATGGACGGTATTAATGGCTGTGGTTTGGGTGCTTTTGCATCTTTTCTTTCCTGCAAAAAACAAAAAATACCTTGCTGAAAGATTGATGAAGCTTGATGCCAATAATGAAGTTATATTATCTTCCTTTCCATTGCCTGATTTTCTTTTGAAAAGATACGGCTTTGTCAGGGATAAAAGGTTTAAGTATAATTTTATGGTTTATACAAGCATGTTTCCGTTTTTCCTTAAGCAGCTTTACAGAATTTATTATAAGTTTTTCATAAAATACCAATTAAAGAAAGACAAGGAAACTTATTTTGCGCTTGGCCTGCTTGCCAAAGGCGTGTATAATGCAGAGCCTGAGTACAAAAATGTCAAGCAGTTCAAAAAAGACATTAAATTCCTGCAGCGCAACAATGTGAGAAACTGCGTTGTCTATTCAATTGAAGGCATAAACCAGAGAAAAGACCCTGAAGAATGGGTAAAGGCAATAAAAGAAAGCATGGAGTAGGTTTTTCGCAAGCTTTATAATAAGCAAACACAATAACAAACAATATGGCTGTAAAGAAAGTGCTAAGATACAAGGATTACGAGTTTTTTTGGGAAAAGGGAGACTTGCATACTCATCTTGGTGTTTTGAAAGAGAAAAATATACAAAAAGCAAAAGACAAGGCAAAGACAAGCAAGGGCGTTATTTTTAAAGTGTTTGAGCCGCGCTTTACTGATTTAGTCAGGGCAATGCAAAGAGGGCCGCAAATGCCTTTCCTAAAGGATGTTGCAATTATCACTTTTTACTCAGGCATTACAAATGAAAGCCTTGTTGTTGACGCAGGCTCCGGCTCTGGGTTGTTAGCTATTTCTTTGGCAAGAATCGCAAAAAAGGTTGTCTCTTATGAAAGGGATAAAAGATTTTTTGGCTTGGCTAAAAAGAACTCTGCATTGTTTGGCTTAAAGAATATTACGTTTAAGAACAAGGACATATACAATGGAATTGGTGAGAATAAGATTGATCTTGTTGTATTGGATTTGCCAGAGCCGTGGAAAGCTGTAAAGCGCGCTTCCAAGAAGCTTAAAGTCGGAGGCTGCCTTTGCGCTTATTTGCCAAACATCAACCAGACTGAAAAGCTTGTGAAAACCGCTTCCAAGCAAGGCTTTGGGCTTGCAAAGACAGTTGAAATCATTGAAAGGGAGTGGGTTGTTGATGAGAAAAGATTAAGGCCTTCGCATAAGATGTACGGGCACACTGCATTTTTGACATTTATGAGGAAGCTCTAAAAATATTTTTCCTTGAACCCCTTAACAGATGCATTCATTGAGGCATTTGGATTTGCATCATAAAAAGGAGATTTCCTGTAGCTTTGTATCCAGTCTACTTCTACTTTTGCTTCCAAAGAAAAGCCGCTGTAAGTTTTGCCTGCCTTGCTAAATATGTGATATGTTTCCATGTTTGCCTCAAAAATAAAAATCGTAGGGGCGGATAAGCCGCCTTTTGTAAGTGTCCTGAACGCCTTCTCGTAAAGAGAGACTTGGAGCCACTTGCCGGCATTCAACTAAGCGCCTTTAAAGGCTTGCATCGGAAGGTGCTGGCCGTTCCACCATTTCCATGGAAGATGCTCAATCTTAGCTTCTGTCTCCAAAAGCATCATCCTATCATTGCCAACCATGGCTGTTTCGTTTCTGTGCCGTTGACTTCCCTGTGCGGGAACTTCCTTTCGGAAGCATCCTTTTCGGCAGCCATTAGAGCCGTTGAAGGCTGAAATGACATCCTTTTGATGGGCGGACTTTCCTCACACACTAAAGTGCGAAGCCGGTTCGCGCCCCTACGAGTGTTTTATGGTATGAATTAGTATTAAAGCTTTTGTATTAAAATATATTGCTTAGCATATTGCTTACGTTGTCTGTCCACCAGCTGGAATGTACAACAAGGTATGCTGCAATTAAATCAAACAATCCTTCTGCGCACCATCCTACTGGCTTATTGATAGCTCCAACGCCACCACCCACAACGCTTCCTGCAAGACCTGTTAATCCGCCTGCCATACCTATTGAGCCAAGCCCGTGCATAACATGCTCAAGCCCGCAGGCGCTGTTAGGTGTGTCTCTAAGATACATGCACGCTGTCTGTATTGTCTCTGTATCAGCTCCGCAAAGTGCGGCATATCCTGCTGCTGCTAATACTCCAAATATTACTGTTTTTATCATTTTGTTCTCCTCATTAAACTCTTACATTAATTCTATCTCTTCTGAGCTCTTAGCGCTCTCCCTTAATCAAGGAGGTCAAATATTGTCGGTGTTGCTATTCTCAATGCCCTTTCCAGTGTAATCCTTCTGCCGTCAAGGTCTTTGACAATCCTTGCCTCTCCTGGAACGCTTGTCTTATTGCACATTTGATACATGCCAATGAGGTTCATCCCGTGCCATTCAGGCCTATATTCGCCTGGATGCGGGTCAAGCACAGGGCCCACCCTTAATGTGCCTTTGCTTGTTTCAAGCTCGTCGTTTATGTGGTCGTATGTAGTGTTTCCCACAAATACGAATTCTGCGTTTGTGTTTGTCATTTTACTGCCCCCTCCTTTCTTTTTAGAGTAAGGATAAACTCGTTTATTGTTACTATCTGCTAGTTACTACCAATATATAAGCCTTTCGTTTAGCTTTCAAAAGCAAGTATGATAACAAAAAAGCCCCAGCTGGCATGAAGTGTTTTCGGTGGGCTTTATGCCCGCCAGCGGATTAAACGAGCTTGCGTTTACTCAACAAACACAGCCGCAGCAATAACAGAAGTCCACAGCCCTGTCTTATTCCCCTCTGCTGACTGCGCAATATGGCTTGTCCTGAATATGTGCTCAGAAGCCTTGTATATCTGCTTTCTCTCGTCCCATGCTGTTTCAGGGTCAAAAGGCACGCCCAGGGTTGTTGCAAGCATTGTGGCTGCCAAATCCTCTGCATATTCCCCTGCAATTTCCCCTTTCTCGCCAAAGCTGTGGTGCTCTGAAAGATAGCCGTAGTTCTTTTCCCTGTCTGTGGGCACTGCAACGCCAATTGCAGCGGATACAAGCCTGTTAGGCTCATTGGTTTCATTCCTTGCCATAACGCAGTACGTAACCTGTCCTGCCTGCAGCATTGGCTCGCCCTCTTTCCTTGGGATAATCTTGCAGCCCGCGGGAAGTATGCTTGAAACAGTGACAAGGTTGCACTTTTCAATGCCTGCATCCCTTAATGCCAATTCAAATGATGCAAGCTTGTCCTTGTTCACTCCAACTCCTTTTGTGAAAAAAATTTTCTTCGGAACAAATGCCATTAGTCTTTTTTGTATGAAATCATTTTTAAAGGTTTCGCTTTTTCAAAAGCGCCATTTCAAAGCCAAAATAGCTCTGCAGAGAATTCCCCTCGTCAAAAAAATTCGCTTCCGCCTTGTTTGAAAATTGTCCATAATATCCTGCTTTATTCATTTTATTTTCATGCAAACACAAAGCATTTCCGCTTTTCATGAAAAATAACTTGTTTTTTTTCAGCAAACTTTATAAACAGCAGGCGAATTCAACCACTTGCCATTTGACAAACACTCGTAGCTTTTATAAAGAAGCTATGATTTACAGTTCATGTCGGCTGGTTCGCAGTGCTTGAATCAGAGCCAAGGCGAACCACTCCGTCATGAAATAAAATGCGAATAGCAAAACGGAGGTGTATCATGACATACAAAAAAGAAGAGGATGCAGGGGTTCCTGCAAAGGCGTATTCTGTTGCGGCAGAAAAACCAGCAAACCGGCCTGTGAAGAGTTACAGGTGCGGGAATTTCAGCGGGGCCATATGGTCCAATGAAAAAGACACTAAAGAAGGCAGCATAAGCTTTCTCACTGCGTCTCTAAGAAGAAGCTGGAAAGACAAGGCAGGAAGCTGGAGAGACGAAACAGTAAACTTAAGAAAGAACGATGTTGCCAAGGCAATACTTCTCCTGGGCAAGCTTCAGGAAGAAATGTTCTTTTCGGAGGCAGAAGACAATGAGTAAAAAGGAAACCAAGGAAATGGGAGTTTCAGACCTGCCAGGGGTGGGAGCTGCAACTGCTGAAAAACTGAAAGACGCAGGGTATGATTCATTAATGGCAATAGCTGTTTCAACTCCAGGAGAGCTTGTTGAGGCTGCAGGAGTTGGAGAGGCTGTTGCAAGAAAAATCATCAATGCAGCAAGAAACAACATGAACATGGGTTTTGAGACCGGCGAGGAGCTTTTGAAGAAAAGGGAGATGGTTGGCAGGATATCAACAGGCAGCAACATGCTTAATGCCTTGGTAGGCGGCGGCTTTGAGACAGGCGGCATATGCGAGACATACGGGGCTTTTGGCTGCGGCAAGACAAGCATTGCGCACCAATTGGCTGTTAGTGTGCAATTGCCTCCTGAGAAAGGCGGGCTTAACGGCGTTGCTGTCTGGATTGACACTGAGAGCACTTTCAGGCCTGAAAGGGTTGTGCAGATAGCAAATGCAATGGGATTAGACCCTATGGAAACATTAAGGAATATCAGGTGTGTCAGGGCATATAACTCAGACCATCAGATGATTATTGCTGAAAAAGTCGAGGATTTGATAATAAAAGAAGGGCTTCCTGTGAAGCTTGTTGTTGTTGATTCCTTGACTGCGCATTTCAGGGCTGAGTTTGTAGGAAGAGGCACATTAGCTGACAGGCAGCAAAAGCTGAACAAGCATATGCACATCCTGATGAAGCTTGCTGACATGCACGCGCTTTGCGTTTACGTGACAAACCAGGTAATGGTAAAGCCGGATGTTTTCTTTGGAGACCCCACTGTAGCCATTGGCGGCAATATTGTGGGGCATAATTCGCAGACAAGATTGTATCTGAGAAGGGGAAAAGCAGGCTCAAGAGTTGCAAAGCTTGTTGACTCTCCGCATCTGCCTGACGGCGAGGCAATCTTTGAGATTACAGAAGAAGGCATTATGGATTCGAAGTGAGAATCTCTTTTTTTATTTTTTTGAATCACAATGAAAATTGTATTTACAGAGCATGCGCTCTATAGGATTAAAAAAAGGAGCGTCATGATGCAGGAAGTGGTTGATGCAATCAAGCAACCGCATCTTACTATTAAGAAGCATGGCTTATATTACTTTCAAAGAGAGGCTGGGAGGGGTGTTATTGAAGTGTGCTGTGAGAAGACAGAAAGTAATATAAAGGTTATAAGCGTCTATTGGATGTAACATGGAAATCAGATATGACAAGGAAGCGGATGCAATATACATTGAACTTAAAAAGGGAAAGTTCGCCAAAAACAGGAAAATTGATGATTTAATGGTTATTGACATGGACAAAGCCGGGAAATTGCTGGGGATAGAACTTTTGAATGTAAGCAAGCAGATGCCTGCCGAGTCTTTGGCTGAGGTTCATGTGAAGAATGGTGTGCTTGGTAAATCTATTTGGGATAATCAGAAAGATGAAATCCGGGATAAGCTGTGAAGAAATGATAGGATATATCAGGCAGATGGTTGAGCAAGGCTGAATAAGATTTCATCCGGGTCATATATCACTTTATGGCTTTTGATTACCTCCTCTGCAAACTTCGAGCCTTTCTTAAGCGAGTTTTTGAAATCATTTGTTTCAAACACCTGCGCCATAACCATTGCTTTTCCCCCTTTTTTCCCCACTGCAATTGTTCCAAACTTTCTTTCAAATTTGTTAACGTCTTTCTTTACAAGCAATAAAGCATCAATGTCAGAGCCTTCCCGCGCATTGCCTTTTGCCACAGAGCCGAATATTGCGATTGCATCTATATCTTCTATGAATTCCTGCAGCTGCCGCCATAATGCTTCAATGTAATAATGGTATTCTTTCTGCGGGATTGCCCATATGCCAAGCTGCGCCTTTACATTTTCATCAGCTTCTATAAACCCCTGCTCTGCATTTCCTTTCATTGCTTGTGCAAAATACACAAACCCCTTTCCTATCGAATATGCTGTGTAAGGCCTTGTCTTGCCTTTTATTGCATCTGCCTTCTTAATCATCCCTTTTCTTTCAAGCTCTGCAAGGTGCTTGTGAAGCCCTGGAAGCGAGATATTCATTATTCTTGCAATTTCTGTGGGTGTCTTGTTGCCCTTTGCCAGAATCCTTATTATTTCCCACTGCCTGCCTTCAATCATATTATTTAGATAATTAGCTAAGTATTTAAATATATCGGCAAGGGAATCTGGTTGCGTGAAAACAAGCTTTATAAGCCCTATAAACGCCTTCCTACTGCCAGATGACAGCAAAACTATATTCTCAAATCTCTATACCAAAGTTTCTATATCTTTAAATATAAACACTGCCTTATAACAAGCAGGGGGTGAGAGCATGGTAGGGCTTCTCTACCACGGGATGGAGAGAGAGCAGACCCTACTGGCGAGGAGGCAGATCCAGATTTCAATCGCCACAGTATTGATGCTCGCAGCATTGACAGTCACTACGCTTTACAGCCTGCTTTTATTGCCGTAGGTATCTGTTCAGGGGATATGGCCTGGAAAGGCTGTATCCTTTTCTCTTTTTGTCTTTGCATGCAGTAATTTGGGCTAAATGCAAGCCTTACAGAAAGCTTTAAATAGTAGAAGTAGAATTAGTATAAGTATGGTTATACAATTTAAAAACAGGAAGAAGGAGCTGAATGAAATAAGCGAGGTTTTGGAGAGCAAAAAGTTTGAATTGCTGATAATTTACGGCAGGCGGAGGATAGGCAAAACAGAGCTTGCCTTGAAGGGAACTGAAAAAAAGAGCCGCATATATTACCTTGCTATCGGGGAAAACAACCTTGAAAGGTTTTACAATGTCTGCCTTGCCCATTTCCCTGAAATCAGCAGGATAAAGCAGGATTGGGAAGCCCTGTTTGATTTCCTTAAAGACAGGGCAGGGGCTGTGGTTTTGGATGAATTCCAGAACATGATAAAGGAAGACAGAAATATACTTCATCTTTTCCAGTCAATTGTTGATTTAACGCTAAAAAATTCCAGGCTGAAATTGATTCTTCTTGGCTCTTCAGTTTCCATAATCACTTCAAAAGTGCTGGAGCAGGGAAGCCCGCTGTACGGCAGAAGGACAGGCTCCATGCATCTGAAGGCAATATCCTTTTTTGACTTGCATCTGTTTTTTCCAAAAGCGAAAATTGAGGAGCTGATAGAGATATACGGGTTTGCTGACGGCATCCCGTTTTATCTGATAAGGATAGACAAGGGGTTGTGGCCTTGGCTTAAGGAGGAGATAAAGTCTGAAAGAAGCTTTCTTAAGGATGAGGTTGATTTTCTGATGAAATACGAATTTGAAGATGCGGGGACATACAAGCTGATTCTTGAAGCCATAGCCAACGGGAAGACAAAGCTCAATGAGATTAAGGATTTTATCAGGGTAAAAAGGACAGACATCAGCCCATACTTGAAAAGCCTTATTGATGTAAAGATGATAAAGCGGCTTGTTCCCATAACCGAGAATGAGAAATCAAGAAAAGGAAGGTATTATCTTGCTGACTCTTTCCTCAAGTTTTGGTTTAAGTATATTTACCCGAACATAAGCGCCATTGAAGAAGGCATATTTGACATTGCAATCATAAAGAGCAATTATCCTGAGTATCTTGGCAAGGTATTTGAAGATATTGCAGTGCAGTACCTGATAAAAGAAAGAAGGGCATTAATTAAATTTAATAAAATAGGCAAATGGTGGCATAAGGATGTAGAAATCGATATTGTGGCATTTGATGAAACAACAAAATCCGCCTTGTTTGCCGAATGCAAATGGAAAGAAAGTGTAAACGCTGCTGAAATAGTGAAGCTGCTGAGCCAAAAGGCAGGCATGGTTCTGTGGAATAATGGGGGCAGAAAGGAGGCATTTGCTGTCTTTGCAAAATCCTTCAGCAAAAAGATCACTGAATTTGAAGGAAAAAGGGTTTTATGCTTTGATTTGGCAGACTTGGAAAGGGCGCTGAACAAAAGTTAATTTTCAATCGCCGCAGTGTTGATGCTCGCAGCATTGACAGCCACTACGCTTTACAGCCTGCTTTTATTGCCGTAGGTATCTGTTCAGGGGATGCGGCCTGGAAAGGCTGTGTCCTTTTTTCTTTTGCAGGCAATAGCAAATCTTCCATCATTCCATACTTCAGCATTGTTTCCACGCTTGCCAATGCTAATTTTAGATTTGCCGCCAACAATGGAACATCCGCTACTGTGATTATCAAGTCAGCGTTTAAAATAACACCCTTGTTTAGCGCCCTGTCTAATAATTCCACAATCCCTGTATTGTTGTTATGCGTCATTTTCTGCGAAAGAATACGGGGGAAACGGCCCCGCTAATTGAAAAGAAAAGCCATCATTCTTCTTACCCTCCAAAAACTCATTTATCCCGCTTATCTGCTCAGCCTTTATTAAAACCGACAGGTTTAACAGCAAATCCCTGTCTTCTTTAATAGATATTTTAGAAACATTAATCTTTATGTCGCCTGTTATCTCTTTAATCTTGTCAAAAAACATTTGCCTGAATTCATGGATTTTATTTTGAGCGAGTTCATTGGATTTGGCTTTTGCTTTACTGGCCAAAAGATAATTCAGGCCCGGGCCTTTTTTGGTTTTATCAATATCTTCCTGCTGTGCTGCATCTCCAATTAATTTTTCTTTTTCATAATATATCCGTATGCCGTATTCGGTTTTTCCCTTTATTTTAGCCCATGCTGCTTCTAATAATTCGCTGTCATTGTTCAGCCATGCTTTAAGGTTGTATCTGGAGTCCATATCGCCTTTTTTGATTATGGTGTTGAAAGACAGCGGGATAACGCCGCCGAAATGTTCCATGGCTTTATCCAGAATGTTATTGTGCTGTATTATTAATTCTTTGATTTCCTCCGGCTCTTTTGCAAGGTAAGGCTTTTCTTCGCAATTATGGACTATTGCGCTGAAGCCTCCTTCATTGATTGTGTAAACCTTGGCTCCTTTAATGCCTGCTTCTTCCCAGCCAGGGCTGTTTCCTGCTTTTACAATTCCATAAACATACAAGGCGTCGTCCGGCATGCTACAAAACCTCTTTTCCTGATTTTATTGGTATTAGCTGTTCCATGGTGCCATTTATATGTATCGGCTGTTGTGGAATCTTTTTGGCTTCTTGTCTTATACGCTCCATGGTGTCATTTATAGGCATCAGCTGTTCCATGGTATCATTCACCAGATTGTCCAAGTCAGCCCTTATCTTGCCTGCTGTTTTTTCAAGGTTATTTTCTTTTTTGATTTTTTCTATTGTTTCGCCAAGCTGCATGAAAGCAAGCCCTAATTTTTCAGCTTCTTCCTCTGAAAGCGAACCGCCATCCAGCCTGTGTACTGCCTGCTTTTGCAAGACATCTTTGATGATTTCAACTAATGCAATAACGAGCCCTAACAGCCCTTCTTTCAGGTTATCGCTGTCCACTTTAATGGTCATTTTGTCAGCTCAACCGCCAAAACGCCTTTTTTATACCCTTTTTTCTTAATGTTTTTGAAATAATTAGGCAGTTCTATAGATTTATTGAAATTAGGGCCGTTAACTAGCAGATTTTTTTCCTTTATCCTCACAATAACATCCTCGCTTGGAACTTTTACAGCCAAAATTAATTTGTCGCCCTTTTTTTCGTACCAATAATCTTCTTTCATAACAATGGTGGAACTGTCTTTTTCAAAATGTTTTCTTCCTTCAAACCTTCCTTCAAACAGCGGCCTGAAAGAAAGCCGCGACTCGACGACCCAGTCTTTCCTTTCACCTTTTTTTAGATTCTCTTCTATTTTTTGGTTGACTTCCCTGAACCTTTCTTTGAAGACATCAGCCTTCCCCAACTCCTTAAAAAAGCCGCCTAAAAAAGGCACGCCGCCTAAAAAAGTTTCTACATGGTGTTTATTCTCTTCTTCGTTAATCTCTTCATTTTTATCTTCTTTTTTCATTTTTTCTTTTTTATTTCCTTTTTTCATCTTTTCCCCCCTTTAGTTTTAAAGCATTAATCACTTTTCCCCAGCTGACACTTATCAGCCCAAGGAACGACCATTTTTTAGCTTCTGCTTGCTCTTTCCCTGTTTTTAATGCAGCTTGAATTTGTTCGCGGTCTTCCCCAATCTTTTGGATAATACCGCCCAAAAAGGGAATTTTTGCCAGCAAATAACCGGCGACAGCATCTTCGCCGCTTTCTTCGCACATTCTTCTTTTAGTTCTTTGTCTGGCCATCAGCCTTCCTCTTATTTTTCCTTTTTTGATTTGTAAAGCCCGAAAAACTTTGCTGAAAACACGAATGGAACCTTAACAATCGCCTTGAGCTTGCTAACAGGGCCAAGCTCAAGCTCTGCGCCTCCGACCAGCGGGTATTTTACTTCTGCTTTTAGCTTGCCTTTCTCTATTTTTGCCTTGGCTTTGACAGGGTACATCTTTCCACCTCCTTTATTTTACTGCAATGGCATAGCTTTTGTCCAGTTCTTCAACAAGCACTTCTTTTCCTTTCCATTTGTCAATATTATCCCTTACATTGTATCTCTTGTCTTTGCTGAAATATTTTCCTATAAACTTGCGGAGCTCGTTCTGCCTTTTTTCACTGGCACGGGTAATGCTGTGTCCCAGCGTGCCGTCGGCTTTTAACCTGCAGTAAAATGTTTCACTGAATATTTTGCCGTCTTCTGTTTTTAGATTTAGAATAACCGCGTCTGTATCGCTGAAGCCAATACCTTGAGGCTTGTGCTTTTTCCAGATTGCGTCTATACTCCTTATTTTTGCATTTTGTATTGCGGCTTTCATTCTTCTTTACCTCCTTTTGTATCTGCGTTTTTATCTTTTCGATGCGCATTTGGCAATCCCATATTTTCTTGCTTGTCCCTATTGCTTTCATTTCTCTGCATATCCATTAATTTTACCTCTCCGTGTTCCAGAGCAATGCTTTTCCATCCGCATGAGCAAGCCTTTTCAACTTTTGAAAACATCGAGCTTCCGCATTCAGGGCAGAATGCTTCCGGCGTACAGCCAAGCGATTTCCACGCGGGCGCGTTTAAGTTTGTTCCAGAAGGGAACGCCAGGCCGAATTTAGCAGCTGTTTCAAAGCTTGCCAAAGCCGCTCTTATCTTTATTCCCAAAAGCTCAGTGCCTGCCAAGTCTATTTTGATATCAGCGTTTATCACCAGCCCTTTGTCAAGAATCCTGTCTATGAGCTCGGCAAGCCCGCTTTCGCCCCTATTGCTGGGAATCATATTGCTTTCCCCTCTTTCTCAATCTTTTCCCATTTGTTGCCGTAAATCCTTTCCCTCGGCTTTACAAGAGAGTATTTCGGCTTTGCCGGCACAGTGGAATGAGTTGCCTGGAATCTGTGTATTGATTTTGGTTGTAGCCCGTCTTCATGCAGCCGGCTGAGGCAGCTGCTCGGATTTAAATTAGGCAGCTTTCCTGATTTTTTCGCTTTCATCAATGCCTGGTTGCTCTTTATCTTTTGCTTGTACCTGTCCCTTTGCTGGAATATGTTGATCCTTGCTTTGTCCCTCCATACTTCCATTTTTCGTATTGTCTTTTTCAAAAAATTCTTTCTTTTCTTGCCCACCATCGGACTCCTGCCGATAGAGCTTCTTCCAATTGAATCCACCATTGTAGTTACCTCCTTTTTTATAGTGCTTGAATGTTCATATCTTTTGATAAATTTTCTATTATCTTTTTTGTTGTTTCCCGCTTTTCCAATAATGCTCCATGCTTTTCCTTGTATTCTTCTTCTGATACGTCCCCAATCTCAAAAAGCAATCTGTTCTCTTTGATTTCATTATTAATTTTTTCAAGATTATACTTCTCTTTTAAGGCATAATCCCTTATCAGCCCCAGCAGCCAGACTATATCAAACGGCTTTAACGTCTCCTTAACCGCTCCCAATAATAAATCATCAACGATTAGCATGTTCGCCTCCTGAAATCTTTATATTTACAAACGAATACGGCGGCCAAGGGCCTGTATAAACGAATTTCAGGCTCTTATGCCTATTTTCAAGTTTCTCTATTTCTTCTGAAAATTCTGCAAACTTATCTTTTTCAACCAAACATGAATGGTTCAGGACAAGCCTGTCGCTAAAAACACTGCCTTTTACGCTTTTGATGCTGAGCTTGTTCAGCGATTCTAAAATATCTCTCTGTACTTCTTCTTGAACTTCGTCTGCTTGATTTTTAATTACCTTTACCCCTAATTCAACTTTGTTCTCAATAAGAGAAAATGTTTCCTTAAACACGCTGTAAGAGCTCTGCAATACTTTCTTTAAAATCTTTTTAGTTTTAAAGACAGTGCCGAAGGACATCGGGATTACGGTTGTCTTTTCCGCTATCTTCTTCAATATATCCGCATGCCGCAAGGCTTCCTCTTCTTCCAGCAAAGGATGCAGAGCCGGATAAGCGCTGAACAGAACAACAAAGTCCCTCAAATCCGCCCCCTTAATCGGCTTGTCTTTCAGCCCGTTTACTTCTATCTTGATTTTCTTGTCCATGACTATGCCGTAGACATAGAAGTACCTGTATTTTTGTTCTTTCCTTGCACTTTCTTGAGCATCAGCTTCCATTTGCCCTTTCCCTGCGCATTCTTCTGTTTCAGTTTCCATTCTCTTCAGTATCAGCTTCCTTTTCAGCCTCAGTTTCTTCTTCAGTTCCTGCTTCTTCTTCAGCCTCAGTTTCCTTTTCAGCCTCAGTTTCTTCTTCAGTTCCTGCTTCTTCTTCAGTTTCAGTTTTCATTTTCTTCCTCCATTTTATTCCGTCATTAAAAATCGTGACAATGCCGAATTTGCCGCGACATGCTTCTGCAGCAGATGTTTTGCCTCTTCCTCTTTTTGGACGCTGTAAATCTTATTCTTCAGCTTGCATTCATACTTCAGCAGCCCGCTTTTTTCCAATTCATGCAGAGTGGGATACAGCTGCCCCGGGGAGATGAACACTTTAAACTTTGTGTAAAGGGCTTTGACCAGGTCCGTGCCGCACATGGGATTTGACAAAAGCAAGGACACTACTATATTCTTTAAGTCCCTCTTGACAAGGTTTTCAACAATCTCAGGGTTAATATCATCCATCCCCTTATTCAGCTCTTTATGCGAGACCATTCGGATTTTATTGACAGAGAGAAGCATCTTATCGTGGGAATTGACGAGCTGTTTTAGCACAGAGGCGTCCAACTCTTCAATATTATATATGCATACCACGCTCTTTTGTTTTTCCCAGTTCTGCTCCCATTTTTCAAAATCACTGCCAAGAGAAGAGCCGTCCACAACTATCCTCTTATGCTGCATTGCCTCGTCGGGCTTTTTTATCAGGCAGGCGACATTATTGGCTTTTAATCTTGTTTCCCATGCTTCGACATTGTTAGTCACCAAAGCGTCTGCAGCCCCAAGATAAGAGAATACAACCTCTTCGCTGTTTGCATTATTGCAGAGATGCAGGCTATGGTCAGCTTTGCCGGTTATTTGTTTTGCCATCTTTGTTTTTTTGAATTTAATTACAGGCGCTTCAGGACTGGTTTACTTCTCCCCTCCTTATCTTCTTAAGCTGCTTAAACCCGACGACTTTTGCTTCATTATCGAATTTAAATTCGAAAATCTTCAATATGTCAAACGTTTCCGGAATAGATTTCTTTTCCAGCACATCGCACTGCACTATCCAGCCATCTTTGGCTTTTTCTATAGACGATATTATTTCCGGCTCTTGCTTAAGGAGCTCTGTTATCTGGGGAAAAGCTTTCCTCTGAATTTCGATGACATTCATTTTCTCACCTCCGTTTAGAGCTTTTCTATGCTCTGCATTTGCTTTTCATAGTGCGCCTTATTTTTTGTTTTTGAAGTAATCACATCAGCCAGCATTTGTTTTATTGAGGGCTTATCAAAGTTGTTCTTTAAAGCCAATGCCTGCGCCACCATCACGCCGGCTCTTGTTCCCAAACAAAACCCTTCAGGGGACTTCTTTCTTAACGCCCCTACTAATTCTGCTATTAACAGGGCATTTTGCTCATTAATCCCTGAATGGGCGGCAATGATTTTCGCTTCTGTCTCTCTGTCGTAATAATCCATATAAATCCCAACCATCCTGTCCAGCAACGCATCCTGGGCATTGTGCACGCCGGCATATTCAATGGAGTTTGAGGTGAAAATCGCCCTAAACTCAGGGTGCACCTTTACATAGCGCTCTTCGCCAAATTGTGTCGGGAGCTCCAATATGCCTTCGCTGAATATGGAAAGCAGGACATTGTTTGCAACAGCTCTTGACCTGCTAAATTCATTGTAAATCAATGTATAGCCGTACTTGCACGCAAGCGTTAAAGGATTATCCACCCATTGCGCCTGCATTATATCCTTATCCTTGAAAACATTGTGGATATACTTGTCCCTTATTGTACTTGTTTCTACTTGCGAATATCCGCCAATCAAATCTGTTGTTGTAACGCTTTCATCACCGTTTATCCAGACAACCGGCCTTCCGAACTCTTTCGCCGCTTGCAAGGCAAGAATAGTTTTGCCGCAGCCTGTCGGGCCGATAATATGGACAGGGTATTTTAAAGAAATCCAGCTTTTTACCCTTTCTTTAACAGACTTGACTGAGCCGGTCTCTATCCAGTTTTTAATTTCAGGCACCAGATACTCAGATTCCACATTTTCCCTTTCCAAATCTTTTCTCATTTTTGATAAGGAAGAATCAATCTGCTCCAAATTTTCTTCCATATACTCCATTTTTCTCTTTTTCTTTTCAGCCATGGTTTCGTGGACTTGTCCGCCTATTGCCTCTCGCTTATGCGATGCATTGTATTTCATTGAAATTACCTCCTTTTTAATTAGCTTTCAAGAAAGATAAATCAGGGTTTATATAAGTATTCTGTTTCGTTTTTTGTTTCGGAAACCGAGAATAAAAGAGAGTTATGCCTACTTGGGTTTTGGGATTACGGCTTTTTAATGCCTTTAAATTCGCTTATTTTGATTATCTTCTCTCTTACTGCTTCCTTCACGAATTCGCTCTTTGTTTTGTATCCCAGCTCCAATTTTTCTATTATGGATTCTATCTGCTTTATTAAGTCATCAGGCAAGGGGATGTTTGTGTATTTTCGCATACCTATACTTTATGCACATTTGGTTTTATACTTTGCCGTATCCCTATATAACAAGCATAGCCGACAGGTAAATGATGCATCAGAATGTTTATAAACACCCTGTGTTTTATGAATAGGGTTATGGGGTTGAAACAAAAAAAGAAGGGGCAGAGCTCAATGAATAAAAATACGGATTTGAAAAATAAAAGGATTGTTACTCCTCAAAAGGAGGGGGGGGGGCGTTGATATCCCAAACAGCCATTTTACCCTCCAAAAGAGAGAGGTGCGCTTTGATGTCTCAAACAGCTATTTCTTATAATCTCGCTGCAAATGTTTTGTTCAGCAAGTTAAATCCAGGCGAAAGTATTCTCCTTTTATGTGATAAAACAAGCGAATATAAGCTGATATTAAAAAACCTTATGCAGGCGATGGGCGCTGACAATTATACTGTGGTTTATGTTTCGCACAAGACAAATGAAATAAATTGCGGTTTCAATATTCGCAAGTGCGCTTTCAATGTATTAAATGCAAATTCTATCTATGAAATAGAGGATGAGCTAAAGCGCGCCATTAATGCGGCGCAAAAAAGCAAGTCAGGCCTACTTTTAATAGCTGATTGGTCAAATTTAAATCCAGAGCAATGCGATATATTCCTCTCGTTCATAAAAAGAGTCATTGATAATTACGGAGTGCTTCCCCAGCCGAGGCGGGGGAGAGCTAATGCAATAAGGCAAAATATGCATTTTCTTATGGTCAATGCATTTGAAACAGCAAAGATGAGCGCGGAATTCATGCAAAGGCTTGTCTTATTTCACCAAAGAGTTTATCTCTTTCAGGAGAACTGCCATAGCTTTTGCCTTCCTGTTGCTTCGCCTTCATCCCATGCAATAAACCCTCAGACCCATATTCTGCCTCGGGAATTATTGGAAAAAATCGCAAAGGACAATCTGGAGCTGATTATGCTCTTATTTTTGGAAAAAGGCAGCAAGTCAGGATACCAGCTCCTGAAAGAGATTGCCCAGCATTTTCATTGCATATTGTCCCAGGGCACGCTTTACCCTTTGCTTTACCAGATGGAAAAAGAGAATAAGATAGTCAAGCAAAACGGCAAGGGAAGGGAGATTATTTATTCGCTTGCCCCACAAACAGAAACCAGCATGGGCTCAATGAAAGAGACTTCGCTTCAGGCATACCAGCATATGTCTGGTTTTTTAACCACGGACAGGGTGTGGCCAGCATAGTTTCGGATTCCGAAACAAAATGAAAAACAAAAAGAAAAACTAACCCTGTCTTTCTTTCTTTTACTCCTGCCGAGAAAAAAACATTATATATTCTTTTCAAAATAGAAACAATAGTTACGCAAAGTAACAAACAAGGGGGTATTAAAAATGGTTGGAAGAACACCAGACTCATCAGGGCTTGCAGAAGTCTTGGACAGGGTTCTGGACAAAGGATTGGTTGTAGACGTGTGGGCAAGGGTAAGCCTTGTCGGAATTGAAATATTGACTGTTGAAGCAAGAGTAGTAGTCGCTTCAGTAGACACATTCCTGCACTATGCGGAAGAGATTACAAAGATTGAGCAGGCAGCGATAGCCGCTCCCGCAGCTGCATAAAGGAATGCCGGATAAAACAATAGCTTTTTTTCTTTTTTGTTAAATAGTTAATTGTATAAACAAAAAGGAGATGGAGAATATGGCGGAAACAAAAGAGTCAAAACCGAAAGAAGAAAGGCCAAGCGGCGAAAAAGCCGCAAAAGCTGAAAAACCTAAGTTCGAAGCTAAAAAGCCTTTAGGTACAAGTGTCAGGTCATATCAGCGGGGCATTAATGCGGAAAAGCAAAGGATGGCGGATGCTTCAAGAAAATTTGAAGCGAATGTTAAATCATTAGAGGCAGGATTCAAACGTTCCTCAAAAGACATTGTTACAGGCGCATTGCTGATGCGGGAAGAGGGAGCCAGAGAAATGAAAGCAAAAGTGGGAAGGTTTCAAAATGACATTAAGGCAAAGATAAAAGCTGACAAAGAATCCGTGTCGCGCTTCAGAGGCAATGTGCAGCACCTTTCGAGAGAGTGTCGGTCTCTTTCAAGAGAATTTCAGTCTTACGCAATAAACGCTTTTTGGGGCAGATAAAAACTGAAAATGGCAGCTGAAGACAAGGCTAACGCAGTAATTGGATACCTAAAAAAGCAAGGGCCTGCAAATACATTCCGCATGGCCCGGGATTTAGGCATAAACAGGAATGAGCTGCTTATCCTAATCAATGGGCTGGAGCAGAAGGGCGCTTTGGTGTTTAAATCCGGCATAGCCAGATTTCTCAAACTTCTCCCCGAAGAAAAGAAAGCAAAGCCGGAGCAAAAGAAAGCAAAGAGCTCACCCCCGAAACCAAGAAAGAAAATTGCGCTCAAGCCAAAAGCTTCTCCCATAAGAAGAAAAGCCAAAAACCCGTTTTCAGCCATGGAGATTTTAAATCTTCTCAACGAAAGTCTCCAGGCTGAAAACAGGCGGCTTAAGCAAGAGCTGTCAAAGTCAGGGGATACCATTAAAATACTGGAGGAAAAAGCTTCTCACCCAAGGATTATCACAAGGACAGTCATAAAGAAAGTGCCTGTTATAAAAAAAGTTCCTGTTATAAAAAGAGCGCCTGTTGAGGCAGAGAAAAAGGGGATATTGCCAAAATTAAGGCTGCCTAAATTGGAAATTCCAAAGTTTAAGATGCCCAAACTAAAACTGCCTAAATTCAGGCTTCCAAAGCTAAGGCTGCCAAAGCTAAAGAAGTACAAAAAGCTGCTTCCGCTTCAAAAGCTGAAATCTGTTAAAGAAAAGCCAAAAGAGCTTAAGCAAAAAATAAAAGCATGGAAGCCGAAAATCAGCTTTGCTAAGGCAAACAAGTATCTGCGGAAGACAAACAAATACCTGCGGAAAAAATTGCCCCTGAAAAAAGCAGTTTCCAGGAAGAAGAGGTAATTATGCGGCAGTCTTTTCTTAACCAAAAGCAGATGGCGGATGTTTCTGCAGAGATTGGGAACTGCAGGCAGAACATTGAATTCTATAGGGAGATAATCAAAGGGCTGAAAGAAAAAATACAGAATCTGGAAATTAAATCCTAAGCGCTCTGTTCCTGTATTGCTCTGAGCCTGAATCCGGCATTATAGAAAAAAGCCGGCCTTCGGCGTGAATTCTTTGCTTGTTTTAACAGCAATTTATTCATTGAATCGCGGCGGAGCCCGGCTTTATCCACCCAAAGCCTTATATAAGGATGGAATTTACCAATAAAACATATTTAGGGGATAAAAAATGGATAATCAGTTCAATAAAACAGATTTGGCAAAAAAGAATAAGCTTGAAAAGCGGCTTTGTAAGAAAGCAGGTGAAAGAACAGTTACTGATGTCTTAATGGATATTGGCTCCAATACAAGAGTGAGGATAAAACCCCTGGCTGAAATGTTGCATGGCATTGTAAATTCTGGGTTTGCAGATACTATTGGGTGCAATATTCTTGCAGGATACAAGGATGGCGCTGCTTTGAGGTTTGAAAGGGAATTTCTTAGTGCAGCAGGCATGACATATTATTATTTTTTGCACAGGAATGGCGAGAATGTGGTTTATGCGCTCGAAAGCCAGCATGTATGCTTTAAGAGAGAATAGCACATTTAGGGTAAAATGACAGGCAGGCCTTCCGGCATAATTTCATGTATTTATTGTTTTAACAGCAATTTCTTCATTGAATTATAGCGGAGCTCGGCCTTTCAAAAGGTATTTAAACAAACCTTTTCTTATAACTCTTATGCCAAAGTCTACCGAGCAGGGTGAAGGTAGGCTTCGAATGAAGTGTGAACGAAATGAGTAAGAAGAAAAAAGACATCTTAGACCAGATAAAGGAAGCTGCTGAAGACTTTGAAGGAGATGCAAAAGCAATGATTGAAACAGCTAAAACAGTCATAAAAGACATGCAGGAAGCTGTCAAGCCTGTTCTTATTGAAACATCAGGCAGTGTTACATCTTCATTTGCAACAGAAAGATTGATTGCTGACAATAAAGGCGATGCAAGGGCATTATACGAT
>Ga0180009_10001941_pt1 | contig 24524 bp, 21 predicted proteins | sample OS_PC_MetaG_FD_123537 | JGI IMG/M metagenome (GOLD analysis project Ga0180009, IMG submission 123537) | Groundwater microbial communities from the Aspo Hard Rock Laboratory (HRL) deep subsurface site, Sweden - OS_PC_MetaG | ecosystem: Environmental > Aquatic > Deep subsurface > Groundwater...
CCTGGGCCGCCCTTCTGGCCCGTTAATCAATAAAATGCTAAAATAAAAAAATTTAATTTGGAGGTGAACATGGCTCTACGTTCCATGCCCGAAAATTCCAGCGATCAAGATGTCAAACAGCTGTTGAGCCAAGCCAAGCGCATCGCCGTGGTGGGCCTTTCGGATAAAACCTACCGCGACAGCCACCGGGTGGCCGAGTACCTGCAAGAGCAAGGTTATGAGATCATTCCCGTCAACCCTGGGGTCGCCGAGGTGTTGGGGCGAAAGGCCTACCCCGATCTGGCCTCTGTGCCCGGCCCGGTGGACGTGGTGGACGTTTTCCGCCACAGCGATGCGGTGCCCGAGATAGCCCAGGCCGCTGTGAAAATCAAAGCCAAGGCACTGTGGATGCAGATCGGCGTCCAAAACCAGGAAGCCGCCGACTTGGCCCGTAATAATGGCATGCTGGTGGTGCAGAACGCCTGCATCAAAGTAGAGCACCACCGGTTGATGTCTTGAGCGCCGCCCCACCCAAGGGCCTGAACGAAATCCAGGCGGCCCTGGCCGATTATCACGCCAGCCTGGAGGAGCCCTACAAGGTCACCCCGGCGGGGATGTGGGCCTGTTCGCGTAGCGAAGAGGTGTACGATCTGCTGAAACAGTTGGACCTGAACCCCTATGGCCACCTGGCCGACCTGGGCAGCGGGGACGGCCGGGTGGTGTTTTTGGCGTCGCTGTTTTTGCCGGCCACGGGCATCGAGGCCGACCCCGGCCTGGTTCAAGCCAGCCGGGCCATGGCCCAGCGGCTGGGCCTGACGCGGGCCGACTTCCTGTGCTCGGACTGCCGCCAGGAGGACCTCAGCCCTTATGACCTGCTCTTCATCTACCCGGACAAACCGCTGGATTGGCTGGTCAAGTTGCTGCCGGCCCAATGGCGGGGCAGTCTGTTGGTCTATGGGCCCTATTTTCAGCCCCAGGGATTGACCCACCTGAAGACCCTCTACGCCGGCCAGACCATGTGCACCTTGTGGCAGCGTTGAAATCCCGCCTGGATTTTATTCGATATTCTCCGCAATTTGTTGAACTTGGCCAGCGCCTGGGATATACTCAAAAGCCGACGTATGTGCCCCCCAAGGTTTCCTATCTAAAAGCCGAGCAGCACAAGTATGCGATATTACGGCAAAGAAGGCGCCCAGTGTCAACTCCCCCTAGAGGCGGAGTGTCACGGTATGGAGCGTTGCCGCAATGCCGCCCGGGCGGTGCTATTCGGGCGGGTGCCCCGGGGGGTGGTGCTCTGGCTGGGGGTGGGCCTTTTGTTGACCGCCCTGACCATGGGCTTCGTGGGCCTCTCCTCCCTGACCGACGGCAGCCGCCACTACGTGCGCGACCAGGGTAGCGCCATCCTCATCCGCCGTTAGGCACTACTATTATTAAAGCAAAACCGGAGGCATGCGCCTCCGGTTATTTTTTTGGGGAGCGGCCTAACGGCTAGCCGGCCTCCGGCCCTCCCAGGGCCGCCGGGCCTTTGGCAAAGGCGGCGATGTCCTCGGCGTACTTTTCGGCCAAGTCCGCGAAAAACTCCGGCAGCCGCTGGCCCAGGTCGCCCAGCAGGGGCAGCATGATCTGGCGGATCTGGGGATGGGCCGCCTTGGAGCTGCGCAGGCCCAGCACGTGGCGCCACTCGCGCAGGTTGGCGGTCATCACGATCTCGGTCTTGAGGCTGTTGGGCAGCACGGCCCGGGCCTCCTGGGGCTTGGCCCCACCGGCCAGCAGCTCCAGATAAGCCTCCTCGGCCTGGGCCATGGCCGTCTGCCAGCGGCGGTAGGGTTCACTCTCCTCGGGCCAGAACATGGGTTTTATCACCGTGATCTGGTTGCCGAAGCGCTCTTGGGCGTAGTTGGCGTAGCGGGTGGACTCCTGGCTGAAGGCGGCCAGGCGGTGGCGCACCAACTCGTGGGTCACCCCCCGGTCGCAGACAAAGCGCACCGTGAGGTTGGCGTGCTCGATGACGCTGTGGTGGCCCGAGGCCACTATGCGCCTCACGAACTCCGGGGCCGAGTCGCTGCTGATGAGATGCTCGGACTTGTAGCAGGTGCGCCCCGCCGTTTCCACCAGGGCCAGCACCTGGTCCCGGCCGGGCAGGAACAAAATCTCATAATACGGAGCGATGACCTTCACGAATGCGCTTCCCCGCCGCCCTTGCAAGCCCGGATATTTCATGAAGGTTGGGCGGCAATGAGCAGCGAATTGGTATTTACGCGTTCCTTATGAAAAAAGCGTTAGCCTTAGCGGGCACGGTTTGTACCCGGACCCGGCACAGCCAGCCACCGGCAGACAAGGCGTCCGGCAAGTGAGGGCCGCGGGCGTAGCCAGGGTTACGTCGAGGCCCGGGCGCGGCCGGCAAACGGTATGCCGGTGGCCGGCGCGGTCCGGACGCACGGCCCTCGTGAAATATCCGGGCTAAGAAGCCTCCCGCTTGGCCAGGTAGCTCTTGGTCTGGGGCGAGCCAACCTTGATGAGCACCTGCTTGGCCAGGGGCCACAGGGGGCCCACCGCGATGTCGGCCTGTTGCACGAACACTCCTTGCAGCCGGGGATAGCCCTTGAGGGCGGCGGCCAGCTGATCGATGAGTTGATCCCGCATGCCCTGGGCCTGGGGCGAAAGAGCCACCGGCTTGGCCGGAGCCGCCGGGGCCTTGGCCACCGGGGCCGGCGGCGCGGCCTTCTTCTGGCCCGGGAAGCCCTCCTCCGGGTCGGGCATGGTGGGCCGGGTCAGGGTGGGAATCTCCACCTTGGTTTCCACCGGAGCCGCCAGAGCCACGGCCTTGGGGGCCACCGGGGACAGGGCGCTCATTACCAACCCCAAGGTTTGGTTCACCACTTCGCCCTGGGATTGGGCCCGCTCCACGGCGGGATCGTCAAACAGCTTTTGGGCCTGCTCCTGGGTCAGCTTTTGGCCGGCGGGAAGGGCCTTGGCGTTGGCCAGGCCCAGGTAGCCGGCCCGCAGGGCGTTGACTTGGTCGGCCCGCAAATCCGCGGTCACCAGGCCGTCGCGCAAAACCTTGGCCTCGGCCGGGGTGTAGGGCAAGGGGGCCAGCAGCCCCACCAGACCCTGGGCCGCCCGCAGGCGGGCTTCGGGGTCCGTCGAGGCCTCGATTACCTGGCGGGCCCGGGCCAGACGCACGTAAGAATTAAGGTAGAGCCAGTTGGGGTCCCGGCTGATGGCCAGGGAAAGCTCCCGCAGGGCCTTCATGCCCTGGGCTTTGCCTATCTTCACTCCGTCTTCGGAGCTGATTCCCCCCATGTTGGCCATGATCTCGCGCTGGCTGACCGCGCCCAACTCGACCGTCACCCGGTAGCCCCGGCTAATAATCGGCTTCTTGGCGCCCTTTTCCCCCCAGGCCACCTCGGCGCCCAGGGTGGCGCCCACCCTGGTGCTTGGCAACAGATAGGCCCCGGTGTCAACCTCGCCCTTGGTGGCCACGGCCACCACGCCAAACACCGGCAGGATCAGGCCGTCGAGGATGTAGGCCCCTGCGGACCAGGGATTGTTGCCCAACACGCTGAGGGTGAATTCGCCGATGGTCACCGTGAGTTGGTCGTTGATGCCCGCCGCCGCCGGCTGATCCGGGGCGGGCAGGGCCGCGAAAAGCCCGCTGGCCAGGAGCCCCTGGCGCAACTGGCCGGTTATGCCCGGAGCGAAGATGTGTATGTTGGGATCGGCCACCCCGGGGTCCTCGGTGGGCCAGGAGCGTTTGTCGATCACCGGTGGCATCACCGCCCGAAGGCCGGCCTTGACCACCGGGCCCGGAGCGGGGGTGGGTGCGTCGGCGGTGGATACGGTGGTGCAGCCGGCCCCCAGGGCCAGACTCGCCACCAACAGGATGCAGGCGCCAATAGCCGCGATAGCTCTCACTTGTCCCTCCCGCGCAGGGGGTTATATCTGGCCAGAGGCTATCGCCAGACCCGGTGTTTTGTCAAGCTTTACGGGCCGGTTGGCGGCCCCTAAAAGGGATGGCCCACCATGGCCCATGCCGCGAAGCCTTCGTCGCAGGTGGCCAGGTCCAGTCTGAGCACCGCTTTCTGGGCCATGATCCTGAAGCCGACGCCCACGTCCCACTTGAGGTCCTGCACGAACTCATCAAGCTTGTAGTCGTTGGCCACCCGGCCCAATTCACCGAAAAGCACGAACTGCATCCAGTCGATATCCGCGAACTTAAGCCAGCTTATCTCGCCCAGGGGGTTGGCCCGGGCGGTGAGGCGCAACTCGCCGCCGTAGTAGATGGCCGCCTTGTCCGCGAAACGGTTGTAGGGGTAGCCGCGCATGCGGTAGAAGCCGCCCAGGGTGGGACCGAAGAAAGGCGGGGTGCGGTCATGGATGACCACTTCGTCGTTGATCTGCTCCACGTTCCAAGACTCGCTGTAGGCGCTCCAAAGGTCAAAGGCCAATACCCGCTGCTTGAACCAGCCGTCCTGGCCCAGGGAGAAATACTTGCGCAGGTCCAACTCCAGGTTGTTCCAGGAGCCGGTGCTGTCGAACCAGCCGAAGTCGTGGCTGATAGTGAAGCTCTGGTAGCTGCCCCCGCTGGGGTTGCCGGGGTAGTCGCGGTTGTCGTAGATCAGCCCCAGTTCCAGGCCGTTGGTGCGGAAGGAGTAGTCGCCAGAGTCGCCGTCAATGGACTGGCCCCTCTGGAAAAAGTGCAGGCGCAGTTGGGAGACGCCGGTCGCCAAGGGGTTCCACACCTCGCCCCCGCTGGCCCCCCGCGCCAGCAGGCCCTCCTTGAGCCAGTAGCGCTGGATGGGCTTGTCGCGCCCCGCCCCGATGGGCAGCACGAATTTGCCCACAACGTCCACCCAGGTATCCCAGCCCTTGCCTTCCAAATAGTTGTTCTCGTCCGAATCATTGGAGCCGGCCCGCTGGTTGCGGTATTGGGGGTTGCCCTGGGCATAGGCCCGCTGCTTGGTGTAATAGCCGGTGGAGAAGTCCAGGGTGAGGAACAGGCGGGGGACCAAGGGAAGCTGCATGTCCACCAGGTAGAAGTAGCCGGCGAAGGTGGCGTTGGTGCTGCCCAGGCCGGCGGCGAAAAAGATCATCTGCTCCTGAAAATAGCCCTGGCCGCCTCCGGCCACGCCACCGGCCAGGTCGAAGCTGTCGCTGTAAAAGGCGTATGGCAGGGCCAGCCAGCGGGGCTCGGCCTTTTGCTCGCCCTCGTTGTAGATCACCCAGGGCGGGGTGGGATTGATGGCCCACGCGGGAGCAACCATGCCCAGCACCAACAGCGCCGCCAAAATGCTCAAGCACAAGCAAGAGAATTTTTTCATAGGTAATTCGGCCTCGTTTTCAACTTTCCCCCAGGCCGATGGTGATGCGCACCTTGCCGCTGGGGGTGGTCTCGATCTCACCCACGGGCTCTATCAGGGCATCCACGCCCGGTAGGGCCTTCCGCACAGCCGCTAAAATAACCTGCTCTTGGTGGGCGGTCAACGCTTCCTTCAGCACCAGGCGCAGCACCACCCTATCCAGGGCCGGCTGCACGATCTGATACTGGGCGATGGCCGGGTAGTCCTTTAGCAAATGGGGAAAGAACAGGCCGGTGAGCCGGCCGCCCGCCGGGGTGCGGATGGCGTCCATGACCCTGCCCTCCACCCCGGTCAGCCGGGGCAAGGTGCGGCCGCAGGCGCAGGGCCCCTGAAGCCAGGAGGCCAGGTCGCCTCCTTGGTAGCGGATAAAGGGCTGGGCGTAGTTGTGCAGGTCGGTGACCAGGAGCTCGCCCACCTCGCCGGGCGGGGCGTCCACCTCCAGGATCACGTTCTCCGCCGAGACGTGCAGGCCCTGGTGAGCCGGGCACTCGCTGGCCATGAGCATGAACTCGCGGCTGCCGTAGGTCTCGAAGCAGGGACAGCCCAGGGCTCGCTCTATGAGCTGCCGCTGCTGGGGCAGCAGGCGCTCGGCCCCGGTGAGCACGCTGAGAAGCGGCTTGCGGGGCCGCCAGCCCATGTCCAGGGCCTGGCCGGCCAGGGCCTCGGCCCCGGAGGGGTAGGCCACCAGGCAGTCCGGGCCGAAGCGGTCTATGACCTCCATGGCCGCCCGCACCTCTTCCGGGCCCAGCATACGGTAGTAGTCCACGAAGCGTTGGCGCTGGGCCAGGCGGTGCAGGCCCCGCTTTAGGCCGGCCTTCCAAGGCAGGGGGACAAGGTCGCCGCTCCAAAGGTGCACCTGCTTGCGGCCGGGCACGCAGCCGGCCCAGGCATAGCCCCGCCGGCTCACGGCCATGCGCCACTGGTCCGACAAGGGGTTCACCAGGAAATGCAAGGGCTGGCCCAGGGTGCCCCCGGTGCTCTTGGCGTAGCTGCCCTCGGGCGGGGCTGCGGCCCGGAAGTCTTCCGGCGCGGCCTGGATCATCTGCTTGCTGATAATGGGCAGGGGGCCCAGGTCCCTGGCGGCGGCGATCTCTTGGGGAGTGATGCCTCCCTCCTGGAACCAGCGGCGGTAAAAGGGAACCTGCACCACCGCCCAGGTGAGAAGCTGCTCCAACTCGCCCCACCGCCAGGCTTCCAGGCGCTCGGGCTCCCAGGTCTGGCTCTCGGCCAGGAACTGCTCGAAGACCGGGGTGGCCTTGCCCTTGGCCCGCTCCAGGGCGGGCTGCACGCGGCGGCTGTATAGGCGGGCGTAAAAAGGCAACCGCGCCGTTGGGGAGTCCGGGGTAAAGGCGTCGGCGGCGATGGCGCTCCTCCCGGGCAGAGGTGAGCGGCTGGGGGCGCTACGCGCCCCCAGCCGCGAGGGTCGGTCTTAGAAAGGCTTGGCCAGGCGAGCCGTGTCTTCCAGCTCTTGTTCGATGCGCAGCAGGCGGTTGTACTTGCAGATGCGCTCGCTACGGCACAGGGAGCCGGTCTTGATCTGTCCGGTGCCCATGGCCACGGCCAGGTCGGCGATGAAGGTGTCCTCGGTTTCGCCGGAGCGGTGGCTCACCACCTGGGTGTAGCCGTTGCGCTTGGCCAGGTCGATGCAGGCCAGGGTCTCGGTGACCGATCCGATCTGGTTGAGCTTGATGAGGATGCTGTTGGCGCAGCCCTGCTCGATGCCCTGGGCCAGGCGCTCGGGGTTGGTCACGAACAGGTCGTCGCCCACGATCTGGATCTGCTTGCCCAGGCGCTGGGTCATGGCCGCCCAGCCGGCCCAGTCGTCCTCGGCCAGGCCGTCCTCGATGCTCACGATGGGGTACTTGTCCACCCAGCCGGCGTAATACTCGATGAGCTGCTCGGCGCTCATCTCGCGGCCGTCGGATTTCTTGAACACGTATTTGCCATTCTGGTAGAACTCGCTGGCCGCGCAGTCCAGGGCCAGGGACACGTCCTCGCCGGGGGTGTAGCCAGCCACCTCGATGGCCTGCAAGATGACCTTGATGGCCTCCTCGTTGCCCTCCAGGTTGGGAGCGAAGCCGCCCTCGTCGCCCACGCTGGTAACCAGGTTCATGCCGCTCAGGACCTTTTTGAGGTGGTGGAACACCTCGGCGCCCATGCGCAGGGCCTCGGAGAAGCTGTCCGCGCCCACGGGCACGATCATGAACTCTTGGATGTCCACGTTGTTGGGAGCGTGGGAGCCACCGTTTAGGATGTTCATCATAGGCATGGGCAGCAACCGGGAGTAGGCCCCGCCCAGATAGCGGTACAGGGGGATCAAAAGGGCCTCGGCCGCCGCCCGGGCGGTGGCCATGGACACTCCCAGTATGGCGTTGGCCCCCAGCTTGGCCTTGTTGGAGGTGCCGTCCAGGTCGATCATGATGGAGTCGATGAGCACCTGGTCCAGGCCATCCTGGCCGATGAGCTCCGGCGCGATGACCTCGTCCACGTTGAGCACCGCCTTGCGCACCCCCTTGCCCAGGTAGCGGCTCTTGTCGCCGTCCCTGAGCTCCAGGGCCTCGTGCTCGCCGGTGGAGGCTCCGCTGGGAACCGCCGCGGTGCCCATGGAGCCGTCTTCTAAAATGACATCGCATTCCACTGTGGGATTGCCGCGGGAGTCCAAAATCTCACGCGCGACAATTTGTTCAATAGCTATCATGCGTTATCCCCTCCTCTCGGGATAGGTTTCCTAAACATTCCCTACGTTAGCCCCGGCGGCGGCGGGTGTCAAGAAAAGCGTGGTTTATCAGGTTAATACCCAGAGTTGGGTGTGATATAAAAGTCAAGCATAGCTGCGATGACACCTATGAACCAACAGGTTCTTAATTTACATAAATTACTGTGGGGGAAGCATGACCGGCTATGAAGTTATAGGCAAAGGAAAGGATGCGGGGTGCAAACGTAGGAGAATATATCACTCTTCTTCCGCATCTGAAGCTGGAAGACTCGCTGAAAAAGATGGGACAATTGTGGAAGAAATAAATGAGTTGCCTCCGGATCCCCCTACAGAAAGGCAACTAGATTACGCAAGAGATATAGAAATTGTCGTACCGCCTAGTGCCACTAAAAACGATGTATCAAATTTGATATCGATTAAAGTGGACAAGGACAAACCCTCCACAGCGCGACATAGATCATTCGCAAAGCTTTATGGTTTAGAAACAACCAACTACATCGGCAAAAAAGTTTTATTCGATCAAATAAAGTGGGCCCTGTCCAGCCCGGGAAGAGAAAACGATCTGGCATCATGGTTTACCTACAGAGTATATCGAGGTTTGGTCAAAGGTGCGGATGACGCCCCCATAAAGGGGCCTGATGACGAAATCATACGAAAAATTAGCGAGAAACTTGCCGCGAACCAATCGGTTATTAAATCAATTCGTCGGTATGAGGGCAGGGATATTATTTGGTTCGGGGAGTTTACCACAAAAGCCGGCTGGGTATATACAGGTGGCAGTAAGCGTACCATTGCCTACAAAGAGGCCGAATCGGCACTAAAAGAAGAACTGTGCTTTGTACGTCGTGATAAAAATGATTCCCAGGAGATTGACGAGCCTTGGGATAGCTATGAGGTTACTACGCCTGCCCCAAAATCCCCTGGTTGTTTTACTGTCCTTATCGCGATAGCCATAATCTTGGCGAGTGCTTATTTGCTAGCCTAGCCAAGTAAACATTTGGACAAGCACCGGCATATTATTTTTTTATTACCAACCTCCTCCACTTGGTTTGTTTTACCTAAAGCCCCCCCCTACCCCCGCAGCCCGTAGACCCTGACCCCGTCCTGCTGGCCCCGAACGATGTCCTGCTTGTTCTCCAGATAGCGCAAATGGGCCATGGCCCTCGCCGGTGGCGAACCACTTTTGCGCCACCGGGAAATCCTCCCAGGTCTGTTCAGGTGGTTGACCATGGGGTCGTAGTCGTCCTTCCGGCACTGGATGTTGGGGGTGATGTCCCCCAGGATGTGGTCCCCGGCCATGAAGCAATTTGCCATCCTACTTTTACCACCGGCTACAAGCCGTGGGAATGTGTTAAAGCAAACCTCAACCACGAATGGCTCATACACAGACAATCCGACAGTCCCGCCGCCAGCGCCAGCGGGAGACGTCCAAGACCATCTTTTGGGGGCAGGTGCGTATTCCGGGCCATCCCGGCCACCCAATCCGGTCCAAGACGGCCGCTAAACCCTGAGCATTACCCCTGGAGCGTATACTCCGCTTCCCTCGGGAAGTTGGCGAGTTCCTTCAACTCGCCAGGACAAGCCGCCTTTTTTCAAACCCCCCAGCTACAAGATTTGATTTTAGCTCGCGGCTGGGCGCTGGCCGGCGGTTCTGCTTCTAACTACCCGCAACGATGATATACAATTACTTCAAACGCCCGAGAGCGAGAAAAATATTGATGGACGCCCGGGGCCGGCGACGTTATGGCGCGGTTGCCGGGCGGGAATTGCGCGGGGTGAAAATGGATATTGTTGGCGGCGACTGGCTCAGCACCGACGAGGTGGTATCGCCCGATGTACTCATCGAAGCCATTGACGGCGCGGCCACTATCGAGGACCTTGTGGCCATCCGGCCCCAGGCGGACCGGATTCTGGAAAAGCGTTTGGCCGAGGGACGCTCCGCCAAACGCATGACCCGCCTGGTTACCGACTTCAACGACCGCATAACCCTCAAGCTTCTCAAAATCATCCTTGACCGGATATTGGAGCAGGGCGGGGGCCGGCCCCCGTCACCCTTCACCTGGATATCCCTGGGCAGCGAAGGCCGCCTGGAGCAGGCCCTCAGGACCGACCAGGACAACGCCCTGGCCTACCAGGACGTACCCGCATCCCGGGAACAGGAAACCCAAAAGTGGTTTTTGAATTTATCTAAGCAGATGGTGGATGGTCTGGTGCGCTGCGGGTTCCCGCCTTGCCCGGGCGACATCATGGCTTCCAATCCCGCCTATTGCCAATCCGAAAGCGCCTGGCGCAGCCTTTTCATGGGCTGGGTGCGCGACCCCAATCCCCACACCCTGCGCATGATCAGCATTTTTTTCGATTTCAGGCCGATCTACCAGGAACGGAATTTTTTGGCCGAACTGAGGGAGGAGATTGACCAGGCCATCAAGGAGACGCCACATTTTCTGCGTTTCATGGCCAAGAATTCCCTGGAGAATGTGCCTCCCCTGAGCATGTTTCGCCAGTTGGTGGTGGAGAAAAGCGGCGAGCACAAGGGCAAGATCAACATCAAGATGCGAGGCCTGACGCCGGTGGTTGACGCGGCTCGGATCATGGCCCTGGATTTTAACATCAGGGCGACCAACACCCTTGAACGCCTGGAGGCGGAGCCGGTGCGTCAGGTGCTGGGCAGCCGCTTCATCAACGATCTGCGCGAAGCCTACAGCTTTTTGACCCTGGTCAAGATCGCCCTGCACCTGGACGCCCGGGCCGAGGGGCGCGTGCCGGACAACTACCTGAACCCCGATGAACTCAGCAACTTCCGGCGCATGATGCTCAAGGAGAGCTTCGCGCTTATCAACCGTTTGCAAGACACCATGAAGTTTCGCTATCAGACCCAGTTCGTACTGGAGGTGTAAGGCGTGCAACTAGCCGTGGCCCGCTTGCGTAACCGCCTGCTGCAAAGACGCCTCAGGAACCAAGGTATTGATTCGCTGGCGGAGCGTAACATTCACGCCCTTGACGGCCTTAGGGGCGCCTACAAAGCTTTGTCCTGCCGCTACGTGGTGGTTGATCTGGAGACCACCGGCCTTAGTCTGGCCCGGGACCGGGTTCTCAGCGTGGGCGCGGTTCGCTTGGAGCAAGGCGGAACCCTGGCCGAAGATTTTTTCTACGAACTGGTAAATCCCGGTTGCCGGATATCCAGCGAATCCCAGCAAATCCACGGTATAGCTCCGGAAATGGTGGCCGACGCGAGGTGCTTCGAGGAGGTTTTTTCCGATTTCCTGGCCTATCTCGGAGGCGACATTCTCATCGCCCATCACGCCAAGTTCGACCTGCACTTTCTCAACCTGGCCATGCGCAAGGCCCATGGCTTTAACTTGCAAAACCTGGTGCTGGACACCGAGTTGATGTGCCGGCACCACAAGGTGCGGCCCCCCATGTTGCCCTTCGCTCCCATGGGCATCCCCGCCGGCATGGGTTTGGGCAAGCTTGCCCGGGAGATGGGTATCAGGGTGGGCGACCGCCACACCGCCATCGGCGACGCGGTGATGACCGCTGAAATTTTCTTAAAATGCCTGGAAAACGATTTTGGTGGGGCCAAATGCTCCCTGGGGCGGCTGGTATGGTCGGCGGGCATAATTTGACGCCTTGGAACAACTTGTTCCAACCCTAGATGGAATGAACCTGTTCACGGTATTTCATCGGAGGCTAAACAGTGTACGAGGACCTGATCCAGGAACAGTTCGAGGCCATCTTCAACTCTTCCTTTGACGGCATCTGGATATGCGACGGCCAGGGGAGAATTTTGCGCTGTAATCCCGCCGCCGAGCGCATGAACGGCATCAAGGTCTCTGACTACATCGGGCAATTCGTGGACAGTCTCGTAACCCACGGCGTCATAAAAGACAAGACCGTTACCTCGGAAGTGCTGAGGCACAAGCGCCAGGTAACCATGATGCAGGAGGTTCGCACCACCGGTAAAAAGCTCCTGGTCACCGGCAGCCCGATTTTCGACGGATCGGGCAATGTGGTCCTGGTGGTCACCAACGACCGCGATATCACCGAGTTGGACAACCTGCGCCACCAGTTGCTGGAAAAGGAGGCTCGAGCCCAGCGTTATGAAAGCGAGTTGTTAAAGCGCGACCTTGAAAAATCCGCCACCTACGAGGTGGTGGGAAACTCGCCCCTGGTGCGCGGCATGCTGGCCGCGGCAAGCCATGTGGCGCCCTTCAAGACCACTGTGCTCCTCACCGGCGAGTCGGGTACTGGCAAGGGCCTGTTGGCCAACGCCATCCACCGGCTTTCCGGCCGCCACGGCAAGCCCTTCACCCGCATCGACTGCGGGGCCATACCAGCAACTCTTTTCGAGTCGGAGCTTTTCGGCTATGAGGGGGGCGCTTTCACCGGAGCCAAAGCCGGCGGCAAAATCGGCCTGCTGGAACTCGCCGACCAGGGCACTATTTTTTTAGACGAGATCGCCCTGATTCCCATGGAAGTGCAACATAAGCTTCTTCGTTTTCTGGAAAAAGGAGAGATGATTCGGGTGGGGGGGAGTGGATCCATACGGGTGAGCGCCAGGGTAGTGACGGCCACAAACTTGGACCTGGAGGTGGAGGTGGCGGCGGGCCGTTTCAGGGAAGACCTTTACTACCGGATAAACGTGGTTCCCATTCATGTTCCCTCCTTGAAAGAGCGAGCGGAAGACATCCCCTTGCTGGCGGGTCACTTCCTGAAAAGATTCAACAAGAAACACGGCAATGCCAAGGAGATCAGCGCTCCGGTGCTGGAAAACCTGATGCAATACGATTGGCCGGGAAACGTACGGGAGCTGGAAAATCTTCTGGAGCGCCTGGTGGTAATGAGCCGGGGGCACGTAATCGAGCTTGTTGATTTGCCGTCCAAGATGATCCGGCGCGTTAGCCAGATGGACGCGGGCGCCCAACTGGCCAGGGGTAATAATCTTAAGAACGCAGTAAGGGAATTCGAACAGGCCATGATCACCTTGGCTCTGGCCAAATACGGCACCCAGGCACGGGCGGCGGAGGTTTTGGGGGTAAGCCAAGCCACTGTGGCCCGCAAAAAGCAGCCATAAATCTCTATTCATAATTGAATCACTTATACAATAATGAATAGCCACATAACCTACAGTATTTAATTGCTATTAACAGATCTGCCGCCATTTTCCCGCTCGTGTTATTCATTTTTGTATTTTAAATAGCCTCTCAGGTTAGGGCTTTTTCGCCCTGGTCGAATAATTTAATAGTATTTAATTACAATCGCTTGTCTCTCAATTTCCCCTCCTGAAAACTTAGTTGGCAAGGATTTCGCTAGATAATTGCCAATAGCTTGTCATGCCGGCGAAGCAAAGCCGGTATCAACTTGGGTTTGCAGCGAGCCACTTTCATTGACTTCACAGGCGGGGGCAAGGCCCCTGATTTGCGAACTTGTGGATTTGTCAGCCAGGCTGCCTTGTTGCCCGTAGATGATCCTGATTATGGAGTTGAGTGGAGAGTAGCCCGGTTAGAGTTGATGGTGTGGCTCAAAAAAGCGCCAGCCGCGGTCAGACCATCAGTCGTCGAAGGGTCAGTTGTTTGATGGATGCTGAGGTTTCCTGGGTACAGAGAGGAAGCGCGCATGATTGATCGGAGCCTATACGACGAACAAAAACCCCTGGACATGCACAATCTTCAATTCGATATCGCCGCCCAACATCTGCAAGTAGAACCCTGGATTCTGGAGAAGATCAAAGCTCCCCGCCGCGAATTTTCGGTCCGTTTCCCCCTTCGCCTTGATAATGGAACAATCGTTCACCTCTCAGGCTACCGGGTGCAGCACAACACCCTGCGCGGGCCGGGCAAGGGCGGCATCCGCTACCATCCCCAGGTGGATCTGGACGAGGTGCGCGCCCTGGCCGGTTGGATGACCTGGAAGTGCGCGGTGGTGGACATCCCCTTCGGCGGGGCCAAGGGCGGAGTCACCTGTGACCCCGGCGCCATGAGCCTGGCCGAAAAGGAGCGCCTCACCCGGCGCTACATCTGGGAGATATCGCCCATCATCGGTCCGGAGCAGGACATCCCCGCCCCGGACGTGAACACCGACCCCCAGGTAATGGCCTGGGTGGTGGACACCTACAGCGTTTTCAAGGGGCACACCTGCAACAGCGTGGTCACCGGCAAGCCCCTGTCCATCGGGGGCTCCCTGGGAAGGCTCAAGGCCACCAGCCAGGGATGCGTGTACGTGATGGCCGAGGCGGCGGCGGCCACGGGCCTTGATCTGGCCGGCTGCCGGGTGGTGGTGCAGGGCCTGGGCAACGTGGGCTACCACGCCGCGGAGATACTGCACGACGCCGGGGCGGTTATCGTGGGTTTGAGCAACGTGCAGGGCGGCCTGTACAACCCCAAGGGCCTGGACCCCCGCAAGGTGCAGGCTCACTTCCTGGCCACGGACGACCTTTTGAGCTATCCCGAGGCCCAGGCCATATCCAACCAGGAGCTTTTGGAGTTGCCCTGCGAGGTGCTGATCCCAGCCGCTTTGGAGGGGCAGATCGGCCTTGGCAATGCACAGCGGATCCAGGCCAGGATCATCGTGGAGGGGGCCAACGGCCCCACCAGTCCCTTTGCCGATGACATCCTATATGACCGGGGCATCTTCGTGGTGCCGGACATCCTGGCCAATGCGGGCGGGGTCACGGTGTCGTATTTCGAGTGGGTGCAGAACCTGCAGAAGCTCTTCTGGACCGAGGAAGACGTCAACAAAAAGCTCAGGGACATCCTAGTGCGCTCCTTCAAGGAGGTGCACGACATCGCCCGAAAGGAAAAGATCAACATGCGCACCGCAGCCTACATGCTGGCCATCGGAAGGGTGGCCGAGGCCAAGCGGGTCAGGGGCATCTTCCCCTAGGAAACATCAATCAAAGATAGAGTCCGGATTCTGTCGTCATGGGAGGTTCGCAGATGAACCAATTGACCAACAAAGAGCTTATGGCTTTGCGGGAACAAAACGTGCCCCCGGGGCCATTCAACGTTCATCCCATCTTCGCCAAGTCCGCCCGGGGCGCGGTGCTTACCGACGTGGAGGGCAAAGAATACCTGGACTTCACCGGCGGCATCGGGGTAATGAACGTCGGGCACGGTTCGCCCAGGGTGGTCGAGGCCATAAAGGATCAGGCCGACAAGTTCACCCATTCCTGTTTCCACGTGGTGCAATACGACTCCTATGTGGAGTTGGCCCGCCGGCTGAACCAACTGGCCCCCGGTGACTTCCCCAAGAAAAGCTATTTCGTCAACAGCGGCGCCGAGGCGGTGGAGAACTGCATCAAGGTGGCCCGCTACGCCACCAAGCGCAGCGGCATCATCACCTTTGACAATGCCTTCCATGGCCGCACCTACATGGCCATGACCCTGACCAGCAAGGTCATGCCCTACAAATACGGCTTCGATCCCTTCTGCCCCGAGGTTTACCGGGCTCATTTCGCCTACTGTTACCGCTGTCCCTTCGGCCTTGACTACCCCTCCTGCGGCGTTCACTGCGCCGACTACCTGGAGGAGTTCTTCATGGACAACGTGCCCGGCGACCGGGTTGCGGCGGTGATCGCGGAGCCGGTGCAGGGGGAAGGCGGGTTCATCGTGCCCCCGCCGGAGTACTTCCCCAAGGTCAAGGCCATTTGCGAGAAGTACGGAATTCTTTTCATCATGGACGAGGTGCAGGCCGGCATGGGCCGCACCGGCAAGATGTTCGCCAGCGAGCACTTTGGAGTGGAGCCCGACATCATCAGCTCGGCCAAGTCCCTGGCCGCGGGCATGCCCCTGGGCGCGATCATCGGCCGGGCCGAGATTCTGGACTCGGTGCATGCCGGAGGCCTGGGCGGCACCTACGGGGGCAACCCGATTTCCTGCCGGGCGGCCTTGGCCGTGTTGGATGAATTGGAAAACGGCCTGTTGGAAAAAGCCGAAGCCTTGGGCGCCGACCTGGCGGCGCGCTACCAGGAGTTGGCCGACCGATACGAGATCATCGGCCAGGTGCGGGGCCTGGGCCCCATGATGGCCATGGAGTTGGTCAGCGACCGCGAAACCAAGGCGCCGGCCTCCGAGCAGGCCAAAGCCTTGGTGTCGCGGTGCCTGGACAAGGGGCTGTTGATTTTGTCGTGCGGCAAGTTCGGCAACGTGATCAGGACCCTGATGCCCTTGGTGATCAGCCGGGAGGAACTGGACCGGGGATTCTCCATTTTGGATGAATGCTTGGGCGGGCTTGAGTAGCCGCCGGTGGAAACACAGCGCAAAACCAGACTGGGAGGTCAACGTGGGTAAATACAGGGTGGCAGTAGATACGGGGGGTACTTTTACCGATGTTTTTATATTCGAGGAAGAGTTCGGCGAGGTAATCGTCCAAAAGGTTCCTTCCACGCCGCACAACCCTTCGGAAGCCATCGTTGCCGGCATGGAAAAGGCGGGCATATCCATGCAGGACGTGCAGCTTTTCTCCCATGGCACCACGGTGGGCACCAACGCCCTTATCACCCGCAATCTACCCCTGACGGGAATGATCAACACCAAGGGCTTCCGGGACGTCATAGAAATCAGGCGCTCAACCAAGCCCGACCTTTGGGATCACTACAAGGACGTGGCCCCACCCCATGTGCCTCGGCGTCACCGTTTGGAGGTCACCGAGCGCATCGACTACGGCGGCAACGTGGTCAAGCCCCTTGATGAAACCGAGGCCCGGCAGGTAGCCGAGATATTCAAAAAACGCGGCATGAAGGCGGTGGCGGTTTGCTTCATGAACTCCTACATGAACGGAGAACATGAACAACGCGTGAAGCAGATCGTGCAGGAGGTGATGCCCGAAGCCTACGTCTGCACCTCCAACGAGTTGCTTCCCGACATCTTTGAACACGAACGCTTCTCCACCTGCGTAATCAACGCCGTGTTGGGCCCGGTGGTCAGCGACTACCTAAAGGACCTGGTCAGCAAGCTCAAGGGCCTGGGCTACAAGGGCGATATTTTGGTGTTGCACTCCGGCGGCGGAGTGATGAAGGCCGAAACGGTCACCAGCTACGCCTCCCGCATCGCCAGTTCGGGCATAGCCGCCGGAGCCATCGCCATGAACCAGACCGCCCAGCTGTGCGGTTATCCCAACGCCATGGGGTTGGACATGGGCGGCACCAGCGCCGACATCAGCCTGACCTACGGCGGCGAGTTGCGCATGGCCAACGAGTGGCAGGTGGAGTTCGGCTATCCAATCATGTACCCCAGCATCGAGGTGATCACCATCGGGGCCGGCGGCGGCTCCATCGCCTGGGTGGACCCGGGCGGCAGCCTGCGCAACGGGCCGCAAAGCGCCGGGGCCGAACCTGGCCCCGCCTGCTACCAAGCCGGCGGGATGGAGCCCACCAACACCGACGCCAACCTGGTATTGGGCCGTCTTAACACCAACCTGCTGGAAGGCGGCATGCAGATCAGCAAGGAGGCGGCCGAGGCGGCGGTGGATAAGATCGCCAAACACTACGGCATGAGCCTGGTGGACGCCGCCTATTCCATCCTTAAGGTGGCCAACGCCAACATGTGCGACGCCCTCAGGCTCATATCGGTGCAGCGCGGCTACGACCCACGGGATTTCGCCCTGGTGGGATTCGGCGGAGCCGGCCCCCTGCACGCCGCCTACCTGGCCCGGGAGTTGGAGATCCCCACGGTGATAATCCCCCGCTATCCCGGGGTGCATGCCGCCCTGGGCTGTCTGCTGGTGGACGTGCGCCACGACCTGCAAAAGACCTACCTGGCCACCTCGGCCAGCGCCCAGATCGAGGAGATCGAGGATATCTTCGAGCAGTTGGAGGCCGAGGCCCGCGCACTGCTGAAGCAGGAAGGGATGACCGGCGAACGGGTGGAGCTGAAGCGGGTCATGGATATCCGCTACATCGGCCAGTGGCGCCAGCTCGCGGTGAACGTGCCCAGGCCCATCACCACCCTGGACAAGGCCCTAGAGGTGTTCCACGCCGAGCACGAGCGTCAGTTCTCATGGTCCAACCCTGACCAGGTGGTGGAAATCTACGGCTTGCGGGTCACGGCCATCGGCAAGGTGCCCATGCCTTCCTTCAACAAGGCCGACAACGGCGACCAGGCCGTCATGCCCGAGCCCCGCCAAGTGCGCCCGGTGTTCTTCGAAAAGGCCGGCGGTTTCGTGGACACCCCGGTCTACCGGCGGCGCGACCTGCCCCCGGGCGCCAAGCTGCGCGGCCCGGCCATCGTGGAGCAGTTGGACACCACCACCGTCATCCCGGTGGGAGTCAAGGCCAGGATCGATGATTACCTGAACATCATCATGGATATATCCAGGTAAGGAGCAGAGGCGAAATGGCTAAGACCAACCTAGATCCCGTGACCTTCGAGGTCCTGAAAAACGCCTACGGCAACCTGGTGGATCAGATGTCCGAGCAGGTCTTGCGCACCTGCTACTCCTTTGTGATCTACTGCCGCGACTTCTCCTCCGCCCTCTGCGACGCCAACGGCGACACCATCATGCAGGGCAGCCAGGACATCGCGGTGCATGTGGGCACCCTGCACCTTACCGCCAAGGCCATCCTGCGGGCCTTTGGCGATGACATTCACGAAGGCGACATCTTCATCTTCAACGACCCCTATGAGGGGGGTACCCATTTCTGCGACGTGCGCATCGTAAAGCCGGTGTTTTTCGAGGGAGAAATAGTAGCCTTCACCTTGTCCAACGGCCACTGGGCCGACGTGGGCGGCAAGGTGCCCGGCTCCTTTGACATCACCGCCAAGGATCACTACGGCGAGGGCACCCGCATCACTCCCTTGCGAATCTGGGACCGGGGGCGCTACCTGGACGACGTGGCCAACTGCCTGGTGGCCAACATGCGCGGCAGCGAGGACCGCCTGGGCGACCTCAGGGCCCAGGCCGAGGCCTGCAACGTGGGTGAGCGCGAATTCCTGCGCCTCATCGCAAAATACGGCAAGGACACGGTGCTCTTGGCGGCCCGGGAATGCCAAAACTACGTGGAACGCATCGCCCGCAGCCGCATTGCCGAGATTCCCGACGGCCAATGGGAGACGGTGGATTTCATCGACCAGGACCCGGACCTGGGCGAAGGCTTGATTCCCATCAAGGTGAAAATGACCATCAAGGGCGACCAGGTGCACTACGACCTGACCGGCTCCCATCCCATCGTGGGTTGCTTCTTGAACTCGGCCTATCCGGCCACCCTCTCGGCCCTGGTGGCCGGCTCCAAGGCCTTCTTCCCGGACATCCCCCTAAACGCCGGTTTCTTCCGGGTGTTCGACGTCACCGTACCCGAAGGCTGCGTGGCCAACGCGCCCTGGCCCACGGCGGTCACCGGCTTCTGCTCCGGGGTCTATGAAAAGGCCCAGGCCGCGGTCATCGAGCTGTGGTCCGAGCTGATGCCCGAAAGGGCCCTGGGCTGCGCCTTCAACCTGGAATACCTGCTCATCGGCGGGTGGGATCGGCGGCCAGGCTTTGGCAACTTTTTCATGTGGTACGACTGGATGGCCGGCGGTCACGGCGGCCGCTCCACCAAGGACGGCTCCAACTGCACGGCGGCGGTCTTCGGCCTAGGCCTCAGCATCCAGCCCTGCGAGGGCCAGGAGCGCCTCACCCCCGTGATCACCGACGAGCACAGCATCCTCACCGACTCCGCCGGGCCTGGCAAGTTCCGGGGTGGCTGCGGCCTTACCAAGGGCGGAACGGTCATGTCCTGCGAGGGCTCGGTGATGTCCTATTGCTGCGACCGCGCCCGCTCCATCGCCTTTGGTATCTGGGGCGGCCTGCCCTCCATCCCCCAGGGGCTCTGGAAAAACAAGGGCCGGGATGACGAGGCTTTCCTGGGTGCGATCTTCTCCGGGGTTCCGGTGAACGCCGGCGACACCTTCACCCGGCCCTCGGCCGGCGGCGGCGGCCTGGGAGACCCCCTGGAGCGCGATCCCCTGATGGTGCTGGAAGATGTAATCGACGGCTACGTCTCCATCGAGCGCGCCAAAAAGGACTACGGCGTGGTGGTGGTGGAGAACGACCCCATCCTCCTGGACTACGAGATCGACATGGCCGCCACGGAAAAAGAGCGGGCCCACATTCGCCAGAACCGGGTGGCCTGGATGAAGGAAGACCCGGGCAAGGTCTTGCAAATGCTGGTGGACGGCGAAATCGACGAGATGGACGTGGTTCGCCGCTACGGGGTGATCCTGGACTGGGGCATCAAGCAGGTGCTCCCAAAATCCACAGCCCAGTTCAGGCAAATGTTGGAGAAAAGAACCGTCTCTCACTGGAGCTAAATGAGTAGGTGCATCGATTAGAAATATCCGCCCGCCCCGAACCTAGAAGCCGGGATGGTCCCCTTGGGTGGCAAGGGGGCCATCGCTGGCCGTGGGGTGTTTGTGTTTTTTTTACGGCAATAGCCATGGCCCTCAAGGCGCGAGAGGGCTTACGGCTTTTATCTTAATGGAAAACGGGTAGCCAAATTGTAGAGCAAGGGGAGATTTCACCAACCCCGGCAAGAGGGAGTGAAGCTATGAAAGGTTTAAGTCCAACCGTAGCGATAATAGCCGCTTTCATTGCTATTATCGTGCCCGTCCTGGTGGCTGTAGCCAGCCGGAAATGGAAGTTGGTAAAAACTTCCGAGGACTACTTGGTGGCGGGCCGACGAGCCCACTGGGCCCTGGTCACCGCCTCGGTGACCTCCATGTACATTTGGGGGTCGTCGGTGATGGGCTCGGCAGAGGGCGCGGTGAACAACGGAATCTCGGGTGTGTGGATCTACCCCATGTATGCCGTGGGTCTGTGGGTCTTCGGCATCTGGGCATCCAAACTGCGTGAGGTCTTCCCTTATGCCCTGTCCTATACGGAGTATTTCCGCCACCGCTTCAACTCCTCTCTGCACCTGCTTGTAATCATCTTCGCCATCGCCACCAGCTTTAGCGGGGCCTGGATCCAGGGATTGGCCGCCGGCCACGTCATGGTGGGTCTCACCGGCGGGCAGGTGCCCTACTGGGTGGGCGTGGCCTTTTTGGGGGTAGCGGTGCTGATCTTCACAGTGGTGGCCGGCCTGTGGGGCAGCCTTATCTCCACCTGGATATTCACCCTTATCGCCATGCCCATCTGCGCCATCGTGGGCGTGGCCACCTGGGTGGCCCTTGGCGGCCCCACCCCCATCATGGAAACCGCCCAGCAACTATTCCAAGGCGGCAAAATGGCCCCGGAGCTGTTTGAGATCTTCCGACCCAGCGCCTTGATCAACTACCTGATCCCCGTGTTGGCCTGGGCCCTGTTCTCCCTGCCCATGCAGCAGGACTACTGGCAGACCGCCTTTGCCATCCGCGACCCCAAGAGCGTGGGCCGGGCTTTCCGCCACGCCGGCAACTGGTGGTTCTTCATGCCCTTCATCTCGGCCACCCTGGGCTTCGCCGCCCTGGTGCTGATGAAGTCCGGCAAGATGCCCGATGTGCCCGGGTCCCAGGCCTACGCCTCCCTGGTGGGCATGTATTTGCCCACTTGGACCGGCGTACTGTTCATCTGGCTGGTCATGGCGGCCACGGTGGGCTCGGTGGGTGCTGCGGTGGTGGCCATAGCCAACATCATCGGCAGCGACATCTATCGCGCCTACATCAACAAGTCGGCCACCGACGACCAGGTGAAGAAACTGGTGCGCATCATGGTGGTGATTGTCACCTTGGGGGTGATCGCGGTGGCCCTGACGCCGATGTCCATCCTTATGGTACTGTTGTTCATGCCCATGTACACCGCGCCGTTCGTGTTCGGCTTCGTGGCCTCCCAGTACTGGAAGTGGATCAGCGCTTGGCCCATCTTCGTGGGTGGCCTGGTCGGCTTCGGGGTCGGCACCTACATGTTCCTGGGCATGGGCTTGTGGGGCTGGGCCATGATAGCGGCCTTTGTCTCCGCGGCAATCATCACCTTGGTGGGTAGCGCCGCGGCCAAGGACAACTTCGACTTCAGTATTCTGAAGTCGTACAAGGGTTAAGGAGTACCGACATGGGCGCCACAACCGCTTTGCTATGGATAGCAATCGTGTCCAGCACCGTAGTGTTGATAGCCTACGAGATTTGGAATGCCATCGTGGTGAGCAAGGACTTTGCTAAAATGGCCCGCGAGGCCCGCAAGGAAGACTAACCTCTGATCCCTCGCGTTCCCGGGGCGGGCCGGTGCTTAAACGCCCTGCTCGCCCCGGGAACGCCTCCTTGAAAGCGGCTTGACCCGGCCTGCGGCTGGGTCTTGCCGTTTTTTTTATGGTTGCGATTTCGCCTTTGCCTGGGCAAGCCTGGTTCCGGTGGCGATAGATAACGCCCAGAACGTTTCGATGTGCAATAGATTAAATTTTAAGCGGAGTAGGCCACCATATGGAGCGCGGCTCAACCGTGGAACCATGGAGGCCATCTTTTGTTTTTGTGCCGTTAAAATTAGTCACGGCAGATAGCTCTAAAATCACAGGGCATGGCTTGCCTAACTGTTTCTCGTTTTACCTATGCCTCGTTCGCAATTTTTCATAAAGGTCTACATACCGCGACACCATTTTCCCCACACCAAACCCTTCCCGGACCCAGGCGCTTGCCTCCCGCCCCATGGCACGGCTTTTTTGCCCATCGGACAGAAGGCCCTCAACCGCTTCGGCGATACGCTCAGGCGCATGGGGTGGCACCAACACTCCCCAGCGCCCATTGCCCAAAGCCTCGCGGTTTCCCCCCACATCAGTGGCCACCACCGGCAAACCAGCGGCCATGGCTTCCAACAGAGCATTGTTGAAGCCTTCCTCGTGAGAGGAAAGCACGAATATATCCATGCCCCGCAACAGCCACCGCACGTCATCCCTGTGGCCGAGAAAGACCAGGTGCTGCGCCACCCCGAGTTCCCGCGCGGTTTCTTCCAAGTCTCCCTTTATGCCGCGATCTTCTCCCACCAGAAGCAGCTTTATTTTGGGATGCATGGCCAGCAGTCTGGGCAGGGAGCGGATCAGGTCTTGGTGTCCCTTGTAGGGGACGAGATTGGCCACCGAAACGATGGCCGCCTCATCCTCGGCAACACCCACTTTTCCCCTGATCTCTTCCCGCTCTAGGTTGCGGGCGGGTGCCGGCGGCAGATCAAGTCCGTTGTATATGAGCGCCAGTTTGGCTTTTACTCGGCCATCATAAGCGGAGTTGTTCCTGCCGACGGCTTTGGAATTGACAGTCACGCCGTGGCTGAGACTGTTGCTCAAACGCTCGAAAAATCTCCAGGCGGGGTAACGCTTGCGATAGGTCCCCAAATCCCGGTAACTGGTGACTACCGCGCCGGCTCCGGTCATTCGGCCCGCCACCGCCCCCATTAAATTGGCCAGGGGCAGATAGGCATGCACCACTTGGGGCCTCAGGCGCAGGGCAACCAGCAGCAGGCGAAGCTGCGCCTTGAGCAACCTGATGAAGTTATCCGCGGGGTGAGATGGCCGGCGGTATCCGCCGTCGTGCAACGGAACGCCTAGCCGGACCAACTCACCAGCCAAGGGGCCCACCAGATCCAAGGCGAAGACCTCGCATTGCCAGCCGCAGTTCAAGAGCCCTTTGATTAAAAGAACCATCTGTTTTTCGGTGCCGCCGACCTCCAGAGAGCCGATCACGAATAGGACCTTGGGCATCTATGGCTAGCTCCCGTTTTGTTGCCGCAGGAAGAGAAACTCCGTATTGGCCTCGCCGGTGGCTATTTTTTGCAGCTTGAAGCCAAGCTTTTGGCAAAAATCCACGGCGTCGTTGTCATAGACGAACTCCATGGGCCATCCTCCCAGCCAGTCGCGGCTATCGGTGAAAAGGTTCACGGCGGCCACGGACCGGGGCGGCGAGGCCTCCTGGCAAATTTTGTTTGGCTGATCCAAATGCCTTCCTCGACTTGCCCGTCCCGCAGCGATTTAGGTTTTTCGCCTGAATAGCTAAAGCGCCCATCAGAGTATGTCTCCAAAAAAGCGCCTGGTCTTGCTGAACGCGAACCACCCCAGCCAAAGGACGCCCCCGCTGAGAAGGGGCAGACCACCCAGGCCTTGGGATGGCGGAAGCTCCCGAAGAACAGGGCGTCCTGCCAGCACCACACGAAATAGCTGAAGGGGTTGGCCTGGAAGATATACTTCAGCCACTGGGGGGTGGCGTAGGGATTGAACAGGATCGACTGGGCAAACAGGTTAACCGTGCAGAATACCTGAGTTAACTCTCGTATATCCCACAGGAGCCCCCACACCGAGGCCAAGAGGAAGGCCAGGCCCACCGAATAGGGAATGGCGCTGGCCAGGGCCGTTTTCACCGGCAGCACCTCGATGGGAAATACGATTTGCTTAACCAGGTTGGCGTGCGAAATAAAAGTGGAGTTGGATCGCGACAATACATCCTGAAAGGCCAGCCAACAAACGATGCCCGCCAGGATGTTGACGGGGTCGTCCTGGGACGCTCCCGCGCCTCCCCCATACCGGGTGGGAAATACGTAGACGA
>Ga0180009_10001942_pt1 | contig 24514 bp, 21 predicted proteins | sample OS_PC_MetaG_FD_123537 | JGI IMG/M metagenome (GOLD analysis project Ga0180009, IMG submission 123537) | Groundwater microbial communities from the Aspo Hard Rock Laboratory (HRL) deep subsurface site, Sweden - OS_PC_MetaG | ecosystem: Environmental > Aquatic > Deep subsurface > Groundwater...
AAAACGTCGGGGAAAACGTCGGGGAAAATACTGGCCGCATTGAAACAGGATCGGAATTTGACCATTCCTGAACTGGCCTCATTTATCGGTGTAACAGAACGATCCATAGAGCGAAACATCAAAAAATTACAGGAACAGGGCCGCCTCCGTCGCGTGGGCCCAGCCAAGGGGGGCCACTGGGAGGTTCTATGACCTACAACGAGGCTGAGAGCCGCTATTTCCTGGCAAGTCCCCAAAGCAATGACTGTTTCTGTTCGATCAGTGCTTGCCCCGTTAAATTCGCAGAGCAATTTAGCTGGGGTCCATCTGCGTCCATCTGCGGTCAAATAATTTCTTAGCGTTTTGGTGTCTTTTCGTGAAATAAAAAACTTGATAATTGCAACCAAAAAGGGTACAAAAGCACCCTGTATGAGTACAACATTTCACAATAACAGCTTATCCGCCACTCTTTTTGGCAAAACCCGCCGGGCGGTTTTGGCCCTGCTGTACAGCCATGTGGACGAATCCTTCTATCTCCGCCAGATTGCCCGTGCTGCCGGAGCCGGCATGGGGGCTGTGCAGCGGGAAGTTAAGAATCTTTCAAAGGCCGGGATTATCCGCAGGACGACAAGCGGACGGCAGGTTTATTACCAGGCCAACCCGGAGTGTCCGGTATACGACGAACTTAAAAGCCTGATCATTAAAACTGCCGGCATGGGTGATGTGCTCAGGGCTGCTTTAGCACCTCTTGAAAATCGAATCCACGTGGCCTTTTTATTCGGATCCCTGGTACAAAGTGGTCAACGCTCAGGTAGTGATGCGGATATCATGGTTGTGGGCGATGTGACTTTTGCCGAAGTAGTATCCACACTTGGTAGTTTTCAGGAAACGGTTCGCAGGGAGATCAATCCGATTGTTTACCCTCTGGAAGAGTTCCGCTCCAAATTGGCAGAGAACCATCATTTTCTGAAATCGGTCATAGACGGCGCAAAGTTTTTCCTCATTGGAGATCAGCATGAGCTTGAAAGACTGGTGCCCATACCATCAAGGCCGATGCCGGCCTGATCACCTTGTTCGATCAATTTCGAAAGAAAAGGAATATTGGCGGTTATGAACAGGCCGGGATGGTATCCGCTCAAGAGGCAAAAGAGATGGCAGACCTCGCGCTCCAGCTTCGTCAAGGTGTTGAAAAATGGCTTCGCGAAAATCACCCCGGCTTACTTATCGAGGAATAAAAAGCTATAATTTGTTTAACCATTCAAATTAGCCGATAATGAAGACAGGTAAAACGATGTATTATTATTTTTAGCCGAGCCAATAGATCGGATGGATATCGCTGGTCACTGGAATAAATCTAGACCAAAGGAAACAAGGCATGCAATTCGAACTTCATCTTGATACCGATCCCTCAAACAAGACAGCACGCCTAAAATTAAAGGATGAACATGGGCGACAGTTGGCTAACCGACAGATCCGGTTGAAAGATCGGGACGCGGCATCCTGGGAAGGCTTATTCGACACACGACGCCATGTGCAGCGTTATCAGGGCAGCCATCTTTATGATCAGGCCAAGCCCGCCACAGCCGAGGACATCATCAGTCATCTGGGGGTTTTTATAGGAAAGCGTGTGCTTGGAACCGAAATGATGACGCATCTTACGGCTTCAACGAGTCGTCGGACACTTCTGGTTCGCCTGCCAAAGGCTGATGAAGATCCGCTGGCTGCCGCTTTTGCCCGCATGCCCTGGGAAATTGCCCGTACCGAGATCAACACCCCGACGCTCATGGATAAAAACCTGATCGTCCGAGCCATCACCGACGACATACCCGATATGGATGCAGCAGCAACAAAACAGGCTGCTCGGATTGCTGCGGGCGAAGAGGATTTGCGCGTTCTGTTGGTGTTCGCCGAAGCCCCCGGCTCGCGTCCACTGGCCATGCGCCGGGAACGAGAGGGACTGCGCGATCTTTTTATCAAAGAAATCCTGCCCAAAAAAAATGTCGAGTCGATGTGCTTTGTCATGGCGTAACCCAAAAGACCATCCAGCAAAAAATCACCGAGAGCCGTGGCTACCATATCATACACTGGAGTGGACACGGTCATTTAAACAAACTGGAAATCCTCGGCGAGGACGGCAAATCAGAGACCATCACGGGCGCGGGATTGGTCAATCTGATCCAGGAAGCCGGCGGGTTTGTGCCCATGCTGGTTTTTCTTTCCGCCTGTCTATCCGGCGCTGTTGTCAGCCGGATGCGCTGGAACAGGCCCTCGGAAAACTGGAACAACAGGGCGTGCAGGAGCTGCCCAACCTGTTTGCCGACGATCTTTCCGATCGTGATCGCCGGATAGAATACCAATACCTGGAAGACGTTGCCATCGGCTCCATCGACCTGCTCATCGCACGGTTGACGCCCGATGCCCGGCGGTTGCTATGGGTCGTCACCCTGGCCAATGAGCCCAATACCGAAACCATGATTAAAGGGGTGTGGTCGGGAGGTTCATTGGAAGATGAAAAGATCGAACAAATAAGACAATTGCTTCAGATCAAAGACCAATTACCGCAAGAGGTGCGAAAACAACTGGATGGCCTGCCTGCTGAAATTCGGGCAAGGTTGGAACAACCGCAATCCCATTTCGCCACGCCGCCATTACCTCCATTGCTGCTGCAACTGCATCACTCCGGTCTGTTGTCAAAGGAGTCGTCCACCCCGGAAGAGACATCATCTGTCTATGCCTTCCATGAACTGACCAAGGAACGCATCGCTGCCTGGATGGCAAACCACGAAGCAGAGCGCAACGGATCCAGTGAAAAAAAGATCTGGCTGGCCTACGGCGAACGCTATATTGATACCTTTAAGCAATTGCTGCAATCCGCCGGGACCGCGCATGGGACCAGGCAGCCGAAGCCGGGCGGCGCGCCATGGCCTATATCGTTCAAGCCCGGGAGTTCGAGCACCTGGGCACATTCGCCAGCAGGATGATCATCAGCACCAACGACCCCCAACTGCTGCGCAGCGTCATCCAGGAATTAAAATCCGTTGCCGAGGAAGCACCGGCCGGCGAAACACGCTGGAGCATGCGCACCTACCTGGCCGATGCGCTACGTCAATCCGGGCAGCAAGATCAATCGCTGGCGCTCTATGAACAAGCCGCCGTAGAAGCCGAAGACGCCGAGCATTGGTCAGATGTAAGTTGGATCAGCCAGAACTGGGCCAATGCGCTACGTGCTATCGGCCGTCTGGATAATGCCCGGAAAACCTTTCTGCGCAGTGCGGACGCAGAGAAAAAATCCGGCGGAGACATAGTAAATATTTGGGGGAGCGAATTAGAAGCCATACGCATCGACATCATGCAGGGCAAGGCAAGGGAAGTCTTGCCGGACATCGAAAAGCGCCTGGAATCCCTTCGTGCCTGGTGGCAGGCAAGCCGCACCGATCGAACCGTGGAAGAAGCACCGGACCGGGAAATTCTGGGCCGAGCATTCATCAGCGCCCTGGACATTGCCGGAATGGCCTATTTACGCCAGGAAACCTGGGAGCGCTGCCTGGACATGTTGAAAGAGACAGAGCTGGTGGAAAAAGAACGGGGCGCCGGAGATCTGGATTTGGCTGATACCCGATTCAATCAGTATCCTTCTCTGCTAAATCTCAATAAGCTGTCCGAAGCACAGCAGGTTTTGGAATACTGCCTGCACGTTTTTCGCGACAATGACGACACCTATCGCCAATCCGCAGCTCTTTCCGCCCTGGCTAGTGTCTGGAATAGACGTGGAGACCTCCGGCAGGCCATCGGCCTGGAGCGCCAGGCATTGTCTCTTTGCAATGGCTTGCCGGTTCCATCGGATCGCGCCATATCGCATCATAATCTGTCCAACTATTTACACAAAGCCGGTCAATCCGATCTCAGTAAACAACATTTCCTGGCAGCGCTGATTTATCGTCTTGTCATGGGTGAACAGCAGCATTTGCCTAACATGTCGCACAACCTCTCTATTCGCATTCGCAGCACAAAGGAAAAGGGCAAGCGCTATACCTTGCCGCGCATTACCGAACTGCTGGGCCAGCCCGAATTTGCCCCCTTGCACCAGTGGCTGGGTAGCAACAACCGCTCGGATCCCGCCAGCCTGCAACGACTGCGGGGGGCCGTCGATCAATTCGAACAACAGGCCCAATAAGGAGCCAAGTATGAACATCGATGAATTCAACCGTCTGATTCAGCAAGAACCGGAAATCGCCCAATCCCTGGAAAATGCCGCCTGGCATATTCAGGCCAAGGAATCTACCCGCAGCCTTGATCCCATTACCGTAACAGCACTGGTTCTCTTTTTCCCGGTCATCAGCGCAATCGTCCGTCGCGTCGGACTGCCATGGGTTGTGACCCTGGGCAACTATTCCGAACTCTGGCGCCAAAAAGCCGAAGCCTGGATCCAAAGCAAAATGAAAGCAGAAGACTTCGATCCTGCCGCCATCCGCGCTGCCCACGAAGCCCTGCTCCAGGAACTGGAAAAAACAACCGATCCCAAAACCATGGCCGCCTGGGAACGACTGCTGGGTATTCTCAAAAAAGGACCAGACAAAGAGGAGCAAAGCATTCATTCGTGACAGGTTTTGACACAATGGAAGGCAATGAAGTCGCAAAAAGGAAAAAGCGAAACGGCAGGCTCTTTGATAACACGTAATAGAATAAGAAATTAGGGGTTGACGACCGGATGGAGAACGATTATGAAAGGGTCGCGCTCGGGGGGTTGGGTAAAAACAAGGCTCAACTATAAATGATGTGGTACTTTAAAATTTTCATAAAATATTCGGGTTAGGCGCTTATGAATAGCTTACAGCCGGAATTTGTTGACAGTCATGTACACCTGGATCTTGTTTACGCCTATCGATCGGATCGGATCGAGTGGTTGCGCCGGATTGGGTGCCTGCCCATATCATGGGCCTTTAGCAGGTATGTGGGCTCTGTAGCGGATTTAAAGGTAAACCTGAATGCTCAACAAAAGGCCATTCACACGATTCGCAGCACCGGTCTGGAGTGCTTTTATCTTACCGGTGTCCATCCCCGCAACATTCCGCCCGACCTGGTTCCGGAAAAAATCGCAGACATCCTTGCTCCGTTTCTGGAAGACCCGGTTTGTCTGGGAATCGGTGAAATCGGTCTGGAATTCGGCGGCCAGCAGGAAAAGGAAATTCTTGCCGCCCAACTGTCAATGGCCCCGGAGGTGAGCCGGCGCAAAAAGATTTTAGGCCTGCACACCCCGCGAAACGATAAGCAACAGATAACACAAGAAATACTTTCCGTGCTGGAAGATTTTCAACCATGGTGCAGCAGCATTGTCGTGGACCATTGTTTGCCGGAGACCATTGAGGCGGTTTTAAAGCAAGGATTCTGGGCCGGAATTACCTTAAGCCCCGTCAAGGCATCCCATGAGGATCTGGATCAAATCATCAAACATCATCCGGAATATGTAAACAGGATGCTTCTTAACACCGATTCCGGCAGCAAGTTCAATGAAGATCTCTACCGGCTCTACCTTTCCGAGCCCTATCCTGATGACATTCAAAGCCGGCTTTTCAGAGACAACGCCCTTTGTTTTTTTCAGATTAACCCGGATTTTTCACGCGTCTGACATGAAATATCCGGGTTAATGCATTTGAATGACCCGCAGCTTTAATTTTCCGACCAGATCCACCAGCGGCAACAGATCGGCAACATTCTCTCCTTCGATCAGTTTGACATGGGTGGCGTCGGCTGGTACTTGCCGGAAGGTCGGGTCAACGGCAATCCAGCGCCCGTCCAACAGGCTCTCGGCCCAGGTATGATACAAAAACCCCTGGAACTCAGCAGAATAAACGATACCGTTGACCACTCGGGTCGGAATGCCCAGGGCCCGTGCAAAGGCCGCATACAGGAACGTGTGTCCCTGGCACTCGGCCTTTTTGCCTTCGAGCACATCCAGGGCTGAAAAAACATCTACGGGCTCCTGCCGGATATTATCCCGCATCCAGTCGATTAACAGAAGAATCCGCTGATGCGTTCCATCGGCCTTCATGACAATCTCTCGAGCGGTTTGGCGAATGCGCTGATCATAACTTGGAATGACGTATGAAGGCTGCAGGTATTGTTCCGTACCATCATGGAGTCGAATCTGGTCTGGGCTTTTGCGATCTGCAATTTGTGACTGAATCCGGCAAAACACTTCTTGATCCCGGCGTTGGCATTGCTGGCGTTCATCGACCGGCATCTTCAGGTTATTATAGATTCCGGACAGGACAACTTCCATAAACGTGAGTTTTTGCGGGTCTTTGATGGGAACATTGCTTTTGATCAGGCTGAAATCGAGCAATGTTTCGGCTTTATTCAGGGCGGCCTGGGCCAGGTATTTCATGGCTGTTGATTTGCTTTCCAGTGCTGAGATAATGACGCCTCCCATCGACATTTCCAACACGGGCTTGCCTTTGGAGTCCATCCAGGTGGTGACTTCCTGGCCGTGAAAACGGGTCTTGATTTTAAAGGCCCTTCCAGCATAAAGATCACTCTCTTCATAGGCTAAAATTGTTTGCTCCACCGGGCTGACGGTCTGAGTTTCGCCGTCATAAACCATATAGGTATAGGATCGACCGACTTCAAGCCCGTGCATCAGCGGATAGAGATTGATGATACTGGTCGGATAAACCTTGCCCTCCAACGTTAGGGTTTGGCGGCGCTGCTGCCCCTGGGTGACAATATCGATTTCAAGCATGCTGTCTTTTCGTTGACCGGTAAGTTTCAGAAGATTGTCGTCAAGGTCGTATTCGTAATCAAAGTGCCTTAAAGACAGGTCTCCGGCCACCTGATCGCAGGATTTGAGGTTGATCTTTTTGTCAAACGACAAAAATCTAAACCGCATGACCGCCTCGGAGCGGATATCAAAATGATCCGAAGCCGATGAAGAAGAAGCTAAGATAAAATGGGAGAAGCCGATCTTGGCGCCGTTGAAAACAATACCGGTCCAGTATTCCTGATAGGGCCAATCGGACAGTCCAAATCGCGGCGGGGGCATTGGCGGTTTGCCGGCATCGCGGAAGTACATTCCGGCACAACTGCTAAGCAACCAAGGCAATGCCAGCATCATGATGAAAGCGTAACGACGATTTAAAAGCATAATAATACGTTGTTTTTAATTTGTTATTGCTTAAGATATTACACTTGTCATATACCTTAAACCATCACGATTTTCAATCGGCTCGGCTGATTTCATCAAAAAAGAAAAAGGAATGAAAAATAGTTTGAAAAAATTGCAGGGTTTTCAAAAAAGCTATTTAAGAGGGCTTGCTCACGGCATTAAACCGGTGGTGATTATCGGGCAAAAAGGGATAACCGCTGCGGTCGTTCGTTCGATTGATGAGGCCTTAAACAGCCACGAGCTCATTAAGGTTAAGTTTGTCGATTTTAAAGAAAAACCGCTCAAAGAAAAGATTGCGGACGATATCGAGAAACAGACCGGCTGTGAAAATGTGGGAGTGATAGGGCATACCGCCATCTTCTACCGGCAGCACGCCGATCCGCAGAAACAAAAAATCAAAGTACCACAACGGGAACTGTAACCAACGACCCCAATACCCCAGTTAAGCGATTACGGTTAATAGAAAGTTGTTTGTTATCCGTTATTCGATATTTGAAGGGAAATGATCTTCTATATTTCAAACGGCAATGAGATAATTTCGATTTTAGATACAAGAATACCAATAACCAATAACGATTAACCAATAACGCCTAATCGAGTTTAAACTCGATTAGGCAATACGGGGCATCAGGGTCCATTTGATGACCCAAGACCGGGTATCCGGGTCTTTATCCAGACAAACAATGCCGCTGTTTTGGAATTTAAACACGGCCCTTTCAATCGATCCCGTTATCAAATAGGCGGTCAGCCGTTCCATGAAGGGCAGGTGACCGACAAACATGCAGTCGGCTGAGCTGTCAATGGTGCCGGCAAAGACGGCCACATCATCCAACGGATTCAAACCGTTGCGTTCTTCTACACCACCTTGAGGCTCCAGGGCTTTTGCATAGATTTCGGCGGTCTGGCGCGCCCGGGTCTTTCCGCTGTGTACAATCCGCGCGACCTGAAGCTTGTATCCTTTGGCAACTTCAGCGATACGCTTTGTTTCGGCAACCCCTTCTTCTGAAAGTCCCTGTTGCGGATCTTTGTCTTTAGGCCGGCTTTTGCCGTGCTGCAATAGAAAAAGGGCCATGGCACGACTCCTCCTTAAAACGTTTAATCCTCTCTTGCAGTTATTTTTTTGTCGCGCAGGGCAGCCTGGGCCGCTGCCAGCCGGGCAACCGGCACCCGGAACGGCGAGCACGAAACATACGTCAGCCCGAGTTCATGGCAGATCTGAATCGATTGGGGATCACCGCCGTGCTCGCCGCAGATACCGCATTCCATGTCCGGACGGACGGAGCGTCCCTTTTTAACGGCCATTTCCATCAGGAGACCGACGCCATCGCGATCGATAACGGCGAACGGATTTTCCGTCAGGATTTCTTTTTCCATGTATTCAATCAGGAAACTGGCTTCGGCATCGTCTCTGGAAATCCCAAAGCATGTCTGGGTGAGGTCATTGGTTCCAAAAGATATAAATTGGGCATATTCCGCGATCTGATCACAGGTCAGGGCCGCCCGCGGGATTTCGATCATTGTGCCGAACTTGTAATTCGGTTCGATCCCCTGTTCCTCCATTACCTTTCTGGCTTCGGCCTCGAGGGCTTTCTGCTGTACCTTCAGCTCGTTGACGTGACAGGTCAGCGGAATCATGACTTCCGGATGCACGTCCACACCCTCCTTGGCGACAATGCAGGCCGCCTCGAAAATGGCGCGCACCTGCATTTTGGTCAATTCCGGAATATGAATGCCCAGGCGTACGCCGCGCAGGCCCAGCATCGGATTGGTCTCGTGCAACTGTTGGACCCGCTGCAAAATGTTTTCCTTGGTTTTGATCTGGTCCAGCAGGTTGTCGATTTCTTGGAGGGTGGCAGCCCCCTTCAGCCGAATCTTAAGATCGGCCAACTCGCGCATCAGGTCCACATGGTTGGGCAAAAATTCATGCAGCGGCGGATCGAGCAGGCGAATGATGACCGGCAGGCCGTGCATGGCGCGGAAAAGCCCGATAAAGTCTTCACGCTGAAAGGGCAGCAGATGTTCAAGGGCATCCTGCCGTTCATAGGGCCTGTTGGTCATGATCATTTTCTGCACGAACGGCATCCGCTCGGCCTCAAAGAACATATGTTCCGTGCGGCACAGGCCGATGCCTTCGGCGCCGTAGTTACGCGCCCGTTTTGCGTCGGCCGGATAATCGGCGTTGGCCCAGACACCCAGGCGGCGGAACCCATCCGCCCAGGAGAGCAGCTTCATCAACCACGGATCTTCAAATTCGGGCACCATCGTCGGAAGCTTTCCGGCGTAAAGTTCGCCGACGGTGCCGTCAATTGAGATCCACTCTCCTTCTTTGATAATCCGGTCGTTGACGCTGATCCGGCGCCGGGCCAGGTCAATTTCAAGGGCCGAAACACCGACCACGGCGGGCTTGCCGAACTGGCGGGCCACCAGGGCGGCATGGCTGGTACGGCCCCCCCGGCTGGTGAGGATTCCCTGGGCCGCCAGCATGCCGTGCACGTCGTCCGGACGGGTTTCAGGACGCACCATGATGACTTCCTTGCCCTGTTCTTTAGCCCACTTTTCGGCCAGATCGGCATCAAGCGCAATCACACCGAAAGCCGCGCCGGGCGATACGTTCAGGCCCCTGGCCAGCATGTCGCCGGCGGCTTTGGCCGCCTTAACGGCTTCGATATCAAACTGGGGATGCAGGAAAAAATCCACCTGTCCTGGCGTCACCCGCATCACCGCTTCTTCACGGGTGATCAGGCCCTCTTCGGCCATATCGACCGCAATGCGGACGGCGGCCTGGGCCGTGCGCTTGCCGTCGCGGGTTTGCAGCATCCACAGCTTGTTCTTTTCAATCGTAAACTCAACATCCTGCATCTCGCGATAGTGTTTTTCCAGCATCCGGCAAGTCTGCTCGAATTCGCCATAAGCCGCCGGCATCTCCTTTTTGAGTTTGTGAATGTCATCGGTCAGGCGAATACCGGCCACCACGTCTTCGCCCTGGGCGTTGGTAAGGTAGTCCCCTTCAATACGATTTTCACCGGTGGTGGCGTTACGCGTCATGGCAACGCCGGTGGCGCTGTCGTTGCCCAGGTTACCGAAGACCATGGTCTGGATGTTGACCGCCGTCCCTAAATTGTGGGAGATTCCGGCGGCATTGCGATAGTCCACAGCCCGTTTGCCGTTCCAGCTTTTAAACACAGCTTCGGTGGCAAGGTTCATTTGCTCATAGGGATCGGTGGGAAAATCGCGGCCGGTGTGTTTTTTGAAAATCGCCATAAATTTCTGGGTCACCGCTTTCCAGTCTTCGGCCGTCAACTCCGTATCCGTTGCAACGCCTGCTTTGGCGCGGGCGTCGGTAATCACATGTTCAAAGGCCTCATCGGACACACCCATTACAACCTTGCCGAACATTTGTACCAGCCGGCGGTAGAGATCGTACACAAAGCGCTCATCACCGGTTAATTTGATCATACCTTTGACGGTTTTGTCGTTCAGGCCGATATTGAGCACGGTGTCCATCATGCCGGGCATGGAAAACTTGGCACCACTGCGGCACGAAACCAAAAGTGGGTTCTTCGGATCGCCGAATTTCTTGCCGGTTTTCTTTTCAACAGTTATAAGTGCTTCCAGAATTTGTTCATTTAAACCTTCCGGAAACTTTTCGCCGGCTGCAAGATAAGCATTACACGCTTCGGTGGTCACCGTATAACCGGGCGGCACCGGCACTCCGATTCGCACCATTTCCGCCAGATTGGCGCCCTTGCCGCCGAGAAATCCCCGCACATTTTCCCATTTACCACCGACATATTCCTCAGCCTGCTCAACTTCATCGAAAAGATACACCCACTTTTTAGCCATTTAATCCTCCTTACTATTTAAGCTGCATTCACAGTACAATTATTTTAACTGTTATCTTATATGTGTAATAGAATAACCATTTATAAACAACTATTTATCCCGTCCATCTGCATGTGGGGCAAATAGACCGGTACAGCTTCAGCAAAAAATAAGGGAAAAAAACCGCTGTTGTAGAATGATAGCGATTCTGATCGACTCCGGAACAAGTCGCCAAGCATTTCTTGGCTATAAAAAATATCAAGAAAATCAAAAGTATAAAGGTTCAGCAAGCAAAAAAAGGGCTGCAACAAGGAGATTTGCCAATTTGCTGAACGCCGCTAAGGAAGTGAACGGCTGATATTTTTTGATATTCTTTTTATAAGTAAAAGTAGCTTGCATGTCAATGGAATTTGTCAATCAAAAAATATCGTAACTGCCCATCTGTCTGGCCGCCTTGGAATTCGGCCTGGGAACCTGTATTGAGAACCAGGGAGTAATGTACCCTGATCTATTGAAAAAATCGCCGGAATACCTGATTCCCAGCGGATCATCATCGCTATTGCCGTCGGTTATCCCAACTGGAATTTTCCGGCAAACCGGATTGTAAGCAACCGGGAACCCTTGGAAAACATCACAGCCTGGTGCGGCTTTTGATATTGATTGGTCACCGCCCTTGGCAGGATCAAAAAAAACAAGGTGGCCGGTGAGGCAATTTTTGGCGCAATTCGAATGATGGCATATTTTTGACAATCATTAAAACCGACGACACGCTTCCCATTTTAGCCCGCCTTTACATGTGCTTCAACGTTTACACGCTTTGAACACATTTTCAACTTGCCGATATAAAATAACTACTTTTAACGACCGCTTTAATATTCAAGCTGGGAAGATATATTGGCATTCTCTTTGCGTATGCTAATGGTTAAAAGCAGAAAAAAACCATTTACGCCTGGTTTTCCGGTTTGTTTCCTGCTTGCCCGGAAAAATATCATCGCCGACAAGGCCAATAAGGCCACATTGAGATCATCCAGTTATCTGGCAGGTTTCCATAGAGGTAATATACGTATGCTAAATGAAATACCGATCAAGATAGAAGAAACCAACAAGGAGATTTTGGCAAGAATCATCAAGGCGACCGCTCGCAAGTTCAACTGCAACATCACTATTGATTTTAGCAATGGCAATCGAACGGTCGAGTTTATTGGCGATGAAACCTGCAAGCCGCTGATCGTAAAAGAGCTCAACGACATATTTAAAAAAAAGAAAAATGTGGCAACCGACTGAGATAAAACAGAAACTATAAAAATATAAGTATTTCCCAATAAACATCGACAGGAGAGGAAACGATGGCTGGTAACGGTAATCAAACGCTCTACAATCATCTAATTGCTGTCAAAGAAGGCAGGCGCTGCTTTAAAAACGCTTTTCAGGGCGTCTCCAGGATGATTTTAGAGAAGGACATCGAAAAGGTCACGGTCAAAGGTAAAACAACTTACACGTTTAAGGTTTTCAATACCGGCAGTAAACATATCATCGGCATGTATGACGAAATCAACAGTTTCGTCTCGTTTGTCAAGGATGCCGCCGAAAACGGATCATCCAAAGAGATGGCCTTTGTCCTGGTGGGTGAGCCCGGAAACGGCAAAACCTTCTTTGTCGACTTTCTTTGCAGCAAGTATCGCAGTTTTCTGGCCCAGGACAAAAATCGCAAATACACGTTCAGGTTCAAAAGTCTGGACAAGCTCAACGGTTTTGGAAGGATCTCGACCGTTGAATCCCAAACCTACGAAGACCCCATGATTCTGGCCATGAACCTCTTTGACGATTCCGACGCCAACAAAACCTTTCTTGCCCGCCAGATCGGATTTTCGGACCAGGAAATCGATGTTTTTTACGAAAACTACCGCCCCTTGGGCGCGTGCAGCGGCTACATCTGGAACGATATCCGCAATTATGCCGACGGCGACATCGATGAGATGCTCAAGCTCGTTGAGATCGTTCCGGTACCGTTGACGGAAAGCCTGGGGACCGTAACCGGAAAGTACCCGGCCAAAGACAAGATTACTTCCTCGGCCGTCGACCTGCTGGGGGAAGAATCGATCCAGCGGCTGCTGCACATCACCGATACCAACAACCCCTATCGCTTTGACCTCCGGCGCGGTGCCCTGGCGCGTGTTGCCGGCGGCGGTATTCACTTTTCAGACGAGATATTCAAAAACAAAAAGGACCTGGTGCAAATATATCGCGAGCGCGTCATGACCGAGATGTTCAACGCTTACATGGACGAACCCTTTGCCATTCGTAAAGACGTAATGAATTATGTCAACATGATCATCGGCATTGATGCCGAAAATCTGGGGCCTGATAAAATGTGGAAATACAAAGATCCCCAGACCGGTGAACTGCAGGCCATGAAAATCGATGAGCGCTACATCAAAAGCGTTGAAGAACGACTGGGGCTCAAGACCCAGGAACGGCGAGAAACATTCAGAACGTCCATTCGCAAAATTTACGGGCAGAAGATCTCTGTCAATCCCAATTACGATTTCATGGACAACCTGGAATTGGTCAAAGCGGTTACCGATGTCCGGCTAAAATCCGATATCGCCGGCGCCGGCAGTCTTATCGGGGCCCTGGCCAATCGAACCAATGAAGAAAACCAGAAGCTGTATGATCGGATGATCAACACCATGCTGAACAAGCTCAACTACTGCAACACCTGTGCCCAGAAAACCATCGAGTATTTCTGTACGCAAGAGGATGAAAAGTAACCAGGGAAACTTGCTTTCCATCCGGAAAAGCAAGATCCGTAATGTGAAACCCGTAACGCAAACATGAACGCTGAGCTGGCAACACTCTCTATCTTGTGCATCACTTTGAGGGCAAGCCCCTGGTGCAAGAATTTATCGCCAATACCCTGATGGGGATCGAATACCGCTGGGACGGTCCGGTACAACTTGAGACCAGTGAGGTTGTGTCGGCGCTGCCCTCACGGATACTTGACGTATTTTCCGGGCAGATCGTTCCGGCCCAAGCAGACAGCCAGGAAGCCGAGGTGCAGTGGCAGCGGGTGTTGTATACCATGAAGGATCGCAAGCTTTCAAAAACAACGATTTAATCATCATAGGTTAAAACATGAATAATATTGCCAAGGCCATGCAAAATATCGATCGCAGCATGAGCTGGCGGGACCAGCGCGCCACGATCTGTTTTGAAGAATTTCTCAAATTGCTGACCGTCGAGCCCACCGTCGTGATGCGCAACGTCTTCCAGGTCTTTCATGACATGATCAAGAACTATGTCGGTGCAGGCCTCAATGAATATCCGGATGATCCCGAGTCGATTGATTTTGTCCATTATGATTGCAGCCGGCTTTTTGTTGAAGGCCTGGACCAGCCGTTTTTTGCCGACCGGCTTTTTGCCAACCGGTTGGTCAACCTTGTCGAAGCCATGAAGCGCGGCGCGCAGCAAAATAAGATCTATATTTTTGAAGGTCCGCACGGTTGCGGCAAGAGTACGTTTTTAAACAACCTGCTGACGAAATTTGAAGCGTATACCCATACGGAAACCGGCTCAAGTTTTGAAACGGTCTGGCGCCTGGATCGAAAAATATTGGGCAGCTCCACGGAACATGCCACCCTTTCCGTGTTTGAAAAACTGCTCCAAATGCAGGAAACTTCCGGCCATGATCAGTATGGGATGTTCAAACCCCAAAGCGCCATGGTGTCGACTCCGGATTACGTAGAGGTGCCCTGTCCCAGCCATGATCATCCGATCCTGATGATCCCCAAGGATTATCGCCGCTCATTTTTCGATGACCTGCTGAACAATGACGAAATTAAATGGAAGCTGTTTACCGAAAAAGAATACGACTGGGTCTTCAGCAACAATCCCTGTACGATTTGCGCTTCGCTGTACCAGGCGCTCTTGAGCCGATTGAAGAGTCCGGCGAAAGTGTTTAATATGCTGTATGCCGGATCATATCCTTTCAGCCGGCGATTAGGAGAAGGTATCAGCGTCTTCAACCCCGGCGACAAACCCTTGAAGCAACATACCATCAGTAATAACTATCTCCAGAACCGGTTGAACATTCTGCTGCAGGACGGCAACCAGGTAAGGTATTTATATTCACGCTATGCCAAAACCAACAACGGCATTTACGCTCTCATGGACATCAAGTCCAACAACACCGAACGCTTGATCGAGCTTCATAATATTATCAGCGAAGGCGTCCATAAAGTCGAAGATATCGAGGAAAACGTAAATTCGCTTTTTCTGGCGCTCATGAATCCCGAAGACAAGAAAAATATAAAGGACTTCCCTTCCTTTTCAGACCGTATTGAATATATCCAAATCCCTTATGTTCTGGATCTGAACACCGAAGTAGAAATCTACCGCAATATTTTCGGAAAGCATATTGATCGTAATTTTCTCCCCAGGGTTTTGAATAATTTTGCCAGGGTTATTATCTCATCCCGGCTGAACACCGTATCGGAAGCCTTGCTGGAATGGATCGGCAATCCGGACAAATACAGGCTCTACTGCGATGACAACCTGCAACTTCTCAAGATGGATCTTTATACAGGCTATATCCCGGCATGGCTTTCGGAAGAAGATCGGAAGCAGTTAACGGCCAAACGGAGGCGAAAAATCATTGCCGAATCGGAGACCGAAGGGAAGCAAGGCATTTCCGGACGCGATTCCATAAAAATTTTTAATGAGTTTTTCTCCAAATATGCCAAGGAAGACAAGCTGATCAACATGTCGATGGTAAATAACTTTTTCACTCAATCCCGCAAAGAACTCAAAGATTCGATCCCTGAAGGCTTTCTCGGCTCGCTGCTTCGAATGTACAACTACACGGTTCTGCAGGAAGTCAAGGAATCGCTCTACTATTACAATGAGGAACAAATATCCAGAGATATCCAAAACTATCTGTTTGCCGTCAATTTTGAAATCGGATCCGTCGAGAAGTGCAAATATACCGGGGACAAACTGGAAATTACGGCAGATTTTTTCAAAAACCTGGAAGCCCAGTTTTTAGGTGCCAAGGCTGAATATAACCAGCGCTTTGCGTTTCGAAAGTCCACGCACCAGGAATACACGTCCCGGACATTGACCCAGGAAATCCTGCTGGAAGAAAAACCGATTACCGCAACGATTCTTTTTAAATCCTTGTATGAAAAGTATGTCCACAACCTGAAAGAAAAGGTCCTGGACCCTTTTTTGGAGAACGACAACTTCCGGCGCGCCATCAAAGATTACGACACAGAAGCTTTCAGAACCTATGACAAAAAAATTCAGGACGACATCACGTTTTTAATGAGCAACCTTTGCAAAAAATGGCACTATACCGAGCAAGGCGCCAAGGAAATCTGCATGTACGTCATTGACGGTGAGCTGGCTAAGCAGTTTAAAAACAATTAACCCATATTCTGCCCTAATAAATGTTTGACATGCACAATACAGATTTGCTTAAATCGTCAAAGGTTTGATCTTGCTTTTAGGCTCAAATAACTTGGGAGGATAATAAATGACGGAAGACTTTAACGATATTGACAAGGGTTCTGAGGAGGAAGAGGATTTTGCAACCCTTTTTGAATCTTACGGGGATGTTATGCCTGAAAGCTTCCGGGTGGGCGATAAGGTCAGCGGCAAAATAATTTCCATCGGCAGCGACACGGTATTTGTCGATATCGGGGGAAAAATCGACGGTGTCGTTGATCAGGCGGAGCTATTAGATGAACAGGAAAACATGCCCTACAGGCAAGGAGACAGTATCGAGCTTTATGTCGTATCTATAAATGAAAGTGAAACCAGGCTTTCCAGAGCACTTTCCGGAATCGGCGGTCTGGATATGCTGAAAGATGCTTATGCCAATGAAGTTCCGATTGAAGGCAAGGTCACCCAAACCTGTAAGGGCGGTTTTAATGTCGATATCCTCCGTCGCCGAGCGTTTTGCCCGATCAGTCAGATGGATTTAAAACATATAGAGACAGCCGATGATTACGTAGGACAGACCTGCCGTTTTCTAATCACCCAACTGGAGGAGAACGGCAAAAATATTGTGGTTTCCAGACGCAAATTGCTGCAACAGGAACAAGCAAAAGCTGCGGAACAATTTTATGAAAAACTGAACATCGGCACGATTCTCGACGGCCGCGTCACACGGATTGTGCCGTATGGGGCTTTTGTTGAACTGGCAGCCGGTGTGGAGGGGATGGTTCACATTTCTGAACTGAGCTGGTCCCGCATCGAGAATCCCGGAGAAGTTGTCTCCAGCGGTGACACCATTACCGTAAAAATTGTTGGCATTAAACAAGGGGATGGGCCGTCTCGGAAAAAAATTGCCCTGTCCGTCAAACAGGTGGAAAGCGATCCATGGGACACGGCCGGGGATCGGTTTAAAGTCGGGCATAAGATTACCGGCAAAGTTACCAACTGCTTAAATTTCGGCGCATTTGTTGAAATCGCCCCTGGGATTGAAGGGCTGGTTCATATCAGTGAAATGAGTTATGTTAAGCGGGTATTGAATCCGGAAGATATCGTCAAACCCGGTCAAACGGTTTCCGTAACAATCAAAGAGTGTGACCCGAATAAACGGCGCCTCAGTTTGAGCCTGCGGGATGCCGAAGGAGACCCCTGGCTTGATGTACCGGAAAAGTATCGGGTCGGTCAGGCCGTTGAGGGCACCATCGAGAAAAAAGAGCGCTTCGGCTATTTTGTCACACTGGAACCCGGTGTTACCGGGTTGCTGCCGAAATCCAACATCAGCAAAGCCGCACACCCCGGAATGCTGGAAAAATTAAAAGAAGGCAACACCGTCAGGGTCATCGTTGAGAAAATTCAGACCTCCGACAGAAAAATCACTTTGGGCCCGGCCGATCTGGCCGCTGAAGGTGATTGGAAAACGTTTATCAAAGACAGCAAAACATCCATGAATCCCCTGGCAGAAAAATTGCAGCAGGCACTTCGCAACAAAGATGATTAGCCCGGACATTTCATGAAAATTTTTGAGCCATTTTTTATTTGACACATCAAGCCCCTATCCTCTAATATAAGGTCCAGGTGAGTGTGCGATCTCAGGTCCAAGTTCCGGTTTTGAGGTTTGAAAAAGACCGGGGCGTTAGGACAAGACCGAAAGGTCAGTCATTCGACTTACATCCTGTTATCAGGAGCGCCCAACCTCAGTGATGACGCCACTCACCTATTTTTTTGGGCTTGCCGAGGCCCGGCCGGCCGCGTTTTCCATCAGGGCCTTAACCGGTTCAAGACCGTAAGGCGATCCTTCTTCAATGGCCTTCAGGACAGTCCCTCCTCCGGTGAAGAAATAATACTGGGCGTTATCCATGGCGGCCAGATAGAGGCCGGGGCTGAGGTTCTTGAATTCCTGGAGCGTGTCGCCGCCGCCGTAGAGCTTTTGGGCCTGCCGGTTCCGGTCGATGGTTTGGTCCAGTTCCTTGGAACCCTCATAAAAGTGCGGCGTAAATCCCATCACCGCATTCACTAGAATGGTCTTGGCCGAACTGATGACCTTGGCAACTCCGGGAGCGTCAAACGATTCCGGAGCCACATCGAGCAGGTATCGGTACTCTTCCCCCGGCTTGAAGTTCCTGATGTCGCGTGTCCTGAACTTTCCTTCCACCCGACCCTCAAGCGTATCGGACTCGACCACAAAGGGCAGTTCAACTATCTTGTTGTTCAGCCGGTCCTGCCGGACCAGATCCTTGGCCGCCGCAATGTCATCCTCGGAGACCCCGGCCACCCGAACGTCGTACTTGGCGCACAGGAAGGCATTATAGATGACACCGCCCAGCAAAAGGTGGTCGACCTTTTTGTAGATCTCGTTAAGCGGGCCGATTTTGGTGTCATATTTGGCCCCGGCGACCACAGCGACAAAGGGGCGCTCCGGCTCCAGAACATGCTTGAGAAAAATAAATTCCTTCTGCATCAGAAAACCGGCGTAACTTGGCAAAAACTTGGTTACGTCATAGGTGGAGGCATTGGGCTGCCAGGAACCGAAAGCATCATTGACAAAGACATCGGCCAGTCCGGCCAGTTGCAGCGCAAAGCGTTCTTTGGTTTCACCGGTGGCCTCTTCGCCCTCGAACCAGCGCGTGTTGGGCAGATAGATGCCGCCGATCCGACGGGCGCGCAGGTCCCGGATATGCCAGTTAATGGAGGTATCTATCTGCCGGATACCGACGTCCGGATCAACCGGAAACTGGGGCACCGAGAACTTGGTGTGAAGTTTGCGTTCCAGATATTCAACAATCGGCTGGACCGAAGTGCCGTCTTCCACTTTGATACGGCCGGTTTTTTTGTCACGGGGCCGTCCCACGTGGGACATGAGGATGAGACGCCCGCCCCGTTCCACAATATTGTACAACGTGCCGATGGTGGCATCGATGCGGTAGGGATCATGAATCTCCCCTTTTTTAACGACATTGTGGTCTATTCGCACCAGGACGATTTTGTCCCGCAGGTCAGCGTCCTGGATAAGGGGCAAGCGGGGGTCTAATTCCGATCTGGGCATGGCGGCACCTCCTTGTTATGATGTCATCAGCTGTTTGTTATTATAAAATAGTGTATTATCTATAGGTTATCTAAAATGACAGGATTACACTTTGTCCCACAAGATTGATTTATTATTTCTCAAAAATTTTCGCCCTTGGGGTTAAAAGAATCAGGCTCAGGAGAAATCCAGGGCAAGTATAGAATACTTATAAATAACATAACTTTATAAAAAATCAATTATCCTGTTCAAGTCTTCTACAAACCTCTCGATATTGATTGAATACGCTGCCGGCGGAAACGGCCATGACTATCGCTTGAATCGTTCCGAGTTCTTCCTCGGTGACACCTTTCTCCTTGGCCGCGCCGGTAAGCATTTCCATACACGGGTAGCAACCCACGGCCATGGCAGCACCCAGCTCGATCATAAATGTTGTTTTTGGATCCAACACTCCGTTGGCAATCATTGCCCTGTGAAAATCGATAAAACTCTTCTTCAGGTTCTCAGGTATCATGGTAGTCTCCTTTCAGTAAATTATGGTTTTTGGTTATTTGATTGAAGATCCCTGCAGCAAATTGCAGGGAATGTTCTGCCTTACGGCAGTGCTTCGCAGCGACGGTAAGGAATTCTGCTGTTTTAATATTCGCGCTCGCGATTTCAGTTCATAAACAGGACTCAAGCTTGACTTTAAAACCCTATCGAGATATATGAATATAAAACGTTAGATATCGAGTCAAACGATTTGTTTCGATCTGACAAATCGAAATTTTTGATCGAAAGGTGGCGCTATGGAAATTCGACAGCTCAGGACATTCCAGACAGTTGCCCGGCTTCTCAGCTTTAACCGGGCTGCTGAACACCTCCACTACGCCCAGTCCAGCATATCCGCGCAAATTCAGTCCCTGGAAGAAGAACTGGGTGTGCAGCTTTTTGATCGTTTGGGCAGGGGCATATTACTGACCGAAGCCGGAAAACGACTCTTACAATATGCCGAAAAGATACTTGATTTGGCGGATCAAACCCGATCCGAAGTGGCCGGCGCCAGAGAGTTGACCGGTTCCTTGACAATTAAGATGCCGGAAACACTCGGTGTTCACCGTTTACCGCCGGTTATCAAAGCGTTTAGGGCTCGTTTTCCAAAGGTTCGCTTGAGTTTCACCTCCTGTACGCATGAAGGCCTTCAGAAAGACCTTCGCAAAGGCATCACCGATCTGGCGTTTCTGCTGGCCGAATCGATTCAGGCTGCCGATCTTGCAGCAGAAGTCCTGGGGATCGAGACGTTGGTGCTGGTAGCCCATCCCGACCACCGTTTGGCGGCACAACCGGTGGTTCACGCCCAAGACCTGAAGGGCGAAACGATTCTTTTTTCAAAGGTGGATTGCAGTTACCGCCGGAGTTTGGAGTCGATTCTGGACACAGAAAACATTCGATACGACGCGGCCCTCGAATTCAACAGCGTGGCGGCGATCAAACAGTGTGTCATGACGGGTGTAGGGATTACCGTCCTGCCTGAAATTACCGTAGCAGAAGATATTTCTAAAGGACGCCTGGCGGCTTTATCATGGGCCGAGGGAACACTGGAGGTTGCCATACTGATGATATGGTACCGGGACCGGTGGCTTTCTCCCACGTTAAGTGCCTTTATGGAAATTGTAAGAGAAGTGTTCAATGAAACCTGAGAAAGGATTTAATTGAAGATGTGAAACGCTTTTTATTAAAATTTTCAATCCTGGCGTCCATGCTGCTTGGGCTGCCCATGCTGGGTATCGTGCTGGCGGGGTATCCGCTTTCCAGGTATCTGGAGTTTCCTCCTGAAACACGGTACATTACCCCTGCGCCTTTCTCATGGACAGCTTTCATCGTGTATGCCCTTTTTATCATAGCAGCAGTTTTGCCGCTGCTCATTGCGGCGACCCGGTCGATCCGGCGGTTTAAGCCCCAAGCCCCGACCATCCTGCCGTTTCCGTGGTGGGGCCGGATAGGTGTTATCACCGGCGCAATATTCTGGGTCCTGGCCTGGACCCGTTTTTCCTGGTTTGCCGGACTGCAGCCGCATACGTTCACTCCCTTGTGGCTTTCGTATATCCTGGTAATCAATGCCCTGTGTTATCGACGCAGCGGCCGCTGCATGCTGATCGACCGCACCGGATATTTTCTGATCCTTTTCCCGGCAAGTGCCGCTTTCTGGTGGTTCTTTGAATACCTGAACCGGTTTGTTCAGAACTGGCATTACAGCGGCGTCCATTATGGCCCTTGGAAGTATTTCTGCCTTGCGACCCTTTCGTTTTCGACCGTTCTGCCCGCGGTTTTGGGAACCCGGGAATGGATCGCCGGCTTTTCCTGGCTTCAAAAGGGATTTTCAAATTTTCTGCCGCTGAACATTTTACGCCCCAGGACGGCGGCCTGGACCGTTTTGGTAATATCTGCAGCCGGCCTGGCCGGCATTGGCGTCCGGCCGAATTGTCTGTTTGCACTGCTCTGGGCATCCCCCCTGTTGATCATCGTTTCCCTTCAAGCCTTAATGAAAGAGCCGCAGGTGTTGTCAGAGATTCCCCGAGGCGACTGGCGCCGTGTGATCTCTTCAGCCTGCGCCGCCCTATTTTGCGGCCTGTTCTGGGAAATGTGGAACTTTTGGAGTCTTGCCAAATGGCAGTACAGCGTCCCCTTTGTCCATCGGTTTCAAATCTTTGAAATGCCGATTCTGGGCTACGCCGGATATCTGCCCTTTGGGCTGGAGTGCCTCGTCATCGGCGAAATCCTATCCCGAATTTTTAATCAGGAACATCAAACCTAAAGAGCTAACCAAAACAATTCGTTAAATTTTTACCAGCTCATAACTGCGGCTGCCAAGACCTATCTTTTCAGCGTAATCAAGCTGGATCGGCCAGTCTATTTCAGGATACACCCCCCTGAACTTATCCCCTCCGCGTTGAGTGTTGGTTTGCAGGCATGAGTCCGGCAGAGCCTGTTCCTGGTTCACCAGATCGACCGAGGCCTGGTCGATGGCAACCGGATCCTTGGCGGCAAGGATACCGATATCCCTGACGATCGCAGCATCGTTGTGACCGTAACAGTCGCAGGCCGGAGAGACATCGGTAATGAAATTTAGATGCAGGGTTTTGCCCGCTTTGTTTTTCAAAACGCCCATCGTGTATTCCACCATTTTTTCCAGAAAAATGGGTACGGCCTGATTCCACTGGATCTCAATAGCGCCCTCGGGGCAGATGAGGATACATTCCCCGCAGCCGATACACTTTTTGGTGTTGATCACCGCCTTTTCTTTTTCAAGGGAAAGGGCCTTCTGGGAGCACTGGCTGACGCAGTCCCCGCAGCCTACGCATTTTTTCCTGTTGACCTTGGGTGCCACGGTGGAATGCTGTTCCAGTTTTCCCCGGCGCGACGCGCATCCCATCCCCAGATTCTTAATGGTTCCGCCAAAGCCGGAAAGTTCATGGCCTTTGAAGTGGGCCACCGATATGAGGGCGTCGGCCTCGACAATATCCGATCCGATATATACCTTTTTACAGTGCTTTTGATTGACGGCCACAGCGATTTCATTTTTACCTCTGATTCCGTCTGCGATGATGATGGGCGCATCAACCACGGCATAGGCAAAACCGTTTTGAATCGCCGTAACAAGATGATGCGGCGCGTCGCTGCGGGTGCCGGCATACAGCGTATTGGCATCGGTCAGAAAGGGAACGGCGCCGATGCCTTTGACGGTTTCCACGATCTTGCGCAAAAAGACAGGCCGGATAAAAGCGGTATTTCCCCGTTCCCCAAAGTGAAGTTTTACCGCAACAAGATCTCTTTTCTTGATCGTCTCGGAAAGGCCGGCCGTATTCATCAGCCTGACCAGCTTTGCAACAAGACTTTCTTTCGGCGTTGCCCGCAAATCGATAAAATAGACGTTGCTTTTCATAGTATCCTCCCGATTTGGTTCTCATCGTTTATCGAATTGATCTTGTATAAACCCGCTGTATTCAAGTAACCTAAAGATTCTCATCAATTTTTATGCAAGATTCAGGTGTCATTTTTAAGACTGGTAAATTTTTGCCGGTATTGATATTGAAAATTACTGATTGTCCGTTGCAAAGTCAAGGTGTTTGAGGCAAGGGCTTTAAGCCAAAAAGCTCAAGGTAGAGAGAAAAGATGAGCACTGATACTAAACTGGCGGTGTTGGACCGGATTTACGAAATTTATGATGATTTTGTCGGCAAGCTGGATGTGGCCTGCCAAAAATATTGTACCCGCTGCTGCACATGCAATGTAACCCTGACGACTTTAGAAGGATATCAACTTGCCGAGTATTTGGTTTCAAGCGGGCAGACAAACGTGTTTGCAAAGCTGCAAACAGCCGCATACCGCAGGCGCTTTCAGCCCCGGGTAACGATCAACGCGCTGGCGGAGCTTTGCAGGCAGGGAAAGGATTGTCCGGATGAAGCCGGCGATCCTGCCTGGGGGCCATGTCCGCTGTTATTCGACAACGAATGTCCCTCTTACGCCGCCAGACCTTTTGGTTGCCGGTGCATGGTTTCAAAACACATCTGCCTTGAAACCGGATACGCCGACATGGATCCATTGGTTTTGACGGTGAATAATGTCTGTCTTCAGTATATCGAACATGTCGACGGACAAGGGTATTCGGGCAATCTGACCGATGTCTTGACATTCATGGCATCCGCAGCAAATTGTCAAAAATACAGGACCGGCGGATTGAATTTCCCTCCTGCCGGTCTGATTGCCAACCGGCCGGTCAAGGTGCTGATGATACCGCCGGAGCACCGGCGTGAACTCAAGCCGATCCTTAACGCACTCAACAGCATCCATTTTCCGATGGAGTCATAGCAGAAATATCCATCGATGGTCCAAACCGTCCCTGAAATTGACCCAACGGCCGCCTGCCCGCTAGATTTGCCGGATAAATTTTCAACTTAAAGGCCGGAGCACATAATATTGATTTGTCCAGCCTCAAGCCAGATCTGCTGTTTGCAGCATGATCGATTGACATATTGGTTTGGTGAACTAAACCGCTT
>Ga0180009_10001943_pt1 | contig 24507 bp, 17 predicted proteins | sample OS_PC_MetaG_FD_123537 | JGI IMG/M metagenome (GOLD analysis project Ga0180009, IMG submission 123537) | Groundwater microbial communities from the Aspo Hard Rock Laboratory (HRL) deep subsurface site, Sweden - OS_PC_MetaG | ecosystem: Environmental > Aquatic > Deep subsurface > Groundwater...
ATCAAAAAACAGATGAAATCCGATGTGTATTATCGGATCCAAAGAGCATAAAGTGAGCGCTCCACCATAGATACAGAAACTGTATCCCCAAACCCCTGGTCTTATGCGAAAGCTCGTGCCTCGCTGCCGCACAAGACGAGCTTACTTGGGGAATGTCTATATCCATGGTCGTTCGTTCATTTATATCTTCGGAAATCCCGTTACAAAAGCATTTGGGAAACTCGGATACACCCAATATTTTCACCGACTATGACTATTATGCCAATCAGCTTTGGATTGGCGCCCGTTATCTGGAAAGTCTGAGCTTACTGGTTTTTTTTATCTTTTCCGGTTCAAGAACCAGGTTTTCATTTGGTTCGGTCTTTGTTTTTTATGCATTCGCCACCACAGGCATTCTGCTTTCAGTCTTTTACTGGAAGATCTTCCCGATCTGTTTTATTGAGGGACAGGGATTGACGCCATTCAAAAAAACAAGTGAGTACATCATTTCAGGTATCCTGATGCTGACTCTTTTTGTTCTGTACTACAGACGAGATCAATTTGACAGTTACATCCGCAAGCTCCTGACATGGTCACTTTTATTGACCATGATGAGTGAACTGGCGTTTACGTTCTATATCAGCAATTATGGTTTTTCCAATCTCGTCGGGCATTACCTCAAAATCGCCTCTTTTTACCTCATATACAAAGCGATCATCGAAACAGGGTTAAAAAGGCCGTTCAGTCTTCTATTCCAAGGCTTGAAAAAAACGGAAGCAGATCTCAGGATCACCAATGCGAATCTGATCCAGGAAGTTGCAGTACGAAAACAGGCAGAAGAACAAATGAATATCACACTCAGGGAGAAAGAGACCCTGATCAAGGAAATCCATCACCGTATCAAGAACAACATGGCAGTTGTCTCCAGCCTGCTGGCACTTCAGGAGGACCGGGTGACGGATTTTAAGACAAAGGAGATTTTGAAAGACAGTCAAAACCGATTACATACGATGTCCATGATCCACGAAACCCTTTATCGATCCGACAATCCAGCATCCATTGATTTGCAGTCTTTTCTACCGATGCTTGTGGAATCCGTCTTTCAAAGCTATACAATCAGCCAGAATGTGAATTTGAGCAGTGACATCGAGAAGATCAGGGTCGGTGCGAAGGAGGCAACATTAATCGGTCTGGTGGTCAATGAACTTATTACCAATGCCATCAAATTTGCTTTCCCCCATAACCGGAAAGGAATGATCGCCCTTAAACTGGAATCGAATACCAATCATGAAGTCGTCATGACCATTTCCGACGATGGTATCGGATTGCACGACGAATCAACCAGGCACAGCAAAGATGGTCTTGGGTTAAAACTGGTTACCAGTATGGTTGAAAACCAGCTGGATGGTTCGATTAAAAGAGAAGATACTGTTGGGACAAAATACATTGTTCAATTTAAAATTGACGAGATATGAACAGGACAAAAGCAGCTATCCTCATCGTCGAGGATGAAACCATCATCGGCCTGGGAATTGAAGCCAAACTGCAAGGGCTGGGGTACCAGGTAACCGCCATTGTCAATACCGGAAGGAAGGCCATCGAGAAAGCAGAAACTGACCGTCCGGACCTGATCCTGACGGGTGTTCTCATACAAACCATCATGCTCTGTTGGGCACAACGAAACATGAGAATGATATCGCTCCATTTCGCCAAGATCATCTAGAAACGCGTCTAATCAACTGAAACGGCTTCACACCAGTCGCTTCCGTGTTGCTATGCTCATACAGATTGAACGAGTGTAAGCAACAATTCAACTATGGGCTTCTCCGGCAGGGATCGTGGTTGATTTCAAGGTTCCCAGTTTGTGGGATAACCGGTTGGCCGTTTCTGTAAAGATGTGTTTTTTGGACATATCATGGCTGATCACGGTGTCCATGGCATCAATGGCCAGGTTGACGATTTCCTGATGGTCCGTATCATTGTAGAGTCCATGACTCAACTCCGCCATAAAGGCCAGGTTAAAGTAGGCATCCGTTTCATAGGGTTGACAAAGGGACTGGCCTTCCAGTTTGGTGACGGCAAAGGCGTTTTCCCTTAAAATGGTCTTGCCAATCCTGGACATGACCTCTTTCTCCCCTTCTGCAGCCGCCAGTTTGAATTTAACGAAATTACGGGTGGAATTGATGGCTATTTTTCGAAGCAAAAAGGATTTGTGGCTTTCTGGCAACTGAGCGAGGATTTTATCAACGACAGGAAACAGGATCGGTATCCGGGCAAAGGCATTGGCGATGGCATGGGTGTAGGCTATTGTTTCACTGGCGGTCCCCAGTCTGTTTTTTTTTGTCAGGTCGCCGTTGACGATATGATGGGTGACCTCCAGAATCAGTTGAAAATCTATAATACTTGTATGTTGGGAGGATTTCATTCTTTTCTTGAGAATGTTGATAGTCTTCTGGATACTCTCTCTATCTGAAAGAAGTTGTTCCCCGATCTGGATCGCATTCAGGAATTCCCGTTTGAAGCCTTCCAGACTGGGTTCCTGCAGCATCTCTTCATAAATGCTGATCTGGAATCGTTTGTAGCGATCCAGATAGGAAAAATAGATTTTAAAGAACATCTCTATGTTGGCAAGACTGATCTGATTGCTCAGCAGTGCCGTGGCTGCTTCCTTGACCGCCATTTTATAGCCGGTCAGGGATGTATCCTTATTGCTGGAATTCAGCACCATACCGTAGGTGGCAGTCGCGGACAGCATCAGCAACAGGCCGTTGTCGGGATATTTTTTCCTTAGTTTGGTCAGCTTGACCCGGGTGTTGCCGGGAGCCTGAGCCACTGCTGTTCGCAACTCCTTGACCTCGTCTTCCTTCAGGGCGCGTCGCTTGAAAATCCCCAGAAATTTACGTTTCTTTTGCGCATCCTGATCCACCGCTTCTAGTTCCCAGAATGGGTTTTTGTGAGATGAAGGGATGGCCATGGCCTCCTTGACGTTATTTTTCAGTTCCAGGTCAATCGGAACTGAACCGTCGGGTCGACTGCCGGTATCTGACTGTTCAGGGTTGTTTTTCATCCTTTTTTCCATGCCACACCGATCCTAAAATTGAAAGGGATTTTTATTGGGCTTTTTGCCGGCTGGTGATTCCGAAACCGGTTTTTTTACCGGACTGAGGTCTGCAGAGGGCTCGTTTCGCTCTGTTTCAGCGGGGTCTTTTTCTCTAAAGATCGGTTTCTCATCCACCATCCCGGCACCTGAATTTCGGGGCGGGTCCGCTGTTACGCTTTCCTGTGGTATCGACGAGGCATCATCATCGAAGGAGAACAGGGAGCCCAGTGTATAGATGGACTTTGGTTCTTCTTTAATCGGAATCAGCTGTATTTTGTCATCTTCATAACGGCTGCCGGGATGAACCATTGGTTTATCGGAATCGACGGCCTTCTGGACCTGAGCCGTCACGATAGTGCCTTCTGACGTTGGATCGACAAACGGCTCTTCGACGAACCAGTCGTCATCACTGACCGGTTCGGTGTCCTCTTTTTCACCGACGAGGGATGGAACGGAATTTTCATTAATTCCCAGCACTTCGCAAAGTACCGGATATAGAGCAGAAGCGTCATCCAGGGAGTTTAACCGATAAGGGGCCACCTGCAGGCTCATCATTCCGGCAGCCCCTTTTTCCAGACCGATCAGCAGATCCAGGGTTGTCTTCTGTCGGCTGGCTGCGATCTGATCCATGGGATCCAGAATTAAAACGGGGACGAAAGGCCGTTGAGACTGGTTTCTCATCTTCAGGCATGCAACCAGCTCGTGAAATGGGTAGGCATCATAGTTGAGGATATACAGATCATAGGCATCGTTATTAAAATCCCGGATCCCGGGCAGGACCGGGGATCGCTCGATCCGTCCTGAAATATCACCCGGTTTGACGCGAAAGAACGTCTGCAGCAGCATATCGCTGACCGAGATATGTTTTGAAGCCAGGAAAATAGACACCCGGGAGAGCAGATCATCCTCCCAGTTGACGGATTGTTTTCCCCAACGTTCCAGAAAATAGGGTTCTTCCGGGCTGGTATGGACCAGCCGGTTCACCTTGGCGATCCCACATCCCAGGATAGTCATTTCCAGCTTGTTCAAGGTATGAATCCCCAGAATCTGCTGGTAGGTTTTTTCCGGGTCCAGCGGGTTCTGACCGGCATATGCATTCATTTTTTTGAGCATCAGCGTCACCAGGGCATTCAATTGTCGCACCTGGGACTCAATCTCCTTTTTCTGCTTTAGCAAATTGCTCAGGGTGTGAAGGTCCGCGGGATTCAACTTAATCAGTTCGGGTTGCAGGACTGCTTTTTGAGACTTGATCTGTTTGATTGTCTTCGGGTCGGTGAAGGCGGCAAGGAGGTCTTTGACGTAAAACGTCAGTTCCGGGTTGTCATCAACCTCTTTCTGGATCTCGGTGATGTTCTCCGAAATCATCTGAATATGCCTCAGGAGACGTTTTCGTTTCTTGTTCAGGGCCACGTATGCGGTTTCGTTCAAACCGCCTTTGGCTTCGGACGTATGAAGTTCATATTCGGCGGTTTTCAGCAGCAGCTCCAGTTTCTGTCGTTCCTTGACCAGCTTTTCCGTTCTGACCGCCAACTTCGCTGGATCCTCATTTTGCTTGCGAACCTCTTTGCGGGTCAGTTCAGGGCTTTTCATCAAGCGGAATTGCACCGGCATCATCCCCTTGTCTATTTTCCAGGGATTGTAAAAGACAACTTCGTGTTCGTCGAAAACAGAGCATTTGGATAGAAAGTCGTGGTGGGTGACCTCATGTCCGGGAACTCTCTCCTGGTAAAGCTGTTTGAATTCACTGAATGTCCTGCCAAATGTATGTTGGCTCATGGTTGTCAGAAATCGTTTGCGGAACCCCTTATCCTCCAGCTGGTCATAGCTCCGCTCTCCCATATCGTCAATCAGCAGTATTTTGACATATTTTTTCATCACATCGCCCAGGGTGAAAAGCTGTAGGACGTTGTCGATGGCCTGTTTGAGGAAATATCCCAGGAGATGGAAATAGCCACTGTCAACCGTCTGCATTTGATCCTTCAGATTTTTGATTGCCGACTGCCGTTCCTCGATCACTGACAATTTCAAACGGATATTCTGCTGGAAACTGGCCAGATTCTGGAAGTGTTCATCCTTTTCCTGGATCTGGATCGCTTTCTTCAGCTGTAAAAATCGTTCCTCCAATACGGTCAGATTCCCCGTTTCCCTGGGAAAGGGGGTCATTCTGGTTTCGGAAGGGGTGCCTTTGATCTCAAACAAATCCGTCTTTGATGGGGGTTTTCCTGGCGGATTCACCGGAATCGGCTCCTTCTCAGATCCTGATGCCGGTAAATCACATTGAAAGGCCAGTATCCGGTCATAGGAGCTGAATTCTGCCGGCAACGTGTCCGGTCTGGTGATGACCAGGGTGATACCGGTGTTTTTCAGTCTGCCTGCCAGGGATGCCTGGTACAGATCGCAATAGTCCTTTGGCATACACAGGATAATACGCTGGTCTGCCTGCAACTTTGACAGTCCCTTCAAGAAGATGAAAGGGTCCTGGCCCTTGACAGGCTGCTGATCTGGCTGCTTGATGATTTGAGACATTTTTTTAGCCCTCCCGCAGTGGCTTTTCGGTTCAATTGGTGGCTGAGACTTGCTGCTGCTCCCTTCTCAACCATTCGGTAGCAAAATAGACTTTATCCAATAACTGTTTGCGTGAGAATGGTTTGATTAGATATCCCCTCACACCGACGCTGAGGGCCTCCACAATGGATGCCTTATTGTCTACGGTGGTCAGCATCAGAAAAGTGACGTTGCGAGCCAGCTCTTCGACCTGCATGATTCGTTTAACCAGCTCTATGCCTGTTAATTTGGGCATGATCCAGTCACAGAGGATAACATCCACCAGCGGTTTTTTTTGCAGAAGCACCCAGGCCGCTTCTCCGTCACCCGCCTCTGAAATCTGTTTTACTCCGGCATCTTTGAGTACCTTGATCGTCATCTGTCGGATCCGGTCGGAATCATCCACCACCAGGAATGTCAGATCCCGGACGACGGACAGGTCAGCCTCCTCATCAGTTGGCGCATCAGCGGTAGATGACGGTTTTGGTTTTGAGACAGGGGCGAACAGCTGCTGGACTTTAGCAGAGGTCTCTTTTTCCCCCATCTGTTGTTCAGCATAGAGTGCACCCAGCACCTCCCAGACTCTGGAAGTGAAGGGGTAGTTCTCGCTATCCGAAGCGGGGACCTCCCGACAGGCCAGGGCCAGGTTTTCAAGGTGGTTTCCCTGTGACATCATGGGCAGGATCAGGGCCCGGATCTCGTCTTTTCCCAGACAACCCATCCACATCACCCGCTGGGTGGGGGTGAGCGTGCTGAGTGTCTCCATAAGTCGTGTTTTTTGCTCCACCGGCAGTTGCATGAACAGAAAATGGTGCTGCCGGTATCGTTCCCAGGCATCGTCCCGTTCCAGCCGGTCTCTTGTAAAACCGATCCTGTCCGGTATGATGGGTAGAAATTGTCGGATCTGAAGGGGAACCTGTTTTTTCGACATCAGCAATTCCATGGCGATGTTGAATACGGATATGTAGATGGACCGCAGACAGTTGATCGCGTGCAGACTCAACGGATCATGATGATTGGGATCGGCACGGTCACATATCCGGTTGATGAGGTCTCCCATACGCGGCCAGGCGTTTATCTGCTGCTCGTTGAGCAGACTGTTGGCCAGGATGGTCGGCTCCTGCTCAAACGCTTCCAGAAACCGGCTGATCATGTGAACCGCCTTGACCTGCAGGAAGCTGATATACCCTCTCCGCAGCTGGCTGAAAACCCCTTTTTTATATACGGTCAGGTTTTCCAGGTATTCAAAATATGACGGAATACTGCTGGCCAGCAGCAGTGCATCCAGCTCTTCAGACAATTCCAGTATTTCACCCTGGTTGCCGTCCGTCTCTGCAAAGAAGCGTGGACGGATCAGTTCTTCAAAGATTTGAGGTATTGTCTTTTTCAGCTCAGCAAAGAGCTGGCGTTTGACGTAACTTCGATCGCCGATTTTCAAATCCTTGATTTTTACCCACTCCAGTTTTTCTTTTTGAGACATATCGTGCCAGGCTGGATATTTATTCAGCATCATATCGCTGGCACTGAGCATTTTAAAAAAGTGTGCATGCATCTCGGATAGCTGATAATAACTGAAGCGCGCCGTTCTCACCACGGCCAGTATCGTCTCCAGCATTGGCAGGGAAATATGGGATATCTGCAGTAATTTCTTATCTTTAGGGTCGTGCACGTTAAGATAGAGCATCGTTCAACTCCTGTTCTAAAAAATCGGCCTTTTTGTCTGGAATGGTTATCTCACCGAGCGTAACGGGGATCTGCAGACAAACACGGGTTCCGCTGTTTTCTCGGGATTCGATGGAGACTGCGCCACCCAGGGCTTCCATTTCAGTTTTGATCAGACTCATTCCCACGCCCCGACCCGAGATCAAGGTCATCGAGCTGGCAGTGCTGAAACCCGGTTCGAACAGAAGTGCCAGTATCTGGTCCCGGGGCAGGTTCTGCCGCATCTGATCAGCGGTGGATGGATCGATCAGGTTCAACTGCAGGGCCCGGGCCACCGTTTTTTCCAGATGTACCCCCTTGCCTTCATCCTTGACACAGATAACCAGCTTGTCACTGTTCTGCATGATCATCAGTTGAATCTGGGCTTTCCCCGGTTTTCCAAGCAGGCGGCGTTCACTGGGGGTTTCAATCCCATGGAAAACGGCGTTCTTGACCATTTGAATCAGGCAGGAACTCAGCCGGTGCAGGATCAGCAGATTGACCAGAACCGGGGTCTTCTCAATCACCTTGAACACAACCTGTTTGTTCAGCAACCGGGCCGTGTCTGTGATGATCCGCTGCAACCTGGGAAAGACAATATCGAGTTTTACTTTATCCAGGGCAGACAACTCATTTTTCAGTTTCAACAGTGTTCCCCCATCCCCGTGATGCTGGTTGCCATTGTGACGATCATCCAGCAACCGGTTCACCGTTTGTTTAATCTGCTGAAACTGTTTCAGCGAAATGCGGAACTCAGGCTCCCGGGAACGGGAAAGACCCAGATCTTTGGTTTCCTCTGTATGGCACAGACTCTTGGATACGACCAGCAAAGATAACAGGGTCTTGAAAGCAGTGGTCAAATAACCGGAGGCAGCCGGCTGAGCAGTGCTTTTAACGCTTTCCGCCAGACAGTCTTCGACTTCATGGGAAGCTGCTGCGATTGTATCGAGGCCGAAAGACTGCCCCATCCCCTTGACAGAATGGATCAATCCCGCGATTAGCGGATGGTTCACTGCCAGAGAATGGGGCGTGGTCATATGGGACTGGGCGATCTCCAGGGAGATCTGCATTTCGTTCAGCGCTTCCGACAGGTTTGCGTGATGTTCAGCCTCTGCGGCCATCACCTCCTCCATCAGTTTCATGGTTGAGTACTGGAACTCCTGGGTTTTCTCCTCTGTGTCCATGAACCTGAATTTCCCCAGGACTTCAGAATAGGTTCTGGTTTTGCTTAAATTCAGTGTAAAAGAGAGCTCTATCACTTTTCCCAGCACGGTTTCAAAGGTGAATCCGGGCGCCAGGTCGGTCAGTTCATCCCTGTTCATGGTCTCCAGCATAAACGGGTCGCCCAGCATCTTGAGCCAGCGTTGGAAGTGATCCTGCTGATCCCTGGGCTGGCTGATCAGGATCGTTTGCAGGATGTTTTTCCCTTTCAGGTTTTTCCAGGTGGGAAAATGCATCTGCCCAACCTGGGAATGGCTGAAGGTCTCCTGGATGATCAGGCCGGTTTCCGTTTCGATCAGGACCAGCAACTGTTCCAATTTGCTGAGCATGTTCTGGAAAGAGGAGAGCTCGCTCTGGTACTCCCTGCTCTGGGTCACGTCATCAATCCCGATGTCAAAACCGGTCGTCTGTTCGGACCCATCAGTCGTAAGATGATAAAACAGTCTGAATATCCGGGTACCCCCGTCCGGGTGCCGGTAGGTTACCTCATCCGGCAGCCGTTTCAATTTGGTGGAGAGACTCTCCGTATGGTTGCTGGCAAAGGCCTGGATGGCCTTGTCCCACTTGTCAGCCAGGGGGTTGCTCTCAGCAAACAGCAGTTCACTGAGCCTTCTGCCTGCCAGCTGCGTGATTCCCAGGTAATCGATGCACCGGCTGGAAAACTCGTCGGTAATCAATCCATCCAGATTGATCTTGATGATGCCGTGGGGGATATGTTTCAGGATTTCACTGAACCGGTGACTCAGTGACTGCAGACGACCGGTAATTGTCTGGAACATCTTCAGGCGCAAGGCGGGAATGGTGTCCACCACTGAGAGGAACGTCTGCCGCTCGATTTGCCAGACCTGGCATGGGGTGACGGCCCTTGCCGTAGCTGACGCGGTTGCTTCCCCTGAGAGGCATGACATTTCCCCCAGCGAATCCGTCGCACCTCTCTGGGCGACCCGATCATTGTTCACCAGAATATCCACCAGGCCCTGCCGGATAATATAAACCGCCGACACCGGTTCTCCCTGGATCAGGATGTCTTCCCCGATTTCTTTCTGTTTCAGGTGCAGATGATCCCCGATCAGGTTCAATTCGGCATCATCGAGCTCTTTAAACAGGGGAACGGTGCGTATTCTATTAATCACGCCACTTCTGCCGGTGCCTTCTTTGTTCTGGTCCGGATGATGGATGTCCACCTGAGCCTGCTGCATAATTTCTCCTATCCCTTGATGGCATCCAGCGCTTTGTCGAGCGAATCGAATACCGTCAGCAACTGGTCGATGCCGGTCACGTTGATGGTTTTCAGCACAAATGGGGAGACCGCCAAAATAGACAGTGTCCCCCCGATACCGTCCAGCTCCTTGTAGATCCACATGACCACTCCGATTTCCGAACTGGAGAGCCACTCCTTATCTATCAGGTCCAGAAACAGGGTCTTCAACCCGGAAGATTTTAAATCGGCCATGGCATCCTTCACATGGGCTGGATCCTCCAGCTCGGTTTCAGGCCGCCAGATGGCAGCTTTGTCTTCCTGCAACAGGTCAATTTTCATGGTGTTGATCTCCAAATTGTGTTAAACCACCTCCAGGGCGATCATGGTGACATCGTCATTAAAGCCGCGATGGTTGGAAAAATCAAAACAGAACTGGTATATGGCTTCCAGCAGCTGGTCAACAGGCTGCCGGCTGTGTGTGAGCAGGAAGGCTTCCAGTTTTTCCCCATCCAGCATCTCTCCTTTGCCATTGGTTACCTCCAGCATACCGTCTGTATACACCAGCACCTTGTCTCCAGGTTGCAGGGCAATGGATTTTGATTCAAAGGGCAGTCGCGGTTTCTCAAACATCCCGACAACCATTCCCGATGTCTGGAGCTGGATCAGTTTTTCAGCCCCGGGACGTATCAGATACCCGGGTGGATGCCCGGCGCTGGTGTATGTCAGGACCTTTTTTCCTAAATCGTAATGACAGTAGAACATGGTCGCATATTTACCGCCAGGCAGTTTGCCTGCCAGAAAGGCGTTTGACAGCTGCATAAAGGCATCCGGGGGTGAAAAGCTGCTCCTGCTGTTCTTGAACGTGGTCAGGTACAGAAAAGAGAGCAGAGCCGCAGGAATACCATGCCCGGTCACATCCCCGACAAGAATGCCCAGGCTGCCGGGATCATCTGTCACCAGATCATAAAAATCCCCGCCGATCTGGGCCATGGGGTGGTACTTGACAGCCAGTTTCAGATCCGGCAGTTCAGGCGGCTCTGCCGGAAGCAGCGCCAATTGTACCAGTCGGGCCTGCTCCAGCTCTTCAGTCATCTGCTGGTAGACAGTCTCCAGTTTTTTCTGCTGGATTCTGATCTTTTCTTCTGCCTTCCTGCGGTCCGTAATATCGGTCTGAAAACAGAGCGCTGCCGGACGGTTTTCCCAGTCGAACGGGATCACCCGGGTATCCAGCCAGCGAATATCTCCGGATTGATTGATAATCCGATAGGTAACCTCATTCGATACCGGTTCCCCTCTCAGGCGCTTAAAATGCCGCTCCCTGACCATCTCCAGGTCATCTTGATGTACCACATCGGCAAAGTCCCCCGATTCATTGCCGTTTTCGTTTGCAGTAAAGCCATTCAGTTTCCGCTTCGCCGGATTAAGAAAGGTGGTTTTCCCGTCCTGTGCGACAAACATGGCGATGGGGGAGTTGTCAAAAATAATCTTATGCCGGGCTTCGCTTTTAACCAGAGCCGCTTTTAAACGATGGCTTTCGATGGTCCGACCCAATTTTTCAGCCAGGGTTTTCACCAGCTGTTGCTCTTCCTTGAGAAATGGTCCAATATCACCTGCAGGTCTCTCTTCGGAATAAAAAACCACCAGGTGACCGATTGTCTGACCCTGGTTTTTGATGTCAGCACGGATGGACCATTTTTCCAGGACAGGCAGTTCTCCATGGGGGGAGATGATCTCTTTTCCATCCTGAAATACAATGCGGGAATGGGTCACTTCGGGATATTGCATTGCCTGGGAAATAAGATCGATGGCACCGGAATAGATACCGTCCAGGGTGATGTCTGTTCTTTCAACCAGTTCTCCCATACCATACAGGCAGTTCATCTCCTTGATCCGTTCGTTGAGTTCTGCGGTTTTCCGACGCAGTTGTTCTTCAGCAGCCATCCGGTCGGTGATATCAAAACCGGTACACATGAACTCGACCAGTTTTCCCGAGTCGTCGAAAACGGGGGTATTCCGCCAGGAGACCCAGACCTGGCGGCCATCTTTGCGCCGGTTTTCATTCTCATTATCATTATATTTGTCTGGATGGTTGATCATCTCCTCCAGCCACATCCCCATGTCTCGTCCGGTGCTTTTTTCAACATCCGGTGTGATGGTCTCCAGGATATTTTTTCCCAGCACCTCCGCTTCAGAATAACCAAAAAATGTCTGTCCGAAGCGATTCAAAAAGGTGAAGTTGAACCGACTATCGGCCTTCATGATAACTATGTTCAAAGACTGGACCAGCTCCCTGTACTGCGTTTCGCTTTGACGGAGAGCAGCTTCCATGTTGAGGCGTTCGGTGGTATCGATGATAAACCCCAGTACCGCGGGCCTGTCGTCCCAGAGAAAAGCGGAGGATTTGAGATCTACCCGGCGGTTATCGCCGCTCCTGGTTTTTACCCTGAAGGAGAAAATACCGGTCGGAAGGTTCCCCTGGGACTGTTTACGGAGATCCTGCAGAACCCCTGCCAGGTCATCCGGGTGGATGAAATGGGCAACAGGGGTACTTTCCAGCTCATCCGGCCGGTATCCAAACAGGGTCTCTGTTTCTGCATTGTGAAACACGATCCGGTCGTCATGGACCACAATGATGGGTATCGGGGCACTGTTAAACAGGGACTCGTAATTTTTTCGGGTCCTGAACACCTGCTTTTCCAATTGTTTCCTGGGGTTATATCCCGAATAATGCTTGTTATATGAATATTATCGGTCGCCGTCCAGTGAGCGAGTGTCAGTTCGATGGCCAGTTCATGACCGTCTTTGTGAATCCCGTAAAGTTCTACGGGCTGGGTAATTTTCCGCTGTCCGGTTTGCCGGAACCGGCTGAAACCGTTCTGGTGAGATTCCTTGAAGCGGTCCGGGATCAGCAGGTTGATATTCTTTCCCAGCACTTCAGTTTCCGCATACCCGAATATCCGGGTTGCGGCATTGTTCCACAGATTCATGATGCCTTCACTGTCGGCACAGATGATGGCGTCACTGGCATTCAGAAATATGGATTTGAAGCGGATTTCACTTTCCCTGATATTGGTAATATCCTTACCGACACAGAGAATACCCCGGGACTGGCCGTTTTCGTCCCACAGGTAGGAAACGGAGATGCGGAGATAAACCGTGCGACCAGACCGGGTCGGATATACCCCTTCAATCATTCTCAGAAATCCGTCTTCAAACAGATCCCCGACGCTGTCCAGTCGTATTTTTTCCAGAACATCATGCCCCAGTATCACCGTCACCGACTGCCCTACCAGTTCAGAGGCTTCATAACCGAATGTGTTCAATGTGGCAATATTGGCATCTTCAATCACCCCATGATTGTTCAGCACAAGCATCAGGTCCGCCATGGACTGGATAATATTCTCCAGACGATTCCGGGATTGCTGCAGTTCAGCTGTTCGATCCTCAACCAGGCCTCCCAGGGAGTGGAGCAGGGTCTGGATCCGGTCCTGCCTGTGACCGACCATGCCGGCCAGCAGACCCAGCAGGAAGGGTGCTGAGTCAATGACCCACAGAAGTGGATTTGATGACTGAATATGAACGATGCGGGCTACCGTCAATGGTCCTGCATCCAGATGCCATGCGATCACCGTCGCTGCCACGGGAAACAGCAAACCCAGCAGTATTCCATAGAGGGCATAGCGAATGATCTGTGATTGGTTGAACGTTTTCATTACCGATCCGGATCAGGAAGAAAAGTGATTTAAAGGTTTCTCGAAACAAATGGACGGTTAACGCATCAGGAATCGATGGCAACGGGCATCTTTATTCAATTCCTAGAATTCAAGTCTGGCTCTCACGATATTTCACCAGCGTAATTTCATTTCCCGTTTCATTCCAGGTCACATCATCGCAGAAAGAGCGGATCATCAGTAGTCCCCGGCCACTGGGCTCGAGAAAACTCTCGGGATCCAGGGGATCAGGCAGTTTTCTGTAATCGAAGCCTACTCCCTCATCACGAATCACAAATGATATTTTATCTGGCTCCACCATCGAACGGATGAACACTTTCCTTGTATTGTACGGCGCCTGGCCGTTTCTTTCCCGGGCCAGTGCCTGAAAGGTGTTGAAACTGTTGATATCGTCCTTTGTCTTAATACTGGAGGGAATCTCCAGGTTTCCATGAAATACGGCATTGCTCAATGCTTCTATCAGGGAGATCTGCAGGGACTGGATCTCCGCCTTCACGTTCGGGGTCGCCAGGTTGTGGCATAAAAACCGGGCCATCCCGTTGATCTTGTCTGGATTGCCATCAAACAGATAGGTCGTTGACGCGTTGACTTGACACCCCATAAATGATTTGTCTGTTGTTTCGTCTGTCCTCAGTCGGGCCGCCCGCTCGATACTGTGATGGACATCCTGCTCTTCATAGGGTTTGGTGATGTAGTCACAGGCGCCACAGCGCAGTGCTTCAATCACATCTTCCAGTTCACGGTAGGCAGAGATGATGATCACCGGCGTCTGCGGGCTGCTTTTTTTGATGGCACACAACAATGAGAGACCATCCATTTCCGGCATGCGGATATCCGTGATAACAAAATCGAAATCCGCCTTATGAAAAAGACCCAGGGCGATTTTACCGTTTTCAGCCGCAGTGACGGAATGTCCTTTCAGCTCCAGGAGCGTCTGCAGGAAAAAACGGTTGTCTTCCAGATCTTCTGCAATCAATATTTTATAATTCATGGTCAATCTCAGTTGCCCGTCGGGATGTTCATGTTCTTTGAAGATACCAGAAATAAACGGATTAAGCGAACTTCAATAAAACCTCAATTCGTTTTCAGGTGTCTGTCTTCGATAACCTTCTGTATCCTTTCATCCAGCACTTCAAAGTCAAAGGGTTTATGCAGGACAGCATCGATTCCCATCTTCCGGCAGGTTCGTTCATTTTCGGAATCGACCCGGCCGGTACAGATGATGATTGGTATATCGGGTTGGATGGTCCTTATTTTCTGTGCCAGTTCGAGTGCGGAGATATCCTGTATCTTCTGGTCGGCAATGACGATGTCAAATTGCCGGGGGTTGCTGCTGAACAGCTGCAGTGCCCTCGTCCCGGAAGCCTCGGTGGTGACATGGTAACCTGCCTCTTCCAGGTTCAGCCGGTTCAGCTCCAGGATGGACACTTCGTCATCGACCAGTAAAACCGATGCCCCGCCATCTTCTGCCGCAATCTTCCCGAGGTTTGAGACAGTGTCTGTCTGTGTCAGGTAAGCCGGGAGAATAACATGAAATTCAGTACCCCTTTCCGGAATGCTTTTGACGTCGATGACCCCGTCCATCTGTTCCACAATTCCCATCACCACCGATAACCCCAGACCAATATGGGCCGTATCTTTCCGGGTCGTGAAAAAGGGATCGAATATCTGCTCCCTGGTTTCGTTATTCATGCCGTGGCCTGTATCCTCAAACACCATGCAGACGCAGGGTGTCTCTTGGGTGTCGTTTTTGAGCTGCAGCAGCGGGTGTCCTTCCCTGTTGAAGAGCCTGACCCGCAGTTTCCCGCCTTCCGGCATCGCATCGACGGCATTTTCACTCAGGTTCAGGACCAGCTGTCTGATCTGTTTCAGATTTCCAAAGACAGGGGTGAGCTGGTTGATCATCTCCAGTTTAAGCGCCACCGTTTTCGGCAGGTTTGTACGCACTTCATCGAATACCTGGGGCAGAATGGACGCCATTTCAATCTTCTCTAGAACTACATCGACCTTTTGGCTGAAGAGCCTGACCTGGGCGATGATATGGGAAGCCCGGTAAGCAGCCTTGATGACGCGATCGAGGTAATCGGACTCTGTGCTGTCCGGGGCCAGTGTTTTTCTGACCATTTTTGAAAACCCGATAATCGGCACCAGCAGATTGTTGAATTCGTGGGCCACACCACCGGTGAGTGTGGCGATGGTTTTGAGTTTTCGAATTTGACGCTGCTGGGTTTCCAGTTGGCGTTTCTCCATGTCCTTCTCTTTCTGGTCGGTGATATCCTGAATCAAGGAAAAAAAGCCATGGGGAATGTCTTCAACCATATGGGGAATGCAGGAGGCACTGAAAAAACGGCTCTTTTGCCCTCTGTCCGGTATCTCCAGTTCAAACTGGATGGGCAATCCTTTCAGAACCCTATCAATATGGGGCTTTGTCTTTGCGGTCAGGTCAGCTGTAATTCCGGTTTCAATAGATTCTCCTTCCAGGTTTTTATCTTCTCCAACCAGTTCCTGATACTGGTGGTTGACATATTGGTAACGGCGGTCCGAATCAACAAAAGCCACCATGGCCGGGATATTATCGATTACCAGACGCATGCGTGCTTCGCTACGCTGCAACTCCAGGTTGGCTGTTTCCACGGCTGCCGTTCTGTCTTTGACACGCGCCTCCAGAGATTCCCTGGCTTTTGTCAATTCCAGTTCCACGTTACTGCGGTGCGCTATTTCCTGGTGCAACGCCTGATTGGATGCCTCGAGCTGTTTTTTCTGCCGGCAGAGTGTCAAAAAGACACTCACTTTGCTTTTCAGGATATTCCCGTCGATGGGTTTGACCAGGTAGTCCACGGCTCCGCTCTGATACCCCTGCTGAATGTTTCGGGTTTCCCTGCCAAAGGCCGTGATGAAAATAATCGGGGTATCCATCCGGGAATGAATCATGTGGGCAGTCTCATATCCATCCATTTCCGGCATCTGGACATCCAGCAGGATCAGGGCGAACTCATGCTTCAGGATCAGTTCCAGGGCCCTGTTCCCGCTGGTTGCCGTCAACAGGTCGGCCTCAAAGTCTTCCAGCAGGTGAAGCAGTGCATCCAGGTTTTCCTGTCTGTCATCCACCAGCAAAATTTTTGGTTTTCCCGGAATGTGTGTTCCCATGTCATCCTTGTCTGATGATGCTCCCGTTTATTTAACACAGAAAACCGTGTCCTTTGGGCACGGTTAGGTTTCATTTCAATGTCCGTGTTGAGACAAGCGCCGCCAGAAAGGGAATAATCCCATCCAGTGGCAGAATATAATCCACCGGCACCATGTCAATCGCCGACTGGGGCATGAACGGAGCCTCAGCGGTTCGCGGATCCTGGACGATGGTCAAACCACCGGCTTTTTTGATCTCCAGCAGGCCCCTGCTGCCATCATGGCTGGCCCCCGTCAGAACAATGCCAATCAGGTGCGAACCGTATGTGTCCGCGGCTGTTTCAAACAGGACATCAATGGAGGGACGGGTATAGTTCACGGTTGCGCGGGTCGAGAGGCTGAATGTCCGGTTCTGCTCCACCAGCAGATGGTAGTTGGCGGGTGCCGTGTAAATATATCCCTGGCGAATAATCTCCTTCTCGTCCGCCTCTTTCACTGTCAGAGCACAGAAATCATTAAGCGATCTGGCCAGATAGTCGTCTGATGAGGGGGCCATGTGCTGTACGATCAACATCGGGGTTGGAAATGTCGCGGGAAGCCCCGGCAGTATCCTGTGCAATGCCTGCCACCCGCCTGCTGAAACCCCCACCACGATGGCTTCAAATCTCATTTTGTGAACCGGGTTTGATTGAGGCATTTCCGATAGATGATTTCCGGTCTTACAAATTCTTCAAAAACCGCTTCGACCTCGGAAAACCGCAGGGTCTCTTTTTTTCCCAGACAAAGGAACCCTCCCTGGCAGAGACTCTCCCTGAACAGTTGATAGACATGGTTCTGCAACTCCTTGTTGAAGTATATCATGACGTTGCGGCAGCTGACGAGCTGCATTTCATTGAACACGGTATCGGTGGCCAGATTGTGGGCCGAGAAAACAACCTGCTCCTTTAAATCCTGTCTCATGATCGCTGAGTCATAGCGGGCGGTATAATAGTCTGAAAAAGCATGCTGCCCCCCGGCTTTCTGGTAATTGCCAGTGTACGCCTGCATCTTCGCGAGCGGATAGATCCCATCCCTCGCTTTTTTCAACACGATTTCATTAAAATCGGTGGCATATATCTGGAAACGGTTTCCAAACCCTTCTTCTTTCAGGATGATCGCCATGGAGTACACCTCCTCACCGGTGGCACATCCCGCCACCCAGATCCGCAGAAAAGGATATGTTTTCAGGACCGGAATTACCTGGGTCCGAAACACCTTATAAAACGAGGGATTCCGAAACATTTCGGTGACATTGATGGACAGGTCCAGCAACAAGGTCTCGAAAAAGGTCCTGTTTGTCAGGATCCGATGCTGCATCGCAGATACATCGGTCAATCCCGACGTTACCAGTCGGTGCAGCACCCGCCGTTTCAGCGAAGCTTTGGCGTACCGTCTGAAATCGTGCCCGTATTTCAGGTAAATGGCTTCCAGGAGCAGTCTGATCTCTAAATCTTCGCTGTTCATTTCATTCCTGTTGAAAATAACCACTCAAGGCCATCATGATGATGTGTTGCATGAGCCGACCCTGGAATCGGCTGTTCGTGTCAAAACCCTTCTGTCAGCTGTACAACCAGACCCTGAGCAGCGAAAACAGTTTTTCGGGATCAACGGGCTTGGCCAGGTAATCATTGGCACCGGCGTCAATGCATTTTTCACGATCCCCTTTCATCGCTTTGGCGGTCAAGGCGATGATCGGCAGTTTCGCCCACGCCGCCTGCTGCCTGATCTTGCCGATGGCCTCGTAGCCGTCCATGACCGGCATCATGATATCCATCAGCACCAGGTCGATACCCGGTATTTCAATCAGGCGGTCCAGCGCCTCCTGGCCGTTGGCGGCAGCATGAACTTTGAGACCCCTGCTTTCCAGAACGGCCATCAATGCGTATACATTGCGCATATCGTCATCCACCAGCAAAATCTCCCTGTCCTTTAATGCTGTTTCCTGGTCATGAATCATTCGAAACGTGTTCTGCAGTTCGGCGGGAAGATCCGCTTCAACCCGATGCAGAAACAGCGTTACCTCGTCCAGCAGTCTTGTTCCGGAATTCACCCCTTTGACAATGATGCTCTCGGCGTATTTGCGAAGTTCAATCTCTTCCCTGCGTGTAATATCACGGCCGGTATGCACAATAACGGGTGGTAAGCTGCTGCTTGATTCCTTTTCAATTCTTGACAGCAACTCAAATCCCGACATATCCGGCAGACGGAGATCCAGGATCATCAGATCGATGGCATTCGATTGCAGAATTGTCAGCGCTTCGCCGGCTGTTGCCGCCAAATGGATCTGCAGATCTTTTTTTTCTCCCAGCAGGTCTGAGAGACTGTTTCTGGTGGTTTCATCATCCTCGACAATCAGGAGCTGCTGGATGGTTTTGGTAATGGTATTTTCGATTTTATCAAATGCCTGACCCAGTTTTTCTCTGTTGACCGGTTTGGTGAGAAAACCGATGGCCCCGATTTTCAGGCCGATCATCTTTTTGTCCAGCACGGAAATGAAATGGACTGGGATGGCCCGGGTCCGGGGATGGCTCTTGAGCTGTTCCATTACTGTCCAGCCATCCATCCCGGGCAGATTGATGTCGAGAATAATGGCGCTGGGCAGACGTTTCTCGGCCACTGCCAGCCCCTTTGCCCCGTCCACTGCCACCAATCCCTTGAATCCCTTTTCGCGGGCCAGATCCAGTAGAATACGGGCAAATTTGACATCGTCATCAATAATGAGAATCGATTTCTCGTCCGGGAGAAGATTGTCGCTGTCATCTCCCTCGAAACCGGGTTTTTCCGTTTCTTCCGTCAAAACGGTTGATGCGGGTGATGCTGCTCTCCCGGGAATGCGCAACGCCATCACTGGTATCGGGACTGTGGGGTGACCCTCGTTTTGAGCGGGTGGCTGGAGAGCCGTCGTGACCCCGGTCTGGATATTCTCAATATGCAGCGGCAGATAAAGGGTAAAGGTGCTCCCTTCCCCCTCACTGCTTTCCAGCAGGATCTCACATTGCAGTAGTTTCACCAGTTCCCGGGAAATGGAGAGACCCAGACCGGTGCCCCCATATTGACGGCTGGTGCTGCCATCAACCTGTTGGAAGGCTTCAAAAATCAGTTTCTGTTTCTCAACGGGGATGCCGATACCGCTGTCTGATATGGAAATAGCCAGGGTTTGTCCCGGGACCATGTTGACTGTATCAGGGATGGCTGCGGGTCGGAAGATCCTGACATCGATGCCACCCTTTTGCGTGAATTTCACTGCGTTGGACATCAGGTTTTTCAATATCTGGTTCAACTTCTGGCTGTCTGTGTGGATGGTGTCCGGGACATCCCTGTCCAGTCGGATATTCAGCGAGAGCTTTTTCTTCTCCACCAGCGGTTGAAACGAGTGCTGCAGGTACCGGGAAATATTGGCCACGCTGATATTTTCCGGTATCAGGTCCATCTTCCCGGCTTCGATTTTGGAGAGATCCAGGATATCATTGATCAGGGTCAGCAGTTCTGTGCCACTGGAGTGGATATCCCGTGCAAATTTCACCTGTTTGGCACTCAGGTTCTGATCCTTGTTTTCATAGAGTAACTGTGCAAAAATCAGGAGACTGTTCAGTGGGGTTCTCAATTCATGGGACATGTTGGCCAGGAACTCGGACTTGTAGCGACTGGCGGTTTCCAGATCCCGGGCCTTCTCTTCAAGCTGTCGGCCGGCGGTTTCCAGGTCTCTGTTTTGCTGCTCCACCTCCACCTGCTTTCTTTCCAGGGACTTTGTGTTCTCCTCCAGCTCTTCGTTGGACTGTCTCAACTCCTCCTGCTGGGTCTGCAACGCTTCGTTGATCAGTTTCAGCTCCCCCTGTTTGGCCTTTAGATTGGCTTCCGACGATTGAGCGCCTCGGTCTGCTCTTCCAGTTCCTCGTTGCTGGCGCGCAGTTCCTCCTGCTGGGATTGCAGTTCCTCCGACTGTCGCTGGGTTTTTTCCAGCAGTTCCTTCAGCCGCAGTCGGGACTGGCCGGCATGGATGACAATGGCGATGGTATCCAGTACCCCTGCCAGAAAACGCTGTTGCATGTCGGTAAAAGGATTTAATGCCCCCAGGAACAGGACCCCTTTGAGCTCCCCTTCGAAAAAAAAAGGCAGGGCCATAAAACTCCGCGGAACCATGTTGACATGGCCCACATCAACAGTCAGAAACGCTTCCGGGATATCGGTGAGATGCAACGGTCTCCCTTCCAGGGCACACTGCCCGATAAAGCCTTCTCCAAAGGAGATCCGCGATAAATCCTCCCGGTTTTTGGGAAAAGCGTATCCGGCAGCCAGCGCCAGTTTCTGCGGTCCACTGTGCAGGTAAAGAGCGCCGGTCTGCGATTCCAGAAAGGGAACCAGGAAGTTGAGAATCGCCTGGGATAGGGCCTCCGGGTCTTGTTCCCCCCGTATCTGATGGTTCAATTCAGCCTGGCCGGTTTTCAACCAATTTTCCGCTTCAATTTGATCTTGTTTTTCCTGGACAGTTCGGTTGACCTGCTTCAGGTTTAGGGTCAGTTCATTAAAATCCTTGCCCAGATCACCAATTTCATCCTGGCTGCTCAATTGGATACGGTGGTCCAGATCGCCGCTGCCGATAATATTAACTCCGGATTGCAGTGCCTTGAGCGGCTGTGTGATGGAACGGGAGATATAATAGCCCACCGCCACGATAATCAGCAGCAGCAGGACAAAAACCATCAGAATGCGAATTCCCAGATCAAAAATCGGGCCCATCACTTCCGCTTCGTCATATTCGACCATCAGGATCCAGTCGTAGTCCTTGAAATCCTCAAACCCCATCGAGTGGGTGAAGGCAAACAGTTTCGATCCCCTTTGGGAGCGATAAAAAATCCCTTCTCCCCGTTTATTTTCCTGTATTTTTTCGTGCCGGAAAGATCCGCCCAGAACTTGAATGTCTGGGTGGAGTATAACTGACGTCCCTCCCGGGTCATCAAATGGATGCGGGTGGATCGATAGGGTTTGACGAACAGCTCAACTTCCCGGAAAAAATCCTGTGTTACGACCATTACACCAATCAACCCCAGCATGTTCCCTTCATCATCATCAATTCTGACCACGATCGGGAAAACGCCGTGGTTGTGTTCCGGATGATTGATGACCCTGCCCACATAGGTGCCCTTTTTTGCAGCCTCTTTCCATCCGGTCTCATTGCCCAGTCTGTCAGTGGTGTTATCATCGGTTTGTGCGATGACGATACCATAACGGTTCGTCACCACAATGTTAGAGTACTGACTGTACCCATATTGCTTTTCCGGGTATTCCAGGAACATTTTACTGAGATGGTCGGTCAGGTTTTTATTGATCCGTTTCTGCCGGGAAGCAGCGGTTTTTTGACCATCCCCTTCGTCACGGTTTACCTGCCGGGCAAAAGCTCGATTTGATTCCACCAGCGTTTGCTGATAGATTTCCCGATCCACTTCTTTCTGTATCTCCTCAATCATCCTGTGTATCTTCTGATCAAAGCTGTGCATCAGGGAATCGGCCAGGAAAACCGACTGGTTGCCCACCGAACTTTCCAGGGATTGCCGGCTGACACTCCAGGTATACAGAGTCAGACCGACCAGCATCAGCGCCGCTACTCCAAAACCGATCGTCAACCGGGTCCCGATGGTATTTCTCATAGAATGGGCTCAATAAATCTGGTTTAGAAATTCAAGCTTCCCTCGTTTGATCCGGGCCGGAAACAAGGGGAAGAAAATGTCCTGGGTACCGGGTGGTACCGTAAAACTGCCGAGGATGCCGTTATGGGAAAACCCGCTATTTAACGCTGTTTTGACAGTTTGGCTGTTCAGATCGTTTTCTGTTAACAGGTTGGTGATCAGGGTGATGAAATCATACCCGCTGGCTGCCTGATGGAAAAATTCCTTCCGGTACCGGTGCTCATATTCAGCCTTGATTTTCTGGTGGAAGACATAATTGGTGTTGTAGATGATGGGTGCAGCCGTGTAGACACCATCATTGTGTTCGAGCAGCGGTATGCCCGAAGTCGCCAGGATAAGACCGCCGTAACCGGTAGCCTTGATTTGGCCCACCAGGGTATCGACGAAACTTGGAAAACCAGCCACATAGACCGCTTCCATCTTCAGGTGTGCCTGGATCTGGTGCTGGATGTCCTGATCTTGAAGTTGAATCGGTTCACTGCTGATAATCCTGCCGGGTGCCCGGTAGATCCTGTCAAAGGCCCTGTTGACGGATTGGCCAAATTCATCATCCTGGAAGAAGACAGCGATGCTGGAGATTTTTTTTGTACTCAGGATACCGGCAATGGATTTTGCCTCGTCGATTGACGACAAATAATATTGAAACACCCAGCTGTTCTGCTGGGTAAATCTGGGGGATGACACGGCCAGACCGGCGATGACGACTTTGTACTGCTCCGCCAGGGGGGCCAGGGACAGGGCAACGGCACTGGTTGCCGTAATATAGAACAGGGGTTGATGCTTCAATTCAATTTCATTAAAGAGTCGCACAGCTTCCAGGGGATCGGACCTGCTGTCCCTGACGATCAGCTCCAGTTCTCGACCGTTCACCCCCCCCTCGGTATTGACAGCATCAACGGACAGTTCCAGTCCCTCTTTGAGTACGACCAGATGGGATGCCGGACCCGACATGGGAATGATGACCCCGATTTTGATGGTTTTCCGGTTCAGGATTCCGCTCAGGTAAATTCCTCCGGCTCCTGCAAATATCACGAAAAACAGGATGCCAAATCCGATTTTCAGTCTGTTTGATGATTTCTCTGGCATGGCTCTTCCCTGTTCAGGTGTCTTAAAAACGGTGTGATCGGCATGAATCCTTTAATGGACGATTCGACTGGCTGCGCAATCGGTTTTCGGACTGACCAGAATGCCCGTTTGGGTCCAGCTGATAATGGGAACCCTGAAATGGCTGGCTGGATTTCCACACCCTGTAGCATGTGCCCCTATGTCGTTAACTTATGACTGTTCCGCACCATAGGGATGTCATTTCAAGAAACGCATCAATCCATCCTGGAGCTCCGGGAAGCCATCCATGGCTTCCAAGGTTCTTGCAATGACACCCCTATGGTGCTCTGACAATTGAGAAAAGCCCCTTAAGTTAACGACATTGACATGTGTCCTGTTTCTAATAGTTGACTTCATTTAGTGTGCCAGTTGGGGCTGAACCTGAAATTTCTAATATTTAGTGTATAATTCTATATTTTATCATCATTGTCCGGTCAGGATTTTGCACTTCAGGACCAGTCAATCGAGGTTTTCAGTGGAGTCAAGGGGATAGCGATTTAAAACCCTGAAAAACAGGACGTTTTCCCGGAGCATCAGGGATGGTTTCAGTTCGGTGCTGCGAGCCTCGCACCTCATGTTTTAAATCGGTATCCCCTTGGCGGAACGGTTGACAAACGGTCTTTAACGGATTGCATAAACATAACCAGCTGACATTTCAGATATTTTATGGTTAATTTTTGGTCACTATTCACCTGTATACGCCCCAAAGGGTTTGTGTTTCAAGAAACGCATGAATCCTCCTGGAGCTCCTGGAAGCCATCCCTGGCTTCCAAGGTTCTTGAAACACAATACCTTCGGGGCTGAGCGGAAATTGAACTGAATAGCTTTCCAACAGGCCTACAGCCCGCCTCAATTCTCAAACAACAACCGAAAAAATGACCGGTTGTTGCTTAAAAGATACAATTTTTGTAAAGGGATGGATAAGGAGATCCAACAGGATTAGAAAAATGAAAATTAGCGCTTCAATAAAAGAAATATTCATTGTAACATTAGTTAAGGGTGTTGAAAAGTACCCAGCTTTCACATGAAAACAGGTGTTCGTGGATCAAAGCATGCTTTTTTTCAGTCATCCGGTGG
>Ga0180009_10001944_pt1 | contig 24495 bp, 17 predicted proteins | sample OS_PC_MetaG_FD_123537 | JGI IMG/M metagenome (GOLD analysis project Ga0180009, IMG submission 123537) | Groundwater microbial communities from the Aspo Hard Rock Laboratory (HRL) deep subsurface site, Sweden - OS_PC_MetaG | ecosystem: Environmental > Aquatic > Deep subsurface > Groundwater...
ACAATAGCCCGTAGGGCTTACACATTTGTTGAATAAATCCAAGTAATCCCGTTTCCCCGGAGGGGATACGCTATCTCATCTCCACAAAATGAGTAAACATCTCCACAAATTGAGAAAATTGAGAAAACATCTCCAGTTTTAACGCGACCTTGAACAGTTTTAACGGAGCCCTGCATACTTTTAACGAAACCCTGCATACTTTTAACGAAACCCTGCATCATTTTAACGCTGCTGGCTTAATTTAGTGGTTATGTATTCCTGACGCTCCGGATTGACATTACTAAACGAGTTCATCTCGAGTGAGAAGACTCCGACTAAGACGCCGATGACGACCGGCGCACATAGTATATAACAAGGGGACTGAATATCGAATGTCGATAAACAGCCTGTCAGCCCGTGGCGTGAAATAATGAATCCAACCCCCAATTTTCAGTGTTCACTACCTACTTCAAGCGAAAAAAATGCATATAAAAAAAACTAACAGCACTTCGGATAGTTCATCAATTTTCATTGAAAAGTATTATCTTTGAATCAAATATTTGTAATATCTCTTAATTACTCAAGTTTCGCATAGTATTTTTTGAGCTCTCATATCTGATAGTCAAAAAAAAAGTGATATAATTTTGACCTTTGTGTCACTTCGTGGCTTCTTTGTGGTTCTTTGTGACATAGCTAATAGGTTGTTACACAGAGTTGCACGGAGAAGTCACGGAGGTACACGGAGTTCATAGAGCTGTTACTCGGCGTTGCACGGAGAAGTCTAAGAGGTTCATATAGAAAATTATGATTTGTCATTGTTAGAGCAAGTACTGGAATTGATTTTGCAAGAAGGGAAACTACCTCAAAAATACAAACCCCATTGGCTGTCCGGAAATCTAAATGGATATTGGGAATGTCATGTAAAGCCGGATTGGCTATTAATATGGAAGCAAGATGACGAGAATCAAATAGTCGATCTTGTAAGAACAGGTACTCATTCCGATCTGTTTTAGATGAGGTTAGTCGCTCAGTCACCACTCACTTCCCCTTTTAGCTCGTGTAAAAATCCGGCCAGGTTGGTTTGCTCATCCAGATTCATCTTTTTTTTCAGTCGGTATTTACTTTTGCGGACACTCGAGGCATCGATATTCAGCATTTTGGAGATTTGTTGTGTGTTCAGGTTGAGGAGCACAGCGCTACAAATCGTCAGATCCTGTTGGGTAAGTCCCGGAAATTTTCCGATTAAATGATTCAGGTAGTCTGGGTATAACTGATTGAATTTCATTTGAAAGATCGTCTTGTTGTCGGAAAGTATCTGAGGATTTCGTATTTCATTACGCAATTTTATCAAAATCGACTCTTCGGCCAAGCTTAGTTCATCTTTTTTTAGTTCTCTCTCAACAATGGTTACCAGATTTCGGATGGTGTTGCCTGCTTCTATCGACCGGAGTGCTTCGGCCGTTGCTTCTGCTTCCTGGAAAAGCAGCTTTTCTTCGAATACCTTGTTGCGCTGTTCCAGGTGATTGATTTCTTCTTCCCTGTGAATCAGCGCGGTCGTCAGGTTTAAAAGTCGGTCGCTAAGCGAAGCCCTCACTACTTTCAAAGCCAGCCTGATTTTTTCTTCCACAAGCACTTGTTTTTGCTTTCTGGCCTCGATAGCGCCAAGCAGTTCCTTGATGGTAAAAGGTTTGGTAAGGTAGTCGTCAGCACCTGTTTCCATCCCCAATCGGTAATGTGACCTTTCGGCCAGTGCCGTCATAAAAACAAACGGAGTAAACATGGTTTCGGGGAATTTCCTCAATTGATTCAACACCCCCATGCCATCCATTTCAGGCATCATGATATCACAAAGAATCAAATCGGGGACATGCTCACGGGCTTTCTGTATCCCCTCCCGGCCATTTTCTGCTTCCAGCATCTCATACCCCTCAAACGAAAGCATATCAACTACTTCAGAGCGCAAACTGGCTTCATCTTCAATAATCAGAATGGTTTTAATCGACATACGGGTCATAAATTATGGGCAGACTGACCTCAACAGCAGTGCCCCGGTGTAATTTTGATTTAAGCTTTACTTCCCCTCCCAGACGTTCTACCGCCTCCTTTACAATGCTAAGTCCCAGACCTGTGCCACTGACTCCTGTGGTGTTATTTCCGCGCTGAAAAGGTTCAAAAATACGGCTTAGCTCATTCTCAGCAATGCCAATTCCCTGATCTGTCACTTTAAAAATCAGGTTGTTTCGTCTTTTTGCCAGCTCGAAGGTAACGGGGTTCGTTTCGGGCGAGAATTTCAGTGCGTTGGATACAATATTGGAAACAATCTGCCTGATAAGGTTTTCATCAAAACGCATGACAAAGCTATCGCTGAAGCAGGTGCAGATAATGCGCTGCGGTTCACTGTGCTGGTTTATTTCATCGGCAATGCCCTTGCACAAGGCAACAATATCCCCATCCGCCAACTGAAGCTGCATGGAATCGTCATGCAAACGTGAAAGCCGCAGGACGTCCTCGACGGTGGTGACCAAATTCTTTACCTGGTGATTTATTTTCAAAAGTCGGGCATCAATTTGTTCCTCATTCATTCTGGAACGGTAATCCATCAACGACTCTGCTGTGGCCAGAATGGTAGCCAAGGGGGTTCTGAACTCGTGCGAAGCGATGGCCACAAAGCGAGACTTCATTTCGCCCAGCACCCTTTCCTGATCAATGGCCTGTTTTAGTTTTTCCTCAATCATTTTACGGCCAGTGATATCGGTGTGCGTTCCAATAACCCTAAGTGGTTTTCCCTCAGCATCCCGCTTTATTACTTTGCCCCTGTCGAGGATCCAAATATAATGACCATTTTTGTGTAGAACCCGGTGTTCGTTTTGGTAGCTATCCACTTCTCCACGCAAGTGTTTTTCTAAATCCTCGTAGCATTTTTCTTTGTCATCAGGGTGAAGACGACTACTCCACTCGGTTAAATTGCGTCCAATCTCATGCGACTTGTACCCCAACATCGACTTCCATGAATCAGAATAAAACACCTCATTGGTCACTGCATTCCAATCCCATAGCCCATCCCCTGCCCCTTCGAGCGCAAACTGCCACCGCTGCTCACTCTCCGCTAAAGCATTTTTCATGGCGACTTCAGGGGTAATATTGCTTTTTATCGCTATAAAGTGGGTAATTACATCTTTCTCGTTAAAAACAGGGGTAATGGTTTCATCTTCATAGTACAGGGTATCGTCTTTTTTTCGGTTGACTAAATTGCTGTGCCATACCTCACCCCGCTTAATGGTTTCCCACAGGTTGCTGTAGAAGGCCTCCGTTTGCTCACCTGAATTAAGCAGCGCGGGCGTTTTTCCAATCACCTCCGCTAAGGAATAGCCCGTAAGTGCGGTAAAAGAAGGATTAACCCATTGAATCTGTCCAACGGCATCGGTAATGACAATGGCATGCGAAATGGATTCAATAGCCGTACTTTGCAACCTCATCTTCATGGTGTTTTCGACACGGGCACTAACATCCATAGCAAAACCGCCTGTACCAATCACCTCATCGTTGAGTTTTACCACGAATTTTTCTTTCGCATACCAGACCATCTCACCCCCCCTATTTACCTGCTCTTCAATGTAAGAGGTATTTCCTGTTTTCATCACCAACTCATCCTCTTCTCGATATTTCTCAGCTAATTCCCTCGAATAGATATCGATATCACGTTTACCTATCAGCTCCTGGTTCGTTTTAATATGGCTTTCAATAACATGGTTCTCATTGCCATGGTTTACATATTGATATTTCCCTGTTGCATCCTTTAGCCAAAATACCCCGGGATAATTTTCGATGATAGAGACCAGGTAGCTGTCGCGCAGTGCGATTTCTTTTTTTATCTTTTCAATATGGGATATATTCCTGTACACCCATAAATGCCCTATTAAAACACCCTTTTCCATTATCGGGATGTAATCGCGGGCATAAATGGCTCCCGAGGCAAAATAGACCACGTCGTCAGTAACTGTTTTCTTTTCGGCCAGGATGGTATTTATTCGGGCAACAAACCCTTCGGGATCAGCCATCAGATTTTTTGAGTTCTCGGCAGCCTGACTGCAATCTAATCCAATGAGGGCCTGCGCCGGAGCAGGAATGCTGAAAATTTGGCAAAATTCCTGGTTGATATGTGCAATATGTCGGGTTTGGTCTTCAAACAACACGCCTGCTTGCAAGTGCTCAATCAACACCTTCAAACGGGTAATATCAATTGCATGCAGAGCTTCCTTTTCAGTGATTTCCAGATTCACCTGATGTCTGCGCTCTTGTACTGATTTAGCCACCAGCGTGTTGGCCATTTGATTAAACAACGTGCTCAACAAGACTAATCCCGGAGTAACTTCTTTGAGCAGATCTTCTAGTTGAACGCAAGCGAAGCCAAAGTCGTGTAAGGCATAAAACACCAAGGTACTAACACCTTCTAATTTTAATACATTGAAGCTATTGAACTCATCACTATGGAGACCAATTACCAGTGGTTTTGATGTGCTCACCCTATCCATTATCAGGTTGACCGCATCGGGCACAGGAAGTTCAGGGATTTGTTGAGGACTACCACAAAGGAGTGAAAAAGAGGAGGTAGATTCAACTTTGTCAGGGTACATTTTTTGGTTAACCCATACCGAAATCCCCAAAAATTGACCACGTTTCCTGAGGGTGTCTACAAAATCGCCCATGCCTATGTCCGAATCAGGATACTTCCCCATTATTTGAATCATATCAAAAAGGAAGGTCTTCACTTGCTCACTATCCACATTCGATTCACTCCACATAAGCATTTCTACATTCATCAATACAACAGAAATAGAGCCTTACAAACCAACCTGCCCCGATTTTCACATTCAACACAAGCTGCTAATTGTCGGCAAGATAATTAAAATCGCAATATCCTACCTGCAAATTTAAAAAACTTATTAAAAATAAAATTTATTGTTCAAGCTTGGTTCTGCGGGTTCTTGTGCCAGTCGGGAAAATGGGTCTCAATAGGATACCTCCTCGATACCGGGATGGCCTCATTTAAATACTTGAGTTTAAGGAAGGTTTTGCCCTCATCGTCGATTAAACCGGTAACATAAGCCAGGTTTACAACCCGGGTGCGGTGGCAGCGGATAACCTGAGGCATTTTCCCAAACTGTTCCATAAGTTTGCTTAATGGAATACGCACCAATATCCGTTCGGCCTCGCCGTTGTTGAGCACAAAGATATCGGAGTAATTTTGATTAGAGAATGCACAAATGAATTTGGCAGCGTCTATTTCAATCAGCTCCTTGCCTACAGGGTATTCCACTGTAACCCTTTGTTCCATATCTGCTACCTCTTCAACGCTGGTGTGGTTTTCCAGAAAAGGCAACTCGACAACCACAAGCTTTTTTATATGCCAGTCGACCAGGTTGGCAATAAGTAACGCCGGAAAATAAAATATATCCGACAACAACACAGAGAAATTAAACACCTGCACGTCTAAAATTTCGGCATACCCGCTAAAACGGGTATAAAACTGGTTAAACAAACTAATAAAAACCAGGGTTACGCCAAACAAGATGAACAAATTCAGGTTGTTGAAGTGGTCTTCTGAGAACCTGTTTCCGGCTATTCGTGGGGCGGCCATCAAGGTAATGAAGATCACAGCGGAGATAATCAAACCATACACGGCAGAGGGACAATACTTCTGACTGCCCAACTCATTCAGGTTAAAGGGAGTATAAAAAACCAGAAACCAAAAAACAAATATCCCGAAGGTGAGCGCAATGATAAGCTTTACCCACCACTGTTTAGGGTAAACCAGACGTCGGTATAAAAAGCTTTCCAGGTATCTCCAAATCATCATTTTAGTACTTGTCAACAGCGATTAAGCCATGTGTGTTCATTGTCTTGTTTTCACCAATCCAAGCCATTTTCTAGTTATAGGCCTTTCCACTATATATCCCACTTCCTATGAGGTAATCAAATCCGGTAATTTGCTTTACGTAGGCCCTTTTCAGTTCCTCTACTCCGGTTTGATAATTAATCCAGTAATATTCATAAAAACCGCCCCCCTCTTGGGCTGTGGCAATAAGACCCTGCACCAGGTAATTGCCATGCGAATCCTGAATATCCCACTCGTAAGTGCCTTGTATGGCCGGGTTAGGTGGCTGAACCACATTGTAACCTGAAAAATCGATTACATAGTAGTAACCACTCAGGTCGTCAAAAAAACGGATGTGCTCCAAAAAATCGCGCATGAAATCAACCTGTTGCAACGAATCGGTATAACCCGACATAACATAACCCAATCCATAGGCCATGGCGTCAACAGCCTGAACAACAACGTAATCATTCACTTGATCAGAGGTCAGAAGATCGGGATTTTGCTTAAGGAAAAATCCAGATCCCGCATACCATCCCATAGAGGGGATGGCTTTTACGAAGGTGAGTTTGGTCTCAATACTCAGCGTAATAGGATCTTCCCAGGCATACTCAAGAAAACCGAAACCGGTGTGCCTGACCATATCGATCATTTCAACAACGATAGGTTTTCCGTAAGCGTCCGTCTGGCTGATGGTTGAAGTCCCTTCAAGACTTGGGTTCGCAGGGTAAGAAATATTATACCCGTTCAGGGTTTCAATAAAAACAGAACCACGCTCACCCTCGAAAAAGCGGACTCCATGGGTAAATGTTCTGGCTAAGGTCGTCGCCCCGGCGCTATCGGTGATGGTACTGCCAAAAACACTGTTTAAACCTGTTCCCACGTTGGTGGTAACGGTTTGAACCGCAAGCTTGTTGGCATCATTTTCGGTGTACAAGGGCGATTTGTCGGTGTCGGTTTTGCTACAGGAAACCATTCCAAGGAAAAGAGCCGACACAAAGAGGAATCCGAACCTATTTACTGTTTTCATGGTGTTTATTGGTTTACTTTTTTCCAATCGCCGCTGATGGCTCCTTCGCGCGGCAGACAGCTCTCCTGCAATGGCAACAAGTTCAGGTTGACGCCATCGACAACGTGCCAATAAACGGCTTCGGAACCACAGTCGGCATCATCATAAATCACAATCTGGTCGTTGCCCTCGTTGCGGTAACGCACTTCCGAAGCCGTATGTCCGGGTATTGAATCTACGGGTATCCACCGGAGGTATCCGTCATCGGTGAGCATCAGGTTGACTTCCCACGCCTGTTCATCGATGATTACATTTCGGGTGTAAGTGCCTACGAGTGTATGCTCTGATGATTTAGTACAGCCCGCAATCAAGAACACAAGCAAGATAAAGAGACTTGAAAAAGCAGGTTTTAAAATGGTAAGCTGTCGAAGTATACGCATTGATTTTAAGGCTTTAATGTTATTGTCGGTCTTGATTAGACCAAGCTCATTTAGAATACACTCAGGAATTGAATTACACTTTCCATGTAATTAATTGTGATGTCATCCTGGTACTGTAGAAAAGATGAGCTCTTCTAATCGCTATCCCGACAAAAATAATAAATAAATGGGCTTAACCAGAAAAAAAATGTGGACAAATCGTGGGCATCCACAAAAAAGAGTTCAATTCCGATAAGCAGAAAAAAGGAGTGGTTTTAATCAAGGGTTAAACTGAGGGGTGTTCTAGATGAATTCTTGAAAAAGGAGATATTACCAATTAGTGTGCAAGATTGCCAGAATATTCAATGCTTATCGCCTAACTGACGGGAGTCACCAACGCTAACAGCCAACGCCAACAGCCAACCACCAACAAAAACAAATATTATCAAAAAACCGTTGGTGATTTATATCAATTAGCTACTTTTGGCTTGTCAAAAAAAAATTACTTTATCATTAAGTATGACAACTGTAAACTTCTCCCCCACCATACTTCTTGTTGACGATAAGAAAGAAAATCTGGATTTGTTGACCGCCGTATTGAAAAAGACAGATGTCAATATTATACGTGCTATGACGGGTCAGGAAGCGTTAAGTATTGCATCTGATATTGAACTTGCACTAGCCGTTGTTGATGTTCGGATGCCTGCTATGTCGGGATATGAGCTGGCTGTTAAACTTAATGAGAACAGAGCAGAGAACAAAGTGCCCGTAATATTTTTAACCGCAAATCATTTTGACCAGGAAGAGGAGCTCAAAGGCTATACCTCCGGCGCAGTGGATTACCTGCTAAAACCTTTCTCACAACATATTTTGTTAAGTAAAGTAGCTGTTTTTCTGGATCTTTACAGGCAGAAACAAACAATACGCAGCAACGCAGAACTTCTGGGTAAATCGATTGAAAACTTGGCCGAGGCTAACGTGCGCCTTGAAGAAAGAGAGCAAAAATATCTGAAAGAGCAATTGTTCAACAAAGCCCTGTTAGACAGCATCCCTGGCATATTTTACCTATACACCTATCCCGATCTCAGGTTGGTAAGATGGAACAAACAACACGAAACGCTGTTTGGCTTTAAGCCTGAGGAGATGTCAGGTCGTCATTTTTTGGATTGGCACTTGCCGGAAAATCAAAATGCAGTTGTAAAGGCGCTGGAAGGTTTTATGGATACTAACAGGGCTGTGATTGAGACCAAACTGTTGGCAAAAGACGGACATTCAATCCCTTTCCTGCTAACAGTAGTTAAGTTCGAGAGCCAGGGTCAAAAGTATTTGATTGGTGTTGGCACAGATGTTAGCGAGCAAAAACAAGCTGAAGAGGCCTTGCGCCAGAGCGAAACCACCCTGACCAAGGCACAACAAATAGCACAGGTTGGTAGTTGGGAGTACGATTACAAAAGCGACCGGATGACGTGTTCGGATGAAACTTTTCGGATCTTTGGATTTGAACCGGGAGAGGTAGTGCCAACGCTTGATGTGTTTTATAGTATGGTACACCTTGAGGATTTTCCTATACTTATGAGTAGTATTGAAGAGGTTAGAAAGTTTCATATCCCCTTAAATATAGATGTACGCATAGTCTATCCCAATGGTGAGTACAGATTCATACATGAACAGGCAGAAATGACCTTTGACTCAGATGGCGAGCCTGCTAAATGGATTGGAACGGTACATGATATTACCCAAAGAAAAAGAACCGAAGAGGAACTGCAAAAATCTTTGGAGCAGTTGCATCAATTATCGAAACATATTGAACAGGCCAGAGAGAATGAAAGATTGAACCTTGCAAGGGAATTGCATGACGAACTGGGGCAGGCACTTACTGCGGTGAAAATTGATTTGGAAATAATTAAGCGAAATACATCAGATACAACTGTAAAAGAAAAACTCGAAGATGCTAAAATACTGGTTGGCAACACCATCCGGACGGTTCAACGGATTACCTCTCAATTAAGGCCAGAAATTATCGATGACCTTGGACTAGAGGCCGCCATTGACTGGTACACCAAAGAATTTGCAAAACGATATGACATAGCGGTTTTTCTGGGTATTGAAAACGGGATCAGCATTTCAAACGACAAAGCGCTTCCGTTGTTTAGAATTATGCAGGAGTCGCTTACCAACATAGCCAGGCACGCCGGAGCAACACACATTGAAATTCTGCTCCATCAGCACGACGACTTCATCCAGTTTATGATTTCCGACAATGGCGTGGGTATAACCCAAGATCAAATTCATTCGAAAAAATCCTTTGGGATCATGAGCATGAAAGAGAGAGCGGCCTCGTTAGGTGGAACTTTTGAGATCGGCCGTGGCGAAAACTTTGGAAGTAAAATAATGATTACTTTTCCCATTAATAATAGCTAGGCAATGAATATACTAATTTGTGACGATCATAAAATAGTTCGCGAAGGACTGAGGCAAATACTTGCCCAACTCGAAAATGTTCGCGTTATTAACGAAGCCGCAAACGGAGGTGAAGTGCTGGATATGTTGAATAAAACTGCTTACGACCTCCTCCTGCTCGATATTTCATTACCCGACCAAAGTGGTTTAAATGTCCTTCAATCTGTAAAGAAAAAATGGCCTGAAACCAATGTGCTGATGTTAAGCATGCATCCTCAGGAACAATACGCCATTCGCGCCCTTACCTATGGGGCTTCGGGTTACTTATCGAAGGATGCTGCCGCAGAAGAACTGCTGTTGGCCGTAAGAAAGATAGCAGAAAATGGCAAATACATCTCCCAGTCGCTTGCCGATTGTCTGGCTTTATCATTAAATGCTGAAAGCAATCAGTCCACGCATGAGAAATTATCTGAGCGCGAATTTGAAATCATGATTAGCATTGCCACCGGTAAATCTTTAATAGAAATCGGAACCGAGCTTTTTATCTCTAGTAAAACGGTAAGCACCTACCGGAGCAGGATTATGGAAAAAATGAAATTGGAAAAAAATACCGACCTTACCAGGTACTGTATTGAAAACCAATTAATTTAATCTGGCTGCAAACAATCCTTTCTTCCTTGGCAGCATCATTTTTTGTCAGATTTATCCTACAAAAGAATCAGATTTGCCCTACAAACATTTAGTCCAAATCTTACAGGTAAATTTTCTTAGATAATACGACATTTGTTAACTAACATTTCGACAAATGAGGGTAGTGCTAGCCAATGATCCAGGTATAAGGGGAAGATTAAACTTTGAACAATATGAGGCTTTAAATCAATCCATTACTATTCAGACAAAATTAAACGACTTATTCAACAACATGGTTGCCCTCTCAAATAATTACCGGATATTAAAAAAAGCCGGGCACGGGGAACAATTTATCAGCTCATCGCTTGAAGGACTTGATCTTATCTTAATGACCCAAAAGGATGTTGTTCATCTTAAAGACAAGGAAGATGTCGGCTTATTAAATGTCATGACCTCAGAAGCAGGCCATGGGATTAAAAAACTGCGGCAAGCTTATTTATCGAACGAAAAAAAGCTTGATGCAGAAGAGAAGATGAATTTGTTGGAAACCATGAACCGTTGCGAACGTATCATTGTATCAATGGGAGATGTTGGCCGGGAATTTGTAAAAACATCATTGAACTAATTTAAAAGAAGGTCTATATGCATGAAGCGAATGAAAAAGATTATCACCTCACAAAACGAACTCCTATGAATCGAATAACTTTGGTAATTTGTACTTTAGCAGGACTCCTTATGCTCAGTTCTTGTAAAAAAAATAGCGATCCGAATCCTGATCAATTCACCGTATCAGAGCTCAGCACTGAACTCGTTGCCATCAGAAATTATGTCCCTGAAAATGCAGTTATTGCGCACCGCGGTTCTACTTTCTGGACACCAGAAGAAACGGAAGCAGCCTACCGGTGGGCGCGTAATATGGGAGCCGATTACCTGGAAGCTGATCTACAGATAACAAGTGATGGAGTAATTATAGCCTTACACGATTTGGAATTAAAACGAACCACCAACATTGAGGAGGTATTTCCAGACAGAGCCGAATCCCCTGCTAGCGCCTTTACCTATGATGAACTTCTGCAGCTTGATGCCGGAAGCTGGTTTAACGAAGCCAATCCTGAACAGGCACGGGAAGGTTTTGTCACTGAAAAACAGACTATCCTGACGTTGAAGGATTTGATCATGATCGCTCAGGGAATGCGGCTAAAACGAAATCCTGTTACACGCGAAAGAATCTATACAAAGCAGATCCAAGAAGACGGATCAGTCAACTATATATTGGAATATGAAGTAGATGCACAAGACGCAGGTCACCGTCCGGGGATTTATATCGAAACCAAAGAACCAAGTGTAAATCCGGGCATAGAGCAGGCGGTGTACCAAGAGCTTGACCAGCTTGGATGGAATATTCTAACCAGTCCGGCAGTAAGCACAAGTCAGTTCATCACCGCGACGGATGGCAAGCAGAAGGTTAACGTAGGCCATACCAACGGCAAAGTCATCCTTCAAACCTTTTCAAAGGAAAGCATGAAGAATTTAAAAGAGCAGTTTTCAGGTCAGGTTCCAACCTGTTTTCTGCTGTGGCTGGGCGATGGCCCGGATGACATGCACAATGATGATTCGTTGATCTATGTTGAGTTCATTAATTTTGGCATAGAACAAAAGGCCGTCTTTTTTGGTCCCAGCATTTCAGGTGCTCCCAACAACTATGCAGAGCTTCTAAAACCCTGGCAGGCAGACCTAATGCATCAATCAAAGGCTTCCATTCATGCGTACTCCTTTGATACCTGGGTGCAGATGGATCAATATTATTCCAACACAGCGGGTTCGATAACTCCCAACCGCCCCTTAACAGATGGAATGTTTACCAACCGGGCGGAAATGACCCTTGAGTACTATTTCGAGAAAGGAGTCCGGCCTTTTGGATCGGAGGCAACGGCGACAGAGACACTTAACTACCTGGGATACTGACCACCTGGCTGACTAACAACCTCTTCCCTACACCTGTCACATTATCCTTTGTGCCATGAGAATTTAGACAAAGGGTGCCATTGCAAGTGAAAATAGCCGATAGGTTTGTAGGAAAAATCCTACACAGCAATCAGTTTTATCCTACAAGAGAATCAGAATTGTCCTACAATATATTGCAAGAATTGAAACTAAATTTGTTGAAAGAAATTATCTTGCAAAGTCATGAAGACGAATTAACTAAATACACAAAGCGATGAATAAAAAACTGATTTTTCTGATCCTTTTAGCCTTGATGGCTAGTGTATCATTTGCCCAGAGCGTGGGCATCAACGATAACGGCTCAAGCCCAAACAGCAGCGCCATGCTCGATGTAAGTTCAACCACCAAAGGATTTTTACCCCCACGCATGACTTATGCAGAAAAGACTGCCATTGCCAGTCCTACTGCCGGGTTAATTGTTTGGTGCAGCAATTGCGGAACATCTGGTGAATTGCAGGTGTATAACGGAACTACCTGGACAAACCTTATTGGCGGTACCGCATCTAGTGGATTACCCGGGGCGCCAACAATAGGTTCTGCAGTATTAGGGCCTGAATTGGGTCAGGCAAATGTATCTTTTACTGCCCCTACTGGCAACGGTGGAACAACAATAACCTCATATACAGCTACTTCATCCCCAGGTGATTTTACAGGAACTTTGAATCAGGCAGGAAGCGGAACCATAACCGTTTCAGGGCTGACCGGTGGGCAAGCTTATACTTTTACCGTTACAGCTACCAATGCAAATGGAACGGGTCCGGCAAGTGGTTCTTCTAATTCAGTGACAATAATAACTTCTATATATTCAATCGGCCAAGAATTTCAGGGAGGCAAAATCTTCTATATTGATAATACAGGGCTGCATGGTTTGATAGCCGCTACTACTGACCAAAGTACAGGTATCCGTTGGGCATACGTCACAAATGCTGCTGTACCTGATGGAACATCCAATGACATCGGAACAGGTTCAGTTAACACTGACCATATCATCACCCAAAATAGTAGCCAAGGCACACAATACGCTGCCAGTCTGGCAAGAGCCTATAATGGCGGTGGCTATAATGATTGGTATTTACCATCAAGGGATGAGTTGAACCAAATGTATTTACAAAGAGAGTCAATTGGCACTTTTCCAGGAGCCCATTATTGGAGTTCCTCTGAAAATTGGGCAAGTTCTACAGCATGCGTCCAGTACTTTACAACTGGCGTCAGCGGCAGCGTGACCAAGAGCACTTCATCCTCAGTACGTGCTATTCGCTCTTTTTAACTGGAGGAAACAAAGAAAATTAATTCAACTGGCATGAAAAAATTACTCCTTATATCTAGCATCGTGCTGCTGTCGCTGAGCTTGCCGGCACAGGGGCCGGTCATCTGGAACAGCAGCGGCCATATTGTAAGCCAGAGCGGAACTTACTGGGTGGTCGATAACGGAAACTTTACATTGAAGAGCGAAAGCGCAGACAACCCGGCACAAATGGCCAATCTGAACATCGCGGCCGATGCATCGCTCACCATTGAGCCACTAAACTACCTCACTGTTAGCGGCACCCTTGCCAATAGCGGGACACTCACGCTTTCAAGCACCTCTTCGGGCACCGGTTCACTAATTGTAACGGGCTCTTCAACGGGGAATATAACGACACAGCGCTATTTCCCGGGTTCTTTGCAGAGTTGGCATATGGTAAGCACCCCGGTTTCCGGCATGGATATTTCCACCAGCAATTTTGTGGTTACACCGGCAGAAAATTATGATTTTTATGCCTGGAATGAACCTTCACCAGGTACATGGGTTAATTATAAAACTGACGATCCTGAGCAAGACCCAACTTTTTTGGCAATTAATGGTAATGACAACTTTTTACCCGGCAAGGGCTATTTAGTTGCCTATAACGCTGCCGACCCCACCAAGACATTTACTGGAACACTCAACACCGGAAACCAAACTTATTCACTTAAAAATAGTCCTGCCAAAGATTGGGACTATAACGCTGGTTGGAATTTATTGGGCAATCCCTATTCCTCAGCCATTGATTGGAATGAGGCTGACAGAAGTTTGTTTTGGGGTGATTTTGCTTATGCTTACAATCCTCAGGCACACGAAGGAACAGGTGATTTTGAAGAAATAGATGGTTCAAACGAAAATGCTTACATAGCAGCTAATCAGGGATTTTTTGTTATTGTAGATCCAACAACAGCCAATAATTCGGTATTTACATTTACCAATGCTATGCAAAACCATGGAGGAACCTATTACAAAAACATGGATGAAGACGAAAAACTTGTTATACGCCTAACAGGTGAATTATATTATGATGAAACAACTGTTCGTCAGCGCGATGAAAGCACTTTTAATAAGGATCGTGTGGATGCTTTTCAAATGAACAGCTACAATGTAAATGCACCAAATGTTTATAGTATTTCAGAGGACAATATTCATCTTGCCATTAACAGCATACCTGAAATAGGTGCCGAACATAGCATTCGCATGGGTATGGTTGCCCCCAAAAGCGGTTTATACAAACTACAGGTAGTTGAAGCCAATAACTACATGATGGACAACAAAATTTATCTGGAAGATCTATTGTTAAATAATTGGCATAAAATCAGCGAAAGCGAATATAGTTTTACCACAGAAGAAGGCGATATTAACGACAGGTTTGTGATTCATTTTGGTGTGGTTGGAGTAGAAGAAACTTCGCCTTTAGAGGAGATACTTCAACTATGGACCAACAACTCGACCATCAACCTACGCAATCCGGAAAACATCGCCGGTGAACTCAGAGTATACAATATGATTGGACAAATAGTTGAGCGCACTTCCCTCAACAGAAATACAAGTCAGCAAATCAACCTCCTTGTACCTGATGGTTTCTACGTAGTAAACATCTTAACCAAAAGTCAAATGATAAATAAAAAAGTTTATTTGAGGTAATAACATCAGTAAAAAAGAATGTATTTGGCAACATAAAAGTAACATCATGAAAACTATAAAAAAATTCAGTCCCATCACGCTACTAATAATCATCTTGCTAACGTCAAATCCTGCGCATAGTCAAGGGGGGGGCCGCCTCCGCCTCCCGACAACCACGGTGTTACCGGAAATACCGATGCCGGTGGTGGTGCTCCCATTGATGGTGGTATTGGAATCCTTTTGACTTTGGGAGTGGCTTATGGTGGGAATAAGCTAAACAGGATGAGGAGGGGAGAGAAAATAAGTAAAGAGATTAAATAAGTTATATAAAAATTTAAAGATTATAAAATGAGACTAAAACTATTTCTAATTTCTGTTTCGTGCCTCTTGATGGCCACCTTTGTTACCATCAGCGGTTGCAAAAAAAGCGATTCTGATGCAACCATTCAGGTTTACGGCAGCGAATTCGTCCCTTACGTTTTTCTTGACAATGAGGAAATTGTTGGAATAGACGCTGATATTGCTGCCGAGGCCATGCAAAATGCAGGTGTAGACATGAAAATGAGTATGGCCAATACATGGGAGGAGGCCTATAATGCGATCTTAAGTGGTCCAAACAAGGCGCTGTTGTCAACAACGTATACCCCCGAACGCACCGATCTGTTCAAATGGGCCGGTCCGACAAGCAAGGGAATGTATGCCATATTTGAGAATGGAGAATCGAGCTTTACTTTTCCCCTGCCCATTGAAGAGTGTAAACAGCTTCCCGCCATAGCTGTGGTAAGCGACTGGTGGGAGACTACTACCCTCGAAGACATGGATTTTACAAATCTGGTTTATTACGAAACATACAGTGAGGCAATGGAGGCATTTATGAATGGTGAGATACGATTTATAGCCAGCGATTTTTACCATTTAGTTTCCGCACTTCCTTCGGGTTACTATTTGGAAAACGTCCATGCCGTAACAAGCTACCGTACGGTTTATTATTATATTGCTTTTTCAAAAGATGTAAGCGATGCAGCAGTAAGCAGCGTTCAGAATAAGATAAATTCCATGATTGAAGATCAAAGTACTGTATCAATTGTGAGGAAATACATACCGTTTATGCCCGAAAATTACATCGCAGGAACCATCCAACTTTATACTGAAAATTCGCCACCAAGCAGCTTTGAATACGGCCACGGCACCTCAGCTGAGGTTAGAGGCTCCTCCATAGATATGGTGAATGAAATTATGACAAGAACAGGATATGTTAACAACATCAGCCTGACTTTATGGAATAATGCATACGCCATTGTGCAATATCTGCCAAACAGCGCCCTTTTTAACACTGCCCGCACACCAGAACGCGAAAACATGTTTCAATGGGTTGGCCCAATTTCCACCAGCAGAACTTATTTTTACACCCTCGCTTCTTCAGGGCTGACCATCGAAACACTCGACCAGGCGAAAGCGCTGCAAAGCATCGCCACACCAAATGGCTGGTTCACACATGATTTTCTGATCAACAACAACTTCCAAAACATCGTTGCAACCTCACTTACCTCCATGGAAGCATTTGATCAGTTGATGAGCGGTGAGGTTCAGGCATTGCTGATGACCGATTTGGATATTAAATGGCTGGCTGATATCAGCGAGGTACCCTTGAGCAATCTGACCCAGCATATGGAAGCCTTGAATTTCAAGGACTACATCGCCTTCTCGCTTACCACTCCTGAAAGTACAGTTCAGCAATGGCAAGATAAACTGGATGCCATGAAGGCTGATGGCACCTTCGAAACCATCTGGAATCGTTGGTTTGAAGGTGTTCCGATGCCTTGATGAGCAGTAAAATGAGTTGACTGACGTGAATAATAATTTTTAATGCCAATAAAATGAAACAAGTATTGTTAGCAGATGATTCGGAGATAATGCTTGACAGACTACAGCAAATGCTTCTGCCATTAGCACACGTTGAAGTTGTAGGAACCTGCAAAAACGGATTGGAAGCCCTCAACAGTTTGCGTTTTCTAAAACCTGATCTGGCCATATTGGATGTTAAGATGCCCGGACTAAGTGGATTCGAGGTGTTGAAGGAAATCAGAAAAGAAAACCACACCATCAAAATCATCATCCTTACTTTCTATTCGGCAGAATACCAAAGGACACGGGCTATGAAACTGGGCGCAGACTATTTCTTTTCAAAAGTGGATGATTTCGAGAAAATACCTGACGTGATTCTACAATTGACAAGTAATGAAAATGAATAAAATAGCCTGGAGTTAATTAAAACCGAAAACATGAACAAATTTATCAGCTTTGATATTTGGGACGATAGGCATGCGGTCAGCTCTTAAAAAGACCAGGATGAGCAACAGAATAAAGACTTTTTTAACATGATAAAAATTAAATAAATAACGAAATGAAAAAAATTAAAACACTCTTCAGCCTTACCCTACTCGTCATGCTAGTTGGTGGCTGTGCAAAAAACGACAGTCCAAACTATGCTGAACTTTTAAATGGCACCTGGGTAAATACACTGGTCAATGAGCAACTCGTTCTGCCCGATGATACTTTTATTATGGAATTAAAAGCAGACCATAGCGAGATGTATGCTACCGGATATCAGGTGGATGAGAACAACAAAATGTGGGAGGAAGGCAGCAACTATTCCTATAGCCTCAACGGAAACCTTGTTACTATAGAGGGCAATGATGTGCATGGAAATACCTACTATATGGAATTTAACATCCTGTTGCTCAATCAGGAAGAGTTTACCTATAAAGAACAAATATATAAGTTGAATGGGGAGACCGTTGGCGATGTAGCCACCTATACCTGCAAAAGGGTTACACAAGATTTTAGTGCTGAATTTATCGGCGTTTGGTACGGACGTTGCACCTCCGAGGGCACTACCGACAGCTTGTATCATTACTGGGAATATTTTGCCGACGGCAGCTACAACTACTATTACCAGGACGAAAATAGCAACTGGATAAAAAAATCAGACAACGAAGGACGCTGCTTTCTCTATGGTAATTTAATGGCAAGCAATTACTCCAACGACCTGATTAGTGGCGATACCGGGCTGGCTTATGAATGCTGGAATTTTTCTCTGGATGGAAACAATATGGTATGGACAGGTTTGCGCGAAAACAATGTCACCATAACCTATGAAATGGAAAAAGTGTCGTCACCTCCTGAAACTTTGCAATAATTGGTATAAAGTGTATTCATCATAAACCAAGGGTTTTTTAGCTGCTAAAAATGAACTATTGATACGATGAAAAAGTTAAGCACCCCATTTATCCTCCTCTTTCTTGCTTTTGTAAGTCACATAAGTCTGTTGGCACAACCACCCTACCCTGTAGCGCCTAATCGAGGCATAAACTTAGCCGAATGGGATTACGGTACAACTAATGAAATTTGGGAGGTTTCGTCTCTTGCAAACCTATGGTGGATAGCTGCTCCGGATAGTATGTACCCAGAGCTAAATCGCCCCCCCATGAGCCAAAGGTTGCACACGTTTTATTACCAAACAGTGGATATTAATGCTTTTGAGACGCAAACTTGGTTTCCCGATGGATCAGGCGGCTATGAGGGCTTTATCCCGATCGGGGGTGCTGATGCGGCCATTTATTATTACGACGGACGAGGCTGCGGAATTTATAATTTGTATATCAACCGTCCTGAAATGGATTATGTCGGACTTTTTGGTTGTACTGAGGGATTGTATAATGACATCATGAATCTAAGTGTGGGAAATGTTAATATTACAGGAAGGGATTATGTCGGCGGACTGATTGGAAGATCCGGTGCTTGGAGTAATATCGCCAATTCCTTATCCGAGGGAAGTGTGAGCGGTCGAAACCATGTGGGCGGACTGGTAGGAAAAGTGGGGGAAAGTGGTTGGAGTGGTCATCTCACTTCTTGCTATTCTATAGCAAATGTAAACGGAAATATGAATGTCGGTGGACTGGTTGGATGGAGTGAAAGTGTACACATGGAAGATTCTTATGCTGCAGGAAGTGTAAACGGAACCAGCCAGGTTGGTGGATTGATCGGTTACTCTTCAGGAACAACCGTTATAGAAGATAGTTTCTGGGATACCCAAACTTCGGGGCAAAGCACCAGTGCAGGGGGTATAGGTAAAACCACCGACCTGATGAAATTAAAAGCCACATTTACCGATGCCGGTTGGAATTTTGAAACGGAAATTTTCCAATGGATGATTCTTGAATCGAACAACCATATCTCATATCCTTTTTTATATGGCAATCAACCTTTTGACCCTAATTATACTCTTTCAAATCCTTTTGATTATTATTATGGCGATAATAGGCCTGAAAACATGCCTATAAATATTTGTCCTGGCTGGGAATTGATGTATGCAAATGGAAATGGCACCTCCGGAAATCCTTATCAGATAACCGATTGGATACATTTGCACCATGTAAGGTCTGACCTCGATGCGTTTTATGTTTTAAACAATGATCTGGTTACCGGCAGCAGTGGCTATGAACCCTTAGCTTCAGCCACCGCCGACGAAGGTGCAGGATGGTTGCCGATTGGAGAGGTCACTTCACCATTTACCGGCAACTTCAACGGGAACGGTCATACCATTAATGGTCTGTGGATAATCCGCCCCTCAGATACATGTGTCGGACTTTTTGGGCGCGTCAACACATCTGGCAGCATCAGCAATGTGGGCTTGACAGACATAAACATTACGGGAAATGCTTATGTCGGTGGACTTGTTGGAGTTACTGATTCTGCTACTTATACAAATGTTTACGCCTCAGGAATTGTAAGCGGATACCATGATTGTGTCGGTGGACTGGCTGGAGCGATTATTGGCGGCACCTTCATAAGCGCTTACGCCTCAGGAACAGTTACTGGATGGGGTGATGCCATCGGTGGGCTGGTTGGTTCTAATAATGGTAGTATCAGCAATTCATATTCCACCGCGAATGTGAACGGAATTAGCACCTCCGAGTATGTGGCTGGACTTGTAGCTTTGAATGGAGGAACCATCACCAACTCCTACGCTACAGGACTTGTAAGCGGTGAATCCTCGTATGCAGGAGGGCTTGTAGGAGGGAATGGATTTGGAACTATCACCAGTAGTTTTTGGGATACCCAAACATCAGGTCAGACAATAAGCGCCGGTGGTGAAGGCAAAACTACCAATGAGATGAAAAATGTTTTCACTTATATTACCTACTGTTGGGATTTCCAGGCCGAAAGTGGCAACGGTAATAACGATTGTTGGGGAATCAATACAGGCTACAATAGTGGATATCCATTTTTAAGCTTCCAGGGATTTACAAACACTGCAACATATCCGTCCGCCATTACGATCGGAACCACAGCAAGCCCCACCTGCGGCTGGTCAATCAACGACGGGGTGCTTAGCGCTTCCATGGATGTAAGTATCCATGTGGATGATATTAAAACCGCCCTGGTATTGGGCAATCTCACCATCGAAGCCTCTGATGAAATCATCATTGGTGCCGCCATTGCTCCTACTTTGACAGCAGCCCGCACTTTAACATTAAAAACTGATGGAAATATTCTCATAAATGCTCCAGCCTCGATAGTACCTTCTACCGAATATCCTTTAAACACTATTTTCTGGTCCGATATGGATGGTACAGATGGAGGCTATGTTATGATCAATAGCAGCACTTCCATCAATACCAAAGGTGGCCATTTATGGATAGGCGGAGGATCGGGTTCAGAAGACTGGAACGGGTTGACAGTCGGGAACAGCTGTTCTAAAAGCACATCCGGAGATGCTGTTGCACTGAATTCGGCCATTGTTTCAACCTCGGGTGGTGAACTCCAGATAAAAGGTGAAAGCACAGCCTCTACCAGAAACAGTGATGGTATAGTCATTACTGCTGGAAGCATGAATACCGGTAGCGGAAACATCAGTCTGTACGGCATCGGTGGCCAGGCCCTGGGGGCAGAAGCTGACTGCGATGGAATCAGGTTAGATGGTCCCATCACTACAACCGCCGGAAACATTACACTTACCGGAGCTTCAACAACAGAAGGCTTGAATGAAGGTATTGCTATTCAATCATACATTACCAGTACCTCCGGAAATATTAGTCTCATAACAAACATTTTCTGGATGGACGCTGCTTCCATCATCGGAAGTGGCGGATATCTTACCCTGAAACCTTTCACCGATGGAAATACCATCGGGATTGCCGGCGGCGCAGGAACACTGAGTCTGCCTACCTCCTACTTCACCACCAACTTTGTGAATGGATTTTCCGGAATTACCATCGGCAGCAGCACGGCCGGAAACATCAGTATCACTGCTCTCCCGTTCAACGATCAGGTTACGTTTAATGCTGCCGGCAACCTGAATCTTGAAAATGATATTGACCTTAACGGGCAAACCATCACTTTGGGCAACGAAATCACGCTTGACGAATCTTTTGGCAAATTTTATGGTTCTACCGGGAGTATTACAACCACCAGAAGCCTAAACAATATTTCTTCAATAAATGTTGCCGGTCTGGGAGCTGTTATTACGACTGTTAATGATATGGGAAGTACCACTATAACACGTGGACATACTAACCAGAGCTGGGGCGGAAATAACAGTATATTAAGATATTATGATATTGCACCAACCTACAATACAGGGCTGAATGCAACCTTGGTTTTCAACTACAGCGATACCGAACTGAACAGTCTTAACGAAGCCAAACTGTTTCTTTACAAATCAACCGATGGCGCTACTACATACTCTTGTGAAGGCGGGACGGTTAATACAACAACAAATACCATTTCACTGTCGGGAATTAGTGATTTTTCAAGGTGGATGGCCGCTGAAATAATGACTTTAAACTGGAATGGTGAAGGCAGCGATTTTAATACTTCAACAAATTGGACACTAAACGAAACGCCTTCTTCATTGTATAACCTCAACATTACCAATGTTGGACAAAGCCCTGTTGTCAACGACCTTCCGGGATCACCGGCGGTTTGCAACGACCTAACCATTGCTTCGGGAGCCGAGTTGACCATTGCCCCGGGCAAAGCCCTTACCGTTACCGGAACACTCATCAACAACGGAACCCTCACACTTTCAAGCACCTCTTCGGGCACCGGTTCATTGATCGCAGGAGGTAATTCGACAGGCACCATAACTTCACAGCGCTATTTGCCCGGAGCCAATCAAGTCTGGCACATGGTAGGTGCCCCGGTGTCAAATATGAGCATTGCAGCCAGTGGTTTTGAACCAGGTAGTGCTGACGATTTCTACGCCTGGCATGAACCCTCACCGGGTACCTGGGTGAATTACAAAACGGATGATCCTGATCAAGACCCTACTTTTGTGGGTGTTAATGGGAATGACAACTTTATCCCCGGTATGGGATATTTAATTGCCTATAATGAAGCCATCCCCACCAAAACATTTACAGGAACGCTCAATATCGGCAGTCAAACTTTTACCCTTAAGAATAGTTCAAGCAAAAATTGGTCTTATAATTCAGGCTGGAATTTATTGGGGAATCCTTATTCCTCAGCCATTGATTGGAATTTAGTTGATCATGATGAAAATACCTCACTATTTCTGGATGATTTTGCTTATGCTTATGATCCTCAGTCCGGAGAAGGAGCAGGCGCTTATATTCCAATAGATGGTTCAGCTGAAAATGCTTACATAGCAGCTAATCAGGGATTTTTTGTTATTGCTAAAACTTCTTCCAACGACCAAACATTTTCATTCACCAATGCTATGCAAACCCATGGTGGCATCTATTACAAAAATACGGATGAAAACGACAGGCTTGTTTTGCGCCTCACAGGTGAGTTGTATTATGATGAAACCACCATCCGTCAGCGCGATGGAAGCACATTTAATAAAGATAGGGTAGATGCTTTTAAAATGAACAGCTTTAATGTAAATGCACCCAATGTTTACAGTATTTCCGAAGACAACATTAATCTTGCTATCAACAGTATACCTGAAATTGGCCCCGGGCATACCATTCGCCTGGGCATGCTTGCACCAAAGAGCGGTTTGTACAAAATACAGGTAGTTGAAGCCAGTAGCTATATGATGGATAATAATATTTATCTGGAAGATCAATTGTTGAGTAAGTGGCATAAAATCAGCGAGAGCGTATACAGTTTTACCACTGAAGCAGGCGATATCAGCGACAGGTTTGTGATTCATTTTGGTGTAGTGGGAATAGAAGAAACAGCTCCGACGGAGGAATTCCAACTATGGACCAACAACAGCACACTCAACTTGCACAACCCTGAAAATATCACTGGTGAGCTCAGGCTGTACAATATGATGGGACAAATTGTTGAGCATATCTCCCTTAACAGAAACACCAATCAGCAAATCAACCTGTTTGTGCCGGATGGTTTTTATATTGTAAACATCGTATGCAGGAAGCAAATAATCAATAAAAAAGTGTATTTGAGGTAATATCAAAAGTAAAAAACAACGTATTTATCATCATGAAAACAATTAAGAAATTTAGTCCTATCAGTTTACTAATAATCATCATGCTTATGTCAAACCCAGCGCTTAATCAGAGGCCTCCTCCTCCTCCACCTGATAACCATGGTGCAGGCGGAAACACCAATGCCGGTATTGCTCCCATTGGTGGTGGGGTTTTTATACTACTCGGATTGCCAGCCCTATACAGTGAAAAAAAAGCCTATGATTTGAACAAAGAGCGTTTAGAGGAATAACTGGAATATATTGAATTTCGAATATCGAAAGCAGAGCACCTGTTTTTAGAATTTAAAAAAAAATGCAAAATTTGAGGCAATCAAAAATACTTATTTGTTGTAGAATATTTCTAATTAAATGATCCTAAAACTTCAATCCTATGAAAAAATTAATTACTCTTATTGTGGTGGTATTGTTCACCATGAATGCGAAATCGTTTGCTCAAACATTTGGCGTTAAAGCTGGCTTCAACCTGACAAACATGTTCCAAAACAATGATGATTATGCAAGTGATGATTACAAAACCAAAGCGGGTTTTCAAATTGGCGGAACGGCAGAATTTGAAATTACTGACATGTTTTCGTTCGAAACTGGTTTATTTCTCTCGAATAAGGGAGTTAGAATCAGCCATGAAGAGACCGAAGAAGGTGAAACATATGGTGTCAAGGGCACAATAGATCTATATTATATCGAAATCCCGTTAACTGGTAAGGCCACCTTCGACGTTGGCAATCAAAAAATATACGGTATTTTCGGGCCAACAGTTGGTATAGGTTTAAGTGGAAAAATTAA
>Ga0180009_10001945_pt1 | contig 24481 bp, 22 predicted proteins | sample OS_PC_MetaG_FD_123537 | JGI IMG/M metagenome (GOLD analysis project Ga0180009, IMG submission 123537) | Groundwater microbial communities from the Aspo Hard Rock Laboratory (HRL) deep subsurface site, Sweden - OS_PC_MetaG | ecosystem: Environmental > Aquatic > Deep subsurface > Groundwater...
CCTCTGGGCCGCGAGCTTCCGAGAGGTGAAGCTGCCCAACGGTGAGGTCATCAAAGGCTCGGGACGGGCGGTTATCTATTCCGACATGCTTCGCGCAGTGCGCGAGGACGCTCCCAAGGCAATCCTCATCTCGCTGCTCGGCACCCTGTTCGTCGTCGCCGTGGCCTTCCGATTCCGCCGCGACAGTCTCCTGGTGCTCGGCACCGTTCTGTTGGGTGTGGCCTGGTTGGTTGCATTCATTTACCTGCGTGACATCAAGCTCAATTTCTTGAACTTCGTGGCCCTGCCCATCACCTTTGGTGTCGGCGCCGACTATGCGGTGAACATGATGCGAAGGTTCCGGCTCGAGAACTACGAGAACCTGCATCAGGTCATCGTGGAGACAGGCGGAGCCGTCGTGCTGTGCTCGTTGACGACCACGCTCGGTTACACCGCCCTTCTGTTTTCAATGAACAGAGCCATTCGAAGCTTCGGAACCGTGGCTGCGGTCGGGGAAATCACCACGCTCGTGGCGGCCGCCCTCGTGCTTCCATCGCTCTTGTATTGGCGAAAAAATCGCAAAGCCGCCCAGGACGTGTCCGACACGCCGTCCACGTGATACCAACGAAGGTTGCGTGCATCGACTCAGCGCCCCCCCTCCACCCCGATTGAGCGCGCTCGCCCCGCGACGGGACGCGTACGCCGATCTGTTGCATGACAGCCGCGGGCTGAGGCGCGAGCAGCAGCAAGCGCGTGACAAGTGGATCGCGGCGCTGTCGAACGACCGCCGAGAACTGTTGTTCGAGCTCGAGGTCTTGCTCAAGGGCACGGCATGTTTTGCCAATCCAAGGAACCATCCAGGCCGACCGCGTCGTGTCCCGGTGGTGGCCCAGGACTTTCGCGAGCCACTGTCGCTTCTGACGCAGACCTTCAAGCGCATCAGTCAGCTCGCGCGTTCCTGTCTCGGTGACCGGGACAAGGCGTTCGTCTTCCACCGATACCTCGAGACGCTCCTGCCCGAGGACTCCGCACGCACCCGGTTGGTGCGCGAAGACACTTCCCAGGAGACACCGGAGGGAAGCCTGTTCGTGCTGCGTCGCGGCTTTTCGAACCTCGCCGAGGTGTCGGACGGCCTGATGCGTCTGCCGCGCGTGCCCTTCCGCTTGTTCTACGCGACAGCGAGCCTTGCACAGCGTGAGGTATCGCAGAACGCGTTCTTCAATCCGCTATCCGCATTGGAGTTCCGACCGGAGTTCGATCGCATCGCCTCGGCGGAGGTTGTGGAGATCATCGAGCACGTTCCTGGCGAGCATGCCCAGAGGCTCGTGTCGCTCACCTTCCTTTCGTTGTTCCGCATGCTGCGCTACCTCAAGTTGCTCGAGGAAGTCGCGCCAGACCTTTCAGATCCGCTGGGATATGCGTCTGGACGCGCCTACCTGGTCCTTGCGGTGTTGCGCTCCGATGCCCGTGCGCTCGCCAGCTACCTGCGGCGCAGGTCTGGCGAACAGCTCGCCGATTCATTCGAACACGACCTGTTGCGCACGCCGGCTTCTCAACTCGTTGCTCGCTACGAAGAGCTGCTCGCATCCGGACACCGACTCATCGATGTCCGCGGTGCGTTCGAATGCGTGAGCGCCAACCTGCGCCTCGAGCTGCGTCGCGCGTTCGAGCACGATCTGCATTCGCCGGACGATGCGGGAACCGCGATCCACCTGCGCGAAAGCCTGCTGAACTGCGTGTCGAATCTTCGACCGGCGCTGCAGAACGTCGTGTTGTTCTTGGGCAAGTCGCTGGGCACCACGCTCGAGGAGGTGGTGGTGTTCGACGATCTCTCCGCGAAGCGACAGATCTCGGCGCGACTGCGGCAGCACGTGTGGATGTTCGCGCAGATCGTCCGCGCCTTCTCCGTCAAGGCGCGCTATGCGCAGAGCTCGGACGACGGATGGAACACGGTGACGGGGTTTCAGTTCGTGCGCGAGTTTCTCGCCTACTTCCGGGCGATGGGATACCCGCTGCTACGAGCGAGCGACTACCCGCGCTTCGCGGCGTTTCTCGAGGCGATGAACCAGCTGCAGGACACGGACTTGCTCGACCCGGGCAAGCTCGATCGCGCGATGCGGGAATGCGACGCGTTCCACGAGTTCTTGATCGAGTTGGTGGACCAAATTGGACATCGCGAGGAACTGCGCGGTACGCAATTCGACAAGCGGGCGGCAGCGCTTGCGCTGCGGTTGTACCTGGGCGACTGAGCTCTGCGCTATCCAACCGATACGGATAGGCATGCTCGCCGTCCGTGGCGTGATGCATTGCTGTCGTAGGTCGAGCTGGTCGACTTCAACGCACAGAAGTGACTATCCGATTCGGAATATTTGACCTTGGTCTGCTCGGTGCCGGCAGCTGGGACGGCGGCGTGTTCGAGCGGTTTGTTTCGGGAAGGAACGGTTCGTTGCGGAGCTCCGGTCGAGAAGTCCACGTTCGGACAGCCAACCGACGGCTTGGTCCGAGTCTGTCCGAAATTTCGTGACACACGGAGTGTTCACGTCCGGATTTGACCGGCAAATTGTACTGGAGTGGACGAAGACCCACGCGCTGGGAAATCGACGCAGGTCCAAGAGATCGAGGATAGAGCCTGGGGCGACGGATTCCACGAAGCTGGATTCCGCAGGACGAGACTACGCTGGCCTCGGCGGTTCAATGCCCGGAGGACGTTTCCTCGCCACGGAAGTGGGCGAGGAAAGAACGAACCGACGCTGGTCGGTTCGCGGCGATAGATAGGTAGGCAGCGCAAAACGCGCTGCCGAGCGTGCCGAGTACGCCACGCGGACCCTTCGACAGTTGGACTCGCCCGCGGTAATCGGGTCGGTCACATGGGTCGCGCCACTCCCCCCCGGAAGCGCGCGGTGCGAGCACCAGCTACGGCAAGGGTGGGCAGAACCCGGCGCTGTCGGACGCGGGTCGGTCCAGACTATTCGTCGTCGTCGGTGATCGGAGCGCCGACGAGAGCAGTGGCTTCCTTCGGCGCAGCGGGCGCCTTCCGACCACGCGCGGGCTTTTTGGCAGCGCGCTTGGCCGGTTTGCGTGGACTTGCGGCCGCCTTTTTGGCGGTCTTCTTGGCGGCCTTTTTGGCGGTCTTCTTGGCGGCCTTTTTCGGGGCCTTCTTGACGGCCTTCTTGGCAGCCTTCTTCGGGGCCTTCTTGACGGCCTTCTTGGCGGCCTTCTTCGGGGCCTTCTTGACGGCCTTCTTGGCGGCCTTCTTCGGCGCCTTCTTGGCAGCCTTCTTGGTCACCTTCTTGGCGGCCTTTTTCGGCGCCTTCTTGGTCACCTTCTTGGCGGCCTTTTTGGCGACCTTTTTGGCAGCCTTTTTAGCGACCTTTTTGGCAGCCTTCTTGGGCGCCTTCTTGGCGACCTTCTTGGTTACCTTCTTGGCGGCCTTTTTTGCGGCCTTCTTCGGGGCCTTCTTTGCCGTCTTGGTCTTCGCCTTTGTCGTTTTCTTCGCAGCAGCCATGCTAGACCCTCCTGTATGCTACCTCGCACGCGGGGCAACGCATATTGCACGACTTATATGGCCATGCATTGCGCGTGTCAATGAAAAATCTTCACGGGTCAAACGAAGGCCCTACAGTTTTCCCTATCCAGCCACGCAATGCGTGCATACACACAAAATAATCTTGGAAAACCAAGGGCCTACCAACCTGGGCCCGAAGGCCCTCGACGAACGCCGTCGCGACTCGCTTCGTTGACGCACCTGGTGGCCGCGCAGTATGAAAGCGCGCTCCGCGTTTTGTGGTCGCCCGACAGACGAGAGGTTTGAAAAGATGCGCTGGTGCCGTCTCATGACGCTGCTTGCCACACTCGCTATGGCCGTATTCACAGCTGGATGCGGTCATTCCGAAGAGGAATGGCAGGCAAAACTCAAGGAAGTCGAAGGGCTCAAGACACAGCTCCAGGCTGAACGTCAAGCTCATCGAAAAACCGAGGACGACTACAACGCTGCCAAGGGGGAAATCGACGAGCTCAAGGAGCGTCTCAAGCAGGCGGGCGTTGACGTTCAACAGCTCAACGCTTCTCTGGCCGAGCAGCGAAAGGCGCTCGAGGAGTTCAAACGCCGTGCCGAGCAGCTCGAGGCGATTCGCAAGCGCTTCGAGTTGTTGCGCAACAAGCTCGATTCCCTCGTCAAGCTCGGATTGTCCGTATCCGTCCGAAACAACCGAATGGTCATCTCCATGCCAGGCGACGTCTTGTTCGACTCCGGCAAGGTGGACTTGAAGAAGGACGGCGAGGGAATTCTGCGGCAAGTGGCAGAAGTCATCCGCAGCGATGCGCAGCTCAACGCGCGCACATTCCAGGTTGCCGGACATACGGACAACCGCCCGCTCGGCGGGGGACCGTACAAGGACAATTGGGGCCTGTCGCTCATGCGCGCCCGGCAAGTGCTCATCTTCCTCATCCAGCCGGTGGACGAGGGCGGCGGCGGGCTCAACCCGGTTCGCTGGAGCGCGACGGGTTACGGTGACACCGACCCCATCGTGCCGAACAATTCACCCGAAAACATGCGCCAGAACCGGCGCGTCGAGCTCGTGGTCCTGCCAAACGTCGAGGAAATGCTCGACCTGCAGAGCCTGACGCGTTGATCCGCTTTCCCAGGCGGGCACTTCTGAGCTTCGCCTCTCCCCTTTGAACCGTTACGCGACAGTACTTGTGCTGTCGCCAGCTCCAGCGCGAGGTATGCCGTGCGTGTAGCGACGATCGACATTGGCACCAACTCGGTTCTGCTGCTCATCGCGGAGGGGGACGGGGCGCATCCTGAGACGCTGGAACCTGTGTATGAAGCGTCAACCATCACCCGGTTGGGCCAGGGCGTGGACAAGTCTCGGCAGCTGCATCCGGACGCGGTGAAGCGAACGCTCAGCTGTCTACAAGACTACACGCAGGCCATTCGGCAGCACGATGTCGCGCGCTTGGACGTGGTTTCGACGAGCGCGGCGCGGGACGCCTCCGGGGTTGAGGGATTTTTGGCTTCTGCGGAAGCTGTGTTGGGCATGCGTCCGCGCGTCATCTCTGGGGAACAAGAAGCCCGGCTCACGTTTCGGGGTGCACTGACTGGGCTTTCCATCAGCGGAGCGGTGGCGGTGTTCGACATTGGTGGAGGAAGCACGGAGGTGGTGATTGGCGAGTGTGGACCTGGGCGCCTGCCCGCGGTGCATTCGGCCACCAGCGTGGATCTGGGATGCGTTCGTTTGGCCGAACGCCACCTTCATTCCGATCCGCCCACTTCTCACGAGATCGCACAGGGCAGGGATTCGGTGGAACGCGCGTTTTCGGGACTCCGGATGCCCGACGCGGACTGCACATGGATTGGCATTGGCGGGACGATCACGACGCTGATGGCCGTGGAAATGGGCCTTTCCTCGTACGATGCAAAACGCATCCACGGGGCGAGGATGTCGCGCGACGCGGTGGTGGAACTTCGCAAGAGGCTGAGCGCGTTGTCACTCGAGGAGCGCAAAGGGGTTGTTGGACTCGAGCCCAAGCGGGCGGACGTCATCGTAGCTGGCGCGCTGTTGGTGGAGGGGTTGCTTTCGCTGTCCGGGGGGGACGGCTCACGAGTCTCGGACCGAGGAGTGCGGTGGGGACTTGCGCTTGAGCTTTGCAGCCCCACATTGAGCGCACCGCGCGGGTAGGAAGAACGGACGGGGAATGTCCTAGTGAAGCGACAACGGCGCAACGAAAGATCGCTATCAGCTTGACAAATCCGTGTGCAACCTACTATCATCGCAGCGCCTGCCGCAATTTGCCCTAGATTTGACCTTCTGCTTCATCGAAGCACCACAAGGTATTCTTGCATCGTCACATGCGTTGGAATAATCACTGGTCTTGATTGTTCCCGCGTCGACGGTGCACTCGCAGCGCCGCTACATGCGGAGCGCTGGGCGAGTTGCGGCCCGCCACAAAGGAGACGCTAATGCCGGCACGCTCGGAAGTTAAGTTCAAGGTTGGAGATAAGGCCGTTTACCCCGCTCAGGGCGTGGCTGAGGTCATCAGCATCGAGGAAAAGGACATCGCGGGTTCCCGTCAACGCTTCTACGTGCTCCGCATCATGGATACCGATCGCAAGATCATGGTCCCCGTGAATAACGCCGGCGCCGTCGGCCTTCGACAAGTCATCTCCGAGCAGGAAATCCGAGAGATCTTCGACATCCTTCGCGAGCGAACCATCGCCTTCGACAACCAGACCTGGAACCGCAGGTACCGCGGCTTCATGGACAAGATCAAGACTGGGTCCATCTACGACGTGGCCGAAGTGCTTCGCGACCTGTACCGACTCAAGACCGACAAGCAGCTGAGCTTCGGTGAACGTCGCATGCTCGACACGGCGCGCTCGCTGATAGTCAAGGAAATCGCTATCTCCCGCGGACAGACCGAAGAGCAAGTACGCACCGAGATCGAAGCCATCTTCTTGGCAAACTGAGCCCCTCGGGGCCAATCCCCTCAAAGCCCCCCGTCCGGACGCGTCTCGATCGCAGGCAGCGGCGGTAACACCAAGTCGACCCGCCACCGTCCCTCCTCGAGAACGCACGGAACCTCGGCGCGCTCAACGTCGGCATTCGCGCCAACGACTTCGACCAGCGCCCGTTCTCCGGCGACCCTCGCGCGCATGGACCGGGGAACGAAGCGCAAGGAGAACCGCGAAGGAGCCAACATGCTCTCGGGGCTCATCTTGCGGCCGGTCGCCGCCGAAGCCCGCCTCGCGCGTTCCTCCAGGTTCTTTTTGGCCTGCGCGGAAAGCAACTCGTAGGCGCGGGCCGCGTCTTCGGGATCGCCGTGCACGCGCTCCATGCGGTCGAGCCAAGCCTGCACCACCCCTTCGGGGGTTTCATCGGGCGCACGCCGCTCGCAAGCCACCCAGAACAGGCAGCCCACCGCAAGCATCGCGCGACGCGTCAGACCTTGGTTCCGAGGCCCATGCATTCGCGAACGTCACCCATCGTCTCTTGCGCCCAGGGGCGGCACCGCTCCGCACCGGCGCGGAGCGTGTCCCACACGTCATCGGGTCGTTTTCGAAGGTCAATCAAGCGCTCCTGCAGGGGCGCGAGCTCGGCCATGAGGTTTTCGTGCAGGATTTTCTTGCAGTCACCGCAGCCAATCCCGGCTTTCCTGCAGGCCACCTCGATCTCGTCGACCTTGTCGGCGGGCGTGACCGCTCTGTGCATCGTGAAGATGTTGCAGATCTCCGGCCGGCCCGGGTCCTCACGACGCAAACGCTGGGGATCGGTGAAGGCACCCTTCAGCTTCTTCCAGACGGCCTTGCCATCCTCGGACAGGGAGATGGTGTTGCCCTTCGACTTGGCCATCTTGGCGTTTCCATCGAGCCCCATGATCCGCGCTGCCTGCGACAACCGCGGTGCCGGCTCGGGAAACACGCGCCGCTTGAACCGGTGGTTGAAACGTCGCGCGATGTCCCGTGACAATTCGAGGTGTTGCACCTGATCGTCGCCGACTGGAACCAACGATGCCCGATAGAGCAAGATGTCCGCCGCCATCAGCACCGGATAGGTGAACAGCCCTGCGTTGATGTTGTCGCGATGCTGCTCGCTCTTGTCCTTGAACTGCGTCATTCGCTGCAGCTCACCCATCTGCGTACAAGACGCGAGGTACCAGGCCAGCTCCGTGTGCTCGCGAACGTCACTCTGGACGAACGCGACACTACGACTGGGATCGATACCCGCGGCCAGATAGCCCATCGCCGCCTCGAGGATCCGTTCGCGCAGTTGCTTGGGCTTGTAGTCCACCGTCACGGCGTGCGCGTCGACCACACAGAAGATCGCATCGTAGGCGTCGTCCTTGGACAGCTCCACCCACTGGCGCAACGCGCCCAGCCAGTTTCCGATGTGCAGCTCACCTGAGGGCTGCATGCCAGAGAATATCCGCGGCTTCATGGTTCTCCGTGTCAGCGCAGGCCGCTCCGACCTGCGTCATGCGTCACTGCGCCTAGCGCCTTGCCGTACCGACTGCAAGGATCCCGAAATTGGGATAGATGTAGGCTTAGGTCGTACCATGTGCGAATGCAACGTTCCCGGTCGGCGAACAGGGCCCGGCAGGCCTCCACTCCCTTGGCGCCCGCGGCGCGCATTCAGCGCATCGACGGCGACAACGCCGACCTTCGGCTGATTCGGGGCGACAATCTTCGGGCGTTGCAGGCGCTCCGCCACGACTTGGAAGGCCAGGTCACGCTGATCTATCTTGACCCGCCGTTCTTCACGATGCGGCAGCACGAGCGGGTTATCCGGAAAAAGGTAGAATCTGGCCCCCCCGTTCGGATCCTTTCCCCGGCCTTCGATGACCGCTGGGTCGATTTGCCCGCGTACTTGTCGTCCATCCGCGAGCGGCTCGAAGCGCTCCGACCGTTGCTGGCCCCTCACGGCAGCATCGTCGTTCACGTGGATCCGCGGACCAGCCACTACATCAAGGTGATGGGCGACGAGGTTTTCGGTCTGGCATCGTTCGCGAGCGAGATCATCTGGCGTTATCGGCGGTGGCCGGCTCGGACGCCGAACTTCCAGCGAGTTCACGACGTGTTGCTTCGGTGGGTGGCGGATCCAAGCGTACCGCCTCGGTTCGTGCAGCTTTATGAGGACTTGGCGCCGTCGACGCTCAAGACGTGGGGCAAAGGCAAGCAGCGAGCGGTATTCGACGAGGGCGGGCGTCGGCGACGGTCTTCGACGGAGGAAAAGGCCTCTCCGGGCGCACCCATCGGCGACGTCTGGGAAATCCCGATTCTGGCGCCGGTGGCGAAGGAACGGACAGGCTATCCGACCCAGAAGCCGGAAGCGCTGCTGACGCGACTCATCGAAGCGTGTTCGCAGAAAGGCGATGTGGTTCTCGACCCTTACACGGGCAGCGGGACCACCATTGCGGTGGCTGCGAAGCTGGGTCGCCGGGCCGTAGGGATCGACGCGAGTCCGACGGCGATCGGAGTTGCACGCTCGCGGTTACGGGACGCTGAGCTCCCATTTTCCGAGTATGTGGTTCGTGCCGACGCGGAGCCCAATCACGATATCGAAGATGCGATACCTCAGGTGTCTTGACCGCGGCGGCGTTCTTGGCCACACCCTCGTGTCATGAGTCACGCCGGTCGCATCGTACGGGTCGTGGGTTCGGTTCTTCCGATCGCCGCGCTACTGGTTCTCGGGGACGTGCACGAAGGAGCCGCAGGCAAGGCGCCGGACAATTCGGAGCACGTGGTTGCGAAAGTGGGCGACGCGGTCATCACGGTGGGCGAGTTGGAGCGTCGACTGGGGGCGGTGCCGCCTTTTCAGCTGGGTGTGTACGGGGCAACTGCGGACGAGGTCAAACGCAACTACCTGACGAAGGTGTTGGTCCCGGAGTTGTTGTTCTCCCAGGGAGCGATCGAGCGCGGCAAGGACAAGGACGTGGAAGTGCTAGCGCGTCAACGCGAGCTGTTGAAGACATCGTTGTTGATGGACGTGCGGCGGGAGACGGCGGAGAAGGCTGAGATCACGCCGGATCAGATCCTTGCGTACTACAAGGACAACATTGATCGATACAAGACGCCGCCGCGGGTCTCGGTGTGGAGGATTCTGGTCGCGAGCCGCGAGCAGGCGACGAAGCTCATCGCGGAAGCGAAGAAGACGCCGACGCCCAAGGCTTGGAGCGAGTTGGCACTGAAGTACTCGCTCGACAAGTCCACGAGCATGCGTGGTGGCAACCTCGGTTTTCTCACGGAGATGGGTGTGAGCGCGGATGGCAAGACGCGTGTACCTGGATCGATGGCGAGGGCAGCGTTTGGCGTGCGCGACGGGGAGATCGTGGCCGAACCGGTGCCGGAGGGATCGGGATTTGCCGTGGTGTGGCGGCGCGGGAGCATGCCGGCGATCAATCGGACCGTGGAGGAGGAGGCGAGGTCGATCGAGAAGGTCTTGCTTCGGGACAGGACGCGCGGGGCTCAGGACGAGTTGGTCGAGGGGCTTCGCCGACGCTACGTCAAGCTCGTGGATCCCGGGGGCACCGAGTTGATCGCGGTCTCGGGAGGAGGCGGCGTTGAGATTCAGGGCAAACCTGGCCGAATCGTTCGGAAGCGGGGACGCACGCAGCCATCGACCACACCACGCGGACTTCGTTAGGGACGCGGGATCGGTCCTCGCGCAGCGAGGCGTTCCTCAGCTCCGGCAGGCTGAAGCCAGCTCCTTTGAGGACGGCTTTGAACGTCTTGGCCTCGCCGGAAGAGGATTGAAGCTGGCGGATGAAGTTTGAGATCTGTCCTTGGGCCGCGGCGTCCATGGCTTGTTCCATGGCGGCGAGACTCAGAAGCAGGTGAGGATGGGCCTCCCGCACCTCGGTGGGGACGACCATCCTGGAGGCCACGTCGATCCGCGCTTGCGCCATCTTGTGCGCGGCTCTGGCGAGATCCTTGTCTCCGAGGTTGGCGCGTACCCAACGCCCAGCGGCGAAGTTCTCGTCGAGAAGCATGGCGGACGTGTTCAAGTAAGGTCCAGCCCATGCCGGCGACGCAATCAGGGCCACGGCCACGACGATCATCGTCCAAAAGATTCTTTTCATTGCGCTTCGTCCTGTCGTCGTTCCAGCTCGCGCAGCGCCATGCTTGCGGCTTCTTGCTCGGCGAGCTTCTTGGATCGTCCTCGTCCACGCCCTAGCACGTCGTCGCCCACGCGCACTTCGACTTCGAAAAGATGATCGTGTTCGGGCCCTTCGATAGCGAGGACTTCGTAGACTGGCGTGCTTCCGCCGCCGGACTGGGTACGCTCTTGAAGCTCACTTTTGGGATCGCGTCGGGCAATCTCGGCTTGACTTCGAAGCGCGTCCCCAACGACCCTCCGGGTGAGGTGACGGGCGCCGTCGAGCCCCTGCGCGAGGTACACCGCAGCGACGATCGCCTCGACGATGTCCGCGAGCACCTTCGGTCGCAGGTTGTCTCCTGAGGCGGCGGCCCCTCGTCCGAAATTCACCCACTGAACCAGCTCTTCTTCTCGAGCGAAGGCCGCGAGTGCTTCCGTGTTGACCAGCGACGCGCGCATGCGGGTGAGGCGACCTTCTCTGGCGTTGGGCACTTCGGCAAGGAGGAGCTCGGTGACGCACAAGCCCAGCACGGCGTCGCCCAGGAATTCGAGGCGCTGGTAGTCCGTCGTGCCCGGGTGTTCGTTGACATAGCTTGTGTGGGTCAAGGCTTCGTCGAGACGCGGCACGTCGTCGTCGATGCCAAGTTTTCGCAGCAGATCGGATCGGTCGAGCATGTTGGGTTCCGGGTGAATGCGCTCGGAGCAGGCGGCGCCGGGGCGCGGAGCATGATGGCGTTGATGGGATTGGTTGGGAACCCCGGCCGCGCTCCGGTGTCGGATCCCGGCAACGAGACCTGGTGATTATCATGGGCTATGCTGCACTGACGTTGAGCGATCTGCTTGCTTGTCCGTTTTGTCGCGAGCTCTACCAAGCTGGGGAGGCCGACGTATGTCCGACTTGCGGATTGTCGTTGGCTCCGATGTCGAAGCTGCCTCTGTCGTATGAAGCGCAGTTGGAGGACACCTGGCCCGAGAAGCCTGAATGGGAGCCGCAAGCGTGGTCGTATTGGCGGCGGGGGCGAGGCGCATTGGTGACGGCGGGCGTGGTGGGGACGGGATTGTTCTTCGGGACGTGGGTCCACGTATCGGCGCCGGAGTTCTTGGCGCTGTCGGGGTTTGACATGGCCCGGACGCTTGGTTGGATTTGGGGCTGCTTGATTTCGTGGTTGATGTTGATTGCGACGGCGGCATCGCGACGTTCGGTGGCGACGATGCGGGGGGCGCGCGTAGCGGCGACCCTGTTCAGTGCATTGCCATTGGTCACGATCGTGGTGCTTGCGTTGACGCCTCCGAGCAGTGCGTTGGTGCCCATTCGATTCGAGTATGGTTGGCCGTTTTTCGCGACTGCGGTGATTGCGGCGGTGGCACTGCCGTTTGCTTTCCGATTCGGGGGGAGCCTTCAGGATCTTCCCATTCCTCGCGGGGGCGCGCACGGAGAGACGTTGCACTGAGTCCAGCCCGCTGGGGCGGGCGGACTACCGGGTGCGGTTCTCTCGGCCATTCGCTATGCTGCGGACATGTCTTGGATGGGTAGCTCATCAGCTGGGCGAAGGTTCGTTCGCAGCGTGGAGTCGCGGGCATCGGCCCGTGAGCTGGCCGAAATGCTCAACGGCATGGGTCCGCGCGAACGGGTGAATGCGGTCACGGCTGTGAAGGGCGCGCTGGTGGGTCAGCTGTACGCGTTGGTGCGCGACGGCGAGCCGCTCGGGCTCGACGACATCGTTCCGTCATCGACGCCGGCGGGTTCGACGGTGACGTTCGAGGGTCGCAACTCGCTGCCGGCGTTTTCGAGGTTCCAGAAGCGTTTCGCACGGACGGCGGATGGGTTGGTGTTCGGCTACAACCATCAGCCGTTGCGGGTAGCGGGAGCGGTGACGGGGCCGGGTTACTTTCGGGTGGTCGAGGCGGACGACGCGCACCCGGGGGAGCTGCTTTTCGACTACACGCTGCCGCCGCCGTTCGAACCCGCGGGATGGCCGGCGTATCGCGCGAACGAGGTGGGGGTATCTCGCTTCGTGTTCATGGATCTCAACGACTATGTCCGCAAGGTCGCGGAGGGCGTGGTGGTCGGAGCGGCGTTTCGGCGGGGAGAAGATCAGAACGCGTACTTCTCGCTGACGGCCAACCGGGGCTGATGGCTAGCGCAGTACGACGTTTGCGTTCCCGTGCACGTTGACGATCGCGGCCACGCCATCACCCGTGACGATGACACGGTCGACCGCGGCTTCGCTTACATCGAGCTGGACGTCGGGACCTTCTTTCGAGGCAAGCAATTCCACGGAACGTTCCAGGCCTTGAGGGATGGCGAAAGGATCGACCGGCAGGGCGATCCGGCCTCGATGCTGGAGGATGGCCGCCATCTGGTGCAGGTCCAGGGTGGGGTCCAGCGCGCGAACGCGTGAGGTCTCTTGCGGCAGGGGCGCGACCTCGGAGAGCACGATTCTTCCGGAGGTCTGGTCGAACGCTGGGGTTGCGCGAAACGCAATGACGCCGCAGGACGGACCTTTGATGGAAACGAGCAGCAGCAACCCATCGGCATCGGGTCGGGTTCGCACGGACAGGATCGTCGAGGCGTATGCGCTTTCGGCCCCATCGCGAACGGACCGGCTCAGGTCGGCGTCGATGGCGTCGAGATCGACACCGATGGGCACAATGAGTCGAAGACCCGGAGCGAGGCCGGGTTCGCTTCGCGGTGGTGGGATTGCACCGAGGTCGTCGCGCTTGCCTTGTCTGGGTTCGATTCGAACCGTGCCGCGCACGCCGAGCGGGATGGTGATGAGCGAGCCATTCTTGCTGGGTGTGCCTTCCACGACGTCGTGAGGGGTGATGCGCAGCCGGGTGTCGAGGTCGAGGGGAACATGCACGCCCATGGCGTTCCAGAGCACCTGGGCGTCATCGGCGAACGACGGCAACAGGGCGTTGATTCGCTGCTGGAGGCGTCGGGCCTGTTGGTCGGCGCCGAGCTGAATGCGGGAGGTGGCATCGACGGCACCGACGCGGCACGGTCGGGTAACGCGAATAGCGACGTTGGCAGGGCCGAGGCGGTAGGTTGAGCCGAGGGACAGGGGGATGGATGCGGTTGCTTGGGCCTCGGGGGAACAGTGGGCGTAATCGACACAGCCGAGGGGGCCGAGCGGCTTGCACATGTCGGCGCGGCTGGTGAGATGGGTGGACACGAAGAGGCGTCGTTCGTGGACGGCGACGGAGAAGGGGCTTCGGTCGATGTGGTAGGTGAGCTTGCCGGCGATCCCTGCGTCGACGTTGCGGGCGGAGGCAACGCGGGGCGGTACTTCTTTGGCGAGTCGGTTGGTGAGTGTGGCGGCATCGAAGGAGATGCCGACGACGACTTCGGATTGCGGGACATCGAAAGCGACGGGCAGGGATGTTTCGGGCAGGTCGGGTTCCGCGATGCGCACGGCGCAGACGGTAGGGATCGGCGGCGCGAGTTCAGCGGGTGGCGGGGACTGAGGTGTTGGGTGGCAACCGGAGGTCACCAGCAGGGCCACGGGGGCCATGCGCCCGAGCCAGGGAGTCATGGTTGAGACGCGGATGGGTCTTTGCGTTCGACGATGAAGATGCGGACATCGGACTTGTCGGAGGACAGTGCGCCGACGGGGTCGAGGCGTTCTCGTTCCACGCCGAGGTCGACGAGTCGTTGGACGAATGAGTCGGCGCGAGCGACGGCGAGGTCGGCGACTTCGGTCTCGTCTTCATCGGAGGGCACGGTGAGGCGGACTTCGACGGCGATCTTTTTCAGCTGGGGCATGGCGCGCAGGATGAAGGCGACTTCGCTCAGCACGATCTGGTCGACGCTTCCCTGAGAGCCGAGCGGATCGAGGGCGGGAGAAAGGTCGAACTGGTCGCCCCTGATGCGCGCATGTTTCGGACATCCGGGATTGGTCGAATCGGTGTACGGAGGGGCAGGTTCGGTGGGGCACCGATCGAGTTTGTCCACGACGCGATCGTTATCCTTATCCGGACATCCGCTTGCTTGTGCGTCGTCTTGCGCCGCACCCTTTTCTTGCGGACATGCATCGAGCCTGTCGTCGATTCCATCACCATCGCTGTCGCGGGAGGGACAGCCATGCTGAGCGGAATCCTTGGATTCCGGACCAGCCTCATCAGGACATGCATCATCCGCGTTCGCGATACCGTCGAGATCGCGATCCTCAGCATCTTGATTGACGACGGGCTTTGAATCGACCGACGGCTGGGGGACGATGCCGATCATGCCAATGACGCGCAGGGCGGAGGTACCGGGTGAGTTTCCGGCGCCGCGGCCGACGCCGAAGGTGAGGCGCAGCGGTCCCGCGTCCTGTCCGACGGTGCCCATGTATTCGAGGATGGAGCCCGCATCGAGGTCGGGGTCGATGAAGAGAGCGGCGCCCCAGACTTCGGCCCCGACGCGAGGACCTTGTTCGGAAGTCTGAACATCTGCGGCGCAACCGCCGCCGATACGCTCCCCGCTCTCCTTGGTGGAGAACAGCGGGGAGCCGAAGAGGGTGCAGCCGAAGCGCAGGGCACCGGGCGCAGCGAACAAGCCGGCGAGGAGCTCGAATCGAAACCGACCGTCGGACATGTAGTTCTGCTCATTGCCAGTCGGCGCCCAACCGCGAAGGCCGACGACGTGACCGAAGTCATCGGAGAACCACCCACGATGCAAGGCTCCCAGGCGCAGGTCTCCGATGGCGCCGCTGCCGGGCGCTTCGAACTCGCGGATACCCACAGGTTCGTTCTCGCCGGCTTGCAGAGCCGCTACCGACCACGACGCGTCGACGGCGATGCCTTCTGACAAGTGTGCAGCGACGTTGGTATGCACGACGAAGGCGTCGTCAACGAGGGGAACGGTGCGCGCGCCCTGGTCGGGGTCGTCGATGTCGAGGCTCAGGGGGCTGCGCGCATAGTCGATGATGAGCGTGCCCGCGAGCCAGGGCATGGAGGCGTGTTGGGCTCGCACAGGGCCTTCGACCACGAGAAAGGGGCTGTGGGCGGAGGCGGGTTGCACGGGGTTGAGTCGGAAGCGCGCGGTGGATGCGACGTCGTCGGCGAACGCGGAGGATGTGAGCACGCACAGCGCGACCGCGACGGTCACGGAGGGTAGAGAGCAGCGGTACACGGGGCAGAGGATACTCGCGTGGGTAGGAGATCGGAAATCGAGGCGGTACACTCTGGGGAAGAAACAGCGGGAAGTGGGCTTATGCGGGGCTTTCGTCGAGGTGGGTCAAGGTGAAGTTCCTCGTTCAACCTGGCATGAAGCTTGCGGGTGGCAACGAGATAGGAGACGAATCATGCTACTTGGGATGTTGAAATGGCAGAAACGTGTTCTTCCGTTCACGGTCCTGGTGGCGCTTTTTTTCCTCATGGGTCACGCCATGGCGGCGCCAGGGACGGGGTCGGAGGCAACCGCGGCCCCCGCAGAGCAAGGGGCCGTCGCACCACCTGACGTGTCGGCTCCGGTGGCGCCCTCCAATGCCCCGGTGGTCGACGCGCAGACGAACTACATGGATACGGATCCAGCGGCGGTGACGTTATGGCGGCCCGAGCTGGAGCCCTACGGCGTGTGGTACGAGGATCCTGCGTACGGATTGGTGTGGATCCCGGATCCCGGCGCCGTGGGTGCAGACTTCGTGCCCTACTCTTCCGCAGGACACTGGGGCTACACGGCGGAGGGCGACTGGCTCTGGGTCTCTGACTACGAGTGGGGTTGGGTCGCGTTCCACTACGGTCGTTGGGTATGGATCCCCGAACGTGGTTGGGCATGGATCCCGGGTCGCATGTACGCCCCAGCCTGGGTTGTTTGGCGTGTTGGGGAACCCGGATACGACTACGTGGGTTGGGCACCCATGCCGCCGACCTACTACTGGTACGGAGGGGTCGCGGTGTCGTTGTGGGTCGTCCCGCCGCCCTACTACGTCTATTGCGAATCACACTACGTGTTCGACCACCACGTGCATCACCACCACCTGCACGGGCATCACGCGCGGGGAGCCGCCAGCCACACGAGACCGTATCGACCGGGCGGGCCGAGCTCATCGGGGGGAAGGTACGCCGCGAGGCCTGCTCGCGGTCCGTCGTTGAACGAAGCGCACGTGCCGGCAACGGCCGTGCCGAGGACGCCAGCCCAACCACATCCCCGCGCGGCCGCCGCGGCTACGCCCACCAGTGGCAGTAGGTCCGGCGCCACCGCCATGCGACCGGCCACGCGGCCGTCCTCTCGCATCGCGGGCGTCAGCCAGCCCGTGTACAGCGGGCGACCCTCCCGCGCGGTTCCCGCGAACCGTCGGGCGGCACCGTTGGCCACCCGACCCAACCTTCCCGCGCCGGGCGCAGCCACCAACGCGATACCGCGAGGGAGCCGAACCCTCGGGAGCTCGTCGACCCCAACGCGCACCGAGCCCGGCGGCACGGGGCGTTGGGGCGGCCAGTCCGGCGCCGCACCGGCAGGGCGTCCTACCCCACGGCCTGCTGCGCGCCCCTCGTCCCCGAATCCCGGATATGGGCGTGCCACGACCTCCCCCGGGCGTCGCTCCTCGGGCACATCCACCCCGTCCGGCTCGCGGCCGTCGTACGGCAATTCGTCATCCCGGCCCTCCTACACGCCACCTTCGAGACCTTCGAGGCCGTCGAACGGATCGTCCTCGCCGAGGCCCTCGTACGGGTCGTCGACTTCGAGACCGACCTACGGTGCGCCGGGTCGCCCCACGGGGGGTTCGGGCTATGGAAACAGCAATAACAACAACAATAACAACAACAAGAGCAACAAGGGCAAGTCGCGCGGCCGCGGCAAGAGCAGCGGACGAAGAAGATAATCCGACAGTGCGTAGCGTACCGCCCCAAGGAGCCAACCCATGCGTGAAAGCCCAAGCTTTACTTTCAACCGTCGACGCTGGATGAGTGCTCTGACCTTGACCGCTTCCGTCGCGCTCGCGAGCGGGTGCGTCATCGAGTCGAGCACCTGTGACGATGGCGGATCCGGCATGGCGGGGGCGGCAGGAGGAACATCCACGCCAGCCGCACAAGTCGTTCTTGCGACGATCGACACGAACGAGACGATGGAGACGACGCCCGGCGAGGGCATCGGTGCGTTCATCGAGTACGGCGAGGGTGGTCGATGGCACGTGTACACCGCGTGCGACACGGACTTGAGCGACCTGCCCTGCTACTTCAACGTAATCGCCATCCTGCCGGAGGGCGCTTCGTACAGTTCGCTGACCCCCGAATCGTTGGAGAGCGACGACGACATCATCGAGTACAACGACGGTCTGGAGTTGGTCACCGAGACCCGCTCGGACATCGACGGCATGACCTTCGATGCGCCGGAGGGGGGCGTCGTGCGCTTCGAGGTGTACTTGGACGGCGAGCCGGACGCCCGATTCATCTACTGGGTCGGCGGAGGAGCCATCCACGGCGGAGCCCCATCCAACCCGATCGACCTCAAGCCGACCGATCCATGATTTGTCGAAGCCGGGCTTTGCAAGGCGCGAGAAAGCGCTAGGTTCGGCGGATGAAGACCCAACTCCAAATCAAAGGCATGAGCTGCCAGCACTGCGTCAAAGCCGTCGACGGAGCGCTGCGCAAGCTGTCGGGCATCAAGGTCGAGGAGGTCAACGTGGGAAACGCCACGATCTCGTCGGAAGGACCGATCGACTTGGAGAAAGTTCGGGAAGCCATCGAAGACCAGGGCTTCGAGCTGGCGTAAGCCTCTGTTCTTGAAGCCTTGCGCGCCAAAGGCTTTGTCGTACGTACGTGGTATGGTTGGACCGTGACACGTCGATCGGCTCGCATCGTCGCTTGCGTGGCAACCCTGCTGCTCGCGGGTTGCTCGAGTGACCCCGCCACGGACGTCGTCGTCGATCCCGAACAAGACGCTGGGATTGTGGATGGTGGAGAAGAGGCATCCGACGGTGACGCGGCGGACGCTCCATGGGACGGACCGGCGGAAGCGACGGATGCAACCGGCGATGCGGCGCTTCCCTCGGTGACCGTCGCGCTGTATCCGACGCCGGCGGAGGCGGGGGCGGTGGACGGCGGGACGGACGACGGTTCGAGTTCTGAGGCGGTGTTGATGGCGCTTGCGGCGGGGGCTGGGGGGTTGGTGGTGGACCTGGATTGGTCGCAATTGCCGCAGGACGCCGAAGGGGCACCGGATTCCTGGGCCCGACTCGACGCGATGGCGTCGTACTTGAACCAGGAGCGTAGGCAGTTGCTTTTGGCGGTGTCGGTGGTGAACGCATCGGCAGACAGCCGACCTGCGGCGTTGCAGGGGCAAGCGTGGACGAGCACGGCCACGCGGGGCGCGATGCGGGACGCGATCGATCTGATTTATGAAACCTTCGGGCAGGAGCTCGCATATGTGAGCTTCGGGATGGAGGTCGATCGGTATCTGGCCAGTCACCCGACGCAAGCCCCGGCATTCGTAGACTTCATGTCGGAGACGCTGGACTATGCGCGAGCCCACCCGGCTCGTCCCGTGACGACGAGCGTGGGTCTGACCTGGTCGGCGGCATCGTGGTCCGATGAAGCGGTCGACGTATCGGATCGGGATACGCTCGCGGACGCGTCGGATGCCGTCATGGTTGCGTTCTACGGTTTGGATGAGACGGACCATCTACTTCCGCCTTCGAAGGCGGTGGCGGACCTGGGGGCGCTGGTTGAGTCCATCGAGGGACGACCGGTGGTGTTGCACCGAGTGGCCTATTCGACATCGACGTTGTTGGGCGGGAGCGAGTTGAAGCAGTCGACGTTCGTGAAGGAGTTGCTCGGGATGGTGGGAGAGCACCGGGATCGAGTCCCATTCGTCGGGATTGCGATGTTGCACGATCCTGCGCCGGAGGCGTGCCTGAGGTTTGCCAAGGAGCGGAGAGTTTCGAGTTCGGCGGAGTTGTACGCATTTTGGTGCAGCACAGGGCTTCGGCTCCGAGACGGCGCCCCCAAGGTCGGGTTTTCCTCCTTCCTTTCCGCTGCAACGGGGCTGCAATAGCTTCGAAGAAGTAGGTTTGACGTTGGTCGAGCCGTCTGATTCCCGCTAGGATGTTGCCAGTCTGCCGTCATGGGGACGAACCCCGACGGTGTTTGCTCACGATGCCAGCCCGAATTTGCCCGAAGTGCCAGCTCGAACTCGACACGGAGGAGCCGTTTTGCCCACGTGACGGCACCCGGCTGCTTTCGCGTAGCGTGTACGAGCAGATTTCCAAGGAGACCGATCCACTGGTTGGCCAGCGGATGGCGGAACGCTACTTGGTGATCCGAAAGCTCGGCGAGGGTGGCATGGGCGACGTCTACCTCGGCGAGCACGAAGAGATCGAGAAGCGGGTAGCGCTCAAGGTGCTCAAGCACGAGTACTCGACGCGAGCGGATGTGGTGGCGCGATTCAAGCAAGAGGCGATCAGCGCATCGCGCATCAAGCACCCCAACGTGGTGGACGTATTCGACTTCGGCCAGCTCGAGGACGGGCGCTTCTTTTTGGTGATGGAGCTGCTCGAGGGCAAGGACCTGGCTGACATGCTTGCCCATGAAGGTGTGCTGCCGCCGGATCGAGGACTGGGCATTGCGCTGCAGATGTGCCGCGCGTTGATCGCCGCGCACGCCAAGGGTGTGGTCCATCGGGATCTCAAGCCGGAAAACGTGTTCTTGTCGAAGACCGCGGATGGCGAGGAGACGGTCAAGCTCGTGGACTTCGGTATCGCGAAGCTGCGGGATGTGAGCTCGGACGGCACGCAGGAAGAGCGGCGCAAGCTGACGAAGACGGGGATGATCTTCGGGACGCCGGAGTACATGGCACCGGAGCAGGCGGCGGGAAAGAACGTAGACGACAAGGTCGACGTGTACGCCACGGGCATCATCCTGTTCGAGATGTTCAGCGGGCGTGTGCCTTTCTCGGGCGACACGTTCATGGCGGTGCTCACGGCCCACATGACGGATCCGGTGCCACCGATCCGGGAGTTCTGCCCGGACACGCGGATCTCGCCGCAGCTCGAGCAGGCCATCCTCAAAGCGTTGGCGAAGAAGCCGTCCGATCGTCACTCGTCGATCGCGGCGTTTGCGGAGGCGCTGCTGGAGACGCCGGAGGGGCAAGCGGACGGGTCCTTCCGATTGTCGCGGGTAGCGACACCGGGAGATCTGGCTTCGGGCGGTCGGGCGGAGACCATGGCGGAGGATGCGGCGCGGGCCAACTCGACGCCTGACGCGAACCGGACGGGTTCGACGCAGTTGACGGTATCGGCGGGGGTGGTGGCACCGAGCCGAGGCAAGTGGGTCGTGGGCGGATTGGTTGGGCTCGCCACGGTGCTGGTGGTGGCAGGGGTACTGGGATACCGGAGTCAGCTATTCGCGAGCGGCACCAGCGCCGTTCCGACGGAGTCGATCACGGCCCCCCCGACGACGGAGGTTCCGCTGCCCGAATCAGCAACGGCGACCGCGCCGCCGGCGGCGAGCTCAGCGTTGGTGGTGGTGGAGAACCCGGACGATTCGGTGGTGATTCGCATCGAGACGAACCCCACGGGGGCGGTCATCAAGAAGAAGGACGGGGAAGATCTTTTCCAAATCTGTCCCGCGAGTCCTTGCGAATACCCCGCACGTCCCGATGAGAAGATCGAGCTCGTTGCAGAAAAGTCGGGCATGAAAGGCTCAGCCGCGGTATTGGCCCGCACGTCCCAGACCATCGTCATCGAGCTCAAGCGGCAGGGCGGAGGATCGACCCGCAAGCCGCCGCCTCCGACAGGCGGAGGGACCCGGACGAACAATTGCGAATTCTGCATCCCCAAGGGCGACCCAGACTGCATCAAGGTCATTCGTCCTTGCGACCCGCCCCCCTACTGAACCGAGATCCCCTCGTTTCCAGGGTGCATTGAGCCTGTACGCCCGTTCGGTGCGTAGAGGCCGCATGCAGTGTGACAAAGTGGTATGCTTGACCACGCTTAGATTCTGACCATGAAATTCGGCTGTGCGTTCAGCGCAGGCCCCGGAGCATCGAGGCCACCCATGGTTGATGTCGCTTCCGCGCAGCTGCTTTTCTCTGCTTTTCATGACCGTGCCCACAAGTAGTTCCAGATTGAATTCCGGCCCTCGCTCCAAAAACAGGACGCGCGCAGGTCGGCCCCGCGCCGCGCCAGACCCCGAGTTGATCGCTGACAGCGATGCCCCAGAGGCCTATCGCGTCCGTGTGGACATCGACGATGCCCGCATGGATATCGACGCCCTCAAGGTCGTCCGCCGGCTCGTACGACACGGATTCGAGGCCTACCTCGTCGGCGGTGGCGTGCGCGACTTGCTCCTGGGTCGTCGACCCAAGGACTTCGACGTCGCGACCGCGGCCCGCCCCGAACAGATCCGACGCCTCTTCCGCAACTCCCGCATCATCGGCCGGCGCTTCCGGCTCGTGCACGTCATCTTCGGCGCCCACAAGGTGATCGAAGTCGCCACGTTCCGTCGGCCCCCCGACGAGACCGCCGAAGGCGACGAGCTTCTCATCCGCAGCGACAACGTCTTCGGGCATGCGCATGAAGACGCCATCCGCCGCGATCTGACCATCAACGGTCTACTGTACGACGTCGAGAGCAAAGAAGTGCTCGACTTCGTTGGCGGCATGCCCGACGTGCGACAGCGTGTGGTGCGGACCATTGGCGATCCGCACATACGCTTCCTCGAAGATCCGGTGCGCATGCTGCGAGCGATCAAGTTCAGCGCGCGGCTGGATCTTGGCATCGTCCCGGAGTTGTACGACGCGATCTTGTCGAGCCGGGAGACGATCACAGACGTGGCGCGCCCTCGCCTGCTCGAGGAGCTCTTGAAGTTGTTGCGCTGCGGCGCCTCGCATCGGGCCATTTGGCTGATGTGGGAGACCGGGCTGATGCACGTGGTGGCCCCCGAGGTCGCGACGTTCCTGGACGACGGTCCTGGCGAATCCGAATCCGTCGAACGGTTCTGGCGGATGCTGACCGAATTGGATCGACGCACGGCGGTTCGCGGAGCGCCCTTGCACGACATCACCCTGATGGCCGTGTTGTTGATCGAGCCCTTGCTCGAGGCGGTGGAGGACTCGCCGGATCGTGCGTTGTCCGCCTACGACTTCGCAGAGCCGTTGTTCCAGCGGATGGCCGTACCGCGCAGGATGTCCGACGGCGTCTGTCGTATCGCGGCGGTACTTCCCAAGCTGGAGGCACGCAAGCCGGGGCGATTCGCGCGCACGGAGCTGTACAAGATCGCGACCGAGGTTCTGTCGATCAGCCAGGTCGCTGCGAAAGCGCGCTAGCGCTAGGCCTGGGAAAGTGCGCTGAATTAGGGGTGGCACGGTCAAGCAAGCCGCGGCGTGCCGCCAAGCTGCGGCTTGGCCGTGGGCGAGCAGTGCCGGTGTTGGTACGCCCACGGCCAAGCCGACGCGATACGGAACGGCGAGGCTTGCTTGACCGTGCCACCCGGACCCGTGCAACCGCCTGACACGTCGCGAGGTGGCCCCTTTGGGGGGCCAGCGAAAACTGCTCAAGTCGAGGCGTCCCGGCCTTCCCGCATCGGGGGAAGGAGCCTTACCAAGAGGCCACCGGTGACACGACGACCTTGGGCATCCAACGCCGGATGGCTTACCCTTCTCGACAAGACTTTCAAACAGCACGAGCTCGAGTACGTGCGCGAGGAGGTTGTCATGCCCCCGACCACGAAGCCGTTCCTTGCCAACTACCTGCGTGCGGTCAGTGACGACGCCTTGTTCCTGCTCGCTTCGACCCACAAGATGGATCGCGAGTTACTGGTCGAGATGGCGACGCGACGGGGCACGCATTACGCAACGCTGGTGCAGGGCGGAACGCCGGACTGCATGGACTGGCCCACATGGTTGGTGAACATGTGCGTGGCCCTCGCTCCCGTCGCGCCGCCGGTGTGGTTGCCGATGCACGAGCTCATCGACTCGCTCACGTTGGAGACCGGAGCGCGCGGAGTCCGATCCTTGTTCACATCCAAGCCGAGTGACAAGCAGGTGGAGCGCACGCGCGCGATCGGTTCGTTCGCGGTGCGCAGCTTGACGTCGGTGCTCGGCGCGGACGAGGCGATGAAGGACGACGACTTGTTGCTTCGGCGATGTGTGGTGGCGGCGTTGGGGTTGCCGGATGAAGATGCGGCGGTGCTCTGTCAGGAGTCGCCGGTGGCACCCGAATCCATCGAGGTGCCGGCGGACTTCGACCCCAAGCTCGCAAAGCATGTTGCGCGCGGCATCTGGAGAGCGGCCTTCCGCGACGGGCTCGACCCGCGTGAGGACGAACGCGGCGTGGCGCTGTGTCAGAAGATGGGTCTGACGCCGGAGGACTCGGAGGCGGCACGACGGCACGCGCAAGGGGAAGTGGACGCGCGCAAGATCCTGGGCGTGGCGGCGGTGGACGCCGTTCGTTACGTGTTGGCGGACGACGAGGCGATGGGCGGGCGTTTGGCGCAGGTGGTCGCGCACCTGGCGCTGCCGCCGGTGCACCGGACCGAGCAGCTATCGGCCATTGAGCATGGCGGGCCGAGCGTGCTGGCGCGCCGTCACGCGTTGGAGAAGAAGCAACGCGAGATCTGCTTGGCGCTGGTTTGGTTCGCAGCGCTTGGGACGAACCCGGATCAGACGCGACAGGCGGAGCTTTCGGTACGACACGACCGAGTGGCGAGCGACATCGGCTCGAAGGGGGAAGGACCGGCTACGCGCGCGGCGGCTTCGAGCTTCGTGCAGGACCAGCTTGCCACCGCGGTGCAGGCTGGCGGGTTGTAGACGAGTCAGAGCTCGTCGCTCTTGAATGCGAATCCAGGCGGCGTCACCAACCGATAGCCTCTTTCCTCGGTCGATATCGACAACGGCGCACCCTCGATCAAGGACCGCGCGCGACGGACGGTTACTCTGATGGGGCTATCGTGGCGCCGAGGATCGTATTCGCTCTCCCACACGC
>Ga0180009_10001946_pt1 | contig 24473 bp, 18 predicted proteins | sample OS_PC_MetaG_FD_123537 | JGI IMG/M metagenome (GOLD analysis project Ga0180009, IMG submission 123537) | Groundwater microbial communities from the Aspo Hard Rock Laboratory (HRL) deep subsurface site, Sweden - OS_PC_MetaG | ecosystem: Environmental > Aquatic > Deep subsurface > Groundwater...
AGCCATCGGCTCCGGCAGCGAATGGGCCCTGGGCAGGCGCGGCGATGGCGCGCTCGTTCGTGACAAGCAGATCGTCGAAGAGCCGTGGATTGACCTGGATCCTTCGCGCCCCATCATTATCGGCGTCATCCCCCACACCCAGTGCACGCCACGCGTCGAAGGCTGCGGGTTCTGTACCTTCCCCCATGACCGCTACGACAAGGCACTTCTCCGCGCCGTCGCCTCGTCCACCGCGGACCATATTCACGACTTGCTCGCCGACCTCCCTTCGCTCGGCTCACGCCACGTCGAGGGCGTGTACTTCGGCGGCGGCACGGCCAACCTGACGCCACCCGCATCGCTTCGTGCGATCGGCCTCGCCCTCTCGCGACACTTCGACCTGTCGCACGCAGAGCTCACGCTCGAGGGCGTGCCTGCGCTGTTCCGTTCCCTGTTCGCTGGGCCGTTCGAGGCCTTCTCCGAGATCCCTGCCCGCCTCCGCAGAATCTCCATGGGGATTCAAACCTTCGATCGGGTCATGCTGGCACGTATGGGGCGACAGTCGTTCGGCGACCAATCCACCGCAGCCAAGGTCGTCGACAAGGCACATCGGCATGGCATGACCGTTTCGGGGGACTTCCTCATCAACCTGCCGGGTGAACCCGTCTCCCAGATGCTCGACGACATGCGCACCGCGGCCGCCATGGGCCTCGACCAGATCTGCGTGTACAACCTGGTTCTCCGGCCAGACCACGGCGTTCCGTGGGCTCGCGACGCGGGAACTCTCGCGTCGATGCCGTCGGTCGAGGACGCGTGCGAGCACTGGCTTGCCGTGCGCGACGCGCTGTTCGAGCTCGGGTTCGAGCAAACGACGCTCACCAACTTCGAGCGAGCGAGCGTGAGCAAGAGCGACCGCTTCGCATACGAGGCCTGCAGCTTCGCGCCCGACCGCTATGATGCGATCGGGTTTGGACCTCTCTCGATCACCACGTTCATCGATCGACAGGCGCGCCGGGCCATCAAGCTCGTACGGGGCAAGAACTTGCTGCAAGGGGGTAGTCGCTGGCGCGCTGCCGACTTGATGTTCGCATACGAGGAGCAGGACACTCGACTGCTGTTCGTCACGCGCAGCCTCGCCGCGCTCGCCGTGAATCGTCCCGCCTACCGCGAGCTCTTTGACGGTGACCTCGCCGACCATTTCCGCGAGGAGCTCGATGCCTCGATGGCTGCCGGCCTCGTCACGCTCGACGATCGCGCGCTCTCGCTCACACCGCGAGGGATGTATTACGCCGATTCCGTGGCGGGCCTGCTGGCTTCGCGCCGCGCGAGTGCGCTGCGGCCGGCCGCCGCAGGGCTCCGCACCCTCGACCTCATCGGATCCCGCACCCGTGTCGACTTCATGGGTTGACGCGGAGAGAGCGTCAGCGCTCCAAGGGTTCCGAAGAAGGGACCACCGTGAGCATGATGTTTGAGCATCATCGCGCCCGCAGGATCACGACACGACAATTCTCGATCGGCAGCGCCGGGCTGAACAACCGCCCTATTCTGGCGGAGGTGCCGGTCTACGGCAGCGCGGTACCTGCGTGGTTTCGATGTACTTCGAAAGGGCCTCGTCGGTGTTCTTCAGTCGCTGAACCTCTCGTTGGCACGCGGCAGGGCCCTTCTCAGCGTCGCACGACGCGCAGGCGACAATGTCGTCTCCTTCGCTCTTGGACATGTCGGGCGCGATGAACGCCGGTTTGCCCTGGTCATCGCAGATGAAGGCGGTGTGGTTGTACGCCGGGAATTGGCCATGGTCAGCGTCGCACTTACAGGCTTTGGCGTGGGCAGCGCGAGCGGCGGTTGCGTCCTTCATGAGGCGAGCTTCGTGCGCGCGAGCGAGGCAATTCAGGGCGCCGTTGAGCTCGCCGGATTCGGTCTTTGCCCCGCACGGCTTGCTCGGTTCGCACATGTACGGGACCTCGGCGTGGGGGACTTCCCCCTTCTCAATCGCTGTGCCGCCATGGGTGTAGCTCGACTCGCTGGCGGCGTACCCCTGCGCGATACGCCACAGGTAGCGCTTGACGACAGGGTCCTTCTCTTCGCCGTACTGGCCGTTGCAGGAAAAGTAGTTGCCTCCTACCTGGGTGCAAGCATCCACGGCGTCTCCAAAGGCCTGGGGCTTGCGCACGAAGGCGGTCGATGAGCCGGAAGCCGGTGCAACTGGGGTTGGTGACTTGGTTGTGCGTGTCTTGGCGGACGCGGAAGTGGAGGGCGCGGTCGCGGGCGCGGGCGGCGACGGGGCCGCCGGCTTGTCGCAGCCGTTCGCTGCGATGAGGGCAACCATCGCGAAAAAGTGCGTGATGCGCTTGGCCATGGGACGTCGATAACGCGGCGTGGACGGCGACGCAATACGCGGGAGGCTTTGGGAAAGTGCTCGCAGGGGTTCTGATACACCCTTCTTGGGCTCTACGTTCGATGCGAGCGCGAGCAGATCGCAGTAGGGACATCTAGGGACATCATGTCAACTCGTGGCATTCTCCTTGATAGGCACGTTGCCTTGCGCTCCTTATCCGCAGCGATGCGACGGCTCGAATCAGTCGCAAGATGCCGGGTCGTATCCGGCTGCAGATTCAACGCTGCGGTGAATCCGTGTCCAGAGCTTGAGCACCAAGCACCTCCTCTACCGTTGACCTTCTTGCTGATGCAAAAAAGCCGGTGCTCGATGTTCCACGCCTCGCCCTGCTCGAGCCCCCGCAGGACCTGAGCGAGCACGTATTCTCGATCCTCTGGGTGCACCGCGGCCAAGAACGAGACCGAGTCCGTGTGGGTGCGATCGACTTCAAAGATCTCATGGAGAACGTCCGAACCCTCAATCGAACCCGTTCGCGGGTCCAGCCGCCAGCTCCCCAGGCGCGCCAACGACTGTGCTTGCCGAAGCTGGCGCTCGCTCGTCTTCAACGCTTCCTCCGCCCTGGCCCGCGCGATCGCGTTGCCAACCTGCGATACGATCGTATTCAGGGCTTGGAGCCGTGAGGGCGGCAGCTTGCCGAGGGTGCGGGACGCGACATTCAAACAGCCAACGACCTCGCGCTCCTGCAAGATGGGGAATATCGAGGTAGCGCGCAGTCCCTCTTTGATGACCGCGTCGTCGAGAGAGCCTCGGAGTTGCTGATAATCCACGTGAATGGGCTCGCCTCGCAGGACGAGCCTTGCGCTCTCGGAATCCGCAGGAAAGCAGGACACCCGACGCAAGAACTCGTCTGACAAGCCATCTGAGAACACGAGTTGCAGGGCCCCGCTCCGATCCCTGACATAGACGCCCCCGGCGTCCATGCCCGCCACCCCACGCGCTGCCTCGACACACAAGCGCAGCGTGTCGTGAAAGCTTTGGGAATCAGCGAGCCGCAGCGCGAGGTCCCGCTGGATACGGACCAATTCGTCCGCAGTGTCATCGGCTCTCACGACCTCGAGCAGCCGGAGTCGTTCGCGGAACTCCCTCAGCTCCCCTATCAATTCCTCTCGCGTCTTGCCCGCGTCATCCATGTACTGTTCGGCCCGGCCCCAGCAGCTGCGGGCGCTCCGATGGTCGTCGCGCGTGAATGGTCGGGCGAGAGGTAGAGCGAGACCTCGACCCGTTCACCTACCTCGAGGCGGTTTTGGGTCATCAGCACGCCGCCCGTGCAACTCATGTTGCGGCAAATGCCCAGCCTTTCGGCCCCACCGGGGTCAACGAGCTTGACGGGAAAGTGAACGGTGTACCTGGACGCACCCCGCCGATCGAGCGGCAGGGTCCAATCCGTGTTCGCAGGTGCCATGTCGTCCCCCCTTTCAGTCCATCTCCTGCTGAAAAACGTGGGGACGGTCCGCCCTTTGTCAACGGCTCTTGGCGGAACGCACACGCTTGCTCACCGGCGTCGCGCGCGTCGTGGGACGCCCGAAGGGAAGCTTGCCGCGCCCCCACCGTAAGACGGTCTCGAAGACTGGAGGTTCCGGCAAGCGATGAGGTATTTGGATTCGCGACCCAGGGCAGGCGCGCGGCTTCTCGCGCTCGTTCTGTTGAGCGTCGGTTGCTCCGACGGTGATTCGAGTGGCACCGCGCAGAGCCGGACGGGACCCTGCTCCGAACCGGGCGAGTCGATCGCGTGCTCCTGCGACGCGGAGCACTCCGGCACCCAGGAGTGCGGTGAAAGCGAATGGCAGGACTGCAATTGCACCAACCCGAACAACGGTATCTGCATGGACGAGGGACAATCCGTCTATTGCAGCTGTGGGCCGGGACTGAGTGGCACGGCGTACTGCGACGCAGACCTCCAGTTGAGCTCGTGCTCCTGTGAAGGGGAGAGCTGCGTGGAGGGCGACCTGCGGTCGGACTGCGATCAGGCGTGTTCAGGGCCGGGAGAGCGACAATGCGTGGATGGCGCCTGGTCCAGCTGCAGCTGCACGACCCAGTCCTGTCCCGAAGGAGAGACGCGCGCATGTGAATGCGACGACGGTTCGACTGGATACCAGGAGTGCATGGGCGACTCGTGGGGAAGCTGTACCAATTGCTCCGGTGGAGGCAGCGGCGGCACCGGTGGCTCCGGTGGGAGCGGCGGCTCCGGAGGCAGTGGAGGAACCGGTGGCTCCGGCGGCTGCGCTCCGCCCTCGATCTGTCAGACCTACGCGAGCGTTATGAACGGCTGTTTCAGCACGGGCGTCAACTGGGTCTCGGAATGCATGGATCACTTCGACATCTGTGACATCGGCGGTGACGGCTGCGGAGCCCCCACGCCGAATGTCATCAAGTGCGTCATCAGCGAGGGATGCGACTACGCCTCCGCGGGATGCCTCAACGATCCCTGTTACTGATCCAGGACCATGGCGAGACAGTTGTAGTGGGTCGTCGATTCCACTTGGCAGGGGCCGGACTCGCTGGCCTCGAGCGCCGGTTCGGAGCAATCCTTGCACGCCTGGGTATCCGAGCACTGAGCACAAGGCGCGTCGGAGCCGCCGCCACCGCCGCCTGCAGCCGCGGTCCAGCTCGGAATTGGCAATCAAGACACCATGCCGACCCCCACGCGCGTCGGTAGCGACCTCGGATGGTTGACCGTCGCGGGCGGCGAAGTCCACACCTGCGCGATCCGGGAGGGTGGAGCACTGTACCTGCCGGGGATCCAACGAACACGGTCAGCTCGGTTTGCTGAGCACGGGCGAGCTCACACCAGCGCGCGTCTGCATCCCCGACCACACGCCCTGAGCGCCATCCCCAGGTCAAGTGTCACCGTGCCGCGCTTGGGCTTTGGAAACCTACGGAAGCCACGGCTCAGCTGCGCGGACGTATACTTCGTCAATACGGCGGCGTGCGTGATCGAGGTGACTTGGTCGGAGCCGTCGAGACCGAAACTATCGGCCCGATGGAAGTCATCGTCGTAAGAAATGAAGAACAGATCCACTTTCCCCAGTCGGTCCTGGGCCAGGCGAAGTGGCTCGCCATCCTCGTAGAGGTTCAATCCGGTCGGCGTCTCGGAGGCGAAGTCTGACGAAGACCGTCGCTCGCCAGTCGCTCTCCGTGGACTTGGATCGTGTTGTCTCGTGTCGCTTCTCGTTGCTTCGCACGAACGCGAACCCCTTGTCTTCATCCTGATTGCGCGTGATTGCCGCCCTATATGAGCAGGGACTCCGTCCACACCACTTCACCCCCGCGCAGCGGCGACCAGCGACACCCCGAACGCCTCTTCACTGGCGCCATCCGTGGGGGCCTCCATGAGCGCGATCAGCCGGCCTGCGAGCCCGAGTTTGTCGACGATGGCAGCGACCCGATCGCGCCGCACGCAAGCAAGCACAAGGACGGGAGCCGGGTGGCGCGAAGCCCACACCAGGGCTTCGAAGTGGCCGGCCCCCTGGGACTCCCGCGTGCTGACTCCGTCGAGCACCAGGACATCGGCGTCGACAGCGTCGCGTTCCAGCCACTCGCGGGCCTTTGCAAAGCTGTCTTCCCGGAACTGGAACGACCGGTAGGCGAGAACCGGGCCCGCACCGAGAGGGGCGTCGCGGCGTGCCAGGGATAGGCGCTTGTTGCCAATCAAGCGCTTCAGATCATAACCGGCTACGCGCGACCGAATCCGCTTGGGCACTTGAATGAACCCGCCGACGCGAACCCCCTCTTTGCGGAGGCGCGTCACCGCGTGCAGGAGTTGACTGCTAACGTCCTGGCCTCTATCCCGAACGACAATCGCCCACCGGGTCTGTCCCTGATCGGCGACGACCGCGGGAGAGCTCGGTTCCACGGTCGATATCCGGGTTGATGCCCGCTCGGGGGGAGGTGGAAGCTCCGGCTTTGGCGCAGTTGGCTCGGCGCGCAGATACCGAATCATGCCCGCATCGGAGGCGTCATACCCGCCCGCTCGTTCGGCCGCGCTTCGGAAGGCAACGGACTGCAGCACCTCCCAACAGCGAACGACCGCGGGATGTCCGAGCGCGGAAGCCGGGGCGACGAGTCCCAACGGCCGGGAGCCCAGGGGGCGAAACGGTAGTCCGAAGCGGATCGCCCACGCGGCGGTCGTGACGCCGACCTGAGCGTCGCCGCGCACGACCGCTGAGACAATGTCCGCGTGTGACGAACAGAGCAGGGCGGATCGGTGCGCAACACGGGTCTCGAACCCCTCACGCGACAGCACGCTGTCAACGATGGCTCGCAGGTCGGAGCCAAGGGGCCAGCTGGCGACCCGCACGCGTCGGCGGAGCATGATCCCAATATCCGGCGGTGGACCGGAAGCGCCAATCAGCCCGAACTGTTCGTGGGCGATGTGGAGCCAGGCCAGTTGAACGGACGAGGGCGCGTCGATATCGCCCAAGCGCACCGCGGCGAGGATCCGCGGATCTTCGAGCCAGTGGGTCGACCGGGCGTCATCGTGGGCGACCAGGCCGATGGTTGGCGGAGCGCGCCGATTGATCTCGGCGACGAGGGCGTGGACGGCGACATCGTCGCGGCTGAGCAGGAGGGCTGCGTCCGCGTCTCGCTTCGTTGCTATTTGTGGGTTTATGTTCCCTTCTGGCCCTACCTGCTTACGCGGCTCGCCCCGCGCCCAGTCCTCGATCTCCGCAGCGCGAAAGCGCCACTGACCACCGACGCGCTGCGCGGGGAGACCCCTGCGAAGCAGCCGATAGATGTGTTTGGGGTGGACGCGCAGCAGCGCCGCCGCCTCCTTGGAGGTGAGCCACCGCCCCTCGATGCCGCCCCGGTCTTCCACCCCCAGACGCTCCCACGAGGAGAAACAAATTGCAACAACTGGTAACCGAGGGGCGGTTGCACATGCGTCATGACCCCGCCTAGGCTGCGCGCCGCCCACAACCGGCAAAGGAAAAGTCATGCGCAAGAACGACGCCCTGTACCTGTTCGTCGCCATCGGCCTCGGAGCCGCCATCGCGTGCTCCTCAGACAGCGATCCCGACGGGCCTGGCGGGAACGACCCTCTGTCTTCGTCCCACGCCTACAAGGGCCACGAAAACGATCAGGACACCAACGCGTTCGTGACGGCTTACCCCGCCGCCCTCGGGACCCGGTTGGATGACTGTCAGACATGTCACCAGGGCGCGACGTTTACGTACGAATCCAACGGCTCGACCAAAACCGCCGCCAAGAATGCCTGCGACACGTGCCACCTCATTCTGCACCCGGACCCGAGCTTCATCGAGCCGCAACCGACGAAGTACACGGACACCCTCAACCCCTTCGGCCTCGCTTACCTCGCCAGCGGGCGCTCCGCGGACGCACTGCGAGCCATCGCAAGCCAGGACAGCGATGGGGACGGCTTCAGCAACCAGGAGGAGATTGACGCGCTGAAGTATCCGGGGGACCCGGCGAGCAAGCCCGGTCAGCCCGCGGCAACGTCGAAGGCGTTTACGATAGACGAGCTCAGGGCGATGGCATCGCACTCCGAGTTCCTGCTCTCCAACTCCAACAAGCAACAATACGACAACTACGCAACCTACGTGGGCGTCAAGATCCGAGACTTGCTCGTCGCCGCGGGCGTAGACCCGTCCGATCCAGCCATTGAAGGCATCACGGTAATCGCACCCGACGGATACTTGAAAGACTTCCCCGTCGAGCAGATCAACCAGGCATTCCCCGCCGGTCTGTTTTACGCGGGACTCGACACGGGCACGCTCGGGCCCGAGTGTGGCTTCGTTCAGTATCCTGACTCACTGCCGGCAGGTGCCATGGACGGCGCGCCCATCCCAGACGAACAGTGGCTCATGCTCGCCTACGAGCGAGACGGCCTCGAGCTCGACCCGTCGAACCTGGATGTGACCTCGGGCAAGATCAACGGTGAAGGCCCCCTGCGGATCGTCGTGCCCCAGGCCACCCCCGGCAAACCCGACCGTGGCTCGCAGTACTCGCCGACGAGCTGCGATGACGGCAACGACTACGACGATGCCAAGGACCACAACGCCGGGGCGATGGTACGCGGCGTCATTGCAATCCGCGTCAACCCCCTGCCGGAGGGCGTCGAGGACTTCGACTATGCGAATGGCGGATGGGCGTATGTCGATAGCGAGACGGTCTTGGTCTACGGACACGGGATCCAGTGAGCAAAACACGGTTCGGCTGCGCGCTTCTCGCCTCGCTGTTGGCGGCCGCCTCGCCTCGCAGCGCGCGGGCCTACGATGTCGACCCCAACCTCTCCGTCGACCTCTACTTTCAGGAGTGGTTCACGGTCTACGAGCAGATGGAGGACTTGCGGGGCCTCTACCAGCACCCGAGCAATGACGAGGCGGCCGATGGCACGTCGGGGTTCCGATTGGCCAATGCCCGGGTCGGCCTGCGCACAAGGACCACGGATCACAGGTTCGGCCTGGTCGCCCTCGTCCGCCTGGAAAAGGACACGGGCATCCTCGACCTGTACGGGACCGCCGCGGTCGCTCCGTGGCTGACCCTTCTCGCCGGCCAGTTTCCTGTCCCCAGTACCTACGAGAACCTCCAGCCCAACCCCGAGCTCGACTTTCTGCTTCGCACGCAGATCGCTGGTGCCCTGTCGGACTACGCGCTCTCGCGGACGACGCACGCCTCTTCCCTTTTCTACGGCAACCGTTCCTACCGGCGGGACATGGGCGTGGGATTCCGGATGCATGGGGAGCCCGGCGGCTTGCCGATACGGACATTCGGCATGGTCAGCAACGGGTTCGGCGCGAACCTTCACGTCGGGGGAGAGACGAACCGGGAGTATGTGATCGCCAACAAGCCCTTCGACTGGTTCTACGCGGGCAGGCTCGAGGTCGAACCCTGGCCGGGGGTGGTCACACTCGGCGGTCACGCCTCGTACAACCGCCACAACGACATCGTGTTCAACAGTGGTCGTGCGGTGCTCGACATCCGCCGCACGAGTTACTCGACCGATCTGCGCTTCGACTACGCGCCGTCCGGAGTGCGCGGGGCGGTCGCCTACGGAGCGGGCAAGAACCTCGACGACTGGGATGACGACGGGGCCGTCGACTTCGCGTACGAGGGTTGGGAGTGGCGCCTGGTCGGACGGCTCAACCCACTTCTGAAAGAACTGACCGGCTGGCCGGCGTTGGACCACCATGCGTTCGAGTTGGCCTTCCGGTACGACGCGCTCACCACCGAGAGCGACGAGTCCGGCGTGCGGATCCGCCACCGGACGTGGACGCCCGGGTTCAACTACCTCTACGAAGACTTTCTGAAGGTGCAGGCAAACTGGATCGTCAGACGCACGGACGATCCCTTCAATCCGGACCTCGCGGACAACGCGTTCATCCTTTCGCTGCAGGGAAGGATCTAGTGCAGCGTTTCCCGATGGGTCGGTCGATTGGTAGGCCGTCCGTACCGGGCGGCATCACCAGACGCGTCGCATAGCGACGCGCTACCAAAACCCATCAATTCGCTCGAAGTCACCCGCCGAACGCGGGAAGGATGAACTCGATGTGGTCTCCATCTTGGAGCGCGTAGCCCGTGAGGTCGTCGTGCGATACGAATCGCCGGTTGACCTCGACGATGGCTTGCTTGGGCGGGATTCCTTCGTCGGCGAGCAGATCCAGCAGCCCGGTGTCTTCCGCTACGGTATGGATGATCCCGTTGATGTTAACGCGCATCGTAATGACCTGAAGCTTGATGTTGGATGCGTTCGGGTGCAAGGGGTTGCCGCGAGATACGGGCGTACGTAGGGGCGTTGGCTCCTCGAGGAGGAAGTGTGCGCGGGTCGAGCACGTTCCGTGCCTGTCTGAATACGGCCAATTGACGCAGGCAGCCTTAACAAAGTTGATTTCCTATTATTAATTCGAGCCGTTGCCAACTACGCAGCAGTCTGCTCAAACTTAAAACAGAGTGCCCAAGTCAGAATTCGACTTGACGTTCCGTTGCCAGTGCCTCAATCTTCTCGCCAATGCTTGTCTCATCGCGCTTCGAAAATGCACGTCTCTCCGACAGCGCCCTTGCGCTGCTCGAGGGGACGCTCATTTCCGGCGCCATTAACGGCCGCGTAGTACTCCTTATTGGAGGATGCGGGCCGCCAGCCTGAGCTACCAAGCTCCACGACGGCCCCCGCATCCAGAAGGATCCGGGGGCTTTTTCGTTAGAGAGGTGGTTATGAGGATCGACGTGTCGTGAAGTAACACCCCAGTCGCAGTGCTCGCAAAAGCGTACGTCGAGCACCGACAAGAACCCCGGGAATCGAGGGCAACGCGGAAGGCGCACGTATCTCGTTGAGGTGCGCGGGCTGCGGGCAAGCGGGTAAACACCCATCCCGGAGAGGAATGCGGGACAGGACCGCATTTCTGAAGATGCGGTTTGTCCTTTGTTGGGAGCCGATGGAAAAGATGCGTTCGAATCAGATAAAGAAGGGTGTTTCACGCGCCCCCCACCGATCGCTGCTGAAAGCAGTTGGTGTACGCGAGGAGGAAATGGACCGGCCGTTCGTGGCGGTCGTGAACTCCCATGTAGATATCGTCCCCGGGCACGTACACCTGGGGGAGATGGGCCAGATCGTCAAGGGTGCTCTGCGAAAAGCGGGTCTAGTTCCCTTCGAATTCAACACGATCGCCGTCGACGACGGAATCGCGATGGGTCATGGGGGCATGAAGTACTCGCTGCCAAGTCGCGAGCTGATCGCCGATGCGGTGGAGACCATGATCGAAGCGCATTGCTTTGATGGCATGGTCTGCATTCCGAATTGCGACAAGATTGGGCCGGGGATGCTCATGGCGGCGGCACGGCTCGACGTTCCCACGGTGTTCGTCAGCGGCGGTGCCATGGCCGCCGGCAAGACCCCCGACGGCCGGGCCATCGACTTGGCGAGCGTGTTCGAGGGGGTGGGCGCCTACGAAGCCGGTCGTATCAGCGCGGGACAGCTTCAGGTGCTCGAAAACAAGGCGTGCCCGTCGTGCGGGTCCTGCAGTGGCATGTTCACCGCCAACAGCATGAATTGCCTGATGGAGGCGCTGGGCATCGCGCTGCCGTTCAACGGTACGGCCCTCGCCAAGTCCCCGCAGCGTGAGAACCTGGCCACCACCGCGGCGGACAAGCTCGCCTTGCTCATCGAGCGCGGCTTGACGGCGAGACAGATCCTGACGCTCGACGCCTTCGATGACGCCTTCGCCCTCGACATGGCGCTCGGCGGCAGCACCAACACGATCTTGCACACGCTGGCGATCGCGAACGAGGCGGGCGTCCCCTACCCCCTCGAACGACTGAACGAAGTCGCGAATCGCGTGCCGCACCTTTGCAAGATGAGCCCCGCTGGTCCTCACCACATGAGCGACTTGCATCAAGCCGGCGGCGTGCCTGCCGTGCTTCGGGAGCTGGCACGCAAGGGTGTCCTCCACCTGGACCGTCCGACCGTGACGGGCAGAACGTTCGGCGAAAACCTCGACGATGCCCAGCCCGTGGACGGCGACGTCATACGCCGCGCGGAGACCCCGCATGCCGAACGCGGAGGGCTCGCGGTGCTGTTTGGCAATCTCGCCCCCGACGGTGCGGTGGTGAAAACCGGCGCGGTGGTGCAGTCGATGCGGAAGCACGCCGGCCCGGCTCGGGTATTCGACGGGCACGACGCAACGATGGCGGCCATCCGGGCAGGGCGAATTCAGGCGGGCGACGTGGTGGTCATTCGGTACGAGGGGCCGGCGGGTGGTCCTGGCATGCAGGAGATGCTGGAACCGACCAGCGCCATCATGGGCATGGGGATGGGCGAGAGTGTGGCGTTGATCACCGATGGGCGGTTCAGCGGTGCGACCCGAGGGGCCTGTATTGGTCATGTGAGTCCCGAAGCCGCCGCGGGCGGCCCCATCGCCGCGGTTCGAGATGGCGACATCATCGAGCTCGATGTCGAGCAGAGGACATTGAACGTGAAGCTCGAATCGAAAGAGCTTCAAAGCCGGCTTGACGCTTTGCAACCGTTCGAGCCCCAAACCCAGAGCCGTTGGCTCCGACGCTACGCGCGTCTTGTGACGAGCGCCTCGACAGGCGCGGTCTTGAGGTCTTGAATGAGCAAAGAGAATAAGGGGATAGTCGACCGCCGAGGGCAGACGCTCACAGGTGCCCAAATCCTGTGGGAGTCTTTGGTCCGCGAGGGAGTCGAGGTGGTGTTCGGCTATCCGGGTGGGGCCATCATGCCGGCCTACGACGCACTGCTCGACTATCCGATCCACCACGTGCTGGTGCGGCATGAGCAAGGCGCAGCGCACATGGCCGACGGATACGCGCGAGCTTCCGGCGAAGTCGGTGTCGCCGTGGCGACCTCGGGACCGGGAGCAACGAACCTGGTTACAGGCATTGCCAATGCGATGCTCGATTCGATTCCCATCGTTTGCATTACCGGTCAGGTGCCGTCCGCCCTGCTTGGCTCCGACGCTTTCCAGGAGACGGACATCACGGGCGTGACCCTGCCCATCACCAAGCACAACTACCTCGTGTCCCGCGTCGAGGATGTGGCCGCGACGATCCGGGAAGCCTTTTATGTTGCTCGATCGGGTCGCCCTGGGCCGGTCGTCATCGACATCACAAAGGACGCCCAGCAGAACCGATGCACGTTCGAGTGGTCCGACGAGCCAGTGGCCCTGCCCGGCTATCGTCCCACCTATCACCCGTCGGGTCAGCACATCCAGAAGGCCCTCGAGATGCTGGCAGCGTCCCGACGCCCCGTCATCCTGACGGGCCACGGCGTGGTGGCGTCCGGAGCCACGGCGCTATTGCTGCAGCTCATCGAGAAGTCGGACGTCCCCGTGGCCTCGACCTTGCTCGGGCTCGGTGGGGTGCCGGCCCGACACCCCTTGCATCTCGGCATGATGGGCATGCACGGAGAGTCCTGGGTCAACACGGCCATTCAGGAAGCCGACCTGCTCATCGCGCTCGGCATGCGATTCGACGACCGGGTGACTGGCAAGTTGGAGACCTACGGCATCAACGCCAAAAAGATTCACGTCGAGCTCGATCCCGCGGAGATCAACAAGAACGTCAAGGTGGACCTCGCCATCGTCGGCGACGTGCGCGACGTGCTGCTGCAACTGCTGCCCGGGGTCACCGAGCAGCGCAGGCCCGAATGGGTAGCGCGCATTGAAGAGCTGCGTGGCGATTCCTCCGAACGCGACATTCAGTCGTGGCCGGACGATGGCCTCCTGCACGCGGCGCACGTCATTCACGACCTGCACGCAGCCACTGAAGGCGCCGCGCTCGTGGTCACAGACGTGGGACAGCATCAGATGTGGGCGGCGCAATACTACAAGCACGACGCGGCCCGTCGACACATCACCTCGGGGGGGCTCGGTACGATGGGCTTTGCGCTTCCCGCGGCCATCGGCGCCCGGTTCGCGCGGCCAAAGGACGAAATCTGGGTCATCGCCGGAGACGGAGGATTCCAGATGACCGCGGCCGAGCTCAGCACCTGCGCCCAGGAGGGGCTCAATCTGAACATCGCGATCATCAACAACGGCTACCTCGGCATGGTCCGCCAGTGGCAGGAGCTCTTCTTCGAGCGCCGCTACGTGGCTACCCCAATCGGCAGCCCGGACTTCGTGAAGCTGGCCGAAGCCCACGGATTGCGAGGACTTCGCGTCGAGCGACGCGCCGATATCCGCGCTGCCGTCGAAGCAGCGCGGGCCTTTGACGGCACCATCGTCATCGACTTCCGCGTCGCGCAGGAGGACTGCGTCTACCCCATGGTAGCGGCCGGCGCAGACCTCGGCGACATGATCCGTCGTCCGTCAAATGCGTCCGCAACCACATCATCCGGCAAGGAGAGCCAGCGATGAGCCCCACCTCACTCAGAACATTCGTCGTTTACGTGGAAGACAAGCCCGGTGTCCTCAATCGCGTTGCCTCGCTCTTCCGGCGCCGTCTGTTCAACATCATCTCCCTCAACGTCGGCCGCACCCACGAGGAAGGTGTCTCACGTATGACGATCGTCGTAGAGGCGAATGACGATACGGCGCATCTATTCGAAGCCAACCTCTACAAGATGGTCAATGTCCTGCGCGTGCAGGACATCACCAAAGCACCGTCGGTTACCCGGGATCTCGCGCTCATCAAGGTCGCGGCCACCGAGGAGCAACGCGCCCACTTGCTTCAGATTTGCTCGGTGTTTCGAGCGCGGGCCCTCGATGTGGCGCCGGACTCGCTGGTCATCGAGATCACCGGAACGCCAGACAAGATCGACGGATTGGTCGCGGTACTACGGCCCTTTGGCATCGTTGAAATGGTGCAGACCGGAACAGTCGCCATGACCCGCGGCACGTCGCAGGCAGCGGACGCGGTCAGTCCGATCAGCAATGGCAAGAGCACGCTGGCCGCCTAGCGGCGAGGAGACGATTCATGGTTCAGATCCGATACGACAAAGACGCTGACCTTGGACTGATTCAGTCGAAGAAGGTCGCCATCATTGGTTTTGGCTCACAGGGGCACGCACACGCGCTCAACCTCGCAGACAGCGGCGTTGACGTGTGCGTGGGGCTGCCTTCCGCCAGCAAGAGCCGGGAGAAAGCCGCAGCCAAGGGCTTGCGGGTGGCTTCGGTCTCGCAGGCCACCGCGGACAGCGACGTGATCATGCTGCTGGCACCGGACACGCTTCAGCCATCTATCTATGCGGAGCACATCGCGCCGAAGCTTCACGCCGGTCAGACGCTGATGTTCGCGCATGGATTCAACATCCGATTCGATACGATTCGTCCGCCGAAGGACGTGGATGTCAGTCTCGTGGCCCCCAAGGGTCCAGGCCACCGGGTCCGTGAGACATTCGTGGAGGGCGGCGGTGTCCCGTCGCTCCTGGCCATCCACCAGGACGCCACAGGCCAAGCCGACGCGCTCGCGCTTTCCTACGCCAAGGGCATCGGTGCCGCACGGGCAGGTGTCCTGACCACAACCTTCGCGGAAGAGACCGAAACCGACCTCTTCGGCGAGCAGGCCGTGCTTTGCGGCGGCGCGAGCGAGCTGGTCAAAGCCGGCTTCGAGACCCTCGTCGAAGCCGGATACCAGCCCGAGATCGCCTACTTCGAATGCCTCCACGAGCTCAAGCTCATCGTCGACCTCATGTACCGCGGCGGTCTTCGCTACATGCGTTACTCGGTCTCCGACACCGCGGAATACGGCGACTATGAAGCCGGACGCCGCATCATCAATGCTTCGACGCGCGAAGAGATGAAACGCCTGCTCGAGGAGATCCGAAACGGCTCGTTCGCTGATCGCTGGATCAAGGAGAACGAGACGGGGCGAAACGCGTTCGACGCGCGCCGCCGGGCCGAACGCGACCACCCGGTCGAGGTCGTCGGTGCCGCGCTCAGAAAGATGATGCCTTTCGTCGACCCAATCGACGTAGACGAGGAAACCTGACCCATGGATGACTACGTACGAACCTTCGACACGACATTGCGCGACGGCGAGCAATCGCCCGGCGCCACGATGACATCCGCCGAGAAGCTCGTCGTGGCGCGCGCCCTCTCGCGCATTGGTGTCGACATCATCGAGACGGGTTTCCCCGCCGCGTCGCCCGATGACTTGCAGGCCGTTCGTCAGATCGCCATGCAGGTCGGCACGAAGTCTGTCGACGGTCGCCCCACCTCGACGCCGCCAACCATCTGTGCGTTGGCGCGCGCCAAGAAGGGCGACATCGACAAGGCATGGGAAGGCGTTCAGCCCGCGGCATTTCCGCGCATTCACACGTTCCTCGCCACGTCCCCCGTACATCGCGAACACAAGCTTCGCATGACCCAGCCGCAGGTGGTCGAACAGATTCGGACCATGGTCGCCTACGCGCGTGAGCTGTGTGACGACGTCGAGTTCAGTCCGGAAGACGGCGGCCGCACGGAGCCCGAGTTTCTGTATGAGACCGTCGAGGCGGCCATCGACGCTGGCGCGACCACGGTCAACATCCCGGACACGGTCGGGTACACCACACCCGACGAATTCGGTGCGCTGATTGCAGGCGTCCGAAAGCACGTACGCGACGTCGACCGTGCGATCATCTCCGTGCACTGCCACAACGACCTCGGGATGGCGACGGCCAACACGCTCGCAGGAATCGCCAACGGTGCGCGGCAAGCAGAGGTGACCATCAACGGCATCGGCGAGAGAGCGGGCAACACCGCCCTCGAAGAAGTGGTCATGGCCCTCGTCACGCGTCATCGGTTGTTCGGGCTGCGGACGGGCATCGACACTTCGCAGATCGCCTGGGTGAGCAAGCTGGTCAGTCGCATTTCCGGGATTCCCGTACAGCCCAACAAGGCGATCGTAGGAGCCAACGCGTTCGCGCACGAGTCGGGAATTCACCAGGACGGGATGCTCAAGCACCACGAAACCTACGAGATCATGCGCCCCGAATCGGTCGGCATCGAGCAGACGACATTGGTCCTCGGGAAGCACTCTGGCCGGCACGCGCTGGGAGCGCGGCTCGCGGAGCTCGGCTACGAGGTTCACGACGAGGAGCTCGCCAAGGTCTTCGCGCGCTTCAAGTCGCTCGCCGACCGCAAGAAGTGCATCACCAATGGGGACATCGAAGCCTTGCTCGCCAGCGAGCTCCAACCGGCGGAGCTCTACACGCTCGACAGCCTTCAGGTCGGTTGTGGAACGATGGGCCTGGCGACCGCGACCGTCCGCCTTCGCGGTCCACATGACGAGGAATTGGTCTCCGCCGCGGTGGCGCCCGGTCCGTTGGACGCATGCTGCCGGGCCATCGACGCCGTCGTCGGGGTCGAGACCAACGTCCTCGAATACAGTGTGAGCGCGGTCACGCCCGGGGTCGACGCCCTCGGGGAGGTATCCGTTCGCATTGGCCGGGGGGCGCCTCAAAGCACGCGCACCCATCCCCAGCACGCGCAGGGGCGGCCCCGGATCTTCCACGGCCACGGCACCGACACCGACATCGTCGTGGCCAGTGCCAAGGCCTACTTGTCCGCGCTCAACCGGCTTCTCGCTTCCGAGGGCAGTCCCCAAACGGCCAAGGCAGGATGACATGGCACGCACGCTCTTTGACAAGGTATGGGACGATCATGTCGTTGCTCACGAGCCGGGGAATCCGGCGGTGCTCTACATCGATCTGCATCTCATCCATGAAGTAACGTCTCCACAAGCCTTCGAAGGACTTCGCGCGCGCCAGCTTCCCGTCCGGCGTCCCGATCGAACGCTCGCCACGATGGACCACGCGATACCCACGCAGTTGGGAAAGCTCAAGGTGGTCGATGAGGAGGCAGCGACACAACTGCAGCGCCTGGCAGACAACTGCCAGTCGTTCGGAATCGAGCTGCACGCGATGCGCTCCGAGAACAACGGGATCGTGCACGTCATCGGTCCGGAGTTGGGCAGGACCCAGCCGGGCATGACCATCGTATGCGGAGACAGCCATACGTCCACGCACGGCGCATTCGGCGCCCTCGCCTTCGGCATCGGGACCACGGAAGTGGAACACGTGCTGGCGACCCAATGCGTATTGCAGACGAGGCCGAGCACGTTCGAAGTCCGATTCGACGGCACGCTCGGTATGGGCGTGACGGCCAAGGACCTGATCCTGTCGTTCATCGCCGAGGTCGGGACCGCCGCGGGCACCGGCCACGTATTCGAGTTCACCGGCAGCGCGATCCGTGGTCTCGACATGGAAGGGCGCATGACGATCTGCAATATGGCCATCGAGGCGGGAGCCCGAGCGGGCATGGTGGCGCCGGATGACACGACGTTCGAGTACCTCGCTCGCACGCCCTCGGCGCCCCAGGGACCGGCGTGGGAGGCCGTCGTCGCGCGATGGCGAGCGCTGCACAGCGACAGCGATGCATCGTTCGATCGGTCGATGAACCTGGACGCGTCGAAGGTCGAGCCGATGATCACGTTCGGCACCAATCCGGGCATGGGTGTAGCGGTATCAGCACCGATTCCCTCTCCTGACCAGGTCGTGGACGCGGGGGAACGCGCGGCGCTCGAAAAGGCGCTTCGCTACATGCAATTCGAGCCGGGTCGACCGCTGCTCGGCAAGCCGATCGATGTCGTTTTCATCGGCTCCTGCACCAATTCCCGGATATCGGACCTGCGGGCCGCGGCGAGCGTGCTTCGTGGGCGACGGGTCGCCAACCAGGTTCGGGTGCTGGTGGTACCCGGCTCCCAGCGCGTAAAGCGACAGGCGGAAGCCGAAGGTCTCGATCGGGTGTTTCGGGAGGCCGGAGCCGAGTGGCGAGAGCCGGGTTGTTCCATGTGCATTGCCATGAACGGCGACAACCTCGAACCCGGTCAGTTGGCGGTGAGCACGAGCAATCGCAACTTCGAGGGACGCCAGGGGCGCGGGGGCAGAACCCTGCTCGCTTCTCCCCTCACCGCCGCGGCCTGCGCCGTCGAGGGACGCGTCGTCGACGTTCGCACGATGCTCAGCGAAGGAGTGGCAGCATGAGTACGGAGCGACAACCGTTCATCAACCTGACATCGCGCATCGTGCCGCTGGTCATCGACAACGTCGACACGGATCAGATCATCCCGGCGCGTTTCCTGAAGCGGACGGACAAGAACGGACTCGGTTCCTGCCTCTTCGCCGACTGGAAGGACGACGCCAACTTCATCCTCAACCAGCCGGAGGCGACCGGAGCCCGAATTCTCCTTGCGGGAGAGAACTTCGGCTGCGGTTCGTCCCGGGAGCACGCGCCATGGGCGCTGTCCGCGTGGGGATTCCAGGCGATTGTCGCTCTCTCGTTCGCCGACATCTTCCGTAACAACGCACTCAAAAACGGCATCTTGCCGGTGGAGATTCAACCCGCGGCGCATACCGCGCTCGTCGCCGCACGCGCCGCGAGCTCCGCGCTCACCATCACGATCGACCTCTCGTCACAGACGGTCCTGCTTCCGGGCGGGATGACGACGAGCTTTCCCATGGACCCATTTGCACGCCATTGCCTTCTGAATGGCATTGATGAGCTCGCGTACCTGCTCGGATTCGAGGCTCAAATTGGTGCTCATGAAGCAAAGTCCCCGCCCCTTGGATGGACTCCGGACGGGCAACCAAATTCGGAGCCGTTCAGTCGCTCCGCTCACTTCAAGCGTGCTTGAGTCGGTGATTTCTGATGTAGGGGCGAGTTTCAAACCCGCCCCTACGAAGATCACTGAAGCATCGCTGGGACACGAATCGAGAGGAAATTCATGACGCACCGAGTGAATCGTTCGAGTGAGCTCACGGAGGGCGTTCACGTGGATGTCTATGACACCACGCTGCGCGATGGCACCCAGCGCGAGGGCGTGAGTCTGTCCTGTAACGACAAGCTGCGCATTGCGCGGCGCCTTGACCAGATGGGTGTTGCGTTCATCGAGGGCGGTTGGCCGGGCTCGAATCCGAAGGACGCCGAGTTCTTCGAACGCGCGAAGGACGAAGCCTGGACCCACGCCCAGATTACCGCGTTCGCCTCGACCCGGAGGCCGGGTATCGCCTGTGAGACGGACCCAAGCGTGCAGGCATTGCTCCAGTCCGGTGCCGCGGTTTGCACCGTGTTCGGCAAGACCTGGAACCTGCACGTCGCGGAGGTTCTTCGGACGTCGCTTGACGAGAACTTGCGAATGATCGAGGAGACCGTCGCGTTTCTCGGGGCCGAAGGGCGGCGCGTCATCTACGACGCCGAGCACTTCTTCGACGGATACCGCGCGGATCCTTCGTATGCGATGGAGACCTTGCTCGCCGCGGTGCGCGGAGGCGCGGAGGTCGTCGTGTTGTGCGAGACCAACGGAGGCGGATTGCCCTGGACCGTGGAGGCTGCGGTTCGGGAGGTGGTGAAGCGGCTCGAGCACCCGGTTGGGATTCACACGCATGACGACACGGGCTGCGCGGTTGCCAATACGCTCTCTGCTGTGCAGGCCGGCGCCCGGCACGTGCAGGGAACCATCAATGGGTACGGGGAGAGGTGTGGCAACGCGAACCTATGCGCGGTCATTCCGGATCTCGAGCTCAAGTTGGGAATGCGATGCTTGCCGCCGGGTGGGTTGTCACAAATCCGGGAGGTCGCTCACTTCGTCGCCGAGGTCGCCAACCTCTCGCCAGACGAGCACGCGGCCTACGTGGGCCGAAGTGCGTTCGCTCACAAAGGTGGTGTTCACGTGGCCGCAATGCGCCGCAATCCGGACACCTATCAGCACGTTGACCCCGCGCACGTGGGCAACGAATCACGCGTGGTCATCAGCGAACTGTCCGGTCGGGGTAATGTGCTGAGCAAGGCCGACGAACACGGTTGGCAGGTGCCGCAGGACACCGCCGTGCACGTCCTCGATGAGATCAAGCAGAGCGAGGCCGTGGGCTACAGTTTCGAAGCCGCCGAAGCTTCGGTGGCAATGATGCTCCGACGACGCACAATCGCTTACAAGCCACCGTTTCGCGTCCTCGACTACAAGGTGCTGGTGGGCAAACGGGAAGACGATCAGGCCTACGCGGAGGCAACGGTCAAGCTCCAGGTAGGCGATACGGTGGTGCACACGGCCGGAGAGGGCGGCGGGCCCGTCGCTGCCGTGGACGCAGCGCTGCGCAAAGCTTTGGAACCTGCGTATCCTGTGGTCGCTCGCATTCAGCTGACGGACTACAAGGTACGGATCCTCGACGGCGTGGAAGGCACCTCCGCGGTGACGCGGGTGCTGATCGATAGCTCCGATGGAAAGCGAGCGTGGAGCACGGTGGGGGCCTCGGCCAACATCATCGAAGCGTCATGCCGGGCATTGGTCGATGGGCTTGAATACGGCCTGCTCGTCATGCAGGACGCTGGGGAAATCGAACAGAGGGTTGCATGATGGATAGTCCGATCAAGCAAGCGCGCATCGTGTTGCTGCCTGGCGACGGCATCGGTCCGGAGGTGATCGAGCAGGCGCGGCGTGTGTTGGAAGCAACGGCGGAAGCGAGCGGCGCGTCCTTGGAATTCCAGACGTACCTCATGGGCGGTGCGGCCATCGACGCCACCGGGCAGCCGCTTTCCGACGCCACCTTGAAAGCCTGTCGTGATTCGCATGCGATCTTGCTGGGGGCGGTCGGCGGCCCGGCTTGGAGCGATCCCTCGGCACCGGTTCGCCCGGAGCAAGGGTTGCTGCGGCTGCGTAGAGAGCTCGGGTTGTTCGCCAACCTGCGCCCCGTTCGCGTGCATCCGAGCTTGCTGGACGCGTCGCCGCTGCGCCCGGAGCGGCTCGAGGGCGTGGACATGCTGGTGGTGCGCGAGTTGACCGGCGGTCTGTACTTCGGAAAGCCGCAGTTCCAAGAGAGCCGCGATGGCGTCCGACGCGCCGTCGATACCCTCGAATACACGGACGCCGAGATCAGCCGGGTCATGCACCTCGCATTCAAGATCGCCCGGGGTCGGGGCAAGAAGTTGACCAGCGTGGACAAGGCAAACGTGCTGGAGTCTTCGCGGCTCTGGCGACAAGTGGCCGAGGAAGTATCGCGTGAATACCCGGACGTGCGTCTCGAACATCAGCTCGTGGATTCGTGTGCCATGAAGCTCATTACGGACGCACGTTCGTTCGACGTGGTCGTGACGGAGAACATGTTCGGCGACATTCTCACGGACGAAGCGGCGGTGCTGGCTGGCTCGCTGGGCATGTTGCCGAGTGCGTCGCTGGGGACTGGGCGGTCGGGGCTCTACGAGCCTATCCATGGGTCGGCGCCGGACATCGCCGGTCGGGGCCTGGCGAACCCCATCGGCGCCATTCTCAGTGCGGCGATGATGTTGCGACACTCGTTGGGATTGGAGGACGAGGCAACGACCATCGAGGCCGCAGTCGAGCGGACCATCGAACGTGGGCCGCGGACCGCGGATATCGGCGGCACCGCGTCCACGCGCGAAGTGGGAGATGCGATCATCTCCCAACTGGTTCGCAAGGCGGCATAATGGTCGGGTGACCGACCGCGGGGAGGGATTCCCTGCGTTGGCGGTCAGCTGGAAACGGAGACGAGCCATGGGACTGCGGGACATCCGAACCAAGATCGACTTGATCGACTTCGAAATCGTCAAGCTCTTGAATCGGCGTTTTGAGTACGCGCTGCGCACGAAGAACCTCAAGAGCAACGTAGAGGATCCGGGGCGAGAAGCGCAGATCCTGGAAGCGGACGGGTTTCGGTCGGATACCCTGGTGCGCTCCGAGTTCTCCCGGCGGGTCTTTCGCGAGATCTTGGCCGAGTCCAAAGAGCTGCAGTCGGCCAACCCCAAGCTCATCGGCTTCCAGGGTGAACACGGCGCTTACAGCGAAGTAGCGGCAATGCGGCTGAACCCATCCTGGATCCCGATCCCCTGCGGCAGCTTCTTCGAGGTGTTCGAAGCCGTGGAAAGCGGACAGTTCGAGTACGGGGTGGTGCCGATCGAAAACTCCCTCGAGGGTGCCGTCACCCAGGTCAACGACCTGCTCGTGGAAAAGGACCTGACGATCGAAGCAGAGATCCACGTTCCAGTGCATCACTGCCTTCTCAGCCTTGCCGAGACCCACCAGCAGGACATCCGCGTCGTGTACTCGCACCCTCAAGCCCTCGGTCAGTGCCGGGGATACCTGCAACGGCACCAGATCGAGCCGCTCCCGTTCTACGACACGTCGGGTGCCGCCATGATGCTGTCCAAGGAACGCCCGCGCGCGACCGCGGCCATCGCCAGCGAGCTGTGTGCCGAGCTCTACGGACTCAAGATCGTCAAAGAGCGAATCGAGGACCACCCGTCGAACTCCACACGGTTCGTTCTTCTGTCGAGAAGCAACGACTCGGACGAAGGCGAAAAGTGTTCGATCGTCTTTTCGACCCCGCATCGCGCCGGCGCATTGCTCTCCGTCCTGGCGCTCTTCTCCGAGGCAGGAATCAACCTGACACGCATCGAATCACGGCCCGTACGAATCGATCCTGGCCGCTATGCGTTCCTGCTCGACTTCGAGGGCTCGAAGCGCGACGAGCGCATCCAGACGGTCTTGAAGAAGATTGAGTCGGATGCGCTCATCTTCAAGTTCCTGGGGTGTTACAGCGAGGTCCGCGCTACCCCCTGAACGCGTCCTCATAGGCCTCTTGCTTGAATCCGATGAGGACCTTGTCTCCGAGATCTACGATCGGCCGCTTGATCAGCTTGCCGTCAGCGGCAAGGGCGGCGAGGGCGTCGGCCTCCGACATCGTCGCGAGCTTCTCCTTGAACCCGCCGGCTCGGTAGGACTCCCCGGACGTGTTGAAGAGCTTGCGGATCGGTTCGCCGGACCTCTTCCAAAGATCCTTGAGCTTGGTCTTTGACGGTGGCTTCTCGACCAGGTTGATCGACTTGTATTCGACGCCTTGCGCGTCCAGCCAGGCAAGGGCCTTCCTGCTCGTTCCGCACTTCGGGTACTGATAGACGGTGATGCTCATGGGGCGGATGATACGTCGTTCGTCCACCGGTCGTCTCCTTCCACGACCCAGTCGAACGTCTCGAGCAACCGCTCCGCTACCGCGCCTCCGTAGGTGTGGCCGGCCCCGGGCACGAGCTCGCTGCGGAACCCCACGCCGCCGCGTCGCAACCACCATGTCGAGCGCCGGGCCCGCTCTTGGCAAGCGTGACGGCCGCAGACCAGCAGGACCCTCTTGCCTCCGCCTTCACGGAACCGGGTCGCCGTGGGGACATCCCATTCCGCCTCGCCACCTTCGACGAGAATCAATCGCTGGAATACTTCCGGATGTTTGACCACCATCAGCGCTCCCATGATCCCGCCCTGGGAGTAGCCCGCATACACGACAGGACCAGGAGCGACTCGGTCACCGAATCGATCCTTGAACGATTCGAGCACCGCCAGCACCTCTTTCTCTAACGCATGATGGTTGCGGAAGAAGTAGCCGAGGTCCTGTCCCGGTATGCCCCAACTCATCCGCGTGCCTCGAGGACAGACCACGAACCCGCGATCCTGAACGCTCGCGCGCCAGACCTGACACTGCCACATCGGCTTGTCCCCCGCACCGTGCGCGGCGACGAGCACCGGACGCGCCGTACGGGTGTCCGCGGGAACGGACACAATGGCGTCACCGTATCCGGGAACCGGCAGCTCGAAGAACGCGGGCTCGGATTCCGCTTCGCGCATCGAGCTTTCGACGACTGGCCGC
>Ga0180009_10001947_pt1 | contig 24466 bp, 17 predicted proteins | sample OS_PC_MetaG_FD_123537 | JGI IMG/M metagenome (GOLD analysis project Ga0180009, IMG submission 123537) | Groundwater microbial communities from the Aspo Hard Rock Laboratory (HRL) deep subsurface site, Sweden - OS_PC_MetaG | ecosystem: Environmental > Aquatic > Deep subsurface > Groundwater...
CTCGACAAGCTGGGCATCAAAGCCCAGATGTTCCGGCACAGCGAGTACAAGAGCGCCCCGGAGGCGTTTACTTCGGAGGGGCCCTCGCCAGCGGCCTCCAAGGTGCGCGACGCCCTGCTCGACGACTTCGCCGGCCGGTACTACTCGGCCATGGCCACCCGGCCGAAGATCCGCTCGTCGGCCCAGGCCCAGAAGGTGTTGGACAAGGGGCCGTTCACGGCCAAAGAGGCCCTCTCCCTGGGGTTGGTGGACCGGCTGGTCTTCCCGGACAAGGTCCCCGAGCTCGTGCACAAGATCGTCGGTCGCCGCGTGAACATCGAGCGTCCTCCGGAAAGGGCGCGCAAGCGCCAGGACTGGGGTTTGGCGCCGGTGGTGGCCGTGGTGGCCGTGGAGGGGGACATCGTGGACGGGGACAGCCGCACGTTGCCCCTGATCGGTCGGCGCCTCGCCGGGGCGCGTACGTTGATCAAAGTGCTGGCCGCCCTGGCCGACGAGCCCCGGGTCAAGGCCGTGGTCCTGCGGGTGGATACGGGGGGCGGGTCTGCCCTGGGCTCCGAGGCCCTGTGGCGCACCGTGCAGCAGCTCGCCAAGATCAAGCCCGTGGTGGCGTCGCTGGGCAACGTGGCCGCGTCGGGGGGCTACTTCGTGGCGGTGCCGGCGAAGGTGATCTATGCCGAGCCTTCTTGCATCACCGGGTCCATCGGCATCTTCGCGGGCAAGGCTGATCTGTCTGGCCTGCTGGCCAAGGTGGGCATCGGCGTGGACATCAAAAAGCGCGGAGGGTCCCGCGCGGACGTGGACACCATGTACCGGCCCTACACGCCCGCCGAGCAGGCCACCCTCAAAAAGAAGCTTCGCTACTACTACCTGCGGTTTGTGGACGCGGTGGCCAAGGGGCGCAAGAACCTGGGCCAGCGCGCCAAGGTGCTACCGCTGGCCGGGGGGCGGGTCTGGACCGGCGCCCAGGCGCGGCAAAGGGGGTTGGTGGATCGCGCGGGCGGGTTCTACGAGGCGGTGCAGGCCGCGCGTAAGCTGGGCGGTCTGCGGGCGGGGGACGGCCACCGGGTGGTGGTGCTGCCCCGGCCCGGCGCCGGTCTCTTGACCCGGCTGGTGAAGCTCTTTGTCAAGAGCCCCCAGCCCATGAGCCGCCTGTCGCCGGTGCTCCGCCGGCTGCTCGCGCCCCTGTCCCGGATCCCGCCGTTTCTGCTGCTGTCCAAGCCCGATACACCCCAGGCGCGACTGCCCTACGACATCTTCATCCGTTGAGCTGTCCTTCCAACGGCTGCCCTTCAGCCCAACATTGTCGTTTACCCCGTGGGCCGTATGTGTCAGAACCACCGCTTGAGTGATTGCCCGTTGCGATCCCAGGAGCACGTCATGAGCCATAGCGATTCGTCCCGCCGGGCAGATGTAACCGAGGCCCAGCGGGTGGTGGTGAAGTTGGGAACCCGGGTCGCCACCCAGGAAGGTGAGGGCGTGGCCCTGTCGCGCATCGCGGGCGTAGTCGAGGAGGTGGCGCGGTGCGTGCGCCAGGGCAAGGAGATGCTCATCGTGAGCTCCGGCGCCGTGGGCCTCGGTCGGCAGGCGCTGGGCCTGAGCACGACGCCGACGGATCTCATCGACCGCCAGGTGTGCGCGGCCGTGGGGCAGAGTCGCCTCATGGAGCTGTACCAAATGCTCTTTTCCCGCCTCGGGCTGGTCACGGCCCAGGTGCTGCTCACCGAGCTGGATTTCCGGGAGCGGGGCCGATATCTGAATTTGCGGGGCACCCTGAGCCGCCTGCTGGCCCGATCCATCGTGCCCATCATCAATGAGAACGACGTCGTGGCCACCGACGAGCTGGCCCTGGATCCGGGCACGCCGTCGTCCCAGGTTTTTGGCGACAATGACATGCTCTCGGCCCTGGTGGCCTCGGAGTTGGACGCCCAGTTGCTGGTATTGCTCACCGATGTCGACGGGGTGTACGACTCCGATCCCCAACGAAACCCTGACGCGCGGCTGCTCAGCGTGGTCGAGCACGCCGATGAGCTCGTGGCGGAACTCTCGGGATCGGCCAGCGGCGTGGGTCGGGGAGGCATGCGCAACAAAGTCGCGGCCGCGGCCCTGGCCGCCCGGGCGGGATGTCACGCCGTCATCGCCTCGGGGCTGGTGCCCGGGCAGCTCTCCGCGCTGTTTGCCGGACAGGACGTGGGCACGTGGTTTGCGCCCACGGGGCACCTCACCGCCCGCCAGCGCTGGATCGCCTTCGCGGCGACGCCCGCGGGGGTGCTCGGGCTGGACGCCGGCGCCGTGGCCGCCGTGGTGGAGCGTCACGCATCATTGCTGCCCGCGGGCGTGGTCACCGCCGAAGGATCCTTCGGGCGGGGCGACGTGGTGGAGCTGCGTGACCCGGAGCAGCGCATCATCGGCCGCGGCGTAGTGGAGACCGACGTCGATCAGGCCCGGGAGTGGATGGCCGGAAACGCGCCGCCCAAGGTGCGTACGCTGATCCGCGGCGAACGGCTCGTGATCATCTCGCAGAAGCGGCCGGCCAGAACTCGAATCTGACCCCGAAACTGAACCTGAACCGGAGGAGTCACATGACACAGGAGCTCGTACAGATGGCCGCTGGCGCCCGTAGCGCCAGCCGCGCCCTGGCCCGGGCCGGCGGTGACAAACGAAGCGAGATCCTGCTGGAGGTCGCCTCCCAGCTGTCCCGGCGCACCGACGAGATCCTGGCGGCCAATGCGGCTGATTTGGAGCGCGCCGAGGAGACGGACCTCTCCGGGGCGCTCCGGGGTCGGCTCGCCCTGTCGGCGGCCAAGCTCGCGACGCTGGTGCAGGGCGCGCGCCAGCTGGCCGCGGGGGACGATCCCGTGGGGCGGCGGCTGCGGGCCACGCGGCTGGACGATGGGCTTGAGTTAGAGCAGGTCACCAGCCCCCTGGGGGTGGTGCTCATCATCTTCGAGAGCCGGCCGGACGTGGTGGTGCAGATCGGGCTGCTGACGATCCGCTCGGGCAACGCGGTCATCCTGAAGGGAGGTAGCGAGGCGCTGGCTTCCAACCGGGTGCTGGTGTCCTGTCTACGCGACGCGGCCCAGGCCTGCGGCATGGATCCCCAGGTGGTCTGTCAGGTGGAGAAGCGCGAGGAGATCGCCGCGCTGCTGAAGCTGGATGACCAGATCGATCTGGTGATCCCCCGGGGCTCGGGTGAGATGGTGCGCTCCATCCAGCAAAGCACGCGCATCCCGGTGCTGGGCCACGCCGAGGGCGTCTGCCACGTCTACTTCGACGCCGCCGCGGACCTGGATCGCGCCACCCGCATCGCCGTGGACTCCAAGTGCGACTACCCGTCGGCCTGCAACGCCGCCGAGACCTTCCTGGTACACGCCGCGCTCCTGCCGCGCTTTCAGCCGGTGGTGGACGCGCTGTTGGCCAAGGGCGTAGAGATCCGAGCGGACGAGCGGTCGGCCGCGGCGTTGACCGGCGTGTCGGCGGCCAGTCCCGAAGACTTCGGCGTAGAGTTCGGGGAGCTCGTCGTGGCGTTGAAAACAGTGGACGACCTCGACGAGGCCATCGCACACATCCACAAGCATGGCAGCAGTCACACCGAGGCGGTGGTCACCGAGGACACCGCGGTGGCTGACGAGTTTCTCGCCGGCGTGGACGCTTCGTCGGTGTTCCACAACGCCTCTACGCGGTTTGCCGACGGCTTCCGCTACGGCCTCGGAGCCGAGGTGGGCATCAGTACCGGCCGCATCCACGCCCGGGGCCCCGTGGGCGCCGACGGGTTGCTCACCACGCGCTGGCTACTGCGCGGCGAGGGTCAGGTGGTGTCGGACTACGGCCCCGACGGTCGCACGTATCTGCACAAACCGCTCTAGCACTCCCGGGCGCTACTTTCGGCGTAGTGCCTTTTTTGCCGCGTCTACATCCCTGCGTCCCAGCTCACCGGTGAGACATAGCACAATCACATACGTGGTCAGGGTGGCAAAACAACCGACGATGGTGACGACCGTGGAGTGGCTGGACAGCAGGATTCCCACGGCGGTGGCCAACGCGGCGGCCAGTATCACCCGCAGCACGGTCCAGGTCGATGGGCGCGCCCCGAAGGTGCGCCACACGACCAGGACGGCGGCAGCACCTCCGGCCAGCAGTGCCAGGGCAGAGGCGGCGGCGCTCCACTGCAGAACCTGCGCCGACGTCGTCGCGCTTCGGATGGCCAGCGCTACGGCGGCCGCCTGAGCGGCCCAGGTGACCACGGTGATCAGCACCACCCGTAGGGTCTTGCCTGCGGCGTTGAGCATGGCACAGCTCAGGGTGATCAAGGACAGGCCGAGGATCCCCCAGGCCAGAAATCGCAGGGCCAGTCCGCCCGTGCGATAGGCCTCGGGGTAGACCACATCGATGACGCCCGCGGGTTGGGCCGCGAGCACGGCGGCGAGCCCCGCTCCAAAAAGCAGCGCGAATCGCAGCGCGCCGGCGGCCGTCTCCCGCATGCGCTCCTGATTCTTGGCCGCGGCGGCGTCGGCCACCAGGGGAAAGACCACCATGGAGAGGGCGATGAGGGCCTGGTAGGGCAAAAAGGCGAACATCTGGGCGGCGGCGTAGTGGGCCGCCAGCACCGAGGTGGAGTCCGCTTTGGAAATGCCGACACTGGCTACGTGGCCGCTGTAGGCCTTGATCATGAGCAGGTCTGTGCGCAGCAGCAGGTTCACGAAGAGCTGGTGTAGCGCCAGCGGGGCCACGAACAACACCATGGACCAGGTCAGCCCCGGCTCCCGCCGGCGGTCGGTCAGGGCGTGGCGCCCCACCAGCACCAGACCCACCGCGCAGATGAGCACGGCCCCGGCGGAGTAGCCCGCCAGCACGCCCCAGGCGCTTCCCAACAGCACGGCTCCGAGGATCATGGCGCCCATGCGCAGGGTGGCGTAGCTGGCGTCGAAGCCAGCCTGAAAACCGAAACGCTGGCGCCCGTTGAGCGAGCCCACGCACACCGCGTACAGCGCGTAGGCCAAAGTAATGGGCGCGGTGATGCGGTACAGGGGCGCCAGGCCCGGATCGCCTTCAACCCGCGCGATCCAGTCCGCGCCCAGGGTCAAGATGGCCAAGATGCAGCCGCCCACCAGCAGGAAGATTCCCAGGCCCGAACGTAGGGCGGCACCCACGGCGTTGGGCCGCGCGGCGGTGAAGCGGGAGGTTCCCTGCACGGCCGAGGAGATCATCACGTTGTTGAAGATGGACACCAGGGCGATGACGATCATCAGCTGCCCGTACTGTACCTGGGACAGCTTGTGCGGCAGGTAGGCGTAGATCGCCCATCCGGCAAGCATGAAGTGGAGCTTGGCGGCGGTGAGCCAGAGAAAGCCCCGACCCGCGCGACCTGGTGAACTGGATTCGCTCATGGATTGCGAGGAACCGGCGCGCGCCGATCCACCGCCGACCTGTATCACAGCCCAGGGTGGCTTGTCACCGGATCCGCTCGTCCTCGATGCGGAACCCGAGCGCGTCTCCCGCGCCGTCAGCCAGGCGGGCACCGTCGGGGGTGATGATGGCCGCCGAGAGCATGAGGGTGTAGCTCTGACCGGGCTGTAGGGGCGTCAAGGGGAGCACCCGGAGGCGGTTCTCCGCGGCGTTGTAGCGCAGGTCCACGGTGACCGGGCCCAGGTCGCTCGACAGCGTGACGGTCTCGACAGTGAGCGCCCTGGCGTCCACGGCCTCGGAGAAGTACACGATCATCTCGTCGGGGTCGGTGGTCAAAAAGGCGCGTCCCACGGTGAGGGACTGCCGGGTGGTGAAGGGCACCCGGAGCAGGCCCGTGGTCTCCCAGACGCTGCTCGTGCTCTCGTCGTATCGCAGCCCGGCGTAGGCGTTCCCGTCGCTGTCGGTCACCGAGGCCAGGTCCAGCTCCAACTCGTAGTCGGCCTTGGAGTCGAGGTGCGCGGTGGGGCGCAAGATGATCTGATGATTGGACTCGGCGAGCTCCAGGGAGGCCTCCACCAACTGACCGTCAGCCTGGCGGCGCAACCGCACCGTCTGGGCGGTCACCGTGTCCGGATCCACCGGCCGCTCCAGCTCAATGGTCAGCGGCTGGTCCACCGGCACTGAAGAGCTCCCCAGGTCCGGCGTGATGCAGTCGATGGCCGGCGGCGACGTGGAGGTGGCCACCGACAGCAATGCCGCTCCACCCAACAGCAATCCCACCAGCAACGTGCGTCCGGTCTTCAGTGCGCTTCGGGGGGTTGTATGCTGCATGGCTCTGCTCCTGGCTACGGTCGCCCCCAATACACTGCAACCGTGGTGCCAAAGCTGATCGCGCTGCCATTAACATCCTGTATTTATTGAGTTGAGCCCCTGTGACGACGGATGCCGCCAGCAGTGCGAATCCGCCCCAGAACCTCCTGCGCGACACCAATGTCAGAGTTGGGCAGGGCCCCTATCTAGCCGCCCGCGACGGTCATTTTGGAGACGCGGAAGGTGGGGGAGGCGGTGGAGGTGCGGTGGTCGAGGTCGTTGGCCACGGCGTCGATGGATTGGAGGAGGTCGTCGAGGTTGGCTGAGATGGTGACCTCGGAGACGGGGAAGGCGCGCTCGCCTTTATTGATCCAGAAGCCTTCGGCGCCTTTGGAGAAGTCGCCGGTGACCGGGTTGAAGCCGAAGCCCATGAGGCGGGACACGTACAAGGCCTGGTCGGTGTCTGCCAGCAGGGCCTCGGGAGTGAAGTTGCCCCCGAGCAGGTAGAAGTTGGAGGAGCTCACTCCGGGGGGGCCGGAGATGCCGCGTCCGGCGCTCGCCGTGGAGGGGCGTCCCAGGCGTCGCCCGGCGTAGGTGTCGCAAAGAAAACCGGTGAAGGTGCCGCGGTCCACGGCCACGTTCATGCGACTGGCGAGGCCATCGCCGTCAAAGGGGCGCGAGCCCGGTCCCCCCGGCAAGAGGGGATTGTCCACCACGGTGACCAATGGCGAGGCGATGGGCGTGTGCTCGCGCTCGAGCAGGTAGGTGGAGCGGCGATAGGCGGCGTCTCCGCTGATCACGCCGAACAGGGTGGAGATGACCTGGGCGCCGGCTTCGGGGGAAAAGATGACGGGCACCTGACAGGTGTCGAGCTTGCGCGCGCCGAGCTGCTCCACGGTGCGGCGGGCGGCTTTGGCGCCGATGGCTTCGGGAGAGGCCAGTCGGGCCAGGTGGCGGCGGCCGTCCCACCAGTGGCCGTTGCGCTTCTTGCCGTCGGCGTCGTCGGCCACGGGCTCGACCACGAGCGAGACGTAGGTGCCACGGTAGCCGCCGGTGAAGCCACCCGAGGTGACCAGAACCCGCTGGCCTTCGGCGATGGAGCAGGTGGCGCCCTCGGAGTTGGTAATGCGGGGGTCGTGGTCCCGGGCAGCCTGCTCGCCCGCCACCGCCATGGCGAGCGCCCGGTCGGCGTCCAGGGAGGAGATGTTCGGGTCGTGAATGTCCAGGTCGGGGCGGTCCGCTGGGGCGGCCAGGTCCGTGGGGTCAGGCCCGCCCGCGTCCGGGTCGGGCTCGCTCAGCCGGGCCGCGGCCACGGCCTGGGCGGCGAAATCGTCCAGGGCCGCCGGGGAGAGATCCGCGGTGTGGCACACGGCGGAGCATTGTTCGCGGATCACGCGGAGCCCCAGGGCGCGGCTCGACGCCTGCTGCACCAGCTCGGGTTTGCCGAGGCGGATCTTGGCGGTGAGCTCGCGGCTGGTGACCAGGAGCACCTCTGCCGTGTCGGCCCCTTTTTCCAGGGCGCGCGTGACCAGGGACTCGGCCGTGGCGATCATGCGGTCTGTGGAGTCACTCATGCCTGGGTCCCTCCCACGGTGATACCCGCGAGCTTGATCGTCGGAGTGCCCACGCCCACTGGAACGGACTGGCCCTCTTTGCCGCAGGTCCAGATGCCGTCGGAGGCGGCGAAGTCCGTGCCCACCATGGACACCTGGGTGAGCACATCTGGGCCGTTGCCGATGAGGTTCACGCCCCGCAGGGGCGCGGTGATTTTGCCGTCCTCGATGAGGTAGGACTCGGTCAAGGAAAAGACGAAGTCCCCGTTGGAGATGTTCACCTGGCCGCCCGAGAAGTGACAGGCGTAGATGCCGCGGTTCACCGAGCGGATGATCTCTTCGGGGTCGCTCTCGCCGGCGAGCAAAAAAGTGTTGGTCATGCGCGGGTAGGGGGTGACCGTGAAGTCTTCCCGCCGGCCGTTGCCCGTGGTCTCTGTGCCCATGAGTCGCGCGCTCAACCGGTCGTGCATGTAGCCCTTCAAGATCCCTTTTTCGATGAGCACCGTGCGGCGGCCGCGCAGCCCCTCGTCGTCCACGTTGATGGAGCCCCGGGCCCCGGGCTGGGTGGCGTCGTCCACTACGGTGCACAGGTTAGAGGCCACCACCTCGCCCACGCGTCCACTGTAGTTGGAGGTGCCCTTGCGGTTGAAATCTGCCTCCAGGCCGTGCCCCACGGCTTCGTGTAGCAGGATGCCCGAGTCACCGGGGCCGAGCACCACGGTCATCTTGCCCGCGGGGGCCTCCTGGGCGTCCATCATCGCCAGGGCGACGCGGGCCGCCTCCCGGCCAATCTCTTCGGGACGCTGACCGTCGAAGTAGGCGAGGCCCTGGCGACCGCCGCCCCCCGAGGAGCCGGACTGGCGTTTGTCTCCCTTTTCCGCGACCACCCGCACAAAGAACCGGAACAGGGGCTGCTCGTCAGTGACCCACCGCCCGTCGCTCGTGGCCACGAGGACCTGTCGCAGGCCTTCGCCGAGGCTGACCTGTACCTTTTTCACGGCCGGGTCGTAGGCGCGCGCCGCCTCGTCCGCCCGGCGGATGAGAGCGAGTCGGTCGGCGTCAGGCGTCATGAGCGTGGGCGTTTCCACCGGGTAAAAGGACGGGCAGCTCACCTCCGTGACGGGCACGGGCCGGGTGGCGCCTCCGCCGGCGGCGATGCTGCCGGCGGTGCGAGCGGCCTCGCCCATGGGCCCGGATTCGAGGTCTTGGGCGTAGGCGTAGCCGGTGGCTTCACCGTCCACCACACGCGCGCCCATGCCGAGGCTCACGCCCCGGCCCACGTTTTTTACCCGACCGTCCTCGAAGCTGAAGCTGGAGGAGCGGCTGTGTTCAAAAAACAGATCGGCGTAGTCGCCTCCGCGGCCCAGGGCCTCGGTGAGCAGGTGGTCGCACTGTTGCGGGGAGACCTCCGAGACGCCTCCGGGGCCAAAGGCGGGCACGCGGGTGCAAGGATCGCTCATGGATGGTGCTCCTGGGCGCTGGGGGTTTGGGGTCATTTCTTTTTGGGCGGTCGGGGAGACTTGCGCGGCGCACCGCCGTCGCGTGGCTTGCCCGGACCCCCACGGGCCGGGGTGCCGGGGCGGGCCTTGTTTTTGTCTTGCCCCCTGCCAGCGCCTCTGCCAGCACCCCGGCCCGTGCTCTGGCCGGCACCTGGGGCGCGGTCGCCGCGGTTGCGCACGGTTATGTGCTCCAGGCCTGCGAGGGTGCGGAGCTTGCCGATTTCCTTGGCCGTGAGCATGCGGAAGTTGCCGGGGCGCAGATCGTCCACCTTGAGGCCGGCGAACTCGCTGCGCAGCAACCGCATGACGGTCAGCTCGAGGGCCTCGCACATGCGCCGAATGAGCCGGTTGCGTCCCTCGTGCACGGTGATGTCCAGCCAGGTGTGGCCCGGGGTCTCGGCGCGTACCAGCACCAGGGCCTTGGAGCTTGGGCCGTCCTCGAGGGGCACGCCGCCGCCGAGGGCCGCGAGCATCTCTTCGCTCACGGCGCCGCGCACGCGCACGAGGTAACGCTTTGCGATATGGCGACTCGGGTGGGTGAGGGCGTGGGCGAGGTCTCCATCGTTGGTGCACAGCAGGGCACCCTCGGAGTAAAAGTCCAACCGACCCACCGGGAAGAGCCGCGGTCCGTCCCTGGGCAGCAGGTCCAAAATAGTGGTCCGTCCTTCGGGATCATCGAGGGTGGTCACCACTCCCTTGGGCTTGTTCAGCAGCAGGTAGCTCAGGTCCTCGGCCCGCACCCGCTTGCCGTTGACCTCCACCCGATCCTTGTAGGGGTCCACCTTGGTGCCCTGGGCCGTTACCACCTGGCCATTGACCCGCACGTGCCCGTCGGCGATGAGGGTTTCGGCCCTGCGGCGAGAGGCCACGCCGGCCTGGGATAGGAACCGCTGCAGTCGGATGGGGTCGCTCATGGTGTCGTAGGATCCTCTGGCGGAGCCTCTTCGGGCAAAGCCTCGTCTGGTGGAACCGCGGGGCGGGCCGGCGGTTTCACGGGCGGTGGGGACGGGGTGTCCGCAGTGGAGGTGTCGCCTGCGGTGGCAGGCTCGCCGGCGGATATTTCGTCTTCGTCGGACAGTTCACCCTCGCCGGTTTCGAGCTCGGTCCCGGGGTTGCGCTTACGCCGGTTGGCCACCAGTTGCTCGATGGACTCGAGCATGCGGCCGGCCTCGGCGCTGGAGGGGCCGGCTTCGGCCTCGGCCTCGGCCATCTTTTTTAAGGTGCGCTTGACGCGGTCTGCGCCCCGGGCCGCGTTTGACGCCTCCTCCAGGGCCTCGAACACCTCGTCGTCGCCCTCGTCCATCTCGTCGTATTCGTCCTGTCCGGCGGCGATTTCCTCGGGGGTGATCTCCGGCGGCTCCTCGGGCCGGGACGGCGGGCGCACAGCCTCGTTACGGTCTTCGGTGGACTCGGTTGCCTCCTGTTCGGCGGGCGGCTGCCCGTCTGCGCTCAGATCAGACTCGTCGTCGTCCTCGTCCTCGTCCTCCTCGCTCCGGGTGGCGGCCAGCTCGCTTACGTCCCGCAGGGGCGGCAGCTCGCTCAGGCTCGACAGGGAGAAGAAGGAGAGGAACTCGTGGGTGGTGCCGTACAGGAAGGGCCGGCCGGGTTCTTCCTTGCGACCCAGGATGCGCGCCAGATCCCGCGAGAGCAGGTGCTTGAGGGCCCCGCCGGAGTCTACGCCGCGGATCAGATCGATCTCGGCCCGGGTGACCGGCTGCCGATAGGCCACCACGGCGGCCACCTCCAGGGAAGCGCGGCTCATGCGCACGGGCTTGACCTCTTCGAGGCGCCGCACCCAGCGGGCGTTCTCGGAGTTGGTGCGAAGCTGATACCCGCCGTCCACTTCCACCACCGTGATGCCCGAATCTTCGCGCAGCTCCACCAGCCGGCGAAGAACACGTCGGACGCGCCCCGGGCTGCGCTCGCCGAGCAGCTTCTGGATCTGGGAGGGCTTGAGGGGCTTCTCCGAGGCGAGCAGCAAGCTCTCCACGATGGACAGCAGCCGCTGCGGCACCTCGTCGCCCACCTCAAACTTCGTCTGCGGATCCTGACGGTCCCGCTCCGAGGTCTCGTCGTCCGCTGCGTCGTCGTCGTCCGCTTCGGCGTCATCGTCCGCTTCGGCGTCGTCGTCCGCTTCGGCGTCATCGTCGGCTTCGGCGTCGTCGTCGGCTTCGGCGTCGTCGTCCGCGTCAGCGTCGTCGTCGCCTTCGGCGGCGGTATCCGTTTCGATGTCGCCGTCCACTTCGGCGGCGGCGTCCGCGTCGGCACGGGTCTTGGAATCGTCGGGGGAGCGTTGGTCGTCGTTGTGCGTTGTCATAGTCAATCGTAGCTGTCGTCTATTTGCAGGTCGTTGGCGTCGAGTGCCACACTCGTGGAGGCCTGTTCCAGGTAGATCTCCTCGCCATCTTCGGGTTGGTGGATGCGAATGAGGTGCTGTCTGGCCATTTCCAGAATGGCCAGGAACGTCACCACTACTATGATCCGAAAACCGGGACCCACCTCCACGTCAGAGAACATGGACGAGAAGGTCATGCGAGGGGTTTCCCGCAGCCGATCCAGCAGCTCGTGGATGCGGTCGGCCAGGGAGATGCGATCCACGAGCACGTCATGGGTCATCTCCGGCGAGGCCCGGGCCAGGATCTTGGCCATGGCGTCCACCAACCGGAAGAGCCCCACCTCTGCGAAGGGCGCGATGCCGCCCTCGCCCTCGGACTCGCCCAACAGGTCCGCGCCACGCAGCCACACCGAGCGCCCGACCTGCGGCAGGGACTCCAGATTTTCCGCCGCCTCCTTAAACCGCTGGTACTCCAGCAGCCGCTGCTGCAGGAGCTTGACCGGATTCGGCGGCTCGTCCTCGCCCTCGGCGACGTCTTCTTCGTCCGCTGGTAAAAGCTGCTTGGACTTGATGTGGGCCAGCAGGGCCGCGTAGTAGAGGAACTCGCCGGCCACGTCCAGGTTCAGGGCCTTCATGAGGTCCAGGTACTCCAGGTACTTGGCCGTAATGAAGCCGATGGGAATGTCGAAGATGTCCAGCTCGTGCTTGCGCACCAGGTGCAACAGCAGGTCCAGGGGACCTTCGAACATCTCGAGCTTCACCTCATAGGAGAGCTCGAGCTGCACGGTGTGATCGTTGGACTCCGGCATGTCGGTCATAAAACTATCAGGGGTTGGAGTTGCAGCTCAACCTGATGGCCGCCCATCCAGCCGGTCCACGCCTGGCCGAAGGCCAGCACGGGCGCGAAGATCGCCGGCAGGAGCACCAACAGGAAAATCAGCACAAAGAGTCCGTACTGGGTGAGCCACTGGGCCCACTGGGGGTTGCTGCGCCGCAGGGTCTGCACGAGGATGTGGCCGCCGTCCAGGGGCGGCACCGGAAGCAGGTTGAACGCGGCCAGGATCAGGTTGAGCAACAGCAGCATCTTCACCCACGTCACCGACGCGGCCACCAGCTCGATCTTGCTGTTGTGCAACCCCAGCGCGAGCAGTCCCACCAGCAGCGCCGAGTACGCGAGGAACTGCAGCAGATTCATCAGGGGACCGGCCAGGGACACCAGGACGATCATGCGCTGCTGGGACACCTTGGCGCGGGCGGCGTTGGGGTTGAAGGGAACAGGGCGGCCCCAGCCAAAGAGCATGCCCGCGGGCATGAGAAAAAGGCCGAACAGGGGCAGTACCACGGTGCCGATGGGGTCGGCGTGGGCCACGGGGTTGAGTGTGTAGCGGTTGTCCAGGCCCCGATTTACGCCCAGGAGGGCTCCGAGATCAGTGATGCGTCCCTGGAGCAGCCGGGACGAGTGCCGGGGCGTGGGGTCCCCCAGCCAAACGGCTGCCGCGGCGTGGCCGAACTCGTGCAGGCCGATGGAGATCACCAGGCCCACGAACACCACGATGCCGTCCCGCACCATGGTGTAGGGCATCAAAGCGGCCAAAGTATCTGAAATTACGGTGTCCATGGGCTCGAGTCGTCAAGGGAGCTAACATTACGTCTGGGCCCTTCGCTGTCAAGGCGAACCTCTTTGCTTTGACCATAGACATTGACAACGGGCCAGGGTCTCCTCTATGCAGAGGGCGCAGTCATCGGAGCCCTGATTCATGCATGTTGTCTATATCTTCGCCGCGATCATCGGCGCACTGTTTGCGGCGCTGACCTGGTTGCGGGTGGCCCCCGCCCCTGCCGGGACGTTCGGGACGTCCGGTGAAGATCCGGCCGCACCAGCCACGGGCTGCCGCCGCACCTGGGCGCTGCCCCTTTGTGTCTTTGGCCTGGTGGGGCTCACGCTCCACCTGCTCGGTCGTCCCTTTTTGCACACGCTGGCCGCGAGCCTCATCGTGGGACCCCCCGTGGGGCTGATCTCGGGCTGGGTGGGTAGCCGGATCAACGGAGACTGAGCCTCTGACGCGAACGGGGACCGCAAACGCGGGCGGGTTGTCAGGGGCTCCGCCCGCGCTCGCGGCCGCGCTCGAAATACCTGCGGTGCGGGCGCCGACTCAGAAGGCCAGCACAAGACCCGCGTTGACGGTCGCTCCGGTGAGGGTCAGCCGACCGAGGCCCGATCGGTAGTCGTCCACGATCCCGTCTGTGTTTTTACCGCCGTCGAAATGGAACCGGCCGAGGTGCACCCAGCCGGCCTCGAAGACCAGGCCCATGGTGAAAATCTTGGAGCCGAACACCCGGCGCATCCAGCTGCGGCGGATCGTGAACTCCACTCCGGCCAGCCCGTAGGCGCCCGGCGCAAAGGCGGGTCCACCCAGGGTCTGGGTGTCGGTGTATACGCGGGCTGCGAGCCACGTGGCCGCGAAGCCGCCGCGCACGTAAGGCGTCACCGAATCCCACAGGCGGTAGCCTACCCGCACACCGGCGCGCAGGGAGTGGGCTTTGACGGTGGTGGAGTCCGTGCCGAAAACCACGCCGGTGAAGCCGCCGCCCACCCAGCCGACCTCCGCGCCCACCATCAGCCGGGGCAGCAGGTGCAGCTCGATGCCGCCTTCGAGGCCGCCCTGAGACAGCAGATCGTCAACCTTGAGCGGGTTGAAGCTGGCGTGACGCACGAGCAGGTTGTGGCTCTGGGCGGTTAAACGCAGGTGCCACAACCGTGGCGACGGTATCGTTTGTTGGCGATACAGCGACTGCGATCCCGAGTGAGGGTCGACGGTGGGCGGCGTCGCGGGGAGCGGCATCACCGGGCGCGGGGTGGGGGGCGTCGTTCTGGGCGTTGCGAGGCGCGGTACAGCCTTGGGTACGGTACGGGGCGCCGGAGCGCGCAGAGTGGGCGTCGCGAGGCGCGGTACAGCCTTGGGTACGGTGCGGCGCGCCGGAGCGCGCAGAGTGGGCGTGGCCGGGCGGCGGTAGGGGTCTCGCCAGGCGTCACGCGGGACCGGGGCGGCCGAGGCCAGGCCCGGTGCCAGCAGGATGGCGATGGTTGTCATGGCGAATCTCACGTCGTTCTCCTATGGTCTCACAGTGGGTCCCCGAGGAGCCCGTCATAAAGGAATCCAGACAGGACGTAGGTGGACGTCCGGCTCAGGTCCGAAGGGTTGGGGATCACCGACAGCCGCCCCGCCGGGTCACCGTGGTCCACCACCAGGGTGCGGGACTCGGTGTCGTCCGGGTTGTTCGCGAGCCGCTGCAGGGCAAAGATGTGGGTGGGCGTGTGGGAGAGCTGCAAAGTGCGCACGGCCAGGTTCGATAGGTCGATGAGGCCCATCTGGGCTTTGCTGAGGGTGAAGCCGGCGAGGTGCGCGCCGTCGGCGGTGAACACATACCCACCGAGCTGCCCCTGGGCGGTGATGGGGGAGAGGGTGCGCCCGGTGAGGTCGAGCACGGACATCACCGAGTGGTTGTCGTCATGCAGCACCAACGCCTGGTCCCGTCCGGGGATGAGCTCGATGTTTTGCACGGCCTCGTTGGTGGCGAGCACGTCGTGGTTCTGGCCCACCCGGGTTTCCACGTCTTGCAGGTCCAGAAAATGGATGCGGTTGCGGGCCGAGCCCTGGCTGAAAATCACCGCCACCGTGGGGCTTTGCTCCGGGTACAGGAGCACCCGGTCCACGGGGTCCCCGATGTGGATGTTCACAAACTCCGAGGTGAGGGCGTCGATGATCGTCACGTTCTCCGACCCCTGGTTGGCCACCAGGATCTTGCGCTCCCCGCCTTCGGTGAACACGCCCACATCGCCGGGCACCGAGCCCGCGGCCAGCGTGTTGATGGAGATCACGAAGTCGTTCTCCGTGGCACTGCCCGGGCTGCGGGCCGTCAGGGTGAAGGCGTAGATGTCGTTGGCCCCGAGGCAGCGCAGAAAGACCGTGCCCGCCTCGGGGGCAAAGACGATCTCCTGGGGGATGACGGTCTGGGGATGGTCCGGTAGAGTCAGGTGCACCGTGACTTCGCTGCGCTCGGGGTGCTCCATGTCCAGGAAGGTCACGTAGCCATCGGCGAAGACCACTGCCAGGGTGCGCGGTGTCCCCAGGGTGCCGTCGGACTGCAGGGGCGCCATCTCGGGCGGGGAGAACATCACACCCAGGGGCACGTCGCCGAAGGACCGCACGGTCTTTTCCATGGGCACCCCACCAGGCTCGTCCAGGTCCAACAGGGCGACGGCGTTGGGATTGCGGAACACCTCCTCGGCTCCGGGAGTGGTGGTGGACGAAAAAAAGGCCACGGCGAAACGGCTGTCCGGGGACACGGCCACCTCGTCGAATGGGCTGCCCAGATCGTAGGACACGGCGGACTGGGGCGCGGCGGGATCGATGAGCACCATGGAGGGCAGCTCGTCCTCCTCGTCGCGTTCGGTGGCTACCCAACCCTTGCAGATGACGATGAGGCGCGCGCCGTCGGGCGTGGGCATCAGGAAGGAGGGCCCACGACCCACGTCCACGTGGGTCACCTCCCGGGTGAAGGGTCGCACCAGGGTGACCCGTTCGCGGGTGCGGTCCAAAAAGGCCAGGTAGTGACCGACCACGATGGGCGCCGAAACCTGCAGGCGCTCGTCGTAGGCGTCACCGCGACCGCCGCAGCCCGCCCCGCTGGCCATTAGCGAAAACGCCACGAGGGTCCATCCGATCAACCATATTGCCGTACGCATGAAAGTCCTCACTCGATGATCTGACTGTTGAGCTGGAACCCGGTGACGGTGTGCAGCTGGTGGGTGTGCACATCGATGAACGAGATGCGGCCCAGGTTGTGCTCCTGGGAGACGTAGATCTTGTCTGTGCCCACCACGGCCCCGATCTCCACGGGGTGGGAGCCCACCGAGGTCGTGTTCACGATGAAGTTTTCCAGGTTGAGCCGGGCCACGTCCCGGAGGCCGGTGGCAGGGTCAGCGACGATGAGATAGACCAGCAGCCCGTCGGGCGAAAAGGCGAAGGCGCCCGGGTCCGCGTCGATGATCTGCAGCTTCACAAACAGGCTCTCGAGGTCCACCAGGGAGAATCCGTAGCGCTTGTCGAGCTGGGTCTGGAAGTCGTCCGTGGGCAGCGGGTCACCCGGCATCTTGTTGTGCAGCACCAGGGCTGAGGTGCCGTCCGGTGCCAGGGCCACCCAGCGGATGCCCTTGCGCAGGACCGCCGTGCGCTTCTCGTGGGTGATCAGATCCACCAGGGTGACGGACTTGACGTTGCTGGCGTTGGTGAACAGCAGCGCCTGATCCCCATCCTGGGTGATCTGCGCTGAGCCCACCGTGAGCCCCGTGCAGTCCACGGTCTGCACCGCCGAGGCGTCGCCGATGTCTCCGGGCAGGTCCAGCAGCGCCAGCTCGGACCGGCTGCGGATGACCGCCAGCAGGGTGTCGCCGTCGGGCGTAAGATCCAGGTCCGTGGGTGGACCGGACAGGGCGGTGTCCGTCAGGTCTCCGGTCACCAGGTCCACGGCGCGCACGAGGGATTTGCTGGCCCAGCGCGCCAGGGCGTACTGCCCGTTGGGAGTGATGACTACCTCGTCGGGATCCCCGTCTCCCAGCGGGTCGGTGGTCATGGGCACCGTGGGCGCAAAGAAGCCGGTGTTGCCCTCGAGGTCCAGGATGGACACGCCGTCTTCGGTGATCACGTAGGCGGCGGTCTCGTCCGGGGTGAAGTGCACCTCCCGGGGGCGAAAGCCTACCGAGACGTTCACCACGCTCTCGCTGCCCGGGGTCAGGTCGATGATGGTGACGTCCTGGAAGCTGCCGATGCCCTGGGTGTTGGCGGCCTCCAGCTCGAAGTAGGCCACCGCGTGGAGGCCCAGGGGCCCCACCTCGAGGCGGTTGAAGTGCGGGGGCGTGGGCAGGGTGACGGTGGTGTTCACCCCCGCTTCGGTGCGCAGGATCGACACGGTGGAGGAGCCGTCGTTCAGCACCAGGGCCAGGTCCTGGCCGGGCGCGGTGACCAGCACGCCCGGGCGATCACCCACGTTCACCGTGAGGATGTCCAGCGTCTCGGAGTCGATGCGCGCCACGGAGTCCTGGTCGGCCAGGGCCACGTACACGTAGCGCTCGCCGCTGGCTGGTGGGCCGTACTCGTACTCAGTCTCCGGCGGCACAAAGGGCGCGCCCGAATCCTCGCCCACGCCGGCGTCGGGTTGCACCGGAGGCCACACGCACCGGTGGAACTCGTTGCAGTACTGTCCGGGTTGGCAGTCGTTGGCGGCGTAACACTCCCAGGTGGTGTTGCTGTTTTGGTTGTTGTTGTCGCCGTTCCAGTAGTCGCCGCTCATGTCTTTGGCACAGGACATCAGCGCGCCGCCGGTAACCACCGTCGCCGCCAGAATCACGAATAACCGTCTCATGGCGCTCTTTGCTCCTTTTTGCATGGAGCCCTGCAATCGCAAGAGTCGTGCCGATGTGGACTTGGGGGGGTTTAGGCAGTGATCCCCTGTTGATGGCGGACGGAGTGGGCCCGCGGGCACCGCCGTGCGAATGCGCTCGGATCACGGGATCCGCGACACGGATGTCACTTTGTGTCGGGGTTGGCGGGATCAGCGGCGACGGCGCCAAAAGAGCCAGAACAGCAGCACGAGCAGCAGGACGGGGGCCGGGTTTCCCGCGCCGGGGGGCGTCTGGCAGGAGCAGCCCGAGTCGGGAGTGGCCGGCGGTTGCGTGGAGCCGTCCGGCGAGGGGGTGCCGGCGTCGGACTGCGGCAAGCCGCCGTCGTCCGCGGGGCCGGCGTCACTGGGGTCGGGGCCGCCGTCAGCGGTGCCCCCGTCGGGCACGGTGGCGTCCGGGTCGGGCACGCCCGCGTCGGGAGTGGTGCCGGTGCAGATCGTGTTGCTCTTTTCGAGGGTGAAGTCGTCCAGATTGCCAGCCACGGTGGGGGTGCCACACAGCCCCGCAACGCAGGGTCCCATGTCCCGGGCCGTGACCCGGAGGGCGTTGCCGTTGGCGCGGACCACGACGTAGTTGAGATTGCTGGCACCCACTGCAGATCCCACCTCGCTGCTGGAGAAGATCGGGTTGAGCAGCGCGCCGCCCCCGCCGGTCACGATGTAGATCGGGCCATTGGCTTCGCCGCGGGTGTTGTTGTCAAAGGGCAGAGGTGTGATGATGCGGGTGCCCGCACCGTGCCCGCCCAGGGACGGGTGGAAGCGTTCGTAGTCGTGGTCGTGGCCGTTGATGACCAGGTCCACACCATGGCTTTCGAGCACGGGGAGCATGATGTCGGCGAAGCCGCTTTCGTCGCTGCCGTGGGCGCCGGAGGACCAGATGGGCACGTGGAAAAAAACCACCCGCCAATCCACGCTGCCGGCGTGGGCGGTGAGCTCGGAGTCCATCCAGGCGATCTGGTCCCCGATGTCGAAGGAGTGGGTGGACAGGCAGATGACCTGCACGTTGCCCATGATCAGGCCGTAGTAGTCCTCCACGCCGTCGGGGTTGGTGGCGGGGTTGGTGAAGATCTGGTTGTAGTGCGCCCCGGCCCCCTCGCCCGGACCGTCGTCGTGGTTGCCCTGAGCCAGAAAGAAGGGGAAGAGCGCCGCGATCTCGGGCAGGGAATCGAGCTCCTCCTGCCACTGGCTGATCTGGCCACCGTCGTATACGAAGTCCCCCGAGTGCAGCGCGAACAGGGGGTTCTCACTGATGAGGGCGCTCATGACGCCGGGCCACTGCCCGGACTGGTTGTAGCCGATGATCCAGAGGTCTTCTCCGCGGTTGTCTCCCGTGGCCACGAAGGTAATGGGGGTGCAATCCCCGGCGGAGGGGGCCGTGCGGGTGATGGTCCACGGCGACCAGGTCGCCTGGGACTGGACGCGGTACTCATAGGCGGTGTCGGGCTGCAGACCTGTGAACTCCACCGTGTGGGTGTAGTCCAGCTCGGGCACGGCGGAGCTCAAACCCGTGGAGGTGACCGTGGTGGCCGCGCCGTTCAGCGGCCGGATCTCGGCCTGACCCACCGCACCGTTGTCGTTCCAGGTCACGGTGAGGCTGGTGGCCGGCGCCTGGGTCCAGGAGAGACGGATCCACCGCGGCGCAGCCTCTGCCGGCGTTACTCCGCCCAGCAGCAGGCCCAAACCCAGCGTAACGCTTAGACCGCGGCTGATAATTTGACTCCAGTGATACATGGTCGGTCCTCCGATACGGCGGGTCCAGGGGGTATCCTAGCATGAAATGTGCGGATAGAGACCCGGCGGGTCAAGTGTTTGGTGTAGGCTTCGGCCCAGGAGTGAGCCATGCGTGTGCTGGTGACCGGCGCTACGGGATTCGTGGGCGGGCGACTGACGACCTTGCTGTGCCGCGCGGGGATCGAGGTGCGGGCGTCGGGCCACCCGGCGGATCCCACCGACGATCTGGATCGGCTGGGGTGTGAGTACCATCCGGTGGACCTGACCGATGGGGACGCCGTAGCGCGGCTGGTCGAGGACGTCGAGGCCGTGTTCCACGTGGCGGCCCTGACGACCTTCCAGCCGCGGCTCTACGCGCGGCAGTGGCGGGTGAACGTGGACGGCACTCGGCATGTGCTCGAGGCGTGTCGACGTGCCGGCGTCAAACGGCTTGTGTACACCTCCACGGTGAACACCCTGGGCATTCCGGCGCCGGGCACCCTGGGGGACGAGGACACGCCCTTTGACTGGGGCCGCTACGCGCTGGGCTACATGGACTCCAAGCGGGCGGCCGAGGCGCTGGTGACCGACGCGGCGCGGGAGGGGATGCACACGGTGTGCGTGCTGCCCGGCACCATGTTCGGCCCCGGCGACCGGTTCTTCTCGGCGGGTACCTACGTGCGGGAGGCCGCCAAGGGACGGCTCGTGCTGGCGCCCCCGGGCGGCACCACCGTGGTGCACGTGGACGACGTGGCCGAGGGGCACTGGCTCGCTCTGCAGCACGGCAAGTCGGGCGCGCGGTACGTGCTCGGCGGCGACCACCTCTCCTACGAGACGCTCTTTCGGGTGATCAACGAAGCCGTGGGGCGTCCGGGACCCTACGGCGTGATCCCGGCCTGGCTGGCCCGCCTCGGCGGCCGCGCGGGCGACCAGCTCCGGCGCCTGGGCCTGCCCGTGGAGCTCAGCGAAGGCCTCGCCGTGGCCGGCTGCGCGCCGTTATACTACGACTCGGGCCGCGCGCGGGAGGCGCTGGGATACCGCGCCCGACCCGCCATCGATGGCATTCGCGATGCTGTGACCTGGTATCGTCGGCAGCAGCTGATCTAATCCGCCCGGGCCCGGGCTCGATGGCGGCGACGCGCCACGCCGCACCCTCCTGGCCCCGGGTCACTCGACTTGAACCACTTCAATTCTGCTTGTTGCAGCGAGAGAGTAGAGATCGGGTCGCATGTCATGCAGCGGTCGAACGGTGGCCACATGCCGCTGTTGTGACAGCGAAGAAAGGGCCAGCTCAGATACAACCACTGCTTCCACGTTGGGGTCAGCCTCGCCTTCGATCCCTTTTTCCGGGAAAGAGAAATCGCTGGGTGTGAGAATGGCCGCCTGGCTGTAGTTCAAAAACGAGCCGGACTCGGTGCGCATGTTGCCGACGCTGCCGGTCATCACCACATACGTGAAATTTTCGACCGCGCGGGCCTGGGCGCAGTGCCGAACCCGATAGTAGGCTTTTCGCTCTTCGGTATAACAAGGCACAAAAATGATCTCGGCTCCGGCCAGGGTCAGCAGACGCGACACCTCCGGAAACTCAATGTCGTAACAGACCTGGATCGCGATTCTGGCCAGGGGAGTGTGAAAAATCCGGATGGCGGTCCCGGGTTCGATTCCGCCTTCGTTGCGCTCTGCGGGCGTAATATGGAGCTTGTCCTGGGTATAGACATTGCCGGACGGCGTGAAAAGGTGGGCGGTGTTGTAATACTTGCCGTCCCGCAGGATCGGGTGCGAGCCGCCGACGATGTAGAGGTTGTACTTCTCAGCGAACCGCTGGAACATCTCGATGTATCGGTCCGCGTAACCAGCCAGCTCTGAAGCGACCTCCTTCATGGTCAGCCGTTTCATGAAGCTCAATAGCTGGTACGTGAAATACTCCGGGAACAGCAGAAAGTGACAGTGATAGGAGTCCGCCGAATCGACAAAAAACTCGACTGATCGCTCGAGGTCATCAAAAGACTCAATCGCGCGCATGTTGTACTGAGCCGCGCACACCCTGACCCTTCGGGCCTGAACTTTGGGAAACACGGCCGACGAGATTCTTTTCTTGGCGACGTCATAATCGGGGTTGGGCATCATCAGGAAGGTTGAGTAGTTCAAGCTGGAGCGGTCCACTGTGATGTCGAGCTGAACCTTTTGCACGTGGTAGCCGGCTTTGAGATGGGTGTTCAATGCCGAATCACGCAGCTCGCCGTTCGTCACCTTTTCCACATATTGCTCGGCCGTGATTTTCCCGGCGTGCTCTTTGTATCCGGGGAGCCTGCCGTAGGCGATCATCCGGCTCAGGTTGTATCTTTTCAGGATGCTCTGCCGCCGTTGGTAGAGCAGCATGGCGACGCCGCGGCGCTGATAGTCGGGATGGACGGCGATGTCCGCCCCGTACAGGGTGTCGCCGTCCTGGTTGTGGGTGCTGAATGTGCCGGCCCCGGTCAGCTCATCGACGTCGTACCAGAACTCGTCATCGATGTTGACGATCACGGAGGTGGCATATCCGATGATTTGTTTGCCGCAGACGGCCAGGAATTGCCCCTGCGGGAACGCCGCGAGCTGCATCGCATACTGACGTTCCGTGTAGATGTATTCCTCGGGATAGTCGTGATAGGTCGCCCGACTGCACGCGATGATCTCGGGAATGTCCTCACGACGCCATCTGCGCGTCGTGATCTTGGCGCTGGTATTTTTCAAAACATCACTCCGGGATTGTCGTCGGATTAGTGGAATCGAATGAAGATCTGCCGGCTGGCGCTGCCGCCGGTGACTTCCAGGTTGGCGGTGCCGTCTACCTCGAGGGTGCCGGTGCCGGTGACCGTCACGGTGTCGTTCGTGACCGGGGTGGGGGTGCCGTTCCAGGTGACGGTGGTGGCCGGGCCGGTCCAGGCTGAGGCGGTCCACGTGTAGGTCAGGCTGTCGGCTTCGGCCCAGGCCGAGTCACCGTTGGGCCAGAGCCACAGCTCGCGGTCGTCGCCCACGTCCGCGAGGGTGACGACGTTGGTGGCGTCGGCGGTGGTCAGGGTGTCGACGCCCTCGGGCAGCAGCACCAGCACCGTGCCGGCGGGGACAAAGGCCGGGCATTCCTCCAGGGGCGCGTCCACGGTGATGGCGTCGCCGTCGGCGCTGACGGTCACAGCGTCGCCGCCCAGGAGCGGATACCAGGTGCCGCCCGGCAGGTGCACGGTGCGGGAGGTGGCGCCGGCTTCCACCACCGGGGCCACGAGGATGCGGTCGCCCAGCAGGAACTGGTCTCGGATGGTCCAGGCCGAATCCCAGTCCGGGTACTCCAGGGCCAGGGCGCGCATCATGGGTAGGCCGCTGTCGGCGGCCTGGGCGGCGAGGCCGTACAGGTACGGGTAGAGCCGGAGGTGCAGGCCGGCCCAGCGGGCGAAGTGCGCGGTGGTCTCGGCGTCGCTCTCCCAGTTCCAGTTTTCGGCGGCGGATTTGCCGTGGTGGGTGCGCATGACCGGCGACAGGGCGCCCAGGGTCACCCAGCGGTAAAAGAGCTCCCGGGTGGTCGGCGCGGTGAGCTGGCTCATGTAGCCGGCGATGTCGTGGCCATAGTACGGAAAGCCGGTGACGCCCAACCCGATGCCGATGGGGATCACCGACTTGAGCCCGTCTCCGGCGGTGAAGTCGGTCTGCTGGTCCCCCGCCCAGACCACCGACACCAGGGGTTGGGAGCCGAGGTAGGCCGAGCGCACAAAAAAGAGCCGCTCCACGCCGTCCTCGGTGTACATCTCGTCAAAGACCTCCCGGTTCAGGCGCTGGAACGCCACGGGGTACTCGTTGTGAAAGGCCACCGGGTCGCCGTCGTGCAGCACGCAGTCGGTGGGCAGCCACTCGGCGAAGTCGGCCATGTAGCCGTCGGCGCCCAGGCGCAGGCCGGCCTTGTAGATCTCCTTGGCCCAGTCCCAGGCCGCCGGGTTGCTCAGGTCCAGCAGGGAGGCGTTCTCGAACTTGGCGCTTTGAAAAATGTACGGCGCGCCGGTCTCGGTCCCGATGGTGTAGCCGTTGGTGGTGGACTCGTCCCAGATGTCGACGCCTTCGCTGATGAAGGTGTTGTTGTAGGTGAGAAATTTGAAGCCCTGTTGGTGCAGGTCGTCGGCCACGGCCTCGAAGTCAGGGTAGACGCCGCGGTCCACGTTCCAGTCTTCGTCGAGGGTGTAGCCTTGCGCGTCGAACTCGCCGCCGCGCCAGTCCTCGGTCCAGATCACCGAGGAGGGTACGCCCTCGGCGCGCAGCTTGGCCGCCACCCGTCGCACATTGTCCGAGCCGTAGATGGCGTCGAGCCAGGGCGCGAAGGCGAAGGGCGGGGGCAGGTCCGGGCGGCCCAGGTGTGCGGTGAGCTTCGTGATGGTCTCTTTGGGGCCCGGGCCGTAGAACAGGCGCAGCCGCAGGGTGGGCTCCCAGGACTCCACCCGGGCGGCGTTGTCCTGCTCGGAGCACAGGGCGAAGATCGACCGGTAGGTTGTGTCCAACAGCAGCCCGTACCCGCGGCTCGAGACAAATATGGGCATGGGGGTGTGCGTGGAGTGACGACGGCCCTGCAGGGGCCACAGGGCCGGTTGATCGTCGTCCTCGCCCTTGGAGATGCCGTCCTCCTCCACCCAGATGGGCACGGTCTGTCCCCGATGGTTCACGTCGAAGCTCTGGCC